>Ga0310830_100217_pt1 | contig 75407 bp, 72 predicted proteins | sample WT_ome_5_FD_201301 | JGI IMG/M metagenome (GOLD analysis project Ga0310830, IMG submission 201301) | Sorghum-adapted microbial communities enriched on wild type (WT) sorghum from Joint BioEnergy Institute, Emeryville, California, United... ... | reverse complement strand
ACGCCGCCAGCGTTCGTCCTGAGCCAGGATCAAACTCTCCAATAAAGTTGAGTTGAATCGTTAGCTTTCAAAGAAAAGAATTGCTAGGCTCGTTCAACGCGTTCGCTGTTCAGTTTTCAAGGAACATCCATTAATCCCAGTCGCTCAAGCGCGACTTTTTTATTATATCATACTCATCTTCGCTATTGCAAGAAGTTTTTTTATTTTCCTTCTCGCTCAGCGGCGACAAGATTTAATATAACAAAAACCCATTCACTGAGTCAAGGGTTTTTTTAAATTTTTACGTGAGCTTTTTAAGTGGACTTGATTGCTCACAACAGTTTTTAAATATATATGAATTACCACCGCAGGTCAAGAGAAAAAACGAATATCGGTTCCTTTTTTATTTCACACTAGCCGTAGGACGTTTCCGCAAGAAAGGAGGGTGGCGGCATGGCCCCCAAACCAACGTATGAGGAATACGACAATCAGCGTTACAGTGAACTCTCCGTGGTGGAATCGCAGCGCAATGAAATCATCCCCGAAGAGTTTCCCGAAGGTCCGTATGGCGCTGCCACAAATGACAAATTGGGCAAAGCGACCGGATGGGAACCCGGCCAGCATGCGATCTCCAACTTCAATTACGAATATCGCAATTTCCATCAAAACCTCCCGCGTCAAGACGAGAGCGCCCATCCCGTTCACGACGAACCGGGAATGAACGAGGAGCCGCTGTAATCACTCATAATCGTCCGGCACTGCAAAAGAAGACCCCTCCCACTCTGTGAAGGGGTCTTGTTTGGTGTGTTGATACAAATCCTAATCCATGCCGACTGACACGCGTGTCGTCAGCGTGCCGATACCTTCCACTGTCACGGAAATCTCGTCTCCCGGGTGCAGTTCACTCGCTCCCGCAGGCGTACCGGTCAACATTACATCACCCGGAAGCAGCGTCACGACGGAGGATACCGCCTCCAGCAACCGAGGGATGGAGAAGATCATCTGCTTGGTGCTGGAATCCTGCCGCACCTCCCCATTGACGCGGGTCACGATGCGCAAATCGGCGTAATCCAGCTTGGCGGCGATCGCCGGTCCCAATGCACAAATCGAGTCCGTTTCCCCTGGTTTCGTCTGCTGCCCGCCGTGCTGCTGCACACCGGCAACGTCAATCGCACAGGTAAACCCGAGAATGTACTCGTCGGCTTCTTCCGCAGTGATGTGACGCGCCTCTTTTTTGATAACGACAGCCAGTCCCCCTCCAAATTGAAGGGAGTAAGGCCGTCCTGGGAACACAAGCGACTCGTCCGGTCCAGCCAGCTGAACGGAAGGCTTCACAGCAATCGCCGGTTCCGCCGCAGGTTGAATCCCCATCTCTTCCGCGCGGTCCCGGTAGTTGAGACCGATGCTGACCACTTTGCTCGGGGTGCAGGGCGTTTTCAGCACGATCTCGTCAAGCGGCAGTTCCAGACCCGTCATGATGGGCTTGGCCGCTTTCACTTTGTAGATGTCTCCTTCAATCACCCGCACCTTGTTTTCCGATTCCACCATCCAGCCATGCTTGACCTTGCCGTTTCGTTCATAGCGGATGATCATGGGCTTCCCCTCCCTGGATTGATTCCGTCGCTCATATCTGTCTTTTGCCGCTTTAGCTTTAGAACAGGTCGGTTGCCGCTTCCCGCGGCTCCGCCGTAATTTCCTCGATTACGGTGCGGTTTACGGCGTCCTCCACCAACGCCGCCACGTCCAGTTTTTCCTCGAACCGCTCTGCTACATGCGGTTTGGGCCGGGTCACCGGATTTTTCGGCGTAAAAATGGTGCAGCAGTCTTCGTACGGCAAAATGGACAGCTCGTACGTATCAATCCGCCGGGCAATGTCGGTGATCTCTGTCTTGTCCATCCCGATCAGCGGACGCAAAATCGGAATCGAGACGACCTTGTTGATCGTGTTCATGCTCTCCAGCGTCTGGGACGCTACCTGGCCCAGGCTTTCACCGGTCGCCAGCGCCAAGGCACCGGTTCTGGCGGCAACCTGCTCGGCAATCCGCATCATGAATCGGCGCATGATGGTGATCAGGTAGTCTTCCGGACACTTCTCGCGAATGGCCGTCTGAATCTCCGTAAACGGAACGACGTGCAGCCGCACGTTCCCGCCCCAGAGGGCCAGCTTTTGGGCCAGATCGCGGACTTTTTGCAGGGCCCGTTCGCTGGTAAACGGATAGCTGTGGAAGTGAATCGCTTCCAGGGTGACACCCCGCTTCATCATCTTCCAGCCGGCAACCGGGCTGTCAATCCCGCCGGAGAGCAAGAGCAGCACCTTGCCGCCGGAGCCGACCGGCAGACCGCCGGGACCGGGAATCGTCTCACAACTGATATACGTGCCCTCGGCGCGAATCTCAATGTTCACGACTGCTTCCGGTTGGTGAACATCCACCTTGATTTCCGGGATATTGCGCAAAATATGCGTTCCCACCATGCGGCTTACTTCCATCGACTGTTTCGGGAAACGCTTGTCCGCGCGGCGGGTCTCCACCCGAAACGTTTTCGGCTGCGGCTGCAGATGGCGGATCAGCTCCAACGCCTTCGCCTTGATCGCCTGTTCATCCGGCTCCACCTGAACGGTGGGGCTGATGGAGGAGATGCCGAATACACGGCGCAGCCGCTCCACCACCGCATGGGCGTCCTCTCCGTGCAGTTCCACGTACATGCGGCCGTAGTTGCGGCGCACCTTGATGTTGGCAAACGGGCGCAGCACGCTTTTGACGCTCTGCACCAAGGCTGCTTCAAACAAATCGCGATTCCTGCCTTTCAACGCCAGTTCGCCGTAACGAATCAAAATGACATCGTACTTCATGGTTTGCTCCTTTACATGTTACGCTTTTGCTTTCATATGAGGACGGATGCTGGCGACACACTCAGAAGCGGCAGCAACAAATGCCCGCGCCTCCTCAATGGTGTTCTCCCGTCCCACGCTGATGCGAATGGCCGACAGTGCCCGCTCCCTGTCCTGCAGAGCAGCCATCAATACCCGGCTGGGCTCGTTTGCCTTGGAGGAGCAGGCTGATTTGGTGGAAACGAGGTAGCCTCGTTCCTCCAACGCGTGCAGCAGCACTTCCGCCTTCATCCCGGGAAACGAGACGTTGACGATGTGAGGGGCCGCTCCCTCGCTTGGCGTGTTGACGACGCATCCGGGAATCTCGGCCAATCCCTGCCGCAGCACCTGGGTGATGGACGCCAGCCGGGCGGGTTCTTCCGGCCCCATCTCTTCCAGCAATCGGATTGCTTTGGCCATGCCGGCGATGGCTGGCAGATTCTCCGTTCCGGAGCGGAAACCACCCTCCTGCCCCCCGCCCATCAACAGCGGCTGGAGAATCAATCCCTCCCGTTTGTACAGGATGCCGACGCCACGCGGTCCGTAAAATTTATGGGCCGATACGCTGAGCAGGTCGATGCCCCACTCCTTCAGGCGAATCGGCAGTTTGCCGACGCTTTGCACGGCGTCGACGTGGAACAGAATTTTCGGGTGCTGCTTCAGCAGGGCGCCGATCTCGGCGATGGGCTGCACCGTCCCCAACTCGTTGTTTACGTGCATGACGGAAACGAGAATGGTATCCGACCGGATCGCCCGTTTCAAGTCTTCCACAGAGACACGACCCGCGCTGTCAACCGGCAAATACGTAACGGAAAAACCGAACTCTTCCAACTGCTTGCATACATCATAGACGGCGGGGTGCTCCACGCTCGTCGTAATGATATGTCTTCCCCGGCTCTGAAACTGCATGGCCACACCTTTGATCGCAGCGTTGTTGCTCTCGGTGCCGCCGGACGTAAAGATGATTTCCGACGGTTTGCACCCGAGGAAACGGGCGGCTACCGCGCGTGCCTGCTTCAGGATGTTCTCTGCTTCGAGCCCTTTTTGATGCAGCGAGGACGGATTCCCATAGTAGGTCTCCATCGCCCGTTTGACCACCTCAACCACCTGCGGATGAGGACGAGTCGTGGCGCTGTTGTCCAAATAAATCACCAGTCCACACCTTCCTGAGGGCTGTTCGCCCAAAGTCTACTTTTCATCATAACACGACAGTTCCGATCAACATATAGCCGGGAGCATACTTCCCCTTATTTTCTCCCACTTTTCGGCGGGGAACAACGCCGGGGAGAAAAAAGCGGCAAAAACCTTCACAAATTGTTCACAAACACAAGCGCTTACATTGGCAGGCGGGCTCTTTACACAGCAATGTCCATTCGTTAGAATAGTCAATAAATTTAGAGAACGAGAAGCGAAGGAGAGAAGCACCATGACAACACGGACAATGGAGATGGAAGAGAAAATCCGCAAAATGGAGGCAGAACTGAGAAGGCTGCGTGCCGAATTGGCGAAGCTGGGCAGCAAGCAGTCTGATGAAACGGTGACGGTCTACCTGAACGAGGTGTACAACGGGTGAACCTTTGCCTTTGCCTTTGCCTTAGCCTTACCTGCCAGCGTGGAAGAAGCACGACTGTTTGTGCCGACTTCCACGCTTTTTTACGCCTTCGCCCCGGTCAATGATTTCCCCTTACCGCCTCACGCTCCGCCAGTATGCGTACCCGATCAGTATCAGCAACCCGACGATCGTCGCGATTACATATGCAAACTTTGCCGCCATCAGAGTACCTCGCTTTAGCTTTTTTCCGTAGTATGCGCATGTGCGGCTGTTCCTTTGCCAAAAAAGCCGTCCCCTATGTAATAAAGGGACGGCCTCGGCCAACGATTTATGCTTTTTAAGTCAGCCTGTATACGGAAGCGAACCGTGATAAACGCCGGAATATACCTCTGTTGCAGGGCCGGTCATGTACACGCGGTTGTCGCTCTCCCGCCATTCGACCACCAAATCCCCGCCCGCCAGATGTACAGTTACAGTCCGGTCGGTCAAGCCGCTGAGGCTGGCAGCCACCGCCGCTGCACACGCTCCCGTGCCGCAGGCGAGCGTCACTCCCGAACCGCGTTCCCAGACGCGGAACAGCACTTCCTGCCGGTTCAGCACCTGAATGAACTCCACATTGGTGCGCTCGGGGAACCACTCGTGCCGCTCGATGACCGGTCCGTACTTCACCACGTCCGCTTCGTTCAGCTCATCGACAATCAGCACGGCGTGAGGATTGCCCATCGAGACGGCAGTCATCGTAAACGTGCGGCCGTCGATGGTGAGCGGCTGGCCGATCACTCGTTCCCCCGGCTCTCCGGTCATGGGAATGGCCGACCGGACAAATTGCGGTTCCCCCATGTCAATGGTCACCAGCTCCACCTTGCCGTCGGCGCCCACCGTTACGGACGGAGTGACGATGCCGCCCAGCGTTTCTACGGAAAACGACGTCTTGTCCGTCAATCCGTGGTCGTACACGTATTTGCTCACGCAGCGCAGGCCGTTGCCGCAGTTTTTCGCTTCGCTGCCGTCGTTGTTGAAGACCCGCATGCGAAAGTCAGCCTGCTCCGAGGGCATGATCAGAATCAAACCGTCACTGCCGATGCCAAAGTTGCGGTCGCTGACCCGCCGTGCCAGTTCCGGCAGATCCACGCCCGTCAGCGGTTCGGAAAAACAGTCCACGTATACGTAGTCGTTGCCCAGTCCGTGCATTTTGGTAAATTTCATGGTTCGCCCCTCATTTTTGCTCCGAAATTGTATTTCTCGCTTTATCTTACCACAGAAGCCCTGGACGTGGGGAAGTGGTATACTACCCCTAGCCAATCTGCAGCAGGAGGTGTGCGGCATGGATATGTCCGCGCTGCGCTTCGCACTGGGCACAGTCAATCAGGCGAAACGGACAGCAGTCGTGTTGGCGACAGGAACGGAACCGATCTGTCTGGCGGTGCCGTCCGGCGTCTCCGCCCAGCCGCTTTCCGAGGAAGAGACGATCACAGGGGCGATCAACCGGGCCAAAGCGGTGTTGGACCGGGTCCCGAACGCCGACATCGGCTTGGGGCTGGAAGGGGGCTTGACGTTTGACGATCGGTACACGAATCAATGGTATCTGCTCTCCGTCTGCGCCGCTTGGGACGGCAGGCGGCTTTGCCTGGGCAAGGGACTGTTTTTTCCCATCCCAAACTCGGCGGTGGAACGGATCAAACAGGAAGGCATCGAGCTTCGGACGATCATCGACGAGTGGAGCGGCACCACGGGAACCAATCAGCGCGGCGGCGCTTACGGATTGTTGACGGAAGGACGAATCCGGCGCTCCGAGGTGTTTCGCGACGCCGTCACCGCCGCCGTCACCCCGTTCGTCTCCGCTTTGTACCGATAAGTCCCCGGACGACCGAACCGATCAGACAGGAAAAAACCTCTCCGTCACCGGAGAGGTTTTTTCGACGAGGCGCCACCGTCATCGGGCGATGTAATACGGGTAGATGATCAGCGCGCCAATAATGGCAATCGCCCCTACGATCATCGCCCAGACCCCGAGCGTACGAGCGTTTCGCCGGTACGCCAGGTATCCCAGCACCACGCCAATCGGAGCGACGATATACGGGAGAAGAAACAGCGACAGAATGGACAAGCCCAATCCTGTCCAACCAATCCCGCTGGCTCCGCCGTCAGCCTGCGTGTCGACGTCGTCAGTGGTGCGCGTGTCAGTGGTGCGCGTGTTCCGGACGGGTTCGGCAATTTCCGCGGCCGTTTCCACGTCGTTCCCGTTCAGGGTGGAGTCATCCTGGCGGTTGTCCCCCCGTTTCTCCCCTTCCCGGTCTGCCTGCTGTGTCAGATCGGCTCCTGCCGTGTCCACGTTTTGTTCTCCCAGGTAACGTTCCGTCTGGGAGTAGGGATCATACTGGATGTTCCCTCGGGAACGGGCGGCATTTTCATCCAACACAGCCCCCATCCAGGAGTCGGCGAACTCGGTATCCCGCTGATCGAACATCTCCGTCAGGCCGTTTTCTCCTTCCTTCTGCTCGGCATTCACACGCTCGTCTCGATCGTACGCCATGCCATGCTCAGCCCCTTTTTTCAAAAGGATTGTGATGAAGGAAGTAGCCTTATTCTCTGCCGAGGGTGTACAATTTAAACTGGAGGCGAGAGGATGAAACCAGAGAACCCCCTAACGATTGGCATCGACATTGACGGCACTGTCACGGAGCCGAGCAGCATTGTCCCTCTGATGAATGAAAGCTTTGGCAAACAATTGCGATACGAAGACTGTATTGATTACAATCTGGCCACGGTCTACGGGATCAGCGACGAAATCTTTGCAGACTGGCTGGACAAGCACGGCGAGCGCCTGTACGACGTCGCCCCTGTCCACGGCGCGGCCGACCGGGTGCTGCGCCAGTGGTACAAGCGGCACAAACTGGTGTACATCAGCGCCCGCGAAGCCCGTCATCTGGAGGTCACCACAAAGTGGTTCTCCCGCTATCAGATTCCGTACCACCATATGGATTTGATCGGTTCGCACGACAAGCTGGCCGCCGCCCGAAAGTGGCAGGTGGACCTGTTTTTGGAAGACCGGTTGGAAAACGCGCTGCAGCTGGCTGAGGCCCTCTCCATCCCGGTCTTTTTGTTCGACACTCCGTACAACCAGGGCACGCTCCCCAGTCTGGTGCAACGGGTCACCTCCTGGGAGCAGGTGGACACCCTGGTGGAGCAGCTGGCGCTGGAAAAGGCCAACGCGTAAAGCGGCCACCCGCTCAACGGTGAGAGTGCCGTTCCCGCTGAGACGGCGGCGATGGGACAGAGTGCAGCCTGCAGCACATGGAAAAAAGACGCATCCCCGGCACGGGATACGTCTTTTTTCCTTACTTTTTCTCGTCTTTCTTCGGTTTGAACGTGTGACAACAGGTTTGGGAGGAGTCGTTCACCTGATCCTTGTGCTGGCTGTCGTGTCCGTACTCACCGGCAAACTCTTCCTTAAAATTTGCGTGGGCGTGACTGTCAATTTCCACCATGATCATCTCGGCGGAACAGTTGTTGCCTTCGCTCCAGTATTCGCAGTTGGAAACGCTGCATTTTACGATGGGCATGTGTCTCACCTCCTAGAGGCTATCCTTTACCACGCACATACAGCTTATACCCCCGCAAATTAAGGCTTCCTTGACATCACGCCGTTCGGCAAAACCATGACTGCCGCCTTCCTGGCATGTTTCGCGAAAGGAGACCTGTTTCATGAGCAACCCGCGCATCGTCGTCATTACCGGCGCAGCAGGCGGTCTCGGGCAGGAACTGACGAGACTTCACCTGACAAAAGGAGATACCGTGGTCGCGACCGGCCGATCCATGGACAGTCTGGCAGCGATGCACGAACGTCTGGGTGCGTCCGACCGCCTGTTTCTCCATCAGCTCGACGTCACCGCCAACGAAGCCGTGCAGCATTTTGCCGACTGGGTACAGCTTCGCTTTGGCCGCTGCGACCTTCTCTACAACAACGCAGGCACCGCCGTATTCGTTCCGCTGGCCGAGATGGGCCAAGACCAGCTGGAAACCATTCTGGCTACCAACATCGCCGGTCCGCTGTATGTGATCCGCGCGTTTTTGCCGATGATGCTTGCGGCCCGCTCCGGCCACATCGTAAACATCGCGTCGCTCGCCGGCCAGGTGGCGACGGCAAAAGCGGCCGTGTACGCCGCCAGCAAAGCAGCCGTGATCCGGCTGAGCGAGGGACTGCGCCATGAGTTGGCAGACAGCGGCATCCACGTCACCTGCGCCATGCCCGGACCGATCGACACGCCGTTTTTGCAGCGGGCAGACCAGACAGGCGCGTACCGGGAAAAAGTCCGCCGCTATCTCCTGACGCCGGAGCAGACAGCGGCTCGAATCATCCGGGCTGTGGAAGCAAAGCAGCCGGAAGTGGCCATGCCCCTCCGGCTGCATCTCCTGTCACTGCTCTACACGATGCTGCCCCATGGCGTGAAGCGCCTCCTCGCCCCCCTGCTGAACCGGAAGTAGCTCCGGCTCATCCAGCCGCCGCAGCGCCACATACGCGAGCAGACCGGTCACCACGCAGACGACGGAGGCAGCGCCGAACATTCCCTGCACTCCGCATACGGGGATGAGCCAGCCGGCAGCAGCCGCCCCGGCAGGCATGCCCGTCCCCGTAATCGTGCGGACGCTGGTCAGCACCCGCCCCAGCAGTTCTTCGGGCACGTGTTTTTGCAGATGACTGCGGTACAAGATGTTGTAGGGTGAAAAACTGAGTCCGGCCAGCGCCATCGCCAGCATCGCCACCTCGACGCGGGTAAACAGGGCAAGCGGCAGCGTCGTGATCCCCCACACGCCGATGATGGCCGCCAGCGTCACGCCGGTCGGGAGTTTCCAGGTAACAGCGGAAAACAGGATCGACCCGAGCAGCGCCCCCGCCGCCAAGGCGGACCAAAGCAGTCCGAGCGAGACTGCTCCGCCTTCCAGATCGTTATTGGCGTACAGCGGCAGCCCCACCTCCACCGGGCCGTACGCCATGTTGAAGAAAAAGGTGAACAGCACAAGCCACAACAGGCGGCGGCGCCCCAGCAGGTAACAGTAACCGGTGCGGATGTCGGCGATCAGCGAACGCGGGAACGGACCGAATGCGACCACACTCCCGCTGCTTTCCGCCGCCTTCCCTTGGATCTCCTCTGCCTCTTTTTCGTCCATCCGCTCGACAGAGAAACTGTCCACTCCCGCGGCCGGCTTCAGGCGGGAAAAACAAAAGGCACAGAGGAAAAAGCCGATGGCGTCCACAATCAGCACGTTGGCCGCCCCGATCCAGGCGATCAATACCCCGGCCGCAGCGGGCCCGAACAGATAGTTAATCTGCCACTGGCTTTCCATCAGACCGTTCGCCTTGACCAGCAGGGATTTGTCCGTCACCAGCCGGGGCAGCAGGGTCTGGGCACCCGCGCTGCTGAGGGGTGAGAGCATCCCGGCGATGACGATCAGTACGTATACCAGCCACAGCGGCGTCCCCTCCATCTGCAGCAGCAGCACCAGCGTGAAAAAGATCAGGCCGCGCAGCACGTTGTCCAGCATGATCAGCTGCCGCCGGTCAAAGCGATCCAGCAGAACCCCGGCGACCAGCCCGGCAAGCACTGCGGGGATGTTGTATGCCAGGACGACACCCCCCATGGCGGCAGACGAACCGGTCTTGTTCATCACAAACCAGGTCAAGGCCATCCATCCAAACTGATTGCCCAGGCCGGACAAAAACAGTCCCACCCAGTACCAGCGAAACGACGATTGCCTCCACAGTTCCTTCACGCCAATCTTCCTTTTCTTTCCGATTTGAGCATTATTGTAGCCATTTTTCTAAACTTTTTCAATTATTATATTTATTAATAGGAACTCCATCACTATTCGAAATACATGCTTGAAAACTTGCAGGTTTATTTGATAAAATTCGTTCAAACAAATTTGAACGTTTCGATAATACCGTAATGTTCAAATGATTTTAAGAGGGTGATTATTTCTTGAAACGTTATATGGTCATCGAAAGTCTGGAACAACTCCGCGCCATTAGTGACGCGCTGCGCCTGGAAATGATCACGCTGCTGACCAAAGATGCGTACACGGGAAAACAGTTGGCCGGGATGCTTTCTCTCTCTCCTTCCAAGGTTCATTACCATCTGAAGGAGTTGGAGCAACAAGGCTTTGTCCGCGTGGTCCGCACCGAGGAGAAAAACGGAATTGTGCAGAAGTTCTACCGTTCCGTCGCCTTCGATTTCAAGGTGAGCGAAGACCTGCTGCCGTCCCTGCGCGAGGACACCCTTTTACAGCAAGAAGTAATGCTCAACCACCTGCGTACCAGCATCACGCGGCTGTACAACGCGCCGGACGAATCGTTTCTGCTCTTTGCCGAAGAGGAAAAACGACCGCCGCTCTACGCCTTCAACGGGGAAGTTAAGGCGCCGCGGGACGAGATCAAGGCATGGATCAAAAAGTATCACGCCTTGCTTGCGGAATTGAACGAGATGGAGGAACGCCACCTGCAGCGGATCAGGGCCGGGGAGGCGGAAGATACGGGAGAAGTGTTTTACTTCGTCGGCGTCGGCTTCATGACCCACGAGCAGATCTACGTGGCCGACGATGAATCGCTGCCCGAGGGATTCGTGCATGCAGACGATGTAACGGTAAGGAAAATGGGCAGGAGGAAAACGGAATATGACCCAGGCAACTAAACGCGCACTGTGGAAAAACAGCCAGTTTGTCCGGCTCTGGTTCGGCAACCTGATTTCCGCGCTGGCCGACGGTGCGTTCTTCGTCGCCCTCTCCTGGTTTATCGTGGACGTGACCGGATCGGAGACCGTGCTCGGCACCACCTTGATCTGCATGTCCATTCCCCGCCTTGTGTTTATGCTGGCGGGCGGAGTGGCTGCCGACAGGATCAGCCGCAAACGGATCATGGTCGGCTCCATTTTGGCCCGGGGGATGGTGCTCTCCGGCTTCGGCCTGCTGCTCATGTACGACGATGACCAACTGCTTCCCTACTCCGCCTACGCGATGGCCGCCCTGTTCGGTACGGTGGACGCTTTTTTCTGGCCCGCGCGCAGTTCCATTCTGCCGTTTGTGGTCGGCCGCGACCAGTTGGCCGGAGCAAACAGTCTGATGGAAATCTCGCAGCAGCTCAGCATGGTGTGCGGTCCGCTGGTCGCCGCCATGCTGCTGCACACCGTACCGTACCCGCCGATGTTTTTGATCATGGCTGCCGCCTTTTTCGCCGGTACGCTGATTCTCTTCACGCTCCGGCTCCAGCCCGCCCAAACGGCGCCTTCGGCAGAATCGGATCACCAGCGTGCATCTCGGCCTTCCTACTTCCGCGACGTCTGGGAAGGCATCCGCTTCACCTTTTCCATCCCGATCCTGACGATCATCTTCGGGACGTCCCTGGTGCTCAACATGATGTTTTCCGGTCCGGTCAACATGGGCCTGCCCCTTTTGGTCAAGCAGCTCGGCTGGGACGGCAGCGCCTACAGCTCGCTCAGTTCGGCTCTCGGCGTAGGCACCATCGCCGGCGGTATCATCACTGCCTTGTGCGGCGGATTCCGCGGGCGCTACAAGTTCCTGCCCCTGATAGTCGGTCTGATGGGGGCAGGCATCGCCGCCGTCTCGTTCATGCATCAATTGGCGTTTGGGCTGGCGATGCTGTTCGCCGTCGGCATGGCGATGAGCATGACCAACATTCCGCTGATCACCTACATACAGACGATCGTTCCCGACGCCAAGTTGGGCAGGGTGATGTCGCTGCTTACACTGATGTCGGTCGGTCTGGGCCCGGTCAGCTACGCGCTTTGCTCTGTTCTCCTGGAGCGCAGGTGGGCCGCTCCGGACACACTGCTTTTGATCGGCGGTCTGTCACTCGGGACGGTCGGCCTCAGCCTGCTTTTGTTCCGGTCGTTTCGCCAAATGGAGGAGCATCCGCTCTGGTCCGGCCGGACGGCGGCGGAAACGACCGACTCGCCGCAGCCGCACCAACCTGGCGACGGCAGCCGCAACGAACAAACACCCGCAGCGCTGTAACGCCTGCGGGTGTGTTTTCCTTTTTGAAGGCGAAGCAGTCAGTCATGCGCGCCCTTCCCTGCGGAAAGCAGGCGCCGCCGCGTGTTACGACGTCTTCCATTTCGCCAGTTCGTCCGGAAACTTGTCGTTCAACACTTTAATATAGGTGCCTTTCATGCCGAGCGAGCGGGACTCCAGCACGCCCGCGCTGGCCAGTTTTCTGAGCGCGTTGACGATGACGGAGCGGGTCAGGCCGGCCTGATCAGCCAGTTGGCTGGCGACGAGCAGCCCTTCCTTGGCATCGAGCTGTTCCATGATTTTCTCGATAGCGATCTGCTCGCTGTACGACAGGGACGAGAGCGCAATTTTGGCAAAGGTTTTGTCGCGCACCTCGCTTTCGATCTGCTCCGTGCGCTGGCGGACAATTTTCATGCCGATGACGGTGGCGCCGATTTCCGCCAGGATCAGATCCTCCGTCTCAAATTGGCCGTACGCCCGCAGCAGGACGAGTGTGCCGAGGCGGCTGCCTCCGGCGTTGATCGGCACGATGGTGGTCATCATCTGCGGGAAAAGCGACACCAAGTCGGGCGTCACCATGCTGTAGGGGCTTTGCACCGGTTCGTTGGCCAGTGATTGGCTTACCTCCAGCAGCCGCTGATGATAGCCGGCAGGAAGCAAGTCTTTCGTCTGCTCACCGACGGCAAAATCCTGCTGCAGTCCGCTGCCGATGATGGAGCCGTCGGCAGTGATGATGTAGACGTTGGCGTCGATGACGTCGGACAAAAGTCGGGCCAGGTCGTGGTAGCCGACACCGCTGCCTCCCATCGTTTTTTGCAGCATCACATTAATCTTTCTCGTTTTCTCCAGTAAATTCATTCCTTTTTTTCCTCCTTGCGGTTCTCTGTGGTCTCAGTATTGTCTGAAAAATCCCGGCTCATACGTGCAAATCAAAAAATAGACAATAAAAGAACAGGCGCAGGGCAAAAAAAATACTGCCTGAGCAGAATTTGCCAGACAGTTTTTTCCGTGCTTAGCGTATGTTGCGGCGAATGATTTCCTCTATCTGATCGGCGATCATATCAGTCGGCCGGTTCAGATCGGCCTCAGTCAGGCGGAAGCGGGCATAGCGCTCATCCAGGTTGAACGCTTCCTCAAGAGCGCCCAGCAGACCGCGCGCCCGTTTATCCAGTTCCAGCAGCACTTCCAGCTCTCCATCGCGAAGGTGAAAGACGGCTTCCAATTCTTCCAGACGGCTGCGGTACGGGCCGATCGGACGGAATTCAAATTCCTGCACGAACGGATAGCGGCGACCCAGGTAGCGATTGTACTCGCAGTCCACTTTGTACAGTTGGAACCCGATCCGTTGAATGGCGTCCAACACCTTTGCCATCAAGGGATGCGGACGAACCTCGATGAAGTCGGAATCAGCCGGGTCAATGGCGTTCTTGATGTCCAGCCCGGTCCGCAGATAGACCGGCTGCCGTCCAATCGTCAGCGGCGTCTCATACGGCAGTTGGAAGGCAAACGGCAGCACTCTTCGCTCTTTGGGCAGCAGTGTAAAGCGCTCGGACAGTCTGTGCTTGACCAGGATGCACTCCTCTTTTACCTTGCTGTCGTTTACTTCCCGTTCGTAGTGGGTGACGACGTACATGTAGATGTCGTCGATCTCCTGGGCCACGTCACCGCCCGCTATGTGGATTTCCCCTCTCACCATGTCGCCAGGCATGAGGGAATCCTGCTCCAGCCGGGCGTCAACCTGCGCGGAGCCGATCCCAACGCTGGCCAGCAGCTTTTTGAACATCGACATCGCTTCATTCTCTCCTTTGGTTCCGTTTGCTCCGCTGCGGTTCGCGTCCGCCGGAGTTTCAGTTTGGTTATACGGGTCGTGCAGCAGAAAGTTTCATGCGGAGACTTTCTTTTTTTACAATTTCGTCTGTTTGCCGTCAGGTCCCCTCCCGCTTCGTTTCCACTGTGACAAACAGAAACAGATCGCGGCTGATTGCCACCGTTTTCACCCGCACCTCGGCTATCGTGCCCTCGTCGTCCACCACGTACTCCCTTCTCCTGAGCATTTCATGCAGCACCTCGTGCACGCCGGCCACCTGCTCTACTTTTTTGCCCTTCAGGGAGGCGAGGTCTTTTTCCACATGGCGCGCCACCTGTACCTCGATCGTCGGGTGCGGCTTCGGCTCCAGCACGACCACGCGGATCTCCTCGATCACCACGTCCTGCTTTTTGCGGGACACCCGCTGGGTCTGCCTCAGCGCCTCGTTCTCTTCCCGCAATTTTTCCGTCAACATTTGCAAACTCTGGTTCAGGACCAGCATCTGCTCCATTTCCCGACCGTATACCAGCAGCACCCCCGTCCCCCCCAACATGGCGCCCAACACCAGCAGGGCGACGTACCGCTTCCACAGACTTGCACTCATGAACGCACCTGCCACAGCCATTGGACGGTGATCGTGCCCATATGGGCGCCGAGAAACGCCACCACGATCATCACCAACTGTTTTACCACGGGGTGAAAGTGGCCCACGAGGATTTTTTCAATCTGTAAAAAGGAGTCAAACGTGCCGCCCAGAGCGCCCACCAGCCCCCAGATCTTCAACTGGTCCGCCAGTTCCTTCATCGACCAGAGCGGCGGTTTTTCTGCCGCCAGAAAATAGCCCAATCCGCCGGAAAGGGACCCGCCAACGACGATCCCGTACGCGATAAAAAAGGTAAGTATCACCTGAGACATGCCTTCATTCCTCCCGACAAGGCAGCGTATGCTTATCCCTACGCCGCTTGTCAGGCAAATATGAAGAAAACACCGGGGCTAGTACGGGGACATGCCAAACTGCCGGAGGGCTCGCCATTTCCCGGGACAAACGCACAGGCACGGCTCGTCCCTGCCCAAAAACACACGGCATGCCGTCGCTGACATGCCGTGCGTTTCATCTTTTTTTTCGTCTCATCCGGCCCAGCCTGCGTTGGATGCGCGGCGCCTGCATGACCATCAGGTTCATGAACAGGTGAACCATGTTCGGATTGTGCAGAAGCTGCTGGAACACTTCCGGATTTTCCTTGAACCACCGTTCATTGGCCTGTACCCAAGCCCTGAAGCCCTTGTTGGTTTTGTAGTAACGGTTTAATCGGCTGATTGGGCGATATGCGCTCATCCTACTCTATCCCTTCGTCAAAGAAAATGGAGAGAAGAAAGATAATCACCAGGATCCAGATGATGACTTCAAATCCTTCGTGTTTGAATAATGTTCTCATTCTGTCCCTCCTCGTTGCTCCAGCCTGTACCCGTGTGCCGTACGTTCGGCCCATGGCCGTATACAGTATTAGGTATATGTCGCAAAAAGCCGGATGGATTGGACGGCCGCCTGTTGACTGCGATTTTCCGCTTTCGCCCAACGGCTGAAAGAGGTGCATAGTTCTTGCCAGCGTTCATCCATACTATCGGAGAGACTGTGTCACAAGGAGGCGGCGCCATGATTTTGGGAACGGAATCGCTCCGGCGAAACAAAACCTACACGCTGCTCTTGGCGCTGGTTTTTTTCATGCACGTGGCCGCCTATCTGATCATCCCCGTGTTTCCCGTCTTCCTGCAAAACGTGCGAACCTTGTCCCTTACACAGGTCGGACTGGTTCTCGGGGCGGGAAGCATTGCCTATCAGGCGGCCAGTCTTCTCGGGGGACCTCTGTCCGATCGCTTTGGCAGACGTTCCATCATGATAGCGGGCGCGCTGCTGCAGGGGCTGGCGATGCTCGGCTATCACGTTGGCCAGGCGTTTTGGCAGTTTCTCGTGTTTTCGGGCGTAAACGGTCTGGGCGTCGGGCTGCTCGCTCCGGCGATCAAGGCCACGATTGCTGACGCCGTGTCAGAGGAGGAGCGGACTGTCGCCTTTTCCTGGCGGGGCATTTTTGCCCATCTGGGGATTATTGTCGCCGGGCTGACCATCACCTGGTTGACCGCCCTTGGACGAACGCCCTTTTTGCTCTCCTCGCTGGTGTTTGCCACACTGGCCGTCATCACGCGGCTGACGCTGCCCAACGACCGATGCGTCGGTCCGGACTGCCGCCGGACGCCGCTGCCGGAATATCTGCAGATCCTGCGCCATCGCAGTTTCCTGATGTTCTCCGGCATCTCGCTGCTCATCTGGGCGTTTTATGCCCAGTTTGCCCTGGTGCTCCCTCTGCGCGGCGAACACGTGCTTTCCACTTCGACCCTGATTGGCCTGATCTGGACCATCAACTCCGTCAGCGTCGTGCTGCTGCAAGGTGTTATCTCCCGCTTCGTGCTGGCGCGGATCAATCCATATCTGGCGCTCGTGGCGGGGATTGCGCTGTTGGGCGCCGGGTTGTTCGGGATCGGCTTTGCCCGGCAATTCGCCACACTCAGCGCGTCTGCCGTGCTGTTTATTCTTGGGGAAATGATGTTTTTGCCCGTCCTGGACAGCCTGGTCGGTTATTTTGCCAAGGAGAACTGGCTGAACGCCTATTTCGGTGTGGCCAACTTCGTCTCCGGGATCGGGACGGCACTCGGCACCAGCATCGGCGGCACCCTGGTGGAACGGCTGGGCGGAGTAGCCAGTCCGTACCCCTGGATCGCCTACGCGCTGACAACGGTGCTGCTGGCGGCCATTCTCGGCCTGTTTGCCCTGTACGCCATGCCGCGCCACAAGCGGGGCAGAGTGCCAGACGCACAGGGAGAGCTGCACATAACGGGCAGAAAGGAGGGAAGCAAGACGTGAAGCTGCCGGAAAAACGCGTTTCCAACAATCAGGACGTACGGTCCGAGCGCAACGTCCAACCTGCATCCACGCAAAACGACAACCCCGGCTACGGGGACAAGAAGCTGGAAGGGCCTAATCGCCCCTCGACATAGCGGAAGGAGTGGTTCGACCACTCCTTCACTATTTTTCGACAACATTCGGGGAATTTATTGAAGGTTATGTCGATTTGCCCTATTATGAGGGAGAAGAATACCAAAATGCGGAAAGGACGTCGCGCCTTGCCTCTAAAATTTGCAACCCAAACGCGCCTTCACCCCTGGTTCCTCATGCTCCTGCCCATTCTGTTTACCTGCGTCGTGTACCTCGGGTACTCACAAGCACGACTGCAGTACTACACAAACGGAGTGCAAGCGATGGACAGGCAGTTGGATACTGTTTTCCAGATCCTTTCCTTGGTGAACGCTCGGGTCGAGGAAGGCTCCCTTACCATCACGGAAGCTGAAGAGCGAATGAAGGAATTCTTCGCCGGCCCCAAACGTCCTGACGGCACGCGCGACAGCAGCGCTGCCCGCTTGACGATGGGTGAGGGAGTAAGCCTGTTTGCATTCAACTCCCAAGGAATTCTGACGATTCATGCCGATTGGGAAGGGCAAAACCTGAACACCCTTCCCACTCCGGAAGGGCATCATCTCATCCGGGAAGTGCTGAACGAAGGTAAGCACCACCTCTCGTTTCAGTGGCAGCCCCCGGACGGCGCTTCTCCCGAGAGCAGAATTTCCGTCGTCCGCTACTTTCCGCAGTGGGACTGGTACGTCGGCATTGTGACGTCGGAAGAGCGATTTTATCAGCAATTTTCCATCTTCAAAGCGATGCTGATTATGCTGGTGGCCGGCAACTACCTGATCACGGCAATCCTGATCTACCTGACCCAGCGGCAGGAAAAGCTGCTGCTGAACTCCAAGCGGCGCGGCGAACAGCTGGCCGAAGCCAACCAGAGCATCCTGAAGTCGCTGGCAGTCGCCCTGGAGGAGCGGGATGCCTACACCTCGGGCCACTCCCAGCGGGTCGCCTATTACATGCGCGTCATCGGCAAGCAGATGGGCATGGACGAAGCGATGCTGGATACGGTGTACACCGGCGGACTGCTGCACGACATCGGCAAAATCGGTATCGAGGACAGCATACTGCTGAAACCGGGGCGGCTCACGGACGAAGAATACGAGATCATCAAAGCCCATCCGGTGCGCGGGGAAGCGCTGCTGCGCAAACTGTTTGTCCAGGCCGGGACGCAGGATTCAGAGCAGATCGAGACGATTCTCGTCATCACCCGTCACCATCACGAGCGCTTTGACGGGAAAGGGTACCCCGATGGATTGAAGGGACATGACATTCCGCTCGTCGCCCGGATCTCCGCTGTCGCCGACGCGTTCGACGCGATGACCTCGTCTCGCGCCTATCGGAAAGGGCTCTCCTTTTCCAAAGCGTGCGACGAAATCATCCGCAACACGGGCACGCAGTTTTGTCCCCAAGTGGTGGACGCCTTTTTTCAAAGCGTGACGGAAGAGACGTTCTATCACGCCCATCACATCTCACGGGCCAACCAGCTTTTGCTCGACCGATTTGACGACCGTGAAATCGCCCTGGCCCAGCCGTCTTACCATCGGAAATCGGGCATTCCGCTATAAAACAGCCATGCTGCTTTTCCACTTGGAGCAACATGGCTGTTTGTTTTTCACTCTCCCCTGTCGATGGGCACCCATCTGTACGGCAGGCCGTACGCATCCAGACGCTCGGCAAAGCGTTCCGCTTCCTGTTGCGGCGCGATCAACTGCAGATAACGGGTGAAGTAAAAGACAATCCGATCCTTCTCCTGCTCCTGCAGCCGGTAGTGGGACAACTGGGATACATCCTGGAGGGTGTGAAAGTAGTCATAGCGCTCAGGCGTCAGCGGGGCGCGAAACACGCGGCTGACCACCACATTCCCGCTGTAGGTTTCTTTCATGTTCGTTTTGGACGCCCCCAAAAACCGGAGCAGTTCACCCGCCCGGCGCGCTCCCACCTTGTCGGCCAGCATGCCGTCGTTGTACTCCACTTCCAGGTGGGTCAAGCGATGGTCGACGCTCTCCAGCATCGCCATCAGCACTTTGCGGACGGCCAGATTGCTCGGCGAAAAGCCGTTGTCGTAGAAGTTGTACTCAAACGACGTCTCTTCGCCCTGACGCTGGGTGTAAAACGTCACAGCGTTCACGCCACATTCCCCCTAGCGCGGCTTGATTGCGTCCAGCGCCGCCCGGTCCAGCTTGCGCACGGCAGCAAACAGCAGGCGCTTGGCCGCTTCGTAGTCGTCCCGGTCGATGATGGCCGCATGGCTGTGAATATAGCGGGCCGGGATGCCGATCACAGCGGAAGGCACGCCCTGGCCGTGGTACTGAACCGGTCCGGCGTCCGTGCCCCCTTTGGCGACATAGAACTGGTAGGGGATGTTCTCCTCTTCGCAAATCGCAATCAAAAAGTCGCGCAGCCCCGGCTGCAGGATAAAGACCGGGTCGTACAGCCGCATCAGCACGCCGCCGCCCAATTTTCCGCCCTCTTCCCTGACGCCGGGGATGTCGCCGGCCGGACTCGCATCCAATGCCAGGAACAGATCCGGTTCGATTACGGCCGCCGCCGTCTTGGCTCCGCGGGCGCCCGCCAATTCTTCCTGTACCGTGGCCCCCACGTAGACCACGTTGGGGTGGCTGGGGCAGTCGTGCAGCTCCTTGGCCAGCTCTACCGCAAGGCTGCAGCCGTAGCGGTTGTCCCACGCTTTGGCCATCAGCCGCTTCGGATTTGCCATTACGGTAAACGGACAGACCGGCACCACCGGCTGCCCCGGCCGGACGCCCAGCTGCTCCGCCTCCTGGCGTGAATCCACGCCGATGTCGATGTACATGTTGCGAACGTCCATCGGCCGATTGCGCTGATCATCGCTCAGCACGTGCGGCGGGATGGAGCTGATCACCCCGTCGATCGCACCGGCAGGAGTCAGGACCTGCACCCGCTGGGCCAGCAGGACCTGTCCCCACCAGCCGCCAACGGTTTGAAACGAGAGGAATCCCTTGTCCGATATCCGCGTCACCATAAAGCCCACTTCGTCCAAGTGACCCGCCGCCATGATGCGGGGCCCGTTTTCATCCCCGCGCATCACGCCGAACAAGCTCCCCAGATTATCGCAGACGATTTCCTGCGTATACCTCGATATGTACTCCCGCATAACGGTTCGCACGGGCGCTTCAAAACCGGAAACTCCCGGCGCTTCGGTCAATCTCTTCCACAGCTCAAGCTGAAACTGATTCATTCCGGCCAAAACCTCCTCCTGTACGCGGCAAAACCGCGTCCCTATTATTATCAGCCAAGGGGGGAGCGGGATGCAACCGCCGCTCCGGGCAGGAATACGAGCATCCGCCCCGAATGGATTTACAAACACACGGATGGAGGATATACGCCATGACAATAACGATTCGCAAATTGACGGACAAAGAGGAGCTGCATGCACTGGAAGCGTTGGAAGGCACCATCTGGAGCGGTTCATCCGTGATTCCGCTGCACATGACGCTGACCGTCGCCAAGTTTGGCGGCCTCTTTCTCGGCGCCTACGACGGTGACCGGATGATCGGCTTTTTGTACAGCTTTCCCGGTTATACGGACGGTGAATTGCACCTGTGCTCGCACATGCTGGGATTTTTGCCCGAGTACCGCCAGCAGGGGTTGGGCGTCCGGATGAAATGGATGCAGCGGGAAGAAGCCCTTCAGGCCGGATACCCCAAGATCACCTGGACGTACGACCCGCTGGAGACGGTGAACGGCTATCTGAACATCGCCAAGCTGGGCGGCATCGTCCGCCGTTATCTCCCCAACTGTTACGGCGAACTGAACGACGACCTGAACCGGGGACTGCCGACTGACCGCTTTTTGGTTGAGTGGTTTATCGCCAGCGATCGGGTGGAGCGTCACCGCACAGGTAAGCCTGAACGCTCCGACACGGCCGCCGTTCCGGAGGTGCTGTGCTGCGACCTGAGCAGCGAGCTGCCCCGCCCGCGGGACATCCGGCTGAACCGTTCCGACGAGCGGCTGCTGCTGTCAGTCCCCGCTCATTTTCAGGCGGTCAAACAGGCAGACATGGGCGCGGCTGCAGCCTGGCGGGAAGCGACCCGCGCACTGTTTACCCATTACTTTGAGCAGGGCTATGTGGTGACCGATCTTCTGCGGGATCAGTCGATCGTCCGCTACGTCCTGGAGAAGCGGCCGGTGGAGGACATTCTGCGGAGCTGAACGGACGAAAGCGCTCGTCCTCTTGCTGTGGTACAATGGGGGATGCATGTATTACAACGAAAAAGGACGAGAAGACATGAAGGCAAGCGAATACGATGTGATCGTCATCGGCGGCGGACCGGCCGGGCTGATGGCTGCGATCGCCGCTTCCGGCGAAGGAGCGCGGGTCTGCCTGGTGGAAAAAGGCGAAAAGCTGGGACGCAAGCTGATCATCTCCGGCGGCGGACGCTGCAACGTGACCAACGCCAAGGACATGGACGAGCTGATCAAGCAGATGCCGGGCAATGGCCGATTCATGTACAGCGCGTTTGCCCAGTTTGGCAATCGGGAGATCATCCGCTTCTTTGAAGAGATGGGCGTCGCCCTGAAGGAAGAAGACCATGGCCGGATGTTTCCCGTCACGGACAAGGCGATTACCGTGGCGCATGCGCTGATCGAGCGAATGAAGCGGCAGGGGGTGCAGATTCGCCTGAACAGTCCGGTGGAGCGGGTCCTGTACGCGGACGGTCGCACGATAGGGGTACAGCTCCGAAGCGGTGAGCGGCTGCACGCCCCTTGTGTGGTGATCGCCGTCGGGGGATGCTCTGTTCCGCAAACCGGTTCCACTGGAGACGGATATGCCTGGGCGCGGGAAGCGGGGCATACGGTCACCGAACTGTACCCAACGGAAGTGCCGCTGGTGGCCAGTGATCCGTACATCCGGGACAAATCGCTTCAGGGGCTGTCGCTGCGCGATGTGGCATTGACCCTTTACGACGCCAAAGGCAAAAAGGTAACGACCCAGGTGGGCGACATGATTTTCACCCACTTTGGCATATCGGGGCCGGCTGCCCTGCGCATGGGCCACTACGTCTCGGTGACGAAACGGAAGCAGGGCGACACGCCGCTGCTGCTCACCATCGACCTGATGCCGGCGAAGCACCTTGACGAGGTAGCTGCGGACATCTGGCGTTTCCTGGAGAACCAGCCGAAAAAAGCGGTAAAAAACGTGCTGAAGGGCTATTTGCCTGAACGGATGATTCCCCTGCTGCTGGCAATGGCCTCCATCCCGGAGGATCGCACCGGACACCATGTGAGCAAACAGCAGTCGCTGGACTTGGCCCGGCTGATCAAGGGGGTGCCTCTGACCGTGACCGGCACCCTGTCGCTCGAAGAGGCGTTCATTACGGGAGGCGGCGTCAGCGTCAAGGAAATTGATCCCCGTACCATGCAGTCAAAGCGAATGGCCGGACTGTTTTTTGCCGGCGAAGTGATGGACGTGCACGCCCACACCGGCGGATACAACATCACCATCGCCTTCTCCTCCGGCTTCGTGGCCGGCACCCACAGCGCACGGATGGCGTTGGGACTGACATAACGAAAAAAACCTCTTCGTATTTGTACGAAGAGGTTTGGTTTGAGAAAAAATGGGAACACTATGAAACAGGTACTCTTTTCGTTGGAAAAGAGTCAGCTGAACCCCTACTCCCCCTAGTTTCGGGGTTCTCACACCTCTACTCCCTTTATCTTCCTACACGGGGCGTCGATGAAACAGGCGGCGCTCCCTTTTTTTGCCTTCCAGTCTTATATCCCCGCGTCCGCCATTGTCTGCCAACGGCACTCCCTACATGGTCAGCCGGTACAGGTAGGCCAGCGCTGTCAAGATGAAGGCGAATCCCAGGAGAAAAAAGGTATTGGCCCGCTGCCTGACACGCTGCTCGTCGCCGTTGAAGTGGGCGAGCAGGCGGGCACGCCAGCGTTTGGTGCGGGGCTGCCACATCAGCAGCAGGCCGACAGCGAAGAGAAACAGGGGCAGCATCATCTGCGCTTCACCCCTTTTTCTTGCGCCGCAAGAGCCAGCCTTTTTCCGGCTCCTCGGATGCCCCTTCCACGATCAGGCGGGCCGCCTCTGCAAGTTGGTACGCCTCGTCAAACGCCAGATGGCGAAACGCTTGTTCCGCTTTGGTCAGCATGTCATCCACCTGCCGGTTTTGACGGCGGTAGCGGTTGGCGTACTGGATCGCTCCTTCTGCCTTTTGGCAGGTGGCGATCGTCAGCTCCGCCAGATGCTCCGTCTCCAGCAGCAGTTCGTTGGCTTCATTGATCAAAATGGACACTTCGTCCAGGTCGTAGCGGTACTGCTCCATCATTGCCTTGATCCGCGTGAGGATCTGCACCACGTCTTCAAACAGGAATTTCAACCGGGACGGAATGCCCGGCAGGTAGCTCCGCTTGATCTCCTGACGAAGCCGCACCAGCGTGCTGGAGATTCGCTCCAACTCGTCGAGGGCGTCGTCCTCCGTCTCGATGACCAGCCGCTCCGGTTCCGGATGTTGCTCCTGTTTCGCCTCTGCCTGCGCTTCGTGGCCTTTGGGGATCACCAGTTCATATTCTGCGTCCTCCTGGTCCGGCACCTCTTCCACGTGGCTGACAGCCATGCGTTCTTCGGCGTGGACCGGCGGTTTTTTACCGGGACGGGCAGCCGGCGAGTCAAACAGCCATTCCCGCTCCGCCTGGGTCAGCGCCTCTTGTGACGCCGCCGCGGGGGCGACAGCGCCGTCTTCCGGTCCGGTTTCCAAACGCTCCGACGCTGCAGCAGTCCGTTCCTCATTTTCTCCTGTCAAGACATGGCCGGCAGCACCCTGTGCGGCGGCTTCCGCTGTGGCTGCTCCCGACAAGACCGCTGCTGCTGGTGGGGTTGCAGCGGCTGCTGGTGCGGTTTTACCGGTTTCTGATGCAGTTTCAGCGGCCCCTGATGCGGAAACAGCCGCCGCAGCAACAGCTCCCGCTGCCGCATCGGCAAGCGCAGCTGCAGGTGCAGCCGCTCGATCTGCCGCCGCCGGCTTGATCGGCATCTCGTCAGCAGCGTTTTCTCCGATGATTCCATTTGACTCTCCGCCAGCCTGCTCCCCTGCCCTGGGTTCCGCTGCGGAGAGGGCCGCTGCTGCCTCCCTTTGGCTCAGGACCATGTTCTCGATGTTCTGGTACGTGGTGTCAATCAGCACGTCAAACGCTTTGACATGGGTCTCCACCATGTCCAGGCTTCCCTCTTCCAATGCCGACTTCGCCGCGTTGATCAGCTGCTTGGCCTGCATCAGGGAGCCTTCCAGCGGGTCGCGGTTCAGATCGTACCCGTCACCCGTCGCCTGGATGATGCCTTCCTCCAACTGCCTGAACTCTTCCGGCATCTCCTTCAACACGCGTCCGACCAACGCCGGTATCCGCTCCAGGTCGCTGGTCAGCTTGCCCAGCAGCTGTTGCGCCTTCAGCGTGATGTCATAGGCCAGCACGTCGTCGCCGTCCGTGCGCGCTTCCTTGATCTTGGCGCGCATCATTTCCACGTCATCCAGCGCCGTCTTCAATTCGTGAAAGGACAGCCCGTACTCCAGACGCAGGTCGGACAGTCGCCGTTCCACCTGCTCCATCTGCTTGCCGATTTCCGGAATGGCCAGCTTGCTTTCCTTTTTCGTGGCGATCACCTGGGTGGTGTCCGTCTTCAATGCGTCCAATTCCTGCTCGATGGAACCGAGCATCTCCCGCGCTTCCTCCAGCAGGCCGAGCGCCATTTGGAAGCGGAAGCGGTCGCACGCCTCCTCCGCGTCCAGAATCATCATCTCCACATCGGGGATGCGGATGCGCAGCAGGTTTTCCTTCCGGTCGGCCAGGTGCATGAACCGCTCCTCCGTCTTGCCGCGGGAACGGCGCATCTGCTTGTCCACCTCAATGACGTTGATTTTTTCCACCAGTTGGTCCTTCCACTCCTCCACCGCATCCACCTGGGCAAAAATGGCGCGGCGGCGGATCATCGCGTACACCAGCGCAGCGGAGAGAGCGGCAAAGACTGCGCCAATCCCGTACAGCCACCAAGGCAGACCCGAGTCCGATTGTTTCTGCTGCTGGGCAGTGTCTGGAGAACCTGCGGCCGCGCCCGGCTTGTTCTTCAACCCTTCCAATTCTCCCTTGACTTCCGACAAAAACGCCTGGATTCCCTGCAGGTATTGTTTGTCCACGCGGAACGGTTCATAGTAGGCCTCCGCTTTTTCGTGCAGCAGCTCAGGAGTGGCCCCTTTTGCCGCCAGGGCCGGTCCTGCATGTACCCCAAGCTCCTGGGTGTTGATGTCAAGCACGACCATCAGGGTGTCCTCGGGCAGGTTGTAGTTGTCGTACAGCTTTTTCGCGTATTCGTCGGGCGTTTGCGCTTCCGGTTGGGTGCTTTCGACCACCACCACCTTGTAATTGCCGCCGAGCTGCTTGATTGCTTCGGCAGCGCTCTCCCGTTCGTTCTTTTTCAGATAACCGTCGGCGTCTTGAATCACTTCGTCCGTTTTGTCCGGAAACGGCACAGCCATTGCCGGATTCGCATATAAGAGCATGCCTGCCAGACAGAGCAGGACCCAATTTCTTTTCACGGTCATGACAACCCCTTAATGTAAAAATTCTCAAGAATCACGAGCCGGCTTATCCGCGGGCCGGTAGCAGCCACGCTTCCAGATAGCGCATGACGGAGACGAGCAGCCAATCCGCAAACTCCTCCGAAGCCGGCTCCAGATAGTAGACTTCCCGCACCGATTGCGGCTGCAAAAACGGGTAAATGAGCTGGCTGGCCGTGGCCAGTGCGATGCGATCCACCGGCACGACGCGAAACTCTCCCGCAGCAATTCCTTCTTCGATCACGTTGGCGATGCCGTGCTTCCAGCGGCTCAGGTACAGCGTCATCACTTCCCGCGCCAGCATCGACTCCACGCTCAATTCACGCTGAATCAGCCGAGTGATCGGCGCGTGCTCCCGCTGAAACGACAGGTAGAGGCGAATCACCCGCTCCAGCCGTTCCATGGCAGGAAGTCCGCTGTCTTCTTTTTCCCGTATATCCAGCTGGCGAAACAGCGTTTCAAAATACGAGGCGATCAGCGTCTCCAGCACGCCCTGCTTTCCCCGGAAGTGGTAGGAAATGAGCGCGACGTTCACCCGCGCTTCTTCCGCGATCTGACGCACGGACGTGCCGTGGTAGCCGTGTATGTCAAACAGCTTGGCCGCTGCCGACAGAATGCGCAGCTTGGTCTGATCCATTCGCCATTCCCCTCTCCAGTTCCGGCCATTGAAAATCCGAACCGGGCAGCAAGGCTGCTCAGGCACATGCCTTTTGTGCAGACCATTCGCCAACAAATAGACAGTCCTGTAGATAGTTCGACAAAGTTTTCCAGAGTTCCTCCTGCCAATTCTGGGCAATTACGCGAAAACGTCTCGACAGCGCAAGGTCGGCGGCTGCTGTGACGCCCCGCGCAAAAAGGCGCTCACACACCGCACCTGCGGCACGCGAACGCCTGCTTTCATTTTTACTTTGATGTTTTCTCCGCGCTCGTCGGGTTCGGCAGCGGCTGCACTTGTCCGTAGTTCTGCAGAAATGTCTCCACCCGGGTGTGTTCCAGTACCCGTTGGTTGTTGGCGTCGTACTCGGAGCGAATGGACATCACCAGGCTGGTGGGCAGCATGGTGGTCTTGTTGTAATACACGGTGTACTCCGCCTCCAGCTCCATCTGGTCAATCATCTCGTCGACGTTTGTCTCCGCCGCCTGGATGGACACTCCCTGCCGGAGTGCTCGCCACGCACCGTCGGACAGCGTCATCGCCAGCTTGAGCCGCGGCTGATGGGCAGACTGGACATGCAGGCCGGCCTGCTGCTTCATTTGTTCTGCCAGCCAATTTTTCAGCTTCGTCGAGTCCAGCAGCACCCGCACCGCTTCGATGTCATCTGCCGTATTGCGGTCGGTCAACGGTAGCACACTCTTTTTCATCTCGTCCATCTGGCGAAAGGCAAAGACCGGGTCCCAGTTGTTCAGTTCCTGGCGAAACGACCCGTCGAGTCCCGCGCTCTTCCATTCCCGGTCGCTCTCCTGCTTGACGAACAGCCGCTCTTGCCTGGACAAAAGCGACAGGGTTTGGACCCGCTTTTGTTCGGGCTGTGACAGCTGTACGTTCATCAAGATGCCTTCCTTATGCTTCCGTCCGGAGAAACTGACGACGTTTGCGTTGGCGGTGTCCCCGGTCAACAGCTTGGTCTGTCCGTAAAACGCAAATGACTCCTGCTCGGCAAAACGGTCGCGAACCTGGTCATAGGCGGCTTGCGCGTTTGGCCTGTCTCCTATCGTATTGCAGCCTGCCAGCACAGCGCACAGCAGGGGCAAGAAAACGAAGTGCAACGCTTTGCGCATGTTCGTCCCTCCTCCTCGTCGCCATTAGGGTATCCGAGGAAGAAAAGGCTTATTCTGCTGGCGGGTCAAAGGGAATAGTAGAGCACGCCGTCTTTCTCCCTGATCTCCACCTGGTGCAGAATCGCCAACAGGTCGATGTGGCCCAGTGTCTCCGAGAGAGTGAGCGGCAGTTCTTTTTCATACAGCGTTGGAAACAAGAGCGCATTCAGCTCGTAGGCCGTCTTTTCGCCGTCAGCCAGGAACCGGCGGAGCATGTCCGTCCGCTCCCAGTTTTTCTGCAATCGCGCCAGAATCAGCTCGCGGTGATTGGTGACCGGCTCACCGTGCCCGGGCAGCACCAGGTCGATCTCCATGTCGGCGCACATCTGAAGCGCCGTCCGGTACTGCACCAGAGTCAGCGGTCTGGCCCGCGACTGATCGCGGGGCGGCTCGACAAAGGCATTGGAAGAGATGTGTTTGATGATGTGATCCCCGGCGATCATGACGCGATCAGCCGCCCGGTACAGGGAAAGATGGCTCTGCGAGTGGCCCGGGGTGTAGAGAACCTGCCACCCGGACAGATGGGGCGCCGTCTGTTCGTGCTTTAGCAAGCCGTCGATGCGGCTTTTTTGGGAAAATGTCATCATCAGCTGGTGAAACTTGCGGATGAGGGAGAGTTTCTCCTCGGGCACGCCGCTCTCCCGATAGAGCTCGTGGAAAAACCGATCGTGAAAATCGAGAAACGGTTCGTGCCACTCCACGTACGGGACGGCGAGCGGATGGGCGTAGATGCGCGCTCCCGACGACTCACGGACACGTTCCAACAACCCGCAGTGGTCGACGTGATGGTGGGTCAAAATCACCTGTTCGATCGCATCCACCGGGTAACCGAGCTCATCCAGTCCGTCCGTCAGCGCCTGCCAGGCCTCTTCGGTCAGCGGTCCGGCATCCACCAGCGTCAGCCGTTCGCCCTCCACCAGATAGACGTTGACCGCGCCGACGGAAAAGGGAGTGGGAATCATAATCCGGTACACCCCATTCGCTACTTGTTCAGCCATTCGCTTGTGCTTGTCAGTGCTCATTCGCCATTCCCCCGTCCTGTCTGTGTTTGTGAATCCTGGAAAAGCTGGTGCGTTCCTGTCGGCGAAGCCAATTTTATCGGCAGAAAAAGCAAAGAGCCTCGTTTGGCTCCTACGCGAGAATCACCTGGTTTCTGCCTTTGTGTTTCGCCTCGTACAAGGCGACGTCTGCCTGGTGGAACAGCTCTTCCACGCTGTACTGCGGCTGCTGATCCCGGCACCATGCGGCCAGGCCGCAGGAGATGGTGACCTGCGGAATCGTTTCCGCCTGCACAAGGGAGCGGATGCGCTCGGCGATGCCATGGGCGGTCGCCTTGTCCACACGCGGCAGGTAGATCGCCAGTTCCTCGCCGCCCCAGCGGGCCGCAATATCCGATTCACGAATGTTTCGTCGAATCAGGTCGGACACCTGCAGCAGGACTTCATCGCCCACCTGATGCCCGTACGTGTCGTTTACCGTTTTAAAATAATCGATATCTATCAAGAGGAGCGAACCGTGGCTGTCTTTCTCCAATGAAGTCCGCACGCAGTCGTTCAGGTGGCGCCGGGTGTAAAGTCCGGTCAAGTTGTCGGTGATCACCATCCGCTCCACTTCGTTGTGCAGCATGGCGTTGGTCATGGCCAGGCTCACGTGCTGCCCGAAGATCTCCAGCAGTTTATAATCGTCAAAACCAAAAAAATGATGGCGGGAATCCGCAACGAGCAGCACGCCTCCCAGCTCTCCTTCCACCACCAGCGGCACTCCCATCAGCGATGCGCAGGGCATCAGGGAAAAGGGCAGCGGTTTGGCACCGGGCTGTGCGAGCATGAGCACCTGTTTGCCGGCCACGGCATCCGCCAACGGTTTTTCCGAGGCCGACACCAGCTGTCCGTGACACGCGGGCAGCGATGACGAGATGACTTCAAAGCGGTCGTCGTCCGGCCGTTTGCGCAGGATGGCGACAAATTCAGCCGAGAAGGTCTCCAGGAGCTTCTTTGTCACAAAGTCGAGGATTTCCTTCAGATTCAGGCTGCGGTTCAGCTGCCGGGCCATTTCGTTGATCAGACGCAGCTCGCGGATCAAGTTGCGCGACTGCTGGTAGAGCTGGGCGTTTTCAAAGGCTTTCCCCGCTGTCTCCGCCAGGATGGAGATGTACTCCGTCTCCTGCCGTCCCGGCGCTGCCTGCCGTTCGGCCGTCAGCTGCAGCACCCCGTAAATGCCCTGTTTGCCCAACAGCGGGGCGGCGATCACGGCCATCGGGATGCCGTCGTGCTCTTCGTAATCGACGACCAGCCTTCCCTCCAGGTACGCCTGCGTGCTGGTGGAAGCGTCATCGTCCTGAAAGGAGAGGGGTTTGACGGGTGTGGTGGCGTTGGTTTCCACGGTCAAGAACAGTTCGACAAAGGCCGTCGGAAAGAGCTTTCGGATGCTGGTCACGATCTCGTTCAGCACGTCTTCCACGTCGATCGACGCCTGAATCCTGGTCATCAACTGATACAAGAGATCCTTTTGCGTGGCCTCACGGCGCAGCGCATCGGCGACCATGGTCCGCCACAAGGCGTAGCTCGCCTTTTCCCCCACTTCCTGCAGGAAGGCGACATCCCGCTCATCGTACACGCAATCCGGCTCATCAGGCGCAAGGTGCAGAAACAGCGCGTACAGCGGCCTGTTTTCGCAGGAGATGGGAAAGACGACGGTGCGCTGCTCGTCCCACACGGACGGCGTGATAACCCGATCGCCCAGTCGGGCCGCCACCTGTCTGATGTGGCAGTCTCCCTCGCCCGCCGGCTCGCTGGTGGCCAGCTCCCGGCTGTTCAGCGTTCCGGCTTCCGTCAGCTTGACGGCAGAGCAGTACCCTTTCTCCACGATGTCCGCGATCTGCCGCACCAAGCTGGCCAGCAGGTCCTGTGTATTGTCATGTCTGGCCAGGTTCATCACGATTTCGCTGGTGGCGTGCTGAATGTAGGCATCGTATCCCATCCGGAGCAACGGTTCCAGCCCACGCATGAAGGAACAAAAATCGAAGTCTACCTCGTTGTGGGGGGCCAGCATGCCGATAACGGCACGGGCACGCCCGTCGCGTTCGCACAGCGGAAACGCGCCCCAGACCAGGGGACCGCTGTCCGCCACACATACCGTGATCTCTCCCGTACGCAGGGCGCGGGATACGGGAGAACGGGCATCACCGCAAAGCGAGCTGCCCTTTCGCAGGTCAAGTCCGTTGGGATTCCAGGTTTGGCCGCCTTGCATCCTGATAACTTTGAGCAAACAGCCGACGGAATCTGTCAAGTAAAGAATGCCTGGACGCTTTTCCGGCCAGGATTGCAGAATAAAGTGGGCCATGTAGGAAAAGACCGTCTCCAACTTCCCCAACTTTTTGCTTGACACGAGATATTCCCTCTCTCAGCGTATTCTCATTTTTCCAAATGGTCAGTATCATTGACCTGCAGCACTTCCCAACTCTGTCCGGTGTAGCGGAACACGTTGACTGCCGTATTGTCGATCCGCGTTACACCCGTCCCCTGCTCGCCATTGGTCACGTAGTGCAAAAAGCAATTAATAAAGCCTCCGTGGGATACGACAACAATCTCTTCGCCCGGATGGTCTGCCGCCAATCCGGTCAACGTCGTCACAGCTCGCTGTTGCATTCCCTCGAAGGTCTCAATTCCGCATGCCGCTTCATCTTGGTGGGCAAATCGTTCCCTGATTTCTTCGTACGTCAATCCTTCCCACTGACCGTAGCACCGCTCCCTGAGCGCATCCAAGGCGGAAACGGAAACACCGGCGTTCTCCGCAATCTGGCGGGCTGTCTGCATCGCCCGGCTGAGATCGCTGGAGTAGACGGCACGGATGGTCTTGCCGCGAAACCGGGCAGCCACCTGCCGAGCCTGGCGCAATCCTGCTTCGTTCAGCGCCACGTCACTGTGGCCCTGAATGCGGCGCGCAAGGTTCCAATCCGTTTCACCGTGGCGAATCAAGTAGACGATTGTATCCAAGTTGATTACTCCTCCCGTGATTCTGGTGCTGGTCTTTTTTCATTATATAAGATGAATGTTTGCAATTCCATATAGATTACGACACATTTGGGACAAAATTCCCATTTTTCCTCCCGCCTCCATTTTCTCCCCCCGCGTGAAACGAGCGCGCCAATTCTCTCGTCAGAGAAGGTGTACGCGTGATTTTGACACCGAGGAGGAATTGTACATGAAACCATGGATCATCCGATCGGGATCCGTCGTGCTGAGCGCTGTCCTGTTGGCGCCTGCCGCCCAGGCTTACGCCGCGCAGCTGCTGCCGGCCGAAGCTCCCGTCCAGGCCACACCGATCAGCGCCCCGGCAGGCAATCAGCTGACCGATGCCGCCAGCAAAGCCAAACTCTCCAAGGAGGCAGCGCTGAATATCGCCAAAAAACTGGTTCCGCAGGGACTGGAGCTGGAAAACGTGTCGTTCCGTTCTGCCGACATCTGGCGTACGTTTCCGGAATGGACGTTTATCTGGGTGAAAAAAGACCAGAACGAGATTGCGTACTCCTATACTGTCAGCATTCACGCCGACAGCGGGGAGCTGACCGGCTATTCCCACTACCAGCAACATCCGTCCAAACCCGCCTATGCAGACCGCGTGTCGTATGCCGAGGCACAGGAGGCGGCGGAGCAGTTCCTCGCCCGTCACAACCCGGCTAAAGCGAAAGCGACCCGTCTGTATACGCGGGATCTGCCAGTGCCCAAAACGCCGCTTGATTCCAATACCTCCTACACATTCCGGTTTGTCCGCCTGGTGGATGACGTGCCGTTCCCCGACAACAGCGTGGAGATCACCGTCAACGCTGCCGGTACAGTCACCGGTTACACGCTGAGTTGGAGTGACGGCGTCCGCTTTGAAAAGCCGCAACGGATGCTGTCGCCCGAAGAAGCTGCCGCGCTGTTCAAGCAGCATGCCAAGGCAAAGCTCTCCTACGTGCTTCCCTGGGATGCGCGGGGGGAGGAGCGAAACAAGCCGATTCTGGCATATGAGAACCCGTTCACCTTTTACCTGGACGCAAAAAACGGTACGCCTTTGACGGACTCGCTCGAGCCGCTCAAACCTGAGGCGGAGACATCACCCGCAAGCAGCAAGCGCCTGTCCCCGCGCCATACGGGCAGTGCGCTCACCCAGGAAGCTGCCGTGCAGTTGGCAGAACGGACGTTTGATCTCTCCGGATACAAACTGCGTGCTGCCTCCTACAACGAAAAGGACTCCAACGGCAGCCGGCCGGTCTGGAACCTGGAATACCAAACAAAGAACGCCAACGGCCAAAGCTATGTCTATATCGCCATGGACGCGCTCAACGGAGACGTGTACCACTTCAGCAAGAACAACCAGCTGCCGGAGCCTAAAAAGGACGCGGCCAAAAAAGCAGACGCAAACAGCTTGAAGAAAAAAGCGGCGGAAGTGATCCGCTCCTGGACGCCGACCTGGGCCGACCGGCTCTATGTGACGGAAACAACAGAACTGAAACCGGACGCCGAGCGGTACGAGGTGCGGTTCCAGCGGCTGGTCAACGGCATTCCCGCTGCCACCGGCTCAGCCAGCGTCTCATTTGATGCTGCCACCGGCGAAGTGCTCACCTACAACACGCATTTTGGGTCCGAGACCTATCCGTCCCAGGTGCCGAAGCACCGCTCCGCCGCGGAAGCATTGGCAGCCTGGCAGAAGGAAACGGAAGTGGAAGCGGTCTACATGCTCGAGCCCTTGCCGGATGACGCGGTCGCTTTCCGCGCTGAAAAAGCCGTTACGCTGCCGGAACGCAAGGCAAAGCTGGTGTATCGGGCCGCAGTGACGCCGCTGGATCAGCCGTACGTCTATGACGCTGTCAGCGGCGACTGGCGCAGCCTGTCGACGGGCAAGCCGATCCAGCTGCATCGTCCCGCCCCTGCCGACCTGAAGGGGCACCCAGCCGAGAAAGCGCTGATGCTGATGTACGAGTACGAGGCGCTCTCCCTGATCGACGGCAACATCATGCCGGAGCGCAGCATTACCCGCGGGGAAATGATCCAGATGCTGATGCTCAGCCTCAATCAAGGACGGGTACTGCCCGTGGCCGCCGGACGAAAAGCGAGTTTCAGCGACGTCGCCAGCACGTCCAAATACTTCGCCGCTGTCGAAGCCGCAGTCGATCGCGGCCTGCTGGACAAAAACTCCCCGTCGCTGAAGCCGGATGAGACGATCACACGGGAAGAACTGGCGGACATGATCGTCCGCGCCCTGGGATACCGCAAACTGTCGGAACACGCTGAGATGTTCGCGACGAAGCTGACCGACATCGACCAATCCACCCACCGCGGCGCCATCGTGATCGTGTCGACGCTGGGCATTATGACGCCCGCCAAAGGGGAGTTCCAGCCGAAGGGCAGCGTCTCCCGGGCTGATGCTGCCGTCGCGTTTGCCCGTTTCCTGGAAAAACGCAGCGAGCTGGAAGAGAACCGCACGTTTTAACCGGCTTAACTGGCAGCTGCACCAGCAGCCAAAAACGCAGCCGGGGCGGACCCCATGAGGCCGCCCCGTTACATTTTCCTTGACTTTGCGCGCTCCAAGACTATAATATTGGATGTATGTGTACAGGGTAGCATTGATTGCAGGTAAAAACGGAAGTGTCACCCTCTCTTAGTTTCATCCCTTTACAGGCTGCGGCTGAACTACCTGTGAGGAGCACGATGCGGAAACGCTACCGTCCGAAGTTCGTGTAGGTAAAGATGGAACTAGCCTTCCGGAAGTAAACACCTGTGAATCCCATTTTAAAGGAGAATGAAAACATGGCACGTTACACTGGTCCACGTCACAAACTGGCTCGTCGTCTGGGCATCTCCCTGGATGGCACTGGCAAAGACATCAAACGGAATTACCCGCCTGGCCAACACGGCCACAGCCGCCGCAAACTGAGCGAGTACGGCATCCAGCTGCAAGAAAAACAAAAACTGCGCCACATGTTCGGCGTGAGCGAAAAGCAATTCCGCCGCACGTTCGAGCAAGCTACCAAAATGCACGGCGTTGTTGGCGAAAACTTCATGAAACTGCTGGAGTCCCGTCTGGACAACGTGGTATACCGCATGGGCTTCGCGCCGACTCGTCCGGCTGCGCGCCAACTGGTTAACCACGGTCACTTCCTGGTAAACGGCAAAAAAGTGAACATTCCTTCCTACCGCGTACAACCGGGCGACGTGATCAGCGTTCGCGAGAAGTCCCGCAACCTGCAAATCATTAAAGATTCGCTGGAAGCGCGCAACTTCCTGCCGAACTACATCACGTTCAACGACAACGCAATGGAAGGTACGTTCAACCGTCTGCCGGACCGCGAAGAAATGCCGGCGGAAATCAACGAAAAACTGATCGTCGAGTTCTACAGCCGTTAATCTTTGATAGAGAAAAAGAAGTCGGGTTATCCCGACTTCTTTTTTTTGCCAAAAGCAAGTACCTGCTCCCATCCGGCTTGCTCATCGGGTCCGTCAGCTCATCGCCGCTTTGACCCGCTCGATCTGCCTGAGGTGATCGCGGATGTGGTCGACGTACTTTTGCAGCAGCTGGGCAAATGTCATGGGGCCGGCTTCCGAGTGAATGCCCACCCGCTGCCAGTCGTCTTCCGTCAGTCTGGACAGGACAGGCAAAAAGCTTTCCCGCAGAAACTTGAACAGCAGCAGGTATTGCCCGGCGTCCAGTTCATGGTAGCGTAATTGGGCAGCCCATTTGTCCTGGTCAAAGGCGGTCAGCAGCGGCCGATCCTCAGCCAGAACCGTTTTAAACCGATGAAGCCCGACAATCTCTGAGTCAGTCACATGCACGATGATTTCGTGGATGCTCCATTTGCCAGGTGCCGGCCGAAAGCGCATCTGCTCCTCGCTCAAGCCGTCGATGGACGCCCGCAGCAGTTCGTATCCCTGTGCGTATTCGTGTATCAGTTCTTTCATCCTTCCACTCCCTCCATGAACAAGCGTTACACTCATTGTAAAGAAAGGACGAAATATTTACAAAACAAACCCGATCTCTTGCCTGCAGCCGACGCAGACGCCAACAGCACGATCCCCGTCAACAGGACAAGATGCCTTGCCTCCCATAATAAAAAGCAGTCCGCTCGGAAAAATTCCGCACGGACCGCTTTTTGCCTTGTCTACACCAGTTTCACCTTTGCAAACTTCCGCTTGCCCACCTGGACGACCATGCCGTCCGCAAGCGGCACGCTTTGATTAATGTCGGCCACTTTCTCCTCGTTTACCTTGACCGCTCCCTGCTGCACCATGCGGCGGCCCTCCCCCTTGGAGTCGACCAGCTTCAGGTCAAACACGAGGTTGACAATGTTGGCCTCGCCGTTTTCGTACGCTGCCAGATTCAGCTCCACTTCCGGCAGATCGGTCGGCAGGGCGCGCTGCTGGAAGACGGTTTTGAAGTAGGTCTCCGCCTCTTCAGCCGCCTCCTCGCCGTGGAACATGCGCACAAAGGTTTTCGCCAGCCGCATCTTGGCATCACGCGGGTGCACGCTGCCGTCGGCAAGGCCGTTCTTCAACGCTTCCAGTTCCTCGCTGGAAATGTCGGTCGCCAGTTCGTAGTAGCGGAGCATCAGCTCGTCCGGCACGGACATCGCCTTGCCGTATATTTCGTTCGGCGCTTCGTTGACCCCGATGTAGTTGCCCAGACTCTTGGACATCTTCTGCACGCCGTCCAGCCCTTCCAAGAGCGGCATGGTGAGGATCACCTGCTGCTCCTGGCCGTACTCTCTCTGCAGGTGGCGCCCCATCAGCAGATTGAACTTCTGATCGGTGCCGCCCAGTTCCACGTCGCTTTGCAGCGCCACCGAATCGTAGCCCTGCATCAACGGGTAGAAGAATTCATGCAGCGAGATGGCCTGGCCGCTGTTGAAGCGCTTCTCGAAATCGTCCCGTTCCATCATCCGGGCCACCGTGGTCCGGGCCGCCAGCTGCACCACGTCGGCAAACGTCAGCGGCGCCAGCCAACTGGAGTTGTAGTGCACTTCCACGCGGCTGGCGTCCAGCACCTTGCCAAACTGCTCCACGTAGCTTTTCGCATTCTCCTTCACCTGTTCCTCGGTCAACTGCTTGCGCGTCTCCGACTTGCCCGTCGGGTCGCCGATGCGGCCGGTGAAGTCGCCGATGACCAACTGCACGGTGTGGCCCAGTTCCTGGAACTGACGCAGCTTTTGCAGCACGACCGTATGGCCGACGTGAATGTCGGGAGCGGACGGGTCCAGTCCCAGCTTCACTTTCAGCGGACGGCCGGTCGCGACGAAACGCTCCAGCTTGCGGCGCAGCTCCTCCTCTGGAATAATCTCCACAGCACCTCGGCGAATCACCGACAGCTGGCGTTCCACTTCCTGCTTCTGCGCTTCTGTCAGCGCGTATGTCTCATTTGTCTGTTCGACACTCATCCCAGTACAGCTCCTTTTCTTTGATCCATACTTGCATAAAATAAAAAAACCCGCCCCAATTTAGGGACGAGTCTGCACCCGCGGTACCACCCTAGTTGAAAAGATGCGCACGGCATCCTTTCCGCTCATCGCACAGGATAACGGCCTGCTCCGTCCGGATTGTCCGGAAGGCTCCCGGTGTGTACTTCGCGATGTGGAAGGGGCTGGTTTGCACCGACCACCAGCTCTCTGACAACTCCGCTTGTCACTCGCTACTGTCACCGTTCGACGCCACGGTCTTCTGTAAACACGTATACTGCTATTGTTGCACAGCGGCTATTTCATGTCAACGGCGCGCTTCTATCCTCCCGATCCCGCCTATGGTATAATCAGGATAACACTAGGGGGTCGTAGAACTATGTCGAACAAGCACTCTTCTTCCTCTGAACCAGCCAAGCGCAAGCGCCGCCGCGGCCGCAGGCGGACGATCCTGCTGCTGGTCAAGGGTCTGCTATTGATGGGGCTGTTGGGCGTCATTCTGGCCGGAGGTGTTGTGTTAGGCTACGTTGCTGCGCTCGTCAAGGACGAGCCTGTGCGCAGCCGGGAAGAACTGCAGCAGAAAATCTTCACCAATTACCTCACCGGCTTCGCCTATTACAACGACGGTTCGCTAATCGGACAGCTCCGCGCGTCTGAAGGGGACCGGCGCCTGGTGAGAAAATCGGAAGTCTCTCCGTATCTGATCAACGCCATCATCGCCACCGAAGACAAATACTTCTTTCAGCACAAGGGTATCGTGATCCAGTCGACGCTGCGCGGCGCCTTGCAGGACTTGACCAACCAGCCTGTCGTCACCGGCGGCAGCACGCTGACCCAGCAACTGGTGAAAAATACCATCCTCTCGCATGAAGTGAGCCACATGCGCAAGGCGCGGGAAATCTTCAACGCGATGCGTATCGAGCGGATGTTTTCCAAGGACCAGATTCTCGAAGCCTACATGAACGAGATCTACCTCGGGAAAAATGCCAACGGCTCCAATGTCTACGGCGTCCAAGCAGCGGCCAAGGGCATTTTCAACAAGGACGTGAAAGACCTCGACCTGGCGGAGGCCTCCTATCTGGCGGGGATGATTCAAAACCCTGGGGCGTACTCGCCGTTTAACAACGAAGGATACAAACGCGGAAAGGATCGCCAGAAGATGGTGCTGGACCGGATGATGGAAAACGGGTACATCACCCAGGCTCAGTACGATGAAGCACTGGCGTCCGATCTGAAGTCGCGGCTGGCCAAACCGGCGAAGCAGGCGTACCGGGAAGTGCCGTTCCTGATGATGGAAATCGAGGAGCGGGCCGCCCGCGCGCTCGTCGACGCCGAATTAAAGGAAAAAGGGCGGGACAAGTCCAGCGTCGAGCGCAACGAGTACCGCCAACTGATCGAAGAGAAGCGCCGCGACATCCTGCGCAACGGCTACAAGGTGTACACCACGATCAACAAGGACGTCAACACGATCATGCAGGCCGTGGCCCAGGACCCGAAAAACTTCGGAAAAAACGCGACGTACACGATTCGCCGCGCCAACGGCAAGACGGAAAAAATCGAGAACGCCCTGGAAGAAGTCGGGGCCATGCTGATTCACAACAAAACCGGCGCCATCCTCGGCATGATCGGCGGACGGGATTTCAACGTGGAACAGACCAACCACGCCACCGTTCCCCGTCAGCCGGGTTCGGCCATGAAGCCGCTGGCTGCCTATGCGCCCGCGTTTGAACTGGGACTGCTGCAGCCCGGTTCGCCGATCGACGATTCGCCCGTGCTGCTGGCAGACGGGAAAACCGGCTCCCACCTGCCGATGAACTGGAACAACAAGTTTCACGGCATCATGAGCGCCCGCGAAGCGCTGCGGATGTCCTGGAACATCCCGGCGATCAAGACGTACCTGAAGGTGGGCATCCCGAAAGCGCTGGATTACGTGAAAAAAATGGGTGTCACCACCTTGGTCGACAGCGACAATTACGCCGCCACAGGGGTGATCGGCGGGCTGGCGTACGGATTGACGGTGGAGGAAATCACCAACGCCTACGCCACCTTTGCCAATCGCGGGTCATTTGTGGACGCCTACCTGATCGAGCGGATCGAGGACAGCCAGGGCAGGGTCATCTATCGGCACGAAGCAAAGCCGGTACAGGTGTACAGCGAGCAGACCGCCTACCTGATCACCGACGTGCTCCGATCGGTGGTCAACGCCGGCACCGGGACCCACATCCGTCAGTACGTTCCGCGCAAGGTGGACATCGCCGGCAAGACGGGGACGACCAACAACAACAACGACTTGTGGTTCGTCGGTTACACTCCCGAACTTTCCATGGGCGTCTGGATTGGGTTCGATGAGCCACATCCCATTCCTGACCGGGACAAGAACGTGCCGATGGCCGTGTGGGGCAAGATCATGAAGCAGATTATCGACAAACACCCCGACTTGTCGCCGCCCGACAAGACCTTTGCCAAACCGGCCGGCATCGTCACCGCCACCGTAGACAGCAAGTCCGGACTTTTGCCGAGCGAACTGTCCAAACAAGCAGGCCATTTGATCACGGATCTGTTCAACCAGAAGTACCTGCCGACGAAAACGGATGACTCGCATCAGAAAGCACGCGTCATCCTCTACAACGGCGAGCGCTACCTGGCCAAGGAAGGAACGCCGGACGACTTTGTGTCAGAGGGCATCTTCTTCCGCTCACCGGACCCGCTGCCCGACAGCGAGCAGCTCGCCAAAGACAAAAAGGCCAATTTCAAGCCGCTTGATTGGGAGCAGCGCCTCCCCGAAAAGGAAGATCCCAGGACCGAGGTGGCCGGCGCTCCCGCCGCTCCGACCAACGTCACCGCCGTCCAGTCCGGCAAGCAAGTGACACTTTCGTGGAAGTCGGGCGGCGAAGCGGACCTGATCGGCTACCGGATTTACCGCGCCAACGGGTCAAACGGCTTCGTCCGCGTCGCCACGGTGAAAGACCCGGCCGTGCTCAGCTATACGGATGCGTCGGCAAACGGCGGACGATACTACGTCACTGCCGTGGACATCACAGGCCAGGAGTCGGCGCCGTCAGCGGCAGTCTCTGCCGGAAATTCCACAGGCACGTGGGAGGTCCCAACCGCCCCCGGCCAAACGGAATCGCCGCTCCCGGAGCCAAACGACCCCGGCATCGGAAACGGCGGAGACCCAATCGCCATGCCGCCCAGCGCGCCCAAGTCTTTGACGCTGACAAAAGTTCAGGGCGGCTGGAAACTGCAGTGGAAGCGCAACAGCACAAACGAACAGGTCATCGCGTACAACGTCTACTTCAGCCCGGACCCGGCAACCGGATACCTGCTCCTGGAGTCGGTGACCGGCACCAGCTATGTGCACATGAGCGAAGACAACAGCGGCACGTATTACATCACTGCCGTCAACAGTTTCGGAGAATCGCCGCAATCGAACAGCGTTGCCGCCCACTAAACGACGTATGATAGGGATAGAGAGGTGAACAAGAGATGGTTTTGCTGCCATCTCTTGTTTTCTAAACCAGGAGGTGCGTCAATGAAGCACGTCAAGCGCTATCATTCACAGCAGCTCGTCGCCGGCGGAAAGCGGCTGCTGGTGGAAGGGCCCGTCGAACCGGAACGTCTCGCCTCCTTCCGCTTGGACGAAGGGCTCAAGGCGTTTCGCATCCCCGAAGAGCAGCACAAGGCCCTCGTGGAAATTGCCGCCCTGCCGGAGGGACGGATCATCGTGGCCCGGGAAGCGGACCTGGTGCTGGGCTACGTCACGTTTCTCTATCCCGACCCGCTTGAGCGCTGGTCGCAGGCCCAACTCCCCGACCTGCTCGAGCTGGGGGCAATCGAAGTAAGCCAGGCCGTCCGGGGCGGCAGTGTCGCCAAGACGATGCTGCAGGTGGCCTTTATGGACGACGCGATGGAAGACTATATTGTCATCACGACGGAATATTACTGGCATTGGGACCTGAAAGGAACGGGGCTGGATGTGTGGCAGTACCGAAAAGTGATGGAAAAGGTAATGGGCAGCGTCGGCATGGTCTGGATGGCGACGGACGATCCGGAAATCTGCTCCCATCCGGCCAACTGCCTGATGGCCCGAATCGGCAGTCGGGTCCCGCCGGAGAGCATTGCTGCTTTTGACGCCATGCGCTTTCAACACCGCTATTTCTATTAGGAGTATTTGGAGCGCCAGGAAAAAGGGGGAGTTTTGCCCATGCGAATCGAGAAGATCATGCGCCGACGGGTCGTCACTGTCCATCCCACCACCAGTATCGGCGATGCACTGAAACTGCTGCGGGGCAACCGCATTCGACATCTGCCCGTCGTGGACCAGGAGCGTCTCGTGGGAATCATCTCCGACCGCGACCTGCGCGATGCCCTCCCGTCCACGCTGCTTGCGCACGACGACGATCACACTGTCCTGCAAAAACCGGTGGCGGACATCATGCAGCGCCAGGTGATCACCGCCCATCCGCTCGATTTTATCGAAGACGCAGCAGTGCAAATTTACGAACACAAGGTAGGATCGCTCCCGGTCGTGGAAGGAAACCGGCTGGTCGGCATCATCACCGAATCAGACCTGTTCAACAGCCTGATCGAACTGTTTGGCGTGAACAAACCCAGCTCCCACATTGAGGTGGAGGTAGACGACCGCGTGGGCATGCTGGCGGAAGTCAGCCAGGTGATGCGCGAAGCCCAGGTGAATGTCTGCAGCGTGGTCGTCTTCCCCGGGGACCAGCCGGGCAGGAAGAATCTGGTCTTCCGCGTCCAGACGATCGACCCGCGCCCCGTCATGGAACTGTTGCGCAGCAAGGGCTTTGCGGTCGTCGCTCCCGGGGAAGGGGGGGAGGGGCGTTGAGCCGGAACGCTCGTCTGATCTACTCTGCCGATTACACCCGCTACTACTTTCACGACGAACATCCGTTCAACCAGCGCCGGTTGCTGCTGACCTACGATCTGATGAGCGCCTACGGTTTGATAAACGACGCCGACATCCTGCCGCCGCGGCTGGCGACCGACGAGGAACTGGCGCTGATCCACGATCCGCGCTACATCCAGTTTGTCCGGCAGCAGGGGGAAAGTGACACCGAGCTGCCGCTGGCGGCCGGGTACGGGATTGGCACCGAAGACGTCCCCTTCTTCCCGCAGATGCACGAGGCCGCCGCGCTGATCGTCGGCGGCACCTTGCAGGCGGTGGACGCGGTGATGAACGGACAGGCGGAGCATGCCTTCAACCCAGCGGGCGGACTGCACCACGCCTTTCGCGGGAGGGCATCCGGTTTTTGCATCTACAACGACTGCTCCGTCGCCATTGCCTATTTGCGCCAGCACTGGGACGCCAGGATTCTCTATATCGACACCGACGCCCATCACGGGGACGGTGTGCAGTGGGCCTTTTATGACGATCCCAACGTCCTCACCGTCTCCCTGCACGAGACCGGCAAATACCTCTTTCCCGGCACCGGCAGCCTGACGGAACGGGGAGAAGGCAGCGGCTACGGCTATTCGGTCAACATCCCGCTGGAAGCGTTTACAGAAGATCAGTCGTTTTTGGACATTTACCACGAGTTGATTCCCAAATTGGCGCGCGGCTTCAAGCCGGATGTGATCGTGACGCAAAACGGCTGCGACGCCCACACCTACGATCCGCTTACCCACCTCTCCTGTTCGATGCGCATCTATCAGGAAATTCCCCGGCTGGCTCATCGGCTGGCGCACGAGTGGTGCCAAGGCCGCTGGATTGCCGTGGGCGGCGGAGGCTATGACATTTGGCGGGTGGTGCCCCGCGCCTGGACATTGCTCTGGAGCGAGATGACCGATCAGCCGCTCGCGGACGGCCCGCTGCCGGAAGCGTGGCGCTCCCGCTGGCAGCCGCTGAGCGAACTGGAGCTGCCGACCCGGTTGTTTGACGATCCGTTTCCGCCCATCCCCCGCCGGGCGGAGATCACGGAGAAAAACCGCATCACGCTGGAACGGGCGCTGATGTACGCGCCGATCGAAACGGATAGCTGAGCGGACAACCGGCGTGCCGGTATGAAGGGCATGCAGGGCGCACCATATGAAAAACCGGTCTCTCCCGCGAGAAACCGGTTTTTTCATGCGTGTTTCACTATGAACGGCTCAGCAGCTTTTCCAGCTCGTCTGGCTGAAAGCCTTTGACTGCTTTGTCGCCGACCACCGTCACCGGCACGCCCATGAATCCGAAGCGCTCCACTTCTTCCTGGTAGGCGCGGCTGGTCATCACGTCCCGCACTTCAAATGCGACTCCTTTGGCGGTCAGCCACTGTTTCACCATGTCGCAGTCGATGCAGTTTTTGGTGGAGTACACAATCACGCCAGGCGTCATCGCGCGCAGCATCCGGCTGACGATCGCGTACGAACGCTGCGACGCCAACCGGGTAAACTCCGCGAAGTTGACGTGTGCAGAACCGTCGGCCTTGTCCGACATGGAGCGAACAATCACAAACGGCACGCCGTTCATGGCGCATACCTGCCCGACGGCTGCCCCTTCCATCTCTGTGCAGTGAGCGTCAAACTGCTCACGGAGCCATTTGACCTTTTCCCTGCTGGCGACGAACTGGTCGCCGGAGAGAATTCGCCCGCTCGCGACCTGCACGTCGTCTTCCAGATCCTTGCCCGCCGCAATCGCCAGCTCCCGCAGCGCCGGGTCGGCCTGCCACACCCATTGCTCGGTATACGGAATCTGGCCGGGGGCAAATCCCAGTGCCGTCACGTCAATGTCGTGCTGCACGCAGTCCGTGGAGACGACAATATCGCCGATGTTCAGATCGGGGTGCACCGCTCCCGCCACCCCGGTGAAAATGATCCGGTCCACCTTGAACTGATCGATCAGCATTTGCGTGGTGACAGCGGCGTTTACCTTGCCCACCCCCGATTTACAGAGAACGACGGATGTTCCCTCCATCTCTCCCTCGTGGTAGACAATGCCCGCCTTCTCCGTGCTGACCGTGCCGGTCATCGCTTCCAGATACAGCGCAATTTCCTCGTCCATCGCGCCGATAATTCCAATGCGCATCGCTTCGTTCCCTCCTGCTCCTCTTGCTGTCAAACACTTGTTCCTCTCGGCGCTTTAGATTTCTCGCGGCCGGGTGCTTTCGCGGTATTCAATACGGTGGGGCAGCAGCACAACGTGCTCCTCCACGTGCTCGTTGTTCATGTACTTGGTCAACAGGCGCATCGCCACTGCTCCGATGTCGTACATCGGCTGGACGACCGACGTGAGCCGCGGCCGCACCATTTCCACCAGGCGGATGTTGTCGTGCCCGATCACTTCGATGTCGCCCGGTACGTTCAAGCCGGCATCCTGGACGGCGTGAATCGCCCCGATCGCCATTTCGTCACTGGCAGCAAAAATGGCGGTCGGCGGGTCGGACAGCTTGAGAAACTCCCCAGCCGTACGCAGCCCTGATTCGTAGAAGTAGTTGCCGTGGGCCACCAGTTTTTCGTCATGCGAAATCCCGGCGTCGGCCAGCGCCTTTTTGTAGCCCTCGTAGCGCATCAGACCGCCCAGCGGGTCATTGATCGGACCGGTGATCATCGCGATCCGCTTGTGTCCGTGTTCGATCAGCGCCTTGGTGGCGTCGTAAGCCGCCTGGAAATGGTCGATGGTGACGGACGGCAATGTGTTGTCCGCATCACGCGTGGCCGCCAGAACGATCGGCACCTGTGCGCTGGTGAACGCCTGCAAGTGGTCTTCCTTGATTTCCGCTCCCATGAACAAAAGGCCGTCCACTTGTTTTTCCAACAGTGTGTTGATCAACTGCAATTCCTTTTCCATGCGCTGGTCCGAGTTGCACAGGATGATGTTGTACTTGTACATGGTGGCGATATCTTCAATGCCGCGTGCCAATTCGGAAAAAAACAGACTGGAGATGTCCGGGATGATGACACCGACCGTCGTTGTTTTCTTGCTGGCTAATCCGCGCGCGACTGCGTTGGGCCGATATCCGAGACGTTCGATCGCAGCCAATACTTTTTTTCGCGTCAATGGTTTGACATTCGGGTTTCCGTTGACAACCCGGGAAACCGTCGCCATCGAAACTCCCGCTTCTCGTGCCACATCATAGATAGTAACCGGCATCACATACCCTCACTTTCCCCATAATATGGTTTTCATGATCATTTTCATAAATGTATGCACTTATGATACGACAAGCCGTGCCCGGTTGCAATCGTTTATCAGGCGAGCGGCCCCTCATCTCATCAGTTTGTTCATCGTTTTCAAAAGTTCGTCAATAACCTCGCTGTCTCCCTGTTGAATGCGGTCGATGACACAGCTTTTCATGTGCCCTTCCAGCAGCATTCTGCCCACCGCATTCAGCGCCGACTGGGCCGCCGCGATCTGATTCAGGATGTCGTCGCAGTACACGTCCTTTTCCACCATGCCGCGGATGCCGCGAATTTGTCCTTCCACCCGGTTCAGCCGGGAGATGAGATTGCTCTTGATCTTGTCCGGCCGCGGCGTGGACCGCTCCGGCGCACAGCAGTGCTCCTGTTCACTCATCCGCCTTCGCTCCCTTCAGCCATGTCCTCTTGTGCTTAGCTTACTGGTTGGGACGTGTTTCGTCAAATGAAGAGGGCCCTCCCGCCGATCGGAAGAGCCCTGGACACTTATTTTATGCAAGACGGACGAATCAGCGCTGCACCGTTGGCGTTGCTTCCTTGTACAGACCGGATGCGAGCAGTTCGTCGAGGATGTGGTTGAACTGCGGGATGTTGACCTGCTGCTTGGCGTCGGACAGAGCGACGTCCGGATCCGGGTGCACCTCGATCATGATGCCGTCCGCGCCGACAGCAAGACCGGCCTTGGCCGTAGGCAGGAGCAGATCGCGGCGGCCGGTGGAGTGAGTGACGTCGACGAATACCGGCAGGTGGGTCTCCTGTTTCAACAGCGGCACGGCAGAGATGTCCAGCGTGTTGCGGGTCGCTTTTTCGTAGGTGCGGATGCCGCGCTCGCAGAGCATCACCTGCTTGTTGCCCTCGGACAGGATGTACTCCGCAGCGTAGATGAACTCTTCGATCGTCGCCGACAACCCGCGCTTCAGCAGGATCGGGTGGTTGATCCGGCCGGCCGCTTTCAGCAGCTCAAAGTTTTGCATGTTGCGGGCCCCGATTTGAATGACGTCGATGTAGCGGGTGGCCAGTTCCAGGTCAGCGGGATTGACGATTTCGCTGATCGTCACCAGGTTGAATTCGTCCCCGATCCGCTTGAGAATCTCCAGGCCTTCCACGCCCAGGCCCTGGAAGTCGTACGGCGAGGTACGCGGCTTGTACGCTCCTCCGCGCAGCACGCGAAGACCGCGCTTGACGTGATTCTCCGCCACGGCGCGCACCTGCTCGTAGCTCTCCACGGAGCACGGGCCGGCGATCATGATCGGACGGCCTCCGCCAAACTCCACGCCCTTGATCGAGATCACAGTGTCTTCCGGCTGTTTTTTGCGGCTGACCAAAAGAACCTTTTTATTGTCGTCTTTCATCAGATCGAGCGACGCCTGGAAAATTTGCTTGAACAGATGGCGGATCGTATTGTCGCTGAACGGACCGTTGTTGTTCTCCACCAGCTGGGTGAGCATTTGGCGCTCCCGTTCCGGATCAAAGGGGTTGACGCCCTGCTTTACTTTCTCTTTGCCCAGCTCCTGAACGAGTTCGGCCCGCTTGTTGATCAATGCGAGAATCTGCAGGTTGATCTCGTCAATCTGTTTGCGCATGGTTTCGATTTGGTCGTGTGCCATCTTCGCTCCACTCTCCTCGTCTTCTTTGTTCTCACCACAATAAATTAGGGTTATTATAATCAATCAAATTGCCCTTGTCAGCAGTTTAGCGCCAAAAAGCATGAAAGTAAATTGCAAATTTGTTTTAAAACGTTTGCAATTTTTCCTCTTGTCGAGAAGATTGCCTGTTTCGACAGGATTCTCCGCACTTCGAGTCGAAAACATTCCCGAAGTGATTTCCCGGATTTTCCTATGGAATGAGGAGTGACCTGATTTTGTCGGACATTGTGCAAACAGCTTCGGATGAGCTGATCTTTGCTTTGGATATTGGGACACGCAGCGTAATCGGGCTGATCGTCGAGCCTTCGGGCGATCGGTTCCGCATCATCGACTGCGCCATCCGTGAACATGACGAACGCTCCATGCTGGACGGACAGATTCACGACGTCGACGCCGTCGCCAAAGTCATTCGGCAGGTCAAGGAGCAGTTGGAAGAAACGCACGGCTCACTGAAACGGGTGGCTGTGGCGGCGGCGGGCCGTTCGCTGCGGACGCGGCGGGTGCGGATGGATATGCCGATTGCCCCGCACGCAACCATCTCCCGCGACGACGTGCTGGCCCTGGAGTTTTCCGCCGTTCAGGAAGCCCAGGCCCAACTGGCCCATGAACTGAACGAACGGGACGTCACCCGCTACTACTGCGTCGGATACAGCGTCGTCAACTACTACCTGGACGGCGAACTGATCGGCAACCTGCTCCACCAACGCGGGGACACAGCCAGCGTCGAGGTGATCGCCACGTTTTTGCCCCGCGTGGTCGTGGACTCGCTGCTGGCTGCGCTGAAGCACTGTGACCTGGAAATGCAGGCGCTGACCCTGGAGCCGATCGCGGCGATCAACGTGCTGATCCCTGTCACCATGCGCAGGTTGAACATCGCGCTGGTGGACATTGGCGCCGGCACTTCCGACGTGGCCCTGACCGAGGAAGGGACGATCACCGCCTACGGCATGGTGCCGGTAGCCGGGGACGAGATTACCGATGCCCTGATGAACGCCTTTTTGCTCGACTTCCCAATGGCAGAGGAAGTGAAGCGGGCGCTCTCTTCCAGCGAAACGGTATCGTTCACCGACATACTCGGGATGGAGCACAACCTGTCGTCTGCCGAGGTGGCAGCTGCCATCGACAGTGACATCCGCCACCTGGCTGTCAACATCGCAAACAAAATCCTGGAACTGAACGGCAAGCCGCCGCAAGCCGTGATGCTGATCGGCGGGGGCAGCCTGACGCCTAGACTGACAGAACGCGTCGCGGAAGCGCTGAAGCTGCCGCCGTCTCGCGTCGCGGTCCGGGGCGCAGATGCCATCCGGCAGTTTGTGGACGAACATCCAGACATCACCGGACCGGAATTCGTCACACCGGTCGGCATCGCCGTCGCGGCGCGCCGCCATCCGATCAAATACGTGACCGTCACCGTCAACGACGCGCCGATCCGCATCTTCGACCTGCGCAAAATGACGGTCGGCGACGCGCTGATTGCGGCCGGCATGGACATCCGCCGTCTCTACGGCCGCCCCGGCATGGCGATGTCGCTGACCGTAAACGGCCGAATCAAAATCATTCCGGGCGGCCACGGCACCCCGCCCGTCATCGAGAAAAACGGGGAAGCGTCGGGGCTGGACGCCCCCGTGGCGGACGGCGACGTGATCGTCGTCGTGCCCGGTCAGGACGGCCGCGAAGCGGAGGCGCGGGTGCTGGATCTGCTGGACCGCCTGGACACGCTGGAGCTCACCTGCAACGGCCAGCCGCTGTCACTCGGCCCCATCGCCCTGGTCAACGGCGTGCGGCAACCGCTGGACGCCCCTCTCGCCGACCGCAGTGAGCTGGAGATTCGTCTGCCCGGCACGGTGGAAGAGGTGCTGCGGGAAGCGGGGCTGCTCCCGGACGGAGACGAAGCAGCGCCGCCTCCCCTCCGGTTCAGCGTCAACGGCCGCTCGTACACCCTGCCAACCCGCAACCTCCGGGTGGAGGTAAACGGCAAACCGGCCGCACTGGACGATCGCGTGCGGCAGGGCGATGAGCTGGCATTCCGGGTGGAAGAACTGACGATTCCCGCCATCCGCGACGTCATTCCTCCCGAGGAGTGGGGGCAGGAGACGATCACCGTCCACTTCAACGGTCAGCCTGTCGTGCTGCCTGTGGGCGGCGTATCCGTCACGGTGGACGGCCGACCGGCACAGGCGGACGATCCCGTCCGGGACGGCGCGGTGATTACCGTAAAGGCAGCCGAGCCCGTCGCGCCCCTGTTCAGTGACGTTTTCCGCTATGTCGACGTCCCGCTGGAAAAGCCGACGGGCGAAGGCAACTTTCGCCTGGTGACGCTCGTCAACGGGGAGCCGGCTTCGTACCACACGGTGTTAAAGAACGGCGACAAGCTGGAACTGTATTGGGAGTAACCGTCTGCTCTCACAAAAAACGGGTGCGGCCCTTACAAGCCCACCCGTTTTTTTGTGCAGTTTCACATTCGCGGCGCGCCACCCTGGGACGAGGCCGACAGCAAAGAGAGGCGGACGCTTGCGTTCGCCCCTCCCCCGCCGTTCGCTGCATCCGCTCTAGCCTTGCACAGCCTCGCGGATGGCGTCCTTGGTAATTTTCCAGTGGGAGGTGTGCCATTTTACCTGGCCGTCCTCCAGCAGAAAAATCTGCGGGGACTCGTGTTTGATGGCAAAGCGCTCCTCCACCGCGTTGGAGACAGGACGGTCCTCGCGCACGAGAATGACCGCCGCGGGAAGTTGCTGTTCGCTGAGAAACGCCTGAAACTCTTCATAAGCGGTCGTGCTGATCGGGCAGATCGTGCTGTGCTTGAACAGCAGCCGTTTGCCCGCGCCCGACACGAATTGATCCAGTTCCTCCAGCGTGTGCAGTTGTACTTCCGTCACGAAGAATCGCTCCTCTCACATCTGGTGCATGCGTCTACCAGTATACGGAATCGCATCGGCGAAGTCTACGTTTCCCGTGCGATACAGCCCGCAGGCCAGTGCGCGGCGATATCTCGTAAATGCAGCAGAATTCTTACGGCACAGCGAAAAAAGAGCCGTCCTTTCGTGAGGACAACCCGGTTCGCCTAGACCATGATTTTCGTCAAACGCTGTCGCAATTCGTGCATCCATTTCTGGTCCCCCAGCGATCGGGCCAGCAAAAACAGGTCCAACAATTCGTTCACCCGCTCCTGCAACGCCTCTCGCACAGTCGCATCCTCTTTCTCTTTGGCGATGAGCACCATCAAATGGGAAAGTTCTGACACGTCTTCAAAATTAATCGATTGGCGCTGCGGATGTTGGCCCCATTCCTCCATCAGTTTCTTCAGATCAGCTTTGATGACGTCCACCACCTGGGAATGGCTGCAAGCATCGTTTTCGCAGACGTGTACCGGCACGTTCATGATTTTCACGCGGCCGCGGTACACGACGTTGCGCAGCACGAGCTCCATGCCACTTCCGCAGCGGCTGCATTTCTTGTACATGGGTTCACCTCTATCCGCATCTGTGTACTCCCCCTACGTATTCGAGCCTTCTTTCTGCAATCCTGCCCAAAACGAGGTGGTACTTGGTGGATGGATTGACATTCCCAAGCAGAAAAAAACGCCCGGCGGCTGACCTCCCGCCGGACGAAAGAACAAGACCGGACAGGGATCAACCGCCGGGCGCAGCCACCAAGCGGCATCGCTTCGGCAACACTGCCGACGATCAAGCGTATATGGCGTTCACTTTCTCGCAATGCGGGCAGACAGCCACTTTTCCGGAACGGCCCAGCTCGTCCTCGACGCGATAGCCGGTGATTCGCTCGGAGAAGCAAAACAGGCATTCCGTGTTAAAGTCCATATCGTACTGTGCCTTCCATACGATCGATTTAAAATCCTCGCCGACGCTGATCAAAATCGTCGGAGCCTCGTGAAGCAAAGCTCTGCGCATGACAACTGCCATCCTTTCATATCGCGTAGTCTTTACGTATCCTCTAGCTTTTCCATGTTTTCAGAATAATATACTTCCCAAAAATGGGCATTTGCCCGTTACGGCTCTGTGTGAAAACCCATATGTTATGGGTGTAAGCACAAGAGGCTTAACAAACAAAAGGAGGATGTTTGATGAGCAGCATCTTTAACGGCGACCTGGACGATTTCACTCTGGTGTTGATCCTGTTCATCCTGCTGGTGATCGTTGGTTGTTCCTGCGACAATTAAAACGGCAGCGCACATCTGCGCCAATCATAGCATATACATTAGCACCGAATCCTGCACAGCGCGTTTCATACGCACGCTACCCTGACCACGGGTAGCTTTTTTCTCGTCGATTTGTGTACAATATTTACAATACATACTAGTGCAATGGAAAGTGAGGTACGTCTGTGCAATGAAAGATCCCCGTATCGAAAAACTGGCCGATGTGCTGGTGAACTACTCGACGCGCGTCCAGCGCGATGAAAACGTTCTCATCTATGCGATCGGCGAGGTAAGCGAACTGGTTCGCGCCGTCATCCGCAAGGTGTACGAGGCGGGCGGCAACCCGTACGTGCAGTTGATCGACCAAGCGATCCAACGGGAACTGCTGCTTGGCGCAAATGAGACGCAGTTGGGCGTGATGCGCGATGCAGAAGTTTCCTTCATGAAGCAAATGGACTGCTACATCGGCATTCGCGGCAGCGACAACATCAGCGAGCTGTCCGACGTACCGGGGGACAAGATGCAGCTCTACAACAAGCTCCTGCTGCGTCCCGTACTGGACGTGCGCGTGCCGGAGACCAAGTGGGTCGTGCTGCGCTACCCCAATGCGTCCATGGCCCAGTTGGCCAACATGAGCACCGATGCTTTCGAAGACTTCTATTTCAAGGTCTGCACTCTGGATTACGGCAAAATGGACAAGGCAATGGACAGCCTCGTCGAGCTGATGGAAAAGACGGACAAAGTGCGCATCACCGGCCCGGGCACCGATCTGACCTTTTCCATCAAAGGCATTCCGGCGATCAAGTGCTCCGGACAGTCCAACATCCCGGATGGCGAAGTGTTCACCGCTCCCGTCCGCGACTCCGTCAACGGCGTCATCAGCTACAACACGCCGTCGCCGTACCAGGGCTTCACGTTTGACAACATCAAGCTGACCTTCAAGGACGGCAAAATCATCGACGCGACCGCCAACGATACCAAACGGATCAACGAAGTGTTCGATACGGACGAAGGTGCGCGCTACATCGGGGAATTTGCCATCGGGGTGAACCCGTACATCCAGAACCCGATGAAAGACATCCTGTTTGACGAAAAAATCGACGGCAGCTTCCACTTCACACCCGGTCAAGCCTACGATGAAGCGTTCAACGGCAACAGGTCGTCCATCCACTGGGACCTGGTCTGCATCCAACGTCCGGAGTGGGGCGGCGGCGAAATCTGGTTTGACGACCGCTTGATTCGCAAAGACGGCCGCTTTGTCGTTCCGGAGTTGGAATGCCTCAACCCGGAAAATCTGAAGTAACGATGCAATCGCCGCACAAAAAAGCGAAGGGACGCAAAATCCCTTCGCTTTTTTATCTGCTCTCTCCAATCGCTGCGGCCCGGACAGTCTCGTCCGTTCCCTACAGGGGACAGGCGGTCTGTTGTTTCAGCAGAGCCGGCATGTGTTGTTCCAAAAACGCAATCGTCGTCTCCAGGTGGTGGATCGTGTACTCCCAGCAGAATCGCTGGTACTCGTCAAGGTGCTGCTGCAGATCCTGGTACGAGTGTCTTGTGTGCTTGAGCAAGTCCCGCTGCATCTCCAGACAGTCCTGCATCAGTTCCCTTTGCTCCTCTGGCGTGCGGCTCTTGCCGAAAAAGATTTTGACCAGCATGTCGGACCGCAGCACCGGCGGCAGTATCGGGGTCAGCATCTCTTTGCGAAACGCCTCCCGACCGGCCTCCGTGATGCTGTAGAGGATCTTGTTCGGCTTGCCCGACTGGATGACTTCCCGTTTGGTTACGTATCCTTCGTCCTCCAGCTTGCGGAGCGCCGGGTAAATGGCACCGAAGCTGGCGTCATAGAAAAAGCCGATGCTGTTGGAAAACGCCTGTTTGATATCGTACCCACTCATCTCTGTGTAGCTCAAAAACCCGAGAATAATTGTTTTGACATCCATCTCTCTACATCCCTCCAACACGCTGTCTGCACTGTCGAATGCGCTATATGTTCGAAATATTCTATATAAGTATTATAAGACCTTTATTATGATTATACCAATCCTATTTCTTTATTATATCAATTAAAATTATTGATATATCCATCTCGTAAATATTTGGGCGTCCCTTCCTCCCTGCTGTGCCATAAGATGATACATACCTATCTGCTGTGGGGGGAGATACCGTGAAAAGTAAAAAATGGTCCCATTACACCAAAGTCAAGTACCCTGTGAGCAGCAGTTTACATCCTCTCAACTTTTTCGTGCCGATTGTGGAGCGCGTCAAGGCAGGCGTCGTCTCCATTGTGACCGAGGATACGCCCCACGGGCACAAAATGGAATCGCTGATCCGCAGTCTGATCACCGACGAGTCGCCACTTCCCTCCGAGCGGAGTTACGGCTCCGGTTTTATATTTCATCCCAAAGGATACATTCTCACCAGTGAGCACGTGATAGGAAAATCGCGGACCATCTACGTCAAACTGTACAACGGGAAGGTGTTTGAAGCACAACGGGTGCTGACCGACCGCGTTCGCGACTACGCTGTTATCAAGATCGACGCGGATTGCAAGCTGACCCCGCTGCGGCTGGGCAGTTCAGCCGACACGAAGGTGGGCGAATGGGTCATCAGCATTGGTTCCCCGCCTGCCGCCATAGCGGCAAACCGAGGACTAAATGGCGAGTGCCGCTTGGGAGTGAATGCAACTTACCTTTCTCAAGTATGTATGTTACAATTAAGGACAACACAATAAGCTGTTTCGCAGAGGTGACACCGACGTGGGTCAAGAATTTGCTGGCGAGCAAATGTGCCCGAAGTACGAAGGGGCCATGAACATTCTCGGCAAGAGATGGACCGGACTGATCATCCATGTGCTGCTGCTCGGGGCTGTCCGTTTCAAGGACATCCGCGAAATGGTGCCGCACATGAGCGATAAAATGCTGTCGGAACGATTGAAAGAACTGGAGGAACTGGGCATTCTGGAACGCAAGGTGTTTCCGGAAACTCCCGTCCGCATTGAATACCATCTGACGGAAAAAGGAAAAGATCTGCGCCCCGTGATCGAATCGATTCACGCTTGGGGCCAGAAGTGGATATAGTCGGCTGCACCGGCTGATCCGCGCCCCGCTAAAGTCCCGCCAGGAACGTCGGCGGGGCTTTTTTGGCTGTCCAGGCATATGCGCCGCTTCCCTGCTGTAGACTCTACCATCCGCGATGAGGGAAGGTGGTTCGATGCGAACGGCTGTCTACATTCGCGTCAGTACGGAGGAACAGGCCAAGGAGGGATTTTCCGTGGCCGCCCAGCGGGAGCGGCTGCTCGCCTACATTCGCTCCCAGGGCTGGACCTTGGCGGACATCTACGCCGACGAAGGCGAGAGTGCCAAGGATACGCGCCGGCCTGCGCTGCAGCGGATGCTGGCAGACGTGCGGCTGGGGCGGATCGACGTGGTGCTGGTGTACCGGCTGGACCGCCTGACCCGCTCCGTCCTGGATCTGTACCGGCTGCTGAGCCAGTTTGAACGGTACGGCGTCCGCTTCAAAAGCTGCACGGAAGTCTACGACACGACGACGGCAATCGGCCGGCTGTTCATCACGCTGGTGGCGGCTCTGGCCCAATGGGAGCGGGAAAACCTGGCGGAGCGAGTGAAGCTGGGGATGGAGCAGATGGTGCGGGAGCGAAAACGGCCGGGCGGCCCCCCGCCCTACGGTTATGAATGGCAGGACGGCCGGCTGGTGGTGCATCCGACAGAGGGAGAGGCAGTGCGCGGCATGTTCCGGCATTTTCTGGCCGGATGGACACCCCGGCAGATTGCCGAATGGGCCAACCATGAGGGCTTTCGCGGAAAACACGGTGCCCGCTGGAGCCCCGGTGCGGTGACCCGCCTGTTGAAAAATCCGGTATACTACGGAGCCCTGCGGTGGAACTACGCGGAAGGCGGCCAGCGGCTCAACCGGCCGGAAAAGTGGATGCTCGTCGAACGGGCACATCCGGCCATCGTCGATGCCTCCACGTTTGCAGCCGTCCAACAGCGGCTTGCGGAGCGGCGGTCTCTTCATCCCCGGGTCCTCTCTTCGCCGTTCATCTTTTCCGGCCTCCTGTACTGCTCCCGCTGCGGCTCACCGATGCGCGGCAAAACGGCCCGGACCAAAAAACCCAACGGTAAACGCTACACGCACTACTATTACCTGTGCAAAAACAGGCAGAAGGGCGGGTGTCAGGCCGCCGCGATCCGCGAAGATCGGCTGGCCCGGGAAGTGATCAGCCACCTCCACCGCTACGGGGAGGAACTGCGTGCGGCCTGCCGCGAAGCTGTCGCGTCCGGGGCAGCTCAAACGGAAATGGCGGCAGCTGAAGCGCTGCTGAAAAAATGCCGGCAAAGGCGGAAACGCTGGGAAGACGCCTATGCCGAAGGGCTCATCACACTGGGAGAGTACCGCGCCAAGCTGGGAGAGCTGAAACAGGCGGAACAGGAGGCGCTGGCCGCAGCGCAGTGCCGCCCTCTTGCGGCCGTTTCGGACGAGTGGCAGGAAATGCTGGCTGATTGGTCCTCCATCTGGGAGAGTGCCACGCGGGAAGAGCGCCGGCAGTTGGCCGACATTCTGCTCCGCCGTCTGGAAGCGGATACGTGTCCGTCAGCGTCCGGCTCCGGTCTGGCCGTGCGCCTCACGCTGCTCGCGTTTCGCTGAGGCAGTTTGCCCCTACGGGAGCAGACGGTTCCCCGCTCGGTCTGGAAAACTCCGTCACGGCCGGCATCATCAGTGCCAAAAACCGGCGCCTGCAGGTGGCCAGGCGGATGTACGAGGATATTTTTCAGACAGACGCGGCGATCAACCCCGGTAACAGCGGCGGTCCGCTGATCAATCTGAACGGAGAAGTGATCGGACTAAACGCGTTCATTATTCAATCCAGTCAATGTCTCGGATTTGCCATCGGCATTGACGCGCTGAAGGAGCGGTTGGCACAGTTCGTGTTCACCTAAGCTAAGCCCCTCCCGCCTCGCAGGTGATGCTGACTTGCCGCACCGGCTCTCGCCCCCAACAAAAAACCCCGTCTACCGTGACGGGGCTTGTTTTTCAAAGGCAATCAAATACACGCCGCTGCCCTGTTCATTGATCTGTTGTTCCGCCTGCTTCAACTGCTGAAGCTGGGCCTCTGTCAAGCGGGCAATCGGCAGTTCGTCGAGCCGGTTCTGTTTCACGTGCCATTCCTCCGTTTGTTGTCAGACTCGAAATGTAGTCTGCCCACTCAGGAGGTTATGTATTTACGCCACGTGCAGAAGAGCCTTGGCAATGGCTGCACAAGAACGTTTGCAGAACACAATCGGCAGTTCCCGGTCTTTTGCCTGATTTTTCACCGTCTTGGCCAGATTGTGGTTGACGAAGTCGGTCAGCACCAAAATCATGTGGACGCCGGTCGGGATTTTCACGCCGGTTTGCGAGCTTTTCCGGCCGGTCACGTGATGAATCTCGGTAAATCCTTGATTTTGCAAAAAATCAACGATATTGCCCAGGCGGTCACCGCCGATGACGAGAATGGACGACATGGTAATTCCCTCCTACTTGAATGGTTTGCTGAATCGTTGTATGTTGTGTCTCGCTTGTTTTCTAATTGATAATGAATCTCACTATTATTGATAAATATTATCATTCCCAATTAGCTTTGACAATACTCTCCGAGGTAACATTTTTGTGTCAGCAGAAATACTAAGACCGATCCTGCATTATTCTTGCCCGGTGCCTTTTTCCAGCGATATGATATAATGAAGAGACACTTACCAGTGAGGAGGTAGCGTTGGGTGCAAGAGATGTCACAACTGCACGCCATATTTACCCGCACCAGCGGCTTTATCGAGCGCTTCATGGGCATCATCCAGCCGATTATCGACGCGGCGCAGGATGAACACACCCGCCTGTACTATCACCACATCTTGGAGGAAGAAGAACAGCGCCTCGGCCGCCTGAACGAGCTGATTCCCTACCTCGACTCCCTCATCGACGGGGACAAGGCGAAACAACTGAGCGATCGGGAGTTTTCCCGCCTGCTTTCCGACATAAATCTGGAACGGTTCGGCCTGCACAACTTCCGCGAACACCTGGAACTCTCCCTGTACGAGTTTCAGGACGAGGAGACGCGCAGTGTCCTGAGCAGCATGCGCGAAGCGACCCAGGAAGATTACCTCCGCGTCAAGGAGATCATTGCCGCGCTGAGCGAACGCTTTTCCGACGACGACCGCCGTCCTGACCTGACCGACCATGACGAGGGGCACGACATTCACCAGGTGGATCACCTGCAGGCTTCCGCGGCCCAAATCGGTTCAGCACACGCCGGAAAAGCACCGGGAGCCGCACATGCCGTTTCCGCCCCGGCAGCCAAAAAAGGATTGACCGTCGGCAGTTTGAAGGGGTTGTAAAAGGCCGTTTCTTCTTCACCATTTTTGAACGAATTGGAGGTAGCAACGATGGACAAGCTCCGCAAGTTTCCCGACTCTCCCTTGACGAAAGACGAGTGGCACCAATTGGACGAGACCGTCGTCGAGATGGCCCGCCGCCAACTGGTCGGACGCCGCTTTATCGATATCTACGGACCGCTTGGCGAAGGCATCCAGACGATTACCAACGACATTTACGAGGAATCCCGCTTCGGGGGCTTAAGCCTGCGCGGCGAATCCCTGGAGCTGACCCAGCCGAGCCGACGGGTCAGCCTGACCATCCCGATTCTGTACAAAGACTTCGTGCTGTACTGGCGCGACGTCGCCCAGGCCCGCACCCTGGGGATGCCGCTGGACATGAGTGCCGCAGCCAATGCGGCCGCAGGATGCGCTCTGATGGAAGACGACCTGATTTTCAACGGCTCCAAGGAGTTTGATCTGCCCGGCCTGATGAACGTCAAGGGGCGCCTCACCCACTTGAAAAGCGACTGGATGGAATCCGGCAACGCGTTTGCTGACATCGTCGAGGCCCGCAACAAGCTGTTGAAGATGGGACACAGCGGCCCGTACGCGCTGGTCGTCTCTCCGGAACTGTACTCGCTGCTGCATCGCGTCCACAAGGGGACCAACGTCCTGGAAATCGAGCACATTCGCAATCTGGTGACCGACGGGGTGTACCAATCCCCCACCATCAAGGGACGCACCGGCGTGCTGGTTGCCACCGGCCGGCACAATCTGGACCTGGCGATCGCCGAAGACTTCGACACCGCGTTCCTCGGCGACGAGCAAATGAACAGCTTCTTCCGCGTTTACGAGTGCGTCGTGCTCCGCATCAAGCGGCCGAGCGCCATCTGCACGCTGGAAGAAACGGAGGAATAAGTACGGAGAGGCACTTCCGCCGAAAACAAGAAGAGTCCTCATGACTGAGGACTCTTTTTTCGTGCGAGAATCACGTCTTTTCAGCTGCTGCTGTTGCACGATCTGCTGCCTACTGCGTCACAACAGCGGTGTAGGCGGCAATGGCGCTGTCCAGCCGGTCGATGGCCAGCTTGGTATCTTCCCTGTTCAACAGGGTGTAGTTGAGCCGCATCGTGTTCACCTGCGGCTCGGCTGCGTAAAACGGGATGCCCGGTACGAACGCGACGCCTTCCCGCACGGCCTGCGCGAGCAGTTTTTCCGAATGGATGTGTTCCGGCAGCTTCACCCAGAGGAACATGCCTCCCCGCGGCTTGTTCCAGGTAATGCCGCTCCAATTCTTGCTGGCCAGCAGTTGGTGCATCCATTCCATCCGCTCCTGGTAGGCGGCACGGATCTTGCTGATGTGGGCGTCCAGATCGAAGCGGGACAGCAGTTGATGCAGCGCAATCTGGTCAATGGAACTGGAGTGCAGGTCAACGGCCTGTTTCGCTCTGACCATCGTCTGGATCACCTGAGCGTCTCCGATCGCCCAGCCGATCCGCAGCGCCGGCGCCACCGTTTTCGAAAAGGTGCTGGTGTAGACGACCGCCGAACCTTCGGGGTGCTGATCCAGCGAGAAGATGGTCGGATACGGCGCCTCCCCGTCAAACTGAATCTCGCCGTACGGGTCGTCTTCCAGGATCAGGATGTTGTTGTCGCGGCACTGGCGCAAAAGGCCAAGACGCCGTTCCAGACTCCATACCTTGCCGGTCGGGTTGGCAAACGTGGGAATCACATAGGCCATTTTGGGACGGTACTGGGCGATCTTGCGGGCCAGATCCTCCATGTCCATGCCCTCGTCGTCCCCCTCCACCGGAATAGCGCGAATGCCGCGGAACTGAAACAGCTGCAGGGCAGCCAAATAGGTGGGGTTTTCTACCAGCACGACGTCGCCTTCGTCCAGATAGACGCGACAGAGCAAGTCGACGGCCTGCTGGGAGCCGGTGGTAAGCAGCATGTTTTCCACGCCCACGTTCATGTTCTTTTGTTTCATCCGGGATGCCACCCACTCGCGAAGCGGCAGGTACCCGTCCGTCAGACCGTATTGCAGCGATTTCGGCCCTTGACTGAGCGCGCGGTCAAATGCAGCCTTCATTTCTTCGAGCGGAAAAAACTCCTCTGCCGGCAGTCCGCCAGCCAGCGACAGCACCGGGGTCCCCTGCGTCAATTTCAGAATTTCCCGCACGGCCGAGGAGCTCAGTGCGCCAACCGATTGTGAAAAAGCGTACTCCATGTTCCGTTCCCCCTTGATTGAGTTTATCCTTGTTGTATCACTCACGCCGGGAGAAGTCCAATCTATGCTTGCTATAGACGGAATAGGTTTTGGCTATTGTTCTCTTGGACAAGCAAAAAAGGAAGCGTAAACCGCTTCCCGTCCTCATTCTCTGGATCGTGTTCGTTTGTATCGCGCGCCAGGGTTCAGGGTTCGGGTTCCCTATGCGATGCGAACCACCCGGGCATTTTCCGTCTGCGGCAGGAATGACAGATCGACGTGTTCGCGCGCCACATCGAAGCCAATGTCTTCAGCAAGCAACAGCGCCTCTTCACGGAACGTCGGCGTGCAGCTTCCTTCGTTCAACTGGCACAGCCGCTTCAAGCGCTTAAGCCGCTCCGCCATCTTCTCCGCGCGCATCACCTCGTTGCGCAGGTCACACACGTTTACGTGCACCGCGTCGGCGATCATGCTGATGTCATTGATATGGACAATGAGCCGCTTGCCCTCCTCCGTGACAAAACCGAGCGAGCAAAACTGTGCGCCGGACATCTCCAACCGTGTGAGCACGGCGTTGGCAAACTCCTCGCCGGACCGCAGGCGAATCAGACCCGCTTCTACGGCGCCGCCTATCTTGCGCTCATTGGAGATGACCGTATACATGTCCGTATATCCGTTGATCTGGTAGCGCATGATACCCTCCTGCCGAACAAACGTGATCATTGAGATCAATTATCATTACCACACCCATCGTATAATGAAAATCATTATCTGTCAATGCTGAGAATGATTTTTACTGAGAATGGATTTTTTTGCATGGGCGCGTCATTCGTGATCGCGCCCGCCGCGCTTTTTTATAGTATTCGCCCGCCCGGTTTTGGACTATGCGGCACTCGCCTATTTTGGGCGGGGCCCATCCCGGACGCGGCACTGCCCCGGCCTCCGCCTCGCTTCCCAAAAAATCAAACCGCCAGGGCGTTTTGCGAACACACTGGCGGTCAGTTCTCAATCACATGAACGATATATTGCTAGTTGCACGGGGAGAAAATACCCAAACGCTCAATCCGCGCCACTGCTTCCGCCAGCCGCTCTTCGCTGGCCAAAAGCGCTGCGCGCACGTACCCTTCGCCGGTGGGGCCGAAACCTACGCCCGGTGCGACAGCGACATGGGCTTTTTCCAACAGCAAGTCGGCAAATTCGGCAGAGGTAAACCCTTTTGGCACCGGCAGCCAGGTGAAAAACGAGCCCTGCGACGGTGCCGCCTCCCAGCCGATGCGGTGCAGGTTGGAAAACAGCGCGTTGCGCCGGCTTTCGTAGACGGCCACCAACTCGCGGACACACTGCTGGGAATCGGTCAGCGCCCGGACCGCCGCCATCTGGATGGCGCCGAACAGGCTGCAGAAGTAGTGGTCCTGGATCAGGTTGATCAGCCGGACCAGTTCCCGGTTGCCGACCATCGCGCCGACGCGCCAGCCGGCCATGTTGTACGTTTTGGACAGCGTGTAAAATTCCACGCCCACTTCTTTGGCTCCCGGCACCTGCAGGAAGCTGACCGGCTTCTTGCCGTCGAAGCTGATCGCTCCGTAGGCGAAGTCGTGACAGACGACGATTTCGTGCTTGCGGGCGAAGCGGACCGTCTCTTCGAAAAATTCGTACGGCGCATTGACCGCGGTCGGGTTGTTGGGGTAGTTCAGGAACATCAGCTTGGCTTTGTCCAGATCCTCTCGGGCCAGCTCGCCGTAGTCCGGCAGGAAACCGTTCGCGGCGCGCAGCGGCATCATCACCATCCGCCCGTCGGCGATGGCCACTCCCGACCAGTAATCGGGATAGCCGGGGTCCGGCACCAGAGCCACATCGCCCGGATTGAGCAATACCTGGCAGATTTCCACCAGTCCGGTCTTGCTGCCGAACAGGATGGCCACTTCCTCTTCCGGGTCCAGATCGACGTCAAACTCCTGCTTGTACCAGTGGGCGACAGCCCGTTTCAGTTCCACACGACCGCTGAACGGCGGGTACTTGTGGTGAACCGGACGGGCAGCATGTACCTGCAGTTCCTCGACAATGTGCGGCGGCGTCGGCAGATCGGGGTTGCCCTGCCCCAAGTTGATTACGTCATGGCCGGCGGCGATGGCCTTGTTCACTTTCGCCACCAGCGAGGCAAAAAACTGCGTCGGCAGACGGTCAATCATGGCGGACGGTTGGATGCGCATCAGTCTCTCGTTCCTTTCCCTCGGGTAAATCGTGCAGACGTCGGCGGCTAAGCAAAAAGCCCCTTTTCCTGTACAGAAAAAGGGGCAGATCGACATCTCCACGTTCTTATCTGTCAGGAATGCTCCTGCTGGAATTGGCACAGCATCTGCACAGGCAGATCCGCTGCCGGGCTTCATCGGGCCAGTCCCTCCGCCTCTCTTGATAAGGTGATTGCATGCTATTCAGTTTCGTTTGCAGTCTCGTTCCATCCCAGCAGCATCCGGCGGGTCAGCGACCGTGTCGCCCCCCGCAGCGACGTCCCTGCAGGGCCGCCGCAGCATTCCGACTGTGCTGGTTGGATATCTCTTTCATACTACTTTAGCAAGCGAACAGTGTCAAGATGTCGGCTGGACGTTTACCTTGGCGCCGTCTTTCAGCAGCGTCTGTCCGCGCACGACGATTTGCTCGCCTTCTTTCAGCCCTGCCTTTACCTCCACCAGATCGCTGGATTCGATCCCGGTCTGCACTTCCACTTTTTTCGCCGTGTCTCCCTCCAGCTTGTAGACGAACCGCTTGCCGTTCTCGTCAAAGACGGCCTTGAGCGGCACCACCAGCATGCTGTTGGTTTGCTGATGCGCAAACTGGATGCTGACGACCATGTCCGCCTTTAGCGAAGCGTCCTGCTTGGCCAGGGCAATTTCCACCGGATACGCGCGCAGCGTCTGATCCATCACGGGACTGATCGCGCTCACCGTGCCGTCCAGCTCCTTGGAGATGGCAGAGATTTGAATCTTCACCTTGTCCCCTTTTTTCACTGACGTTACTTCCTCTTCGGAGAGGTTTGCCTTGACGATTAGCGGATCGGTATCCACGATGGTGACCACTGGCGCTTGCGGCGAAGCCATTTCCCCTACCTGGCCGTTGACGGCGGAGACGAAGCCGGAGATCGGGGCGGTCACCGTCGCGTTGGCCAACTGTTCACGCGCGTTTTGCAGCGAGATGCGGGCCTGTTCCACGGATGCCTGAGTGACGGCCACTCCCGTCTGCTTTTCAGCCATCTCCAGCGCTTCCTTGGCGTTGGCATACGCCGTCTTCGCATTGGTGAGGGCCGCCTGTGCCTGTTCCAATTGCTGCGGAGACACCGCTCCCTGTTTGAACAGGTCAGACATGCGCTGGTAGTCGCGTTCCGCGTCCCGCAGCGCCTGTTCGGCCTGCACCAGACCGTTTTTCGCCTGCTGCAGCCCCTGGTCGGAGGCGGCATTACTCTGCTTCAGGTTGGCTACGGCGAGATCGTACGCCGCCTGCGCCTGCTGCACTGCATTCTCCAGATCCGTTTTCTCTAGGCTGAAAAGCACCTGTCCCTGATTGACATACTGCCCCAGTTTTACGTTCAGCTGCACAATCTTGCCGCCCACTTTTGGAGCCAAGGTGACTTCCTTGTTGGGGGCAAGTTTCCCGGTTACCCCCGCGCGCGTCGACACGCTTCCCTTTTTCACTGTATCGACCTGTACCGGCACCGGCTTGTTATCCGTTTGCGTCTGCTGCGTGGCCGCATCCGGAGCCGTACAACCTGCCAGGGCAACTGCCAAGGCCAGCAGCAGCCCAAGACTTCCCTTGTTCATCTTCATACCGTGTAGCCTCCTATCCCAACGTCGGCATTTCCTGGCCGGCCGCTTTTTTCTGCTTGCGTTTTTCTTTGCGATTGCGCCACTTTTGCCCCAGATCGTCAAACCAGGTGTAGACGACCGGAATCAGCACAAGCGTAATCAGTGTGGAGAAACTGAGACCGAAGATGACGACGACAGCCATGGGCGCCATCGATTCGTTCCCGTCCCCGCCGCCAAAGGCAAGCGGCATGATCGCCAGAATCGTCGCAAGTGACGTCATCAGAATCGGACGCAGACGGATCGGCCCCGCCTGAAGGATGGCCTCGTTCCGCTCCACGCCCCGCTTGCGCTGTTGGTTGACGTAGTCGATCAAGACGATCGCGTTGTTGACGACAATCCCGATGAGCAGGATGTACCCGATCAGCGCCGGAACGCTCAGCGGATAGCCGGTCGTAAGCAGGCCCACGACCACGCCGATGAACGTCGGCGGGATGGAGAACATGATGACAAACGGTGTAAACAGGGATTCAAACTGGCTGGCCATCACCATGTAGACCAGCACGATCGACAGAATGATCGCCAGTCCCAGGCTGCCGAACGACTCGGCCATCTCCTTGCTCTGACCGCCGAATTCCAGCGTGTATCCGTCCGGCAGTGACAGGGCGTTCAGCCTGGCCATCACGTCATTGGAAACCGAGTTCAGGTCGCGTCCGACGATATCGCTGCTGATCGTCACTTCCCGCGACTGATTGGAGCGTTTGATCAGCTGCGGCACGTCCTTTTTGACGATCTCGGCGACAGACGACAGGGCGACCTGCGCGCCGCTCGCCGTCGGGATGCGGAGCTGCTGCAGGTAGCTGATGTCGTCCTGATACGACTTGGGCAGCATGATCTTCACGTCAATCTGGTCATCCCCCGTCTGGTAGGTGGTGACCGTCATGCCGTCAAACGCCGTGCGCACGTTGGACAGGACCTGACTGGTGGTCAGCCCGTACAGGCTCGCCTTTTTCGGATCGACCAGCACCTGCACTTCCTGGCGCGTCTCTTCCAGCGAGGTGGTGACGTTGCGCGTGCCCGGCACCTGTTTGATCTCGCCGGCGATGATCGAGCTGATGTCTTCCAGCACGTCGAGGTTATCCCCGCGCAAGCTCACTTCCAGCGGTGCCCCCATCGGGCCGCCCGACTGGTCCAATTCCGTTACCTCAATCTCCGCCCCCGAGATGTCGGCCAGCCGTTCGCGCAGTTGTTCCGTCACCTGCTCGGTGCTGACGGAGCGCTGGTCCTTGGGCACCAGCTTGATTTGCAGCTGCGCCTGGTTGGACATGGCGCTGGCGATGAGCGCCGGGCCGCCGGAGGAGCCGATCGAGGTGTACAGCTGCTCCATTTCCGGCAGATCTTTTACGCGCTGTTCCACTTCGGCGACCACTTTTTCCGTCTCCTGCAGCATGGTGCCGTTCGGCAATTTAATGGAGATGGAAATCTGTCCCTGGTCCATCTTCGGAATAAATTCCGCGCCGACTCCGCCGGTGAGGGCAATTGCGCCGACAAACAAGGCGATCGTCAGGGCAAACACGGTCTTGCGGTGACCAAGCGCCCACTTCAGCAGACGGCCATAGCCGCGCGCGATTTTGTTAAATCCTTTGTTGAACCACATCACCGGATTGAGGCCCCGGTAGTTGACCACCGCCTCTCCCTCGGTGTGCGGCACTCGTTTCAGCCAGCGGGAACTAAGCATCGGCACCAGCGTCAGCGAAGCCAAAAGCGCGGCGATGTGCGAGTAGACGACCGTCAGCGCCAGCGGGCCAAACAGCTCGGAAGCCAGCCCTTCGACAAATACGATCGGAGCAAATACGGCGATTTGCGCCAGCGCGGAGGCCATCACCGCCGTACCCACTTCCCTGGAACCGAGTCGGGCCGCTTCCATCATGCCCTTGCCCTGCTCCCGATAGCGGAAAATGTTTTCCAGAATCACGACCGCGAAGTCTACCAGGGAACCCAGCCCCAGGGTCAACCCGGCAAGCGAGATCATGTTGATCGTCTGTCCGGTAAAGTACATCAGGCAGAAGGTCGCCACCACGGAGATCGGAATCACGATGGAGACGATCAACATGGAACGGAAGCTGTTCAAAAACAGGAACAGGATGATGATCGAGAACACCCCGCCCAAGAGCGCGTGCTCTCCGACCGTGTAGATGGAATCCTTGATAAACGTGGACGAGTCGAGAATCGTGGTCAGCTTGACGTTGGGAGGCAGCATCTGTTTCAGCGCCTCCAACTCCCGGTTTACCGCGTCTGCCACTTCAATCGTATTACCGCCCGAGGCTTTGGTAATGGTCAGGCCGACGCTGGGCATTCCATTCATGTACGCCTTCTGCGTCACGTCTTTGTACGTCTCGTTGACCGTCGCCAGGTTTTTCAGCGCGATGCTGCCGTTCTGCACATGAATCGGCGTCTCGCCAATGTCGGTAACGGTATCGTATTCGCCATCGACCCGGATGCTCAGCTTGGTGTCGCCTTGGCGAATCACACCGGACGAACCGGACACGTTGGTAGCCATCAAAGCCTGCTGGATCTGGTCAATGCCGATCCCGTAAGCGGCCAGCCGGTTCGGGTCGAGCACGACCTCGACGATCTTCTCCTGGCCGCCGGAGACGCCGACGGAGGCAACACCGTCAATCCGCTCCAAATGCGGTTTGATCGTGTCTTCGGCGATCGCCTTCAGCTTGACGATGTCTTCTTCCCCGGTCAGGGAAAAGGTCATGATTGGTTGACTGTTGGGGTCCAATTTCAGAATGCGGGGGGACTTGGCGTTGTCCGGCAGGATTCCGCGGATCAAGTCCACCTTGTCACGCATGTCCAACGTTGCCTGGTCCATGTTTGTTCCCCAGTTGAACTGCAGGATGACCTGGGAGGCCCCTTCGATGGAGTTGGACATGATTTTGTCTACGTTGGGCACCGTTCCCAATGCTTCCTCGATGGGACGGGTCACCAGCTTTTCCACTTCGGCAGGCGTGCCGCCCTCGACGGTGGTGACGACCACCGCCACCGGCAGATTCAGCTCCGGATACAGCTCAACCGCCAGCTTGGGCAGGGAGACGAAGCCGAAGATGAGCAGGGCCACCGTCATCATCAGGATGGTAACGGGGCGTTGAATGGAGAAGCGGGAAAGATTCATCGTGTACAGCTACCTCCCTTTTTCGGAAACGATTGTTGCCGTTTTTCCAAATAGTGTGTCAAGATCGTCAGCGATCGGCACACATCTTCCACCTCTTGACTGGACATGCCGTCGAACAGCTTGTCAAAGTAGCCGCCCTGCATAAAGGGAATCCGTTGCGTGATCGCTTCCGGGGTGTCGGCAAGTTCCACCCAGACGATGCGCCGATCTTTTTCGTCCCGCACCCGTTTGACATAGCCGTCCCGTTCGAGCCGGTCGACGATGCCGGATACTGTGCTGTAGGAGAGGTCGATCAGCCGGCTGATTTCCCCAATAGTCCTGGGCGCCTCTATTACGGGACCCAGGACGAACATCTGCGGAATGGTCAATCCGCATTGGGTCAATTCCTGGGCGATGACGTCCAGGTAGACCTTGTTCATCTGGATCAACTGCTTCGACATGCGCCTCATAGGATTCATAGGCCACACCTCTGTTATTTCGCGTCACGAAACATTATGACACAGGACATATTTCGCATCAAGAAATTTTCGTGGTAAAATGTATCATTTTTTCAACAGACCACCCTCCAACACGGCTCACCCCTTACCATGCCACGCGTTTATGAACTCAATATGAACTGGGGCAATCCATGTCTACCATGAATAAACGCCCCTCGCACGAGAGGGACGCTGCCGTAAAAGCGTATGTTATTAGACCCTATTACCTATTTCATTTTATCTATTTCATTTGCTTCACATCCGGAGTCGGAGACAAAGGCCTCTCCCCCGGCTCATTTCTCCGGCACGCTTACCGCCGGCTGCGTCTCCGTCCGCTTGACGAACGAGCTGTACGCGGCAAAACAGCCTACCGCCACCAGTGCCAACACCGCCATCAGGTAAAGCATCCCTTGCGGAGCGAGCGCCTCGAAGGCCATCGCCCCCACGAGCGGTCCCGCCATCCTTCCAGCAGAGGCGATACCGCTGACAATGCCCTGGACCATCCCTTCCCGGCCGGCCGGGGCCAGATCGGCAGCGATGGTGGGGACAGCCGGCCACACCAGCATTTCGCCGATCGTCATCACAAACATGGCCGCAACAAATCCGGCGTAGGCCGTCGATTGCGAGAGGATGAGCATCGACAGTGCAAACACGTACCCGCCGAGCAGCAGCTGCGCTTTCAACGTCCGGGCGAAGCTGTTGATGATCCAGGAGATCAGCGGTTGGCCAAACAAGATGAGCGCTCCGTTCAGCGTCCAGAGCAGACTGTACTGCCGAAGCGAAATGCCCAGCGTCTGCATGTAGGCGGAAAGCACCGTCGTCCACTGCACGTAGACGATCCAGCAGACCAACAAGCCGCTGCAGAGCACGGCGAGCGCCCCCCAGGCAACCGGCCGATGGTTTGTTCCCGCCGCAGCCTGCTTCGCCTCTGTCTCGGCCGATTCCGCCGCGTGAACCTGTTCATTTGGTTGATCCGCCAAATGCTGCGGCAGGCACCTAAGAAACATCGCCAGCGTCACAGCCTGCGCAATCGCGTTTCCGAAAAACGTCCAGGCGAACGACACGCTGGCCAAAACGCCGCACAAGGCCGAACCGACGGCCACCCCGATGTTGAGCGCGACGTAAATCACGTTCAGCCCTCTGCGCCCGCCTTCCGGCCAGAGGCGGACAGCCAGTGCATTCAGTACAGGAAAGATCGTGCCAAAGAAAAATCCGTTCAATAACAGCAGCACGGTGTAGGCGGTGAAGTCGGTCGTCAAGCCAAGCGCGACAGAAACAGCGATCGCGCCGACAGAACCGACCGCAAACGTCCGCCTGTGTCCCCAGCGGTCAAAAAGAATGCCGCCTGCCACACTCCCCACGAGGTTGGCTCCCTGGTTCAACAGCAGCAATAGTCCGGCTACGGTGAGCGGTTGGCCCAGGTAATCGTGGATGTAAATGGTGACCAGCGGCCATATGCACGCCATGCCCGTGGAAGTCATGGCGGCAACGACGGCGAGAACCCGTATGCTGCGCGGATACATGTTCCATATTCCGCTCATGTCTGGTTACTCCTCAATCCGATGATAATCTCCGCTTTTTCCGCCCGTTTTGCTCATCAGGCAGGTGGGGCCGATAACCATCCCCTTGTCCATCGCCTTGCACATGTCGTAGACAGTGAGAGCGGCTGCACTGACGGCGGTCAGCGCTTCCATCTCCACACCCGTCTTGCCGGTGGTTTTGACTGTCGCCTCTACCTCCAGCGTGTCGGGGGCGACAAAGGCAAAGCTGATGTCGACGCCGGTCAGCGGCAGCGGATGGCACATCGGAATCAGCTCCCACGTCTTTTTCGCGGCCATCACGCCGGCCACCTGGGCCACCGCGAGCACGTCTCCCTTGGACACGCGCCCTTGCCGGATGCGGTCGAGCGTCTCCGGTTTCATCGTAATTCTGCTCTTCGCCACTGCTTCCCGCCGAGTCTCCTTTTTGTCGGAGATGTCCACCATGCGGGCGCGCTGCTGGTCATTAAAATGGGTTAATGTATCGCTCATGCTGCGCTCCTCCTCGATTGATCCCCCCTTGGAGGGAAATGGGCGTATTGCCGTCCCCCCTGCCGGTCCAAGCCGCCTGGGCCAGGTGGACGAATGTCGCCCGTCGTATCTCTCATCACCTCTAACCTTACCGCTGGCGCTCTGTAAAATCAATGCAGAAACTGCGCAAAGCGTTACACTCATTAGACAGTATCCGCTTTGGTGTGTTATCGTTTCCGGTAGAAAGCCATTCAACCTGCCGCCGCTTCCCCTGTACAAAGATACCCGGCGTCAGGTTGTTCAAAACCGGGAAATGAGGAGTGCATCGATGCAAATACGCGTGCTGTTGTTTGCCGGCCTCGCCGAGAGGGCCGGTAAGCGGGAGATTCAAGTGAGCGTAGCGGAAGGAGCTCTCGTCCGCGACCTGCTGCAGGCAGTCGGAGAGCAGTATCATGCGCTGGCGCCGCTGTTGGGGAGCTGCTTTGTCTCCGTCAACCAGGAATATGCCGAACCGGACAAGGCGCTGGCACCAGGCGACGAAGTGGCGATTCTTCCCCCGGTGAGCGGCGGCGAAGAGCCGCGCTTTGCCGTAACGACGGAGCCGCTCAGCGCGGACAAACTGGTCCGGCTCGTCTCCAATCCCCGAGCCGGGGCTGTGCTTACCTTTGTCGGAACCGTTCGCGAATTTACCAACGGACAGCGGACCGTCTCCCTCACCTACGAGGCGTACGAACCGATGGCCGTAGAAAAGATGAAGCAAATCGCCAGAGAAGTGGCCGAGCGCTGGCCGGGAGCGGAACTGGCCATGCATCACCGCATCGGCGACCTGCAAATCGAGGAGATTGCCGTCGTCGCCGCCGTCGCCACGCCGCACCGCAGCGAAGCGTTTGAAGCGGGACGGTACGCGATCGAACGGCTGAAACAGATTGTTCCCATCTGGAAAAAGGAAGTCTGGGAAGACGGCAGCGAGTGGAAAGGGCACCAGCAGGGACCGTGGAACCCGCTGGCGCTTCCTGACGAGTCAGAAAGGAGATAGAGTTGTGAACACGCGATACTCCCGGCAAATCCTGTTTCCTCCGATTGGCCGGACCGGTCAGGAACGGCTTCTCCGCAGCCGCGTGGCGATCGTCGGCATGGGCGCGCTTGGAACGGTGCTGGCCAACCATATGGTCCGGGCCGGGGTCGGTTTTGTCCGCCTGATTGACCGCGACTTTGTGGAGCCGAGCAACCTGCAGCGGCAGATGTTGTACGACGAAGACGACGCCCGCCAGCACCTGCCCAAGGCGATAGCCGCCCACGCCAAGCTGACGAAGATTAATTCGGAAGTGACAGTCGAGCCGGTGGTGGCCGACCTGACGGCTCACAATGCGGAAAAGCTGTTGGCCGACGTCCAGCTCGTGCTGGACGCCACAGACAACTTTCAGGTTCGCTATCTGATCAATGACGTCTGCGTCAAGCACGGCATTCCCTGGGTGTACGGCGGAGCGGTCAGCGCCACCGGCACGTTTACGGCCATTCGGCCGGGGATTACCCCCTGCCTGCGCTGCCTCTTTCCGGAAGCGCCCAATCCGGGGGAAATGCCAACCTGCGACACGGCCGGCGTAATCGGTCCGATCATTCACATCGTCGCCTCTTACCAGGCGACGGAGGCGTTGAAACTGCTGGTGGACAATCAGGAAGCGCTCAATCCCCATCTGGAGCACTTCGACATCTGGGCCAACCGTCACCAGCAGATCCGCGTACAAAACGGGCGGCGAGCCGACTGCCCGACCTGCGGACAGCGTCAGTTTACCTATCTGATGCCGGACACTCAGGAGGGACAGGCTGTCTCCTTGTGCGGCCGCAACACGGTGCAGATTTCGCCTGCGGCCGACGCGCAGCTCGATCTGGACCAACTGGCGGAACGGCTGGCGCCGTTGGGGCACATCGAGCGAAACAGATTTCTCCTCCGCTTTCACGTCGACCCGCACACGCTGGTCGTCTTCCCCGACGGACGTGTGCTGGTGCAGGGTACAGACGACATCAGTCTGGCCCGGACGCTGCATGCGCGGTACATCGGTGCGTAAAAGGCGGCGAAAACCAGCCATCCTTTCGCTGCCACCTGCCACCGCTGGCTTATGACTGCGCGGCAGGGATCGCCGGCTTTCGTGGTCGGCAGCCCGCAGCCGTATAACGAAGCCATAAAATAATAAGGAAGCGATTGCATAACTTCCCCCGCCGCTGTCATACGGATGGCGGCCATTTTTTCAGGCTGACCGAGGAGAATAATCCCAGCCAAGGGAGTTCATGGCGCATTACATTTACCTGATGGGGTTATAGTAAGTCTGGAACTTTCTTCGAACGTATGCATAACGCTGCACCATGTTTTTTCACTGATTTTGTGCAGCCATCATGAATTTTGGGGTAGAAGCCGAGCAGCAAATCGAGTATAATAGGGGCGTATCGAAGAAACGAAACTGCGTTTCATCAGATGAAACTCCAAGTAAAAAAGGGAGGTTGTGCACTTTGGCTAAACACGATGCTTACAACGTGAAGTCTTCCCTGCAAGTGGGCGGCAAGACGTACGCATACTACCGCCTGCAAGGCTTGGAAGAGCAAGGAATCGGCGAAGTTTCCAAGCTGCCGTTCTCCATTAAAGTGCTGCTGGAAGCGGCTGTGCGTCAGTTTGACGGCCGCGCCATCACCAAGGAACACGTGCAACAACTGGCCAACTGGACAAAAGGCCGCGACGAAAACAAGGAAGTTCCGCTCATGCCGGCCCGTATCGTTCTGCAAGACTTTACGGGTGTACCGGCCGTCGTCGACCTGGCAGCGATGCGCATTGCGATGAAGCGTGCCGGCGGCGATCCCAAACGGATCAATCCGCTCGTTCCGGTTGACCTGGTTATTGACCACTCCGTCATGGTTGACGACTTCGGCAACGACAAGGCGCTGGAAAACAACATGAAGCTGGAATTCGAACGCAACCAGGAGCGCTACCGCTTCCTGCGCTGGGCGCAAACTGCGTTTGACAACTTCCGCGCTGTTCCGCCGGCAACCGGTATCGTGCACCAGGTAAACCTGGAGTACCTGGCAACAGTGGTGGCAACCCGCGAAGTAAACGGCGAACTGGTGGCCTTCCCGGACTCCCTCGTCGGCACCGACTCCCACACCACCATGATCAACGGTCTGGGCGTGCTGGGCTGGGGTGTTGGCGGTATCGAGGCGGAAGCTGGCATGCTTGGCCAACCGCTCTACTTCGTCACTCCGGAAGTTGTCGGCTTCAAGCTGACCGGCACCCTGAAAGAAGGGGCAACCGCAACCGACCTGGCGCTGACTGTTACACAAATGTTGCGTAAAAAAGGCGTGGTCGGCAAATTCGTTGAGTTCTACGGCCCTGGCCTGTCCAACATTTCGCTGGCAGACCGCGCGACCGTTGCCAACATGGCACCTGAGTACGGTGCAACGATGGGCTTCTTCCCTGTCGACGCCGAAACGCTCAACTACCTGCGTCAAACCGGCCGCAGTGAAGAGCAAATCGCCCTGGTGGAAGCCTACACCAAAGCGCAAGGCCTGTTCCGCACCGACGACACGCCGGATCCGGTCTTCACCGAGACTCTGGAACTGGATCTGTCCACCGTCGTGCCCAGCCTGGCTGGTCCGAAGCGTCCGCAAGACCGCGTCGAACTGACCAACATGAAGGAATCCTTCAACAACAGCCTGCGCACGCCGATCGAGAAAGGCGGTTTCGGCCTCTCCGAAGAAAAGATCAAGGCAGAAGCAACTGTCACCTACCCGAACGGCGAGACGGCAACTCTGAAAACCGGTTCCGTCGTCATCGCAGCCATCACGTCCTGTACCAATACATCCAACCCGAGCGTAATGCTGGGCGCCGGTATCCTGGCGAAAAAAGCTGTGGAAAAAGGACTGAAAAAACCGCCGTTCGTAAAGAGCTCGCTGGCTCCGGGTTCCCGCGTCGTAACCCAGTACCTGATCGACGCCGGCCTGATGGATTCGCTCAACGCGATCGGTTTCAACGTGGTCGGTTACGGCTGCACCACCTGCATCGGTAACTCCGGTCCGCTGCCGGAAGAAACCAGCAAGGCAATCGCCGACAACGACCTGACCGTGGCAGCTGTTCTGTCCGGTAACCGCAACTTCGAAGGCCGCATCCACGCGCAGGTAAAAGCGAACTACCTCGCTTCCCCGCCGCTGGTTATCGCGTACGCCCTGGCCGGCACCGTGGACATCGACCTGACAAAAGATCCGATCGGCACTGGCAAAGACGGCCAGCCGGTTTACCTGAAAGACATCTGGCCGACGCCGCAAGAGCTGGCGGAAGCGATGAACAAGGCGATGAATCCGGAACTGTTCCGCGCCCAATACGCGAACGTGTTTACGCAAAACCAAGCGTGGAACGAAATCGACGCACCGAAGGGCGACCTGTACGAGTGGGATGTAAACTCCACCTACATCCAGGAGCCGCCGTTCTTCAAAGACCTTACCGGCGATGTCGGTCACATCGAAGAGATCACCGGCGCACGCGCACTGGCTCTCTTGGGTGATTCCGTCACCACCGACCACATCTCGCCGGCGGGCAACATCTCGCCGACCAGCCCGGCAGGTCTGTTCCTGCAGTCCAAAGGCGTGGAACGCAAAGACTTCAACTCCTACGGTGCTCGCCGCGGCAGCCACGACGTGATGATGCGCGGTACGTTTGCCAACATCCGCATCCGCAACCAAATCGCTCCGGGCACCGAAGGCGGCGTAACCAAGTACCTGCCGACCGGCGAAATCATGTCCATCTATGATGCATCCATGAAGTACCAGGCAGACGGCACGCCGCTGGTGGTACTGGCCGGCAAGGAGTACGGTACCGGTTCTTCCCGTGACTGGGCCGCAAAAGGTACGTTCCTGCTCGGCATCAAGGCGGTCATCGCAGAAAGCTTCGAGCGCATCCACCGCTCCAACCTGGTGGGCATGGGCGTGCTCCCGCTGCAATTCGCCGACGGCCAAAGCTGGAAGTCGCTCAACATCGACGGTACGGAAACGTTTGACATCGTCGGTCTGAACGACAACGTACAGCCTGGCCAACGCCTGAAAGTGAAAGCAACCCGTCAGGATGGCAGCCAGTTCGAGTTCGACGTCATCGTCCGTCTCGACTCGATGGTGGATGTCGACTACTACCGCAACGGCGGCATCCTGCAAACCGTCCTGCGTCAACTGCTGGACGAAGGCAAACCGGTAACGGCGTAACCAATAACATTCCTTACAGCACCCGCATGAAACAGGCAAGCGAATGCTTGCCTGTTTTCATTTTCAGCGTGTAGACAAAGTCCGTGGCGAATGGGTGATCGGGCTCTCTCGCTCTATTGAGGCCCATCATTCCATGCCATATACTTTTTCTCCACCTTCGGTTTATCAATGTGCAGGCCTTCCTGCCTGGAAACGATGGTAGATCGGTTGCTTTGGAACCTTCTTGATAAAAAGGCACATTGTCTTCAGCCCCAGGCACTTCTTCATGATGGAGTGCCTTTTTTTGTGTACAGCTGGACGGGGCAAAACAAAAAACGACCAAATCAGCGGATTCGTACGTCAGCTGAGGGACGGCATTAGAAAGCCGGCACAACCCTCCGTTATTCTTATTCTCGGTAAATTTTTTCACATCCGGAGAGTTCAGCTCTTTCGCCAGCTTTTGAAAAATCCGTCATCACATAGGTTCTAGTGTTCTTAATCACATTCATTTAACAAAATACCTCTGTTTACAATTATTGGTTTTTAGGTGTGTATTTGAATTGATGTAAATTTTTAGAAGGAGGAAACTCTATGTCGCGCAAAAGGGTTAAAGTTGCAGCTGGTCTATTTACGATTGTTGCTTCACTCTCTTTCTTTACTACTAGTGCAATTGCAAACTTCCTAGGGGGGAAGTGGGAGATCTCAAACATTATTTATGAAAACATTAATTTAGAGAAAAAGTACTCTCGCGTTCTTTGGACTGCTGTTGATAAATGGAATGGAATTAGTAGTAGTTTTGATCTTTCACCTGCTGATTCGGATGAAACTGGTTATGTTGCAGTAAAACATCTACCTAGAGCAGAAGATAATTATCTTGGCTGGAGTGGCACTTATGGTTACGCAATCCCCTATGATGACAGAGGAAGAGAGAACCGTTCTCCATATGCATCAGCCGATGTTGTTATTGTACGATATTTATGTGACAAACTGGACGAGGATGTCAACGCCGACTTAATTTTGACCCACCATCGCCGGTTTAGAATTGACCCACCCGGCGATTTTTGTTGGTTAGGTAGAAGAGGGGGAGCCGTAGGCTCCAGTCCTCATTTTTTCACGGAGTCG
>Ga0310830_100212_pt1 | contig 77007 bp, 93 predicted proteins | sample WT_ome_5_FD_201301 | JGI IMG/M metagenome (GOLD analysis project Ga0310830, IMG submission 201301) | Sorghum-adapted microbial communities enriched on wild type (WT) sorghum from Joint BioEnergy Institute, Emeryville, California, United... ... | reverse complement strand
GCGGTCGGGCCGGCCAGGAACGACGCGTCCCCGGTGTACGGGGTGTAGTTGCGCTGGATGAAGTCGCGGACGTCGATCTGCTCGGTCCAGGCCCCGGGGACGAACCCGCGCCAGGCCTCGGGGGTGGTGTCGGCCTGCGAGTGCCGCATCGTGGTCTGCATCGCCATACTCCCTGTCTACGTCGGTGGTTGCCACAGTCCCGGGCGGTCATGGGATGACCTGGGACCTGTGGCCCGACCGGGCGTCGGACAGGTGTGAGGGCGGTCACATGCGAGGTCCCACCACCACACGTGGCGGTGCGGTGGCGGGACTCGGGCAGAGGTCAGAACGACCAGGTGCTCGTGTCGGCCTCGGCGACGAGGTGGAACGTCGCGGGGTCCCAGTAGGCGCCCCCGTAGCGCTCGCCCTGGATCTGGGGGGTCATCGGGGGGACCGGTGGCTGGGGCACGGTGTGTCCTTTCGGGTGTCGGGCCGGGCCGGACCGTGAGCGTGGGCGGGGAATGGGAAGGTCCTCTCCTCGCCGCCTCGGCGAGGAGAGGACCTGAGACCGGTCGATCACCACACAGGCGCGCCAAGGGAGGCCGGGCGCGGGCTGCGCGGGCCGGCGAGCCCGGCGGGCTGCTCGATCGGGCCCGGTTGGGCCGGGACCCGGTCGGCGACCGGCCGCTCACGGACAGGCGCCGGAACGGACGGCGGGGCGGACTCCGGTGTGTGCGTGGAGCACAACGCCGCGACGACCGGGGACCGCAGGGAGCGAAGTTCGAGACTGTCGATCGCGGCCAGTACCCGCTCGGGGTCCAGCGGCAGCAGGCCCCGTCCCGCTTCGGTCAGGTCCAGGCCGAGGTCCACGTCGCGTCGCATCGTCATCAGGTCGAGGTTGCGCTCGTACGCGGCCCGGCTGTCGGGGTCGGTCAGCTTGGCGATGAAGGACTTGCCGACCGCCTTGGCGACGCCGGCACCGGCGTTGTGCTCGATGTCGGCCCACACGGCGTCCATCGACCCGAACGCGGACAGGAGCTTGGCGGCACTCTTCTCGCCGACGCCGCGGATGCCGGGCAGGTTGTCCGAGCTGTCACCGCGGATCGCGGCGTACTCGCGGTACTGGTGCGGGTGCACGCCGGTGAGGGTGTGCAGCCGGTCCGCGGTGAGGGTGGCGGCACCGTCGATGCCGCCCCTGGGCAGCAGGCGCAGCACGCGGGTGGTGTCGTCGATGAGGGCGAACGAGTCCCGGTCGGAGGTGACGATGACCGTGTTCCATCCGGCGCCCGCCGCGACAGCGGCGGCAGAGGCCATGACGTCGTCGGCCTCCAGGCCGGGCGGCACCACGACGTGGACGCCTGCGGCCCGCAGGGTCTGGACGGTCAGGGCGAGCTGGGACTTGAGGGCCTCGGGCTTCTCGGGCCGCTGGGCCTTGTACCCGGAGAAGAGGGTCTTGCGCATGTTGTCGGTGTGGTCGTCGAAGCCGACGACGAGGGCGTTGGCCCCGACACGGTCCACTGCCCCGATCAGCAGGGAGAAGAACCCCTTGATCGCCCAGGTGGGGCGGCCGTCGGAGGTGCGCAGGCCGGAGGCCTCGAGGGCGTGGTAGGACCGGTGGAGGAGGCTGTTGCCGTCCACCGCGAGGAGCGTGTTGATGGGCATGGGACGCACCGTGCGCGCGAGGCGGCTGGGCGCACTGGGTGCGCGGGCGTTGCGCCCGTCGGGGTCGCCGCGACAGTGCAGGCTGCAACGCATGGAGCAGCAGACTCGTAGCGGGGCAACCATGGACCTGACGTGCCGGTGTACACGCCAGGTGCCCGGCAAGACCCCTCCGCATGGGGACTGTCCCGGCTCGGCCGGCGGCGCGCGATCCGCGGCGCGTCGACGGCGACGGACGACAACGAAACCGCGGACACCCGGAATCGGGCGACGAACGGCCGGCACCCACCAGGGTGCCGGCCGTTTCCGTTGCCGTCAGTCGACCGAGCGCGGGTCGAAGTCGTTGGACCGCACCGCCGCGGATGCCACGGGCAACGGGTCCGGAGCCGACGCCACCAGGGATGGAGCCTCCTGCCCGGGGCCAGGCCCCGCCGGCCGGACCGCCAGGCCGGTCGCCCGGGACCGCAGGTGTGCCAGCCGACCCTGCGGGACGGTCAGGGCGGCCAGGGCCACGAGCCCGGTGACGGTGAGGGCCTGCCCGCCTGCGACCGCGGGGGAGGCGAGCTCACGCACGAGCGCCCCGGTCGCCCGCGCGGCCGCGTCGGCGCCGGGTCGGCCCCACGCGCCGGCGGCGGTGACCACAGCCCACGGGACGGCCCCGGCCAGCACAGCCCATGCCGCGACCGCTCGCGCGGTGCGCCGCCACGCCGCCGGCCACACGCCCAGCGCGACGGTGAGCAGCAGGGCCGACCCGCACCCGGCGTACACGGCCGCCTGGCGGGGGTGGGTGAGGATCCATCCGCGCGGCCCAGGCACCTGCTGGCGCGCGCCCACGCCCATGGTCACCAGCCTGCGCAGGTGGGCCGAGTCGACCAGGCCCGCCAGGTCACCGCCCGCGCCCGCCGCCGCGGGCACCGCGGTGGCGACCTCGTCGGCGACCTGCGCTGCGGCGGCGTCCACGGCCCGCGCCACGGTCACCTCGTCCAGCACCGTGACCGCTGCGGCGCTCGCTGCGGCGGCCAGCGTCGCCAACGTCAGGGCCGTGCGGACCAGTCGACCTCGATACCTCATGAGCACCTCCGCGGGCACGGTGCCCGCCCGGGTGCGCGCAGCAGTCGCCAAGCGCGGAGGGCGCCGCTGGCTCGACCCGGTCGTGCCAGCGGCGCACCACATGCCAGGCCCGAACCCCTGGCTCGCAGGGTGGCTGCCCGGTGGCGGTCGGCACGCGAAGGAGCCCCCACCCGGGGGAGCCGAGGTGCGGCCGTGGGGATCCGCCGCGGGCACGGACGCGCAGGCCCGGTACGAGGGCCGGTGGCCCGCGGGCGTGACTGCGCCCCGGTCGCCTCCTTGGTAGGAAGGCGACCGGGGCGCGGTGACCTGTGAACACCACGGACCGGGCCGGACTGGCCGGTCGTGGGGTCTCAGGTGGTCCCGAACCAGTCCGGGTGCTTGGCGCGCATCTCGTCGCAGGCCGGGCAGGCGCACGGGGTGCCGCCGGTCGCCTTGCCGGACGCGTGCGTCGCGACGAGGTAGTCGGTCACGTCCAGGCCGAGATCGCCGGGACCGATCGACTGCGGGTGGGCGTCGACGCCGTGGCGGCGCAGGTACCCGACCAGGCCCTCCTTGTGCCCGATGACCTTGCCGGCCTCGTTGCGGATCTCACCGCCGTCGCGGGCCAGGACACCGGCCTCGTCACCGTCGGTGGCGACCAGGACCCGGTGGCGGGCCAGCAGCTTGCAGATCTTCTCCGACGGGCGGAAGTCCACGCCGGGGATCCCGTACGTGTTCATGCCCAGCGTGCGCCCGGCGAGGGCGTCCTTGAACCCCTCGACGATCACGACGGTGGACCCGTGGGGCAGGCGCTCGACCAGGTCGAGGCCGCACCCGATCTGCGCGGTGCGGGGCGCCCCCTTGAGCGAGATGAACTTCTCGTGCCCCTTGTAGGGGACGTTGTCCGGGTCCGCCTTGTGCGCCAGGTACCGGGCGTGCTGGGCGTGGGAGCCGCGCAGCTGCATGTACAGCACATCGCCGGTGGCCGGGTGCCGGTGCGGCTCCACGACCGGGAACGAGCTGCTGATGAGGCAGTACAGGCGGCCCTTCTCGGTGCGGACGAACAGGCCGCACGCGAGCAGCCTCTCCTCACCGAACCGCTCGAGGATCGCGGCCGCGAAGTGCTTCGGGTCGGTGATGTACACCGCTCCGAGGTCCTCCACCGCCTGCGGGGAGATGTGCCAGGTGCCGTAGAACTCCTGCGCGGCGGCGACACCGCCGGTGCGCCGGCCGTACACCAGGATCCCGTTGAACACCTCCAGGTCCACCTTGGAGCGGACCCCGACGAACGCAGCGGCGAGCTCGGCCGCGTCGTCCGGGATCTCCAGCGGTGTGCGCGTGGGCAGCCCGTTGAGGGCGCGGACGGCGTCGGAGGTCGACACGCCCGCGTGCTGCAGCACCGACACGGCATCGCCGTGGCAGCCCGTGCGGGAGAAGTGCTTCCACCCGCCGTCGGGGTGGATCTTGAACTTCCCCCGTGGGGCGGGTCGCCCGCATGCGGGGCACACGACGACGTCACCGTCGACGCGCTTGGCGATCACGAGCGCGAGGCGCGTGGCCTCCGCGTTGCGGGTCGCCTCCAGACGGGCCTGGAACTTCTCCCGGGCCTTGTCCGAGATGCCGGAGGGGCGCGTCGCCCCCTGAACCGGCTCGGTCGCCGTGGGCATCGTTCCCTCCTTCCTGTTGTACGAGTGGTCACGGAGGACCGTTGCGGCGCCGCCGCGCGGACCTACCCGCAGGGTCGCCCCGTGCGTGGGCCGAGGCCCCGGGGCGGTCCCGGGGCCTCGTGGTCACTCGTGCGCGGCGTACCAGCCCAGGTCGGTGTCGACCCAGCAGGCACGGTCCCGGCACTCGCGGACGTGGCAGGTGGCGTGCACGGTGCCGCCGAGGTCGGGGCAGCAGTGCTCGTCCAGCGGGTCGGGCACCGCGTCTGCGCACACCGCGCACAGGTCCGCCTCGAGCGGGTCGAGGACCGGGTCGGCGAGGGCGGCGGGTGCCTGGTCCAGAGTCGTCGTCGCCATCACTGGCTCCTTCCTGTCTTGGGCGGCCGGGCCGCATCTGCCCTGACCGTCCCCGCACCCGCGCCCGACGCAACCGCCGCGCCGTGATTGCCGAGACCTGCCGGGCGCGCACGGTCCGGGTCGGCCACCGCCCGGTGAGCCACCCCTCACGCGACCGACGGCAACCACTGCCGGACGGGAGCGGACATGGAAGGAACCTCATGGACTCAACGAAGTGGGACCTGCGCGCTGTCCCCGTGGTGTTCTGCACGGACACCGCGCACGCGCTGGCCGAGATGCGAGCAGCGCTCCCGTCGGCGGCCCGCGTGGCCGTCGACACCGAGACCGTGGTCATCCGCGACGCCGACGGCAACATCGTCAAGCGGGACCTCGACGTCGACGGGCCGGGACCGTGGCGCGTGATGAGCGTCGCCGCCCGGTTCGACACCCCGCAGGGGAGCGTCTACCGGGCGTGGGTGCTCGACATGGCCCACGTCGACCCGGTGCAGCTGAACGAGCCGTTCGACGGCATCCGCCCCGACGGGTGGAACGCGCCGTTCGACCGGACGGTGCTCCTGCGCGCCGGTCTGAACGTCCGCCACTGGCAGGACGCGATGATCAAGGAGGCGGTGCTGCGGCAGGGGGCGTACTACGCCGCCGGCGAGCGCCCCTGGTACCTGACGCTGGACACCGCCGCCCAGACCTACCTCGGGTTCGCCCCGATGGCCGGCAAGAGCGACACGCGGCTGGGCTACGACATGACCACGCCGCTGACCGACGAGCAGATCCGGTACGCCGCCGACGACGCCACGGTCACCCTGTGGGTGGCCGAGGAGCTGGACGAGCGGCTGGCGAAGGCCGGGCTGACGCAGACCGCCGAGCGGTCCTGCCGAGCCCAGAACTTCGTCAAGGCGATGAAGGTGAACGGGTTCCCGTTCGCCGGCGACGACTACCGGGCCGTCGTGGCCGAGCACCAGGCCAAGGCTGACGCCGCGGCCGAACGGATCGCCGTCATGACCGGCGGGCTGGACGTCCTGCGCACCCTGGTGCGCTGGGGCATCCGCACCGGTGCGGTGACCGGTGACGGCGCCGACCCCGCACGGGTCGACACCGACGCCGAGTACGTCATCGAGACGGGCCTGCCGCTCCTGCACGACGCCGCCACCATGGCCACGTTCCTCGAGGACGTCGCCGACCAGCGTGCCCGCGCGCTGGCCAGCCTGGCCGAGGTGCTCGACGCTGGGGAGCCGGTCGACGACCTGTTCTCCGAGCAGAAGCGGTACGACCTGCCGTTCAACCCGGACGACGAGACGACCATCCGCCGCTGGATCAACAAGAACGCCAAGCAGTTCGTCGCGGAGTTCCTGGCCAGCGTGGGGTCCACGACCCGAGGGCTGACCAAGGAGCACGACCTGGCGCAGGTGTACGCCCGGATGCGCGAGCAGCCCGGTGACGTCACCGAGCAGCTCGCCCAGGCCGCGGTCTACCTGGAGGCGTACGCCCGCTACGGGAAGATCCTCGCCGACTACGGCCAGGCTCGCGGGGTCGTCCGACTCCGCCCGACCTGGAACCTCGGGTCGGTGGACCAGGTCCGCGACGCCCTGAACACCTACGCCCAGGACGCCGTCCTGGCGTACACCCAGGCCACGGAGGGCTCTGCCCGCCTCCTGGGCAAGGCCGACTCGATCAACGCCACCGCCCTGAAGCTCATCGGCGGCCCCTTGGCCGCCGCGCTCCTGGACTACCGGGAGCACGAGAAGATGGTCAGCACCTACGGCGACGGGCTGCTGCAGTTCATCCATCCCCGCACGGGGCGGGTGCACGCCAGCTACGCCCAGGAGCTGACCGCCACAGGACGACTGGCGTCGAGCAGCCCGAACGCGCAGAACCTCTCCCCGGAGGCCAAGCCGTTCATCACCGCGGCCCGGCGACTGCCGGACGGGACCCTGGCGCCAGCCCACGAGGGTGGCCCGATCCGGGTCCTGGTCACCGCGGACCTGTCCCAGGCCGAGCTGCGGTTCCTGGCGAACATCGCCGAGGACGAGAACATGCTCGCCGCGTTCCGGTCCGGTGAGGACCTGCACGTGCGGACCGCGTCGCTGATGTTCGGGCTGGACCTGAAGGCCCTCGCCGCGAACGGGTCGAAGACCCTGGCGGAGATGGCGCCGGCCATGCCCGGCCTCGACGAGCACGCCCGCGCGAACCCGCAGCTGCCCTGCAAGGACCTGTACAAGCAGCTGCGGCAGAAGGCCAAGGCTGTCTCGTTCGGGTACGCGTACGGTCTGGGGGCGGCCAGCCTGGCCACCAGCCTGACCGTGCAGGGCGTACCGACCACCGTCGAGCAGGCGCAGGACCTCCTGCGCAAGTTCGACGAGGCCTACCCGCAGGTGGCCGCCTGGATGGGGGCCCGCAGGGCCTTCATCGAGGGGCTCGCGGAGGCGATGTGTGACCAGTCCAAGCCGTCCGGCGTGGACTTCGAGGCGTCGTGGCAGCTGCACCGGCTGTACTCGCGCGCGTGGAGCTCCAAGAAGGCCCTGCAGGCCGCACTGGAGCGAACGCCCACGCCGCGGGAGATCGCCGAGCACATGGTCCCCGACGCGGTCCTGCAGGCCCGGCTCACCGAGCGCGGCCTGACCATGCAGACCCCCGAGTGGGACGCTGCGTGGGAGGAGATCCGCACCGGGCAGGCCGAGCAGGTCCAGTGGGCTCTCGGGCACTTCGGGTCCGCGATGCTCACCCCGGACGGCCCCGCGTGGTCGTTCGAGTCCCGCAACTCCAACGGCCGTCGCCGCATCTTCCAGGTCGGCACCGCCGACTGGGTGATGTCGATGGTCGCCTGCGTGGCGCGCTCGCGCCGCACGTACGCCAGGAACCTGACGAAGGCGTGGGAGACCGCGCACAACGAGCAGGTCATGAAGGCGTACGAGGAGGAGGTCGCCGCCGGTCGCCGGCGCGCCCGCCCCAAGCTGGTCCACCTGACCAAGGAGGACCCGCGCAGCGGGCGGTCGGTGCCGCTGACCTTCAAGGAGCTCGAGAAGGCCATGGAGGACCGGGCGCTTCGCGAGTCGTTCGTCAGCTTCGTGCTGTCACAGTACGACCAGCTGCCGAACGCCGCCCTGGCCCGTGACTACCTGTTCCGCCACGCCATGGCGGACCAGATCAAGGGCATGGCGAACCGGTACCGCAACCACCCCATCCAGTCGGGTGTCGGTGACGCGGTCCTGGAGGCGTTCTACCGCATCGACGAGGAGTGCCACGAGCGGTTCCCGACCGCTCTGGCGATCCAGTCGGTGCACGACTCCATCACGCTCGAGTGCGACCTGACCGACGCCAAGGCGGTCAAGGAGATGCTGGTGCGGCACATGGAGGCCGCACTGCAGGAGATGTGCCCGCACGTGCCCGCGCAGGCCGACGGCAAGATCCTCATCTCTCTCGACGAGCGCACCGAGCTCAGCGACGAGGACGTCGACCGACTCCTCGGCGAGCTCGCACAAGCGGCCTGAGCCGCAGGCGCCCCGCCGGTCCACCACGGACCGGCGGGGCGCTCCCGTGCCCGCGTCAGGTCCGCGTCAGATGCATCGGGCCGGCGTCCGCCAGACCGCACAGCTCCAGCGAGCGCCGCACCCACGCGTCCAACCAGCCCAGATCGGTCGGCGGCTCGGCGGGGCGCACCGACGCCAGGATCGTGAACCCTTCGGCATCGGGGTCCACCACGACCGTCACCCCGGGAGCGACCTCCAGGGTTGGGCGGCGCACCGGCTCGTCGGTGAACGACGCCTCAAGGCACCCGGCCAGGGCGTCCCGCGCCCCCAGGTGCAACCATCCCCGAACGCGCCAGGTCGCCTGCATCGTCCCCGCCATGTCGCTCACACCCCTACTGGTACCCGCGCCGAGTCCCTCACCGGCCCCGAACCGGGGGCTTGCCACCACGCGCGTGCCGGACACGGTCCAGCGCAGACCACCCAAACTGGCCTCGAGGAGCCACCATGCCCATCCCTGCGACCACCTTCGCAGCGACGAAGAAGCTGCGCAGCGTCAACGACGTCCCCGCCCGTGTGCAGGCGATTCTTGCCGCCATGGACGCCGGCGACCACAACGGCGCCAAGCTCGGCCAGACCGGACTGCAGGACTTCCTGCTGCGCCAGCCCGTCGATGTCCTGGCCGCGAACGAGACCGCCGTCCTGGGGGCGCTGATGCAGCTGCCCAACCACCGCGGTCAGCGAATCGTGTCCTACCTGCGCGTGCACACGACCGACCCCGACCAGCGGGCGTTCTGGGCGATGGCGGAGGAGATCCTCAACCCCAGAGTCTTCAGCCCGCGACGCCAGCCGGCGCACGCATGACACCGTCCACGCGGCCGGGGAGCACCTGCTCCCCGGCCGTGCGCGCGTGCTCGGCGGCGATGCGCGCCAGGGCGGCCCGCAGGGCGTGCTCGCCGGTGCCATCGTGGGTGCCCTCGTCGTCCTCGGGGACGGGGTAGCCGAGCTCGGTCGCCAACGCCCGGAACTGCGTGCGGGTCAGCGATCCGAGCGACCACGGGATCAGGCCGCGCGTGCGCTGCGCCTCCCGCAGGGCCTGCAGGTGCCGCGCCAGGCGCTCCCCACCGGTGCGCCCACCCGCGACCGCCGCCGCCAGGTCGGCGATAACGTCGGCGTCGCGCCCCAGCAGCCACCGGCACCCCGGCGCCGCGGCCGCGACGTCGGCGGGCCCGGCACACGGGTCGAGCAGTGCCCGCAGGCGCACCGCGGTGGCCCGGATGGCCTGCTCGAGCATGTCGAACGCGGTCACGTACACCTCCTGCACCAGCGGGTCGGTGGTGATGCCGGTCAGGGTCGCGAACGTGCCGCGGGACACGCTGTACAGGTGCGCCAGGTGCTGGTACGTCACCCGGCCCGTCCCGCAGGCCGCGTCCAGGTACCGGTCCACCGCGGCCTCGAGCTCGTCGGGGGAGGCCAGGACCGTGGCGGCGTAGGAGCGGGACACGTCCCGCGGCTCGGTGCGTGTGCGCGCCCACCCGTCGGCCAGGACGACGACCAGCCCGTCGGGCGTGTCGTGCAGGCCCGGCTCCAGGCCGTGGCGCGCACCGCGTGCGGCGGACATGCACACCGAAGCGCGTGGACCCCGCTTGTTCGCCTGCCCGGCGCGCGCGCCGGCGCCGGCGACCACGTCCATCGCCAGCGTCTCGGACACGCCGGCGCGCTCGGCGACGACCTGGCGGGGAAGGGACTGGCGGACCCCAGCCAGGACCGCCATCACCTGGTCCCGGTCGCGCGGGACGCTGATCGGCGGGCGGTCGGCGCGCCACGCGGCCAGGCCGTCGGGCGGGGTCAGCTGCCAGCGGCGGGTACGGACGGCAGGCAGGGACGTGGTCGGCATCGGGGCACCTTCTTCTCGGTCGTGTCCTCGAGCGTGCCCGCATCACCGGGACGCCCTCCTCACCCGTGCGGCCACTTCTTCCCACCCCCGCCTGGGGGAACGGCCCCCGGGCAGACCAACGGTGCCTCCCCCGAACGGGGGAGGCACCGTTGGGGCGTTCGGGGGAGCTACCGGTTCAGCTGCGCGTCGACCATCGCCTGCGACACCGCCCGGGGCCGCACGCCAGCGTCGTTGGGCTCCAGCAGCGTCGGGGCGTACCGGGGAGCCTCCAGGACGATCACGCTCATGCCGGTGCGCCCCGCTCGGGCCAGGGTCCAACGGCGTACCGCGGTCACCATCGCGTCCAGTGCGCCCGACTCGCACACGACCCCGATCGCTGGCGCGCCGGCGAGCTCGTACAAGGTCACCGGCCCGTTCGGGTCGGCGAGCTCGTCCGGGGTGGGGTGCAGCATGAGCGGCACCATCGTCTGGGCGATCTGGATGCCCAGCGGCGGAGTGAACGGCAGCGGGCCCAGCCCGAACCGGATGCGGTGGCTGTTGGCCTCCACGCGCCACCCGGCGCGCTCCATGGCCCGCATGATCTGCCACAGGGTGTGCGCGACCGCCGGGTCGCCGTGCGCACGCAGCCGCTCCCAGAGGTTCGGGGCGACCTCCGGCAGGTGCACCGGCCCGGGCCGCCCGTGCGGGGCGGTGTGCACGAACACCGCCTGCCCGTAGAACTCCAGTGCCAGGACACCGTCCTCGATCGCCGGGGTGAGCAGCTGCAGGACCCGGTCGGTGGGGATGCCGGTCTTGCGGGCGTACTCGTCCAGGGTCGCGCACGACTCCGGGTCTCGCTGCAGGAGCCGGGTCAGTCGCGGCTCGGCGACCACGAGAGCTCGCCGGGTGGGGTCGTAGGTGTAGGTGGGTGGGGTGGCCACTCAGTCCTCCGTCTGCTTGGGGGCGTACGGGTCGACGAACACCGGCTCCGCCGCCGGCGCCGCGGTCGGGGCACCGCCCGCCCCCGCCAGGGGCGTCGGGCCGTACGGGTCCACGAACACAGGAGCGCCGACCTGGCAGGGCCCGGGAGCCGGTGTGGGCCCCTGCGCCGGCACGGGGGCAGGGGAGGGGGTGGTGAACGTCGGAGCGCCGGCAGCCGGGGGTGCGCCCGCCGTTGCGGTCGTGGCGGTCGGACCCAGGACGGGCGGCGCGGTCGTGGGCCCCTGGGGCGGGTCCGGGAAGTCCAGGACCCGCGGGTGGGTCACCTTCGGCGCCTCGACCGGCAGGGTCGCCAGGGCGCGGGCAGCGCCGGCGCGCACGTGCGCCGGCAGGTCGGCGTTCTCGGCCAGGGCGCGGCCGACCGCGCGCAGCTGGGCGATCGCTGCGGCGACCTGGTCACGTTCGGCCTCCGCCTGCGCCACCTGTTCACGCAGGCGGGCCAGGCGCTGCCGGGCGATCCGGTCGAACAGCGCCTCCTTCTGCTCGTCGTCGAGGAACCGTGCAGCGTCCAGCGGGTTCAGCGTCGTCGGCGTGCCCACACGGGTCACGCGCGACTGCTGGGCCAGCAGCTGACGCTGGTAGGCGCGCGCCCGCTCCTGCGCGTCCAGCAGGGCGCGCTGCACGCCGTGCAGGAACGCGGTCACCGCCGCCGTGTCCCGCGCCCACGCCTTGACGTTCCCCGCCAGGACGGCCTCCACGTCGGCGACGCCGACGGCGACGACGTCAGGAGGAGGGACAGCGGTCACGGCCGGGAACGGTCCGCGCACCTGGGCCGCTGTCACCCAGCCCGGCCCCCTTGACCGATCGGTGCAGGCCACGACGGTCCCCGGCATGTACAGGCCCGAGCGACAGTGCACCTACCAGGACCTCGTGGACGTCAACCTCGGTGACGTAATCACCGTCGGGGTCAGCGGGTCCCTGTCCGTGCGCGCCGTCGTCCGGGCCCTGCCTCAGCCCGTGGGCACCATGGCCGGGTTCGTCGTCGCCGGCGAGATCGGACCCCAGTGCGTCCTGCTCGGTGTGCCCGTCCAGGAGCGCGACCCGGTGAACGTGTACACCCCGCTGGACCACGTCCCCGAGTCCGCCCGCAGCGCCGTATCCGTCGTGCAGGGCGTGATCGCCTACTGGGCCCCGCACCTGCCGAACACCCCGGGCACCATGGGTGAGCTCGGGTACAAGGTCTGCAAGGTCCGCGGCTCGGTCGACCCGATGGTCCTGATCTGGCGCGGTCGGGAGCGGGTGGTGTTCTGGCGCACCGGCGCCTTGCCGATGAGCGACCTGCTCCTGGCGTCCATGCCCCGCACCACCGGTGCGCAGACGCCCGGCCAGCGGTACGCAGCCCTCGTCGGCGCGGGGGCCGTGGACCCCTACCCGGCCCCCGTGCTCGAGCCCGTGCGGCACCTGAGCGGCACGGGCTGGCGCCGCTGACCCGTCCGTCGACCGCGCCCGGATGTCCCGGGCGCGGTCGCGTGTTGACGCCCGGCCCCGCGCGGCAACGGTCGCGGGAGCACCGCACCGTGCCTGAACAACAGAAGGAGTGGCCATGAGCCTGGATGAGGACCCCCTGTCCGACTACGACCCCGGGGACCCGTCGCTGGCGCTGGCCGGTGACACCCCCGAACCCCCCGACGTGCCGTGGGCCGACCTCGGCGACGAACCGTTCGACGACGGCTGGGAACCCCCCGCCGACACCGGCGACGGACCCGTCGAGCGGGACTACCGGGAGGACACCTCCTACCCGATCGAGGAGTACGGCACCTACGCCGACCACTACCCCGACCACGCGCGCGAGCTCACCAACGCCCGCGCCGACCACACGCACGCGGGCCAGACGACCGCGGAGCGCGTCCTGGACACGCTGCGGTCCTGCATCGCCGCCTGCCAGGGCCGCCCCGGCGCCGACCTGGTCGACCTGGTCACCTACGTGATGGCCAGCAAGGCCGCCCTGGCGTACCTGGACGACAAGCACCGCGAGGCGTACCAGCGCCTGGTCGAGATCCTCGTGTCCGAGTACGCCGAAGAGCCCACACGCACCGTCGACCTGACGGAGGTGTACGGGATCGACGCCGCGGCCCGCAAGGTCCAGGCAGAGCTCGCGGTCATCACCACCCGCCTGGGACGCGACGACCTGCCCAAGACGCCGTCCGCGGCGTGGCGGTCCCTGGTCAACTACGTCCAGCGGATGACCGCGCGGCAACGAGCCCTGGCCCTGGTCGCCAAGATCGACGCGGGGGAGACCGACGAGGCGTGCATGGCCGCGTTCCGCGGCCTCGAGCCCCCGTCGGCGTCCAAGGCACTGGTCAACGCCGAGTTCTCCCGGTCCGCGAAGGAGTGGGAGGAGGCCGACCTCGCCGCCGCCGCGGAGGCGCCCGGGTTCCGGATCAGCTCCGGCTACCCGACCGTGGACTACGCGTTCACCCTCAAGGACGCGCGAGGCCGCGACGCCGAACCGCGTGGCGCGTTCGGCCCGGGGGAGCTGCACATCTTCGCCGCGCCGACCGGCAACGGCAAGAGTGCCGCCGCCCGCAAGCTGATCACCGCGGCCGCGGAGGACCTGGTCGTCGGGTGGGGGCGCGAGCACGACAAGGTGCTCATCGCCATCACCGAGGAGACGCCGAAGATCGTCTACACGGTGGCCGGCCTGGCCAAGGGCCAGCCGTTCCACCACCTGGCGAAGAACGTCGTCATCGCGTCCGTCGGCGCCTCCCGGCGCCGGTTCGTCCACGCCCTGTGGGACTGCGTCGTCGACGCGTACCACCGGTCGCAGGAGACGGGGATCCCCATCAGCAACGCCGGCCTGCCCTCGTTCGTGGTCCTGGACTACGTCGGTGGCATCGTCGAGGACGGGGAGTCGGCCGACACGACCGCGCTCGAGAAGACGGCGAACCTGCTGATGCGCGGTGTCGCCGCCTGGGACGTGCAGATGATGGAGGAGTTCTCCGGGGAGTCGTTCGCGGCGTACGCCGGCATGAGCTGGCCGACCGGGATGGAGGCGTTCCGTCCCGCGGTCCTGGGCTTCGCCCAGTTCAAGAAGCTCGCCGACCCGCTGTTCTACGACCCCAAGGCGCGCGGCGCGTCCACGGAGGACTTCGTCGTCCCGAACGCCGACGGCGAGCCGGGCTGGGAGGTCCGCCCCGGGGACTTCCGGGTCCCCACCCAGGGGGAGGTCCGAGGCTCCGGTGTGCTGATCAACCACGCCACGAGCCTGATCATCGCCCACCGGTCACGGCCGGTGAACAACCCGAAGATCGTGGACCCCGAGACCGGGCGAGTCCGCCTGGTCGACGACCGGGCCCGGTGGCTGTTCGTGAAGACCCGCAACTCGGCGGACTTCCCGTTCGTGGAGATGCGGTTCGACTCGGCACCTTCCGGCCTGCGCGGCCAGTTCTACGACAAGCGCGCCGAGATCGCGATCGCCAAGGGCCTGCTCGAGCCGACCGAGTGCTACCGGCAGGAGGGTGACCCCATCCTCCCAGTCCGGCCCCGCAAGACCCCGTTCGACGGGATCGCTTACTGACCTGAGGCCCGCCGCACCAGCGGCGGGCCTCAGCGTCGTCCCCGGGCACGGGACCGGGGGGCCGTTGCCCGCGCCCGCCCCGCGCGCACGGTCACACCAGATAGCCCGCACGCGCACGCGTGCCCCTCACAAGACAGAAGGAGGCCCCATGCCTACCGCTACCCGTGGGCCAGCAACGAGCCGGGACGCCGTCATGGAAGCCCTGCGCCTGGTCGCACCGACACAGGCCGAGGCCACCGCCCTGCCCGTCCCCGCCGCCGCGCCGGCGCTGCCGAGCGCGCGTGCGCGCGTCGCGCTGGACGCGCTCGCCGGCCGGGAGACGTTCACCGAGCTCGAGGCCACCCGGCCCAACATCAAGGCGTTCGTCGCCGACGTGCTCAACTGGTCCGGGCAGCCCCGCGCCACCAAGACCGTCGTCAAGGCGGTCGCCGCGGCGATGGCCGGCACCGGCCCGAACGGCGCGTCCAGCTACCCGCAGGCGCTGGAGATGCTCAGCTTCCTGGCCCTGTGCTCCTCACTTCTGGAGCCGGACCGGCTGGCCCGGATCGCCCAGCTCGCCACCCAGACCCCGAACGCATACCGCCCGATCCGGTACATGGTCTCGGCGTCCGCGCACCTGCACCAGATCCTGGACCGGTACCCGGAGGCCCGACGCGAGCAGCTGCTCGCGTCTCTGTGGACCACCGCCCACGACGGGCGCTGGTGGGACGCCACGACAGGCGCGCCCGCCGCGAGGCGGCGCCGGACCCGCCAGGAGGTCGACCCGGAGCACCAGGAGGCGATCAACGAGCAGCTGCGTCGCGTGCTCGTCCACAACGGCACCCCGACGCCGTACCTCATCTCCGAGGCGTTCACCGGCCGGCTGCTGGCCTTCAGCGACCAGGCCGCGGAGATGATGGGCCGGGTCGTCCTGCGCACCCAGTTCGACCGCAAGGAGCTGGTCGCGCACCGGGAGCACCCCGACGCCGACGTGCCGGTCCTGCTGTCCTACGTCACGGGCCTCATGCCCGACGAGCGCCCCGAGTCCCCGATCGTGCCCCTCATCGAGTGGCTCGCCCAGGACCTGGGGGAGGACATCAGCGACCCCGAGGCCCTGCCGGCCAAGCCCGACGAGTGGGCCGACCTGTACCCGGAGGCGAGCAGGCAGGGGTTCCCCATGCCGAACGCGCTGCGGCGACTGTCGAAGGCCGCGGTGCCCGGGCTCCCCGGCGCCACCGTGCGCATGTGCCTCAACCCGGAGATGCTGCGGCGCAACGCCGAGCACATGGGCAACTGCACCTTCTCCTACCTGAGACAGTGCGAGACCGGCGCGGCCTTCATCGGGCACCTGGCCTACCTCGACGGCGAGTACAACTTCGCCGTCAACCGGTACCAGCGGCCGGGCGACTACGCCGTCTGGCGGGTCGGGGAGGTCAACTCCCGGTTCAACCGGGGCATGGTCCCGCCCGAGGTCCGCGCTGGCATCCAGGCGCTGATCGACGAGGTCAACACGGCCACGGCCGCGTGACACCAGGCACGGCCCCTCCACCCGGAGGGGCCGTGCGCTCATGCCCGGGCACGAAGAAGACCCCCCTCCCGCGTCGCGGGAGGGGGGTCTTGGTCACGCCGCGAGGAGCTCGCGGGTGATCTGCAGCAGCGCCGCCTCCTTGGTGGAGACCTCGTCGTCCCTGGCCGCGGAGGCCAGGAGGCCGAGCGCGCGACCGGTGTCGGTCCCGCGGGCGTCCACGCCGCGGGAGGTGTCCAGCGCTCGCATCATCGTCGCCGCGCGGGCGACGACCACGCTGGAGACACGCTCCTCGATCGTGTCGGCCATCACGGGGAACACGACCTTGAGCAGGGAGTTGGTGGACCCCATGCGCTCCGCGCGGCCCATCCGCTGGATGATGCTCTGCGGAGTCCACGGCAGGTCGTAGTGGACCACCGTGGTCGCGGCCTGAAGGTTCAGGCCCCGCTCACCGGCCGACGTCGCCACGAGCACGTCGAGAGCCCCGTTCTGGAACTGCTCGACGAACCGGTCGCGCCGGCGCCCGCCGCCACCGAGGACCTCGCCGACACGAAGGCCGGCAGCGTCCAGGTCGGCGACCAGGCCGCGAGCGACCGTGGCGAACTCGGTGAAGATGAGCACCCGCTCACCGCGAGCGACCCGTTCCACGACGTCGGCCACAACGGCGGCACGCTTGGTGCCGGTGGTCTGCGTCGCGGCGGCGATCAGCCCCTGGGAGGCCAGGAGAGCCGCACCGGCACCCTTGGCGGTGACCAGTGCCGCCGGGTCGGACGCGGCCATGCGGGCCAACGTCGTCCCCCCGAGCCAGGCGTGGCGGGCGGCCTCGAGGGCTTCCTTCGCCCGCCGGTGCTCCTCGCTGCCCTCGTTGCGCTCGGCGACCACCGTGAGCCACGTGAGCAGCTCGTCGTAGGCGCGCTTGAGCTCGTTGCGGGCGGCGTGCGCCAGGGCCTTCTCCGCCGGGGACGGCTGGAGAAGCATCACCTGCGACTCCACCCCGGGCAGCTCGTCGTCGATCTCGGACTTGTCGCGGCGGAACAGGATGGGGCCCATGGCCTCCAGGAAGTCCCGCAGGTCGTCGTCGTTGGACAGGTCGAACTGGGTGTCCAGCGACCGGCCGTAGAACATCCGCCTGTCACCGCGGACCCAGGCCACGAGGGCGCCGAGGTCGTTGATCGACTTCTTGATCGGGGTGCCGGTCAAGGCGACCGCGACCTGTGCGTTCTGCCGCAGACGCCACAGCGCCTTCGACTGCTTCGTCGACGTCGACACACCGAGCACGACAGCCTCGTCGGCGACGAGGTCGTGCCAGTGGACCGACAGGAGGGCCTCGACGAGGCTGACAGCCTCCTCGTGGGCTTCCTCCTCCGTGCTGCCCGCCGGGGCGGGCTCGGGCTCGGCGTCGAGGATCTCCGACAGCATGTCCAGCAGGTCCAGGGGACCGTCGCTGGGAGCCGGCTGCGGCCTCGGCTTCGGCTTCGGTGGCTCGGCGGCGGTGGCCGGGGTCTCCGTGACCTCGTCGCCGGGCTCGGACACCACGGGGGAGTCCCCGTCGGTGGCGTCGTCGAGATGGTCCGCGACGTCGCCGGCCAGCGAGTAGCTGGTGACGACCAGGACCGGGAACGGTCCCGCTTCGGCCAGCGTCCGAGCGAGCTCGGCCGCGTCGGACCGGGACTCGACCCTCACCACGCAAGCAGCAGGGAACCACCGCGCGGCCTCGGCGCACCACTGGGCACGCACGTTGGCCTCGGCGACCACCAGCCCCCGGTACCCGGGGGTGCGGGTGGCCTTGCGGGCCATCGAGACCAGCGTCATGACGGTCTTGCCCATGCCGGGCGAGACAGCGTTGACGTACCCGAACCGGGTCACCTCGTGCCGGGCGACGGCCTCCTTCTGGAAGTCCCGCAGGCGCGGGTCGTCCACCGGGGGGACCGACGCCATCCGCGCGGTGTCCAGCACCGCGGGGTGGACGACGTGGGTGTCGACAGGCAGGCCCTGCAAGGCCTGCGCGAGCGTGACGGAGTCGGTCTGGCCGACCACCGCGGTCCGTCCGGCGCGGGGCCGCAGGTCCTCGGCGAACCGCTCGCGGACCTGGGCGGGCACGTTCGCGCCGATCGACACGGTCGCCTGGGCGGGGCGCCCAGGTCGTGGCCAGGCCACCACGGACCGCTTCGCCAGGCGGGCGAACTTCACCAGCCCCCCGGACGCGTCCGGGTCGACGACGGTGAGGCCGTTTCCGGCGGCCCACTCGGCGATGGCCAGGGCCTCCGCCGGGAACACTCGCACCGGGTCGCGGTAGCCACGACCGACCTCCCACTGGTGCAGGATGCCGGGCGGCAGGCCGAGCTCGGTGGCGAGATCGGTGGGCAGCTGCAGGAACTGGGTCGTGTGGACGCTGATGAACAGCGACGCGGCCGCCATGTTCCCCGCCATGTTCAGGGTGATGACCCCGAACTGCGCGGCACCCATGTCGCCGGTGCGGTACCTGTTGTAGATCAACCGCTGGATGCGTTCCGGGGTCAGCCAGTGACCCATGCCACGCAGGGCGCGGGCCCGCACCTGCCACTGGTGCATGTACGCCGGGGTGGTGTGCCGCCCCGCGAGGTCACGCGACCCACGGCGGGTCTCGAGGTCGCCCTTCCACCACACGGTCCCCGACGCAGCGGAGTCGAGCAGGTGGACGAACGCTTCCTTCGGCGTGTCGTCACCGAAGCCGATCTGCCAGGTGGCGCGACCACGGCGCGTCGCCCCGTGGTAGTCCATCAGGGCGGCCAGCGTCGGGTGCACCGTCGGGCCGATCAGCATCGACCGCGTGTACCAGGCGTCCGGGTCGTCCGGACTGACCCCGGGGGCCATCGCGACCGCGACCGCGATCGGGGGAAGGTCCTTCAGACCGTCCGCGCCAGCAGTGCTGCGCACGTGCTGGAGAACCTCCCTCGGCGTCATCTGCGCCATGGAGCCTCCTTGGGTGAGTGCGCGCGTGCGCGCGCTGAGTTGTTGGGACGCAGGGGACCGTGCGCGCTGGGTGCGAGCGGGCAACTCCCTCGAACTGGCGATTGCCTACGTCGCGGCGGCGCGAACGGTGCCGGCCGAGTGCCCGACCGGGCGCCTACCAACCCATGGAAGGAACCGCATGGACGAGATCAGACAGGTCCTGCAGGACCTCGCCGTCCTCCGTCGCGACCACCCCGAGCACCTTGCGCGCATCGACCTCGCCGTCGACCAGGCGACCCGCCTCCTGATGGACGTCCGCGGCACGGTGGAGGAGGAGGCCCGCCGCGCGGCCCCCAGGCCCGCGGACGTCGCCCTCACCGGACTGCCGGGCGTCATCGACCTGACCGCCCTCGACGGGGACACCGACGACGCGGACAGCGCCGACCCCGACAACGTCGACCACGAGGACGACCCGGACGCCCTCGAGGACGCGGTCGAGGCCGTCTTCGCGGGCATCGACGACCCGTTCGGTGACCCCGACGGCGAGCTGCCGCCCACGGTGGACCTCATCGCCACGATCGAGGGCGCCGAGGACGCCGACGCGGCCCGTGCCGCGCTCGAGACGATCCTGCCCGCCGCGGCCGAGATCGGCTGGCCGTACCGGCCCGTGCCCGACACGGTGACCGCGACCGGCGCGACCCTCACCGCCGAGGTCGGCATCGCCGAGGGAGACCTCCCGGCCGGCACCGTCGTGTTCCGCGGGACCGTGCCCGACGCCGGCATCACCGTCGTCCTGGCCGTCGCCGGCGAGGTCGACCCTGCGAACCCGCCGCTGGACCCGCAGGCCGCGACCCAGGTCGTCCTCGACGAGCTCGACGCCGCGGGCGGCCCGCTCGACCCGGTCGCCGAGGTGCGCATCGTGATGGAGCGTCTCGACGGCGCCGAGCTCGCCCTGACCGACGCCGCCCGAGTCCTGGACACCGCGGTCGTCGCGTTCAACGCCCAGATGGGCGAGCACCACGTCCGCGAGATCATCGACGGTGACTCCCCGGCCATCAAGGTCGGTGTGCTCGAGCCCGCCGGCGACGGCGCGGTCGACCGGCGAGCGCTCGCGGTCGGCGTCGCAGCGTTCACCGGCGTGCTCCCGTTCCCCGGCATCGGGCGGGTCCGCGCCCGCGCACACGTCGCCTGACCACGAAGGCCCCCCACCGCGCATGCGGTGGGGGGCCTTGCCGTGCCCGCGGTCAGCTCGGGAGGAACGGGGCGACGACGGCGCGGACCTGCGCGACGGCCAAGGTCTCCTCGGCCAGCAGCGCACGCGCCAACGCGTCCAGCGCCTCCCGGTGCCGGCCCAGCAGCTCGACAGCGCTTCTGTGCGCCTCGGACAGCAGCTGCTCGATGTGCGCGTGCGCCCGCGCCGCGACCTCCCCGCCGACCCGCAGCGTCTCCTCGTCGACCTGCGTGTACCCGAACCGTGTCATGCCGTACTGGGTCACCATCGCCGTCGCCAGCCGGGTCGCGCCGCGCAGGTCGCTCGCGGCCCCCTGCGTGAACTCCCCGTCGAGCAGCAGCTCCTCACCCGCACGCCCCGCGAGCGCGACCGTGAGCTTCGCCAGCGCCTTGCGGCGCGGCAGGAACAGGTCGTCGTTGCCGGACATCCACGTCACACCGCCCGCCGGCCCGCGCGGCACGATCGTCACCGACACCGGGTCGTCCGCGTCCGCCAACAGCAGCGCAGCCAGCGTGTGCCCCGCCTCGTGCCACGCGGTCACCCGCCGGTCGTGCTCGGTGACCAACGCGGACGTGCGGGCCCGCCCCATCGCGACGGTCGCCACCGCCGCCTGGAAGCACGCACCATCGACCAGCTCCTGGCCGCGCCGCGCCGCCTCCATGCACGCCTCGTTGACCACCTGGGCCAGGTCCGCACCGGACAGTCCCGGGGTCTGCCGGGCGACGTCGACCAGGGACACGTCACCGGCGAGCGGCTTGCCGCGGGTGTGCACCCGCAGGATCAGCTCGCGGCCGCGCCGGTCCGGGTTGGGCACCTCCACGCGCCGGTCCAGGCGACCGGGCCGGGTCAGGGCAGGGTCCAACGTGTCCGCCCGGTTCGTCGCGGCCAGCACCAGGATGTGCGACCCGGCGAACCCGTCCAGCTCGTTCAGCAGGGCGATGAGCGTGTTCTCCCGCTCGGACTCCCCACCGTGACCGACACCGCTCGAGCGCGCCCGGCCGACCGCGTCGATCTCGTCGATGAAGATGATCGCCCGGTCGGCCTTGCGCGCCTGGGCGAACAGGTCACGGACCCGCCGCGCCCCGAGGCCGACGAACGTCTCCACGAAGTCCGACCCGGCGAGCGCGAAGAACGGCACCCCGGCCTCCCCGGCCACCGCACGGGCCAGGAGCGTCTTGCCCGTCCCGGGCGGGCCGACCAGCAGCGCACCACGCGGCCGGGTCGCCCCGACCGCCTCGAACCTGGCCGGGTCCCGCAGGAACTCGACCATCTCCGCGAGCTCGGCGACCGCCTCGTCCGCGCCGGCGACATCGGCGAACGTCACCTGCGGGATCTGACCGGCCGACACCGCCCGGTTCTTCCGCGACCCCAGCATCCCGCTCGGGGTCGCCGCACGAACCGCCCACACGAGCACGCCGACGATCAGCAGGATCGGCACCACCCGCAGGGCCAGGTCCGTCCAGAACCCCACACCGGCGACCGGTGCCGCGGTCGTCTCCACACCCTCCTCGACCAGCGCCTCGGTGATCTCGTCGGCGAACGCGGCCGGGTACACCGCCTCGACCGTCGACCCGCCAGCCAGCGTCACCCTCACCGTGGTCGCCGACTGGTCCAGGGTCGCCGCCTCCACCTGCCCGTCGGCGATGCGCTCGAGAACCTCGGTCAGCGGGACCTGCTCGAGCGGTTCGGGGCGGGTGAGCCCGGGCAGCACGAACGCGGCCGCTGCAGCAGCGGCCGCGCCTCCCAGCAGGGTCCAGGTCATCCACGGCGGCATCCGCCGGTCTCCGTTGGCCATGGCCGGCAACGTGCCCTGCGCACCTGATCCGTCAACCAGGCCCCACCCCGCGAACCCCACTGTCACGCCCGGCCCGGCAGGCAGAGTGCCGCCCATGACGGACGACATCCCGGTCCTCGTGGTCGACATGACCACCCTTCGGTTCCGCACGCGCGCCACGGGCGGCCCGGTCGCGGTGACCACCCGCACCGGCCAGCTCCTGGCGACCGTGCACCCCCGCAAGGGCGAGTCGCAGCAGTCGATCGCGTTCCGCGGCATGGACGCCGCCCTGGCCACCGCACGCCTGCCGCTGCCCCAGACCGGCCCCGGCACCCCACGGTTCGGCCCCGTCGCCCTGTACAACCCGTTCACCGGCGACGTCAGCTTCGGTGCGATCCCCGACACCGTCACGTTCTCCAGCGGGACACCCGTCCCGCTCGACGCCGACGGCACCCTCGGCGTGGTCACCCCAGGCTGCGTGCCCGTCCTGCAGGTCTGCGGGCGCCACCTGCCGGCGACCGACCGCACCGTCACCGAGCTCACCCGCGTGATCGCCGGCCACTGCGCCTGAACCCACGCCCCTTGACCGATCCGCCCACCGGCGGACGGTGCCCGGCACCTACCGGTCACCGAAGGGGCTCCCGTGTCGTTCGACATCTCCGCGCTGCGTCAGCTCGCCGCCACCGCCGGCGTCCCCGCCGACGACGTCGCCACGATCGTCCGCTCCGCCCTGCGCGACGCGCTCGCCGTCGCCCGCGGCACCGCCGACGACCTGACCATCGACGTCGACCCCGACAGCGGCACGGTCACCGTCATCGACGCGTCCGGGGCGCCGGTACCCACCGACAACCTCGGTGCCCGCGCGACACTGGCCGCACGGCAGGCCGTGGTGTCCTGGCTTCGCGACCGCGACCGGGTCCGCAAGGTCGGCCCCTGGGCCAAGCGCGAAGGCACTCCGATCCGCGCCGTCGTCAAGCACGTCGCCCGCAACGGCGACGTGCGCCTGGACGCGCAGGGCACCGCCGCGGTCATGCCCGCCGGCGAGGCGATCAGCGGCGAGGAGCTGCACCCCGGCACCGAGGTCACCGTCCTGCTGCTCAACGCGAACGTCACCGACCGCGACACCGTCCGCCTGACCGTCTCCCGCCGCCAGCCCGCCCTCGTGACCGCCCTGTTCGCCCGGCACCTGGACGGCACCGGCACCACGATCCGCTCCGTCGCCCGCGAGCCCGGCGTGCGCACCAAGGTCGCCTACAGCGGCGACCTGGCCGACCTCGTCGGCCCGGCCGGGACGACCGTCCGCTCGGTCACCGCCGACCTCGACGGAGAGAAGGTCGACCTCATCGCCACCAGTGACGACCCCGCCACCTTCGCCGCCGCGGCGCTGTCCCCGGCGAAGACGATCTCCGCCACCGTCACCGACCCCTCCCGCCGCACCGTCACCGTCGAGGTCGCCCCCGACCAGATGGCCCTGGCGTACGGGACCGGCGGGGTCAACCTGCGCCTGGCGTGCAAGCTCACCGGTACCCGCATCCAGCTCGTCCCCACCACGGCAGCAGCCCAGGCCGCCTGAGCGTTCGGCGACTGCCCGGTCGCCGCCACGGCGGACCGACCAGGGCATGCGCGTCTGCACGTCCCCTACCTGCCCTGCCAACGGCCAGCCGCAGCCGCTGGAGAACTTCGGGTTCCGGGACGGCGGCACCCGCCGCGCCCGCTGCCGGGCGTGCACCCGCGCCGCGAACAACGCTTCCCGCCGCTCCCGGGACACCACCAGGGAGAAGGCGCGCGTCCACGCACGCAAGGCCCAGGTCGCCAAGGAGAACAGCGCCCGCCTGCACGCCCTCGCCGTGGTGTCCCCCTGCCACGGCTGCGGCCAGCTGCTGCCCGACGTCCTGGAGTGGGACCACCTCGACCCCACCACCAAGACCGCCGCGGTCACCCGCCTGGTCGCCAGCGGGTACTCGTGGGCCCGCGTGGAAGCAGAGCTCGCCAAGTGCGTACCCATGTGCGCGAGCTGCCACCTGCGCCGGACACGCCGGGGCACCACCAGGCCCGGGTGGCGGTGGGCGCTGCTGCAGGCAGCCGACGCCGCCGGCCAGGACCTGACCACGTACGCAACCACCCTGCTGAGCCCCAGCGAACGCGGCCGCGTGGTCACCGAGCTCGAGAAGGCGCCCGCGACCACCCTGACCCTGCGGACACGCGCCGCCCTGCTCGACGCCGGCCGGCACGACCCCCGCGCCCGGCAGACGTTCACCACCACCATCGGCCGGGCGAGGGCGGCTGTGGCAGCCCGGCTCACCGTCGCCGTCGCCTTGTCGGTCAGCGCCTGCGTGGACTGCTTCACCACCGACCTGGAGGTCCTGACGTTCGACCACGTGCACGCACCCCGGGACAGGTACATCGCCGACCTGCTCGACAGCGCAGGCACCGTACGACTCGTCGCAGAGCTGGCCAAGTGCGTCGTGCGGTGCGCCAACTGCCACATGCGGATCACGCGAGTGCGCGCCGGGTCCGGGCGCTCCTACCTGACCGCTGGTCAGCGCCCCACCGCCCCACCACCACCCCCGCGAAGTGATCAGCCGCTCGCCCCCAACCACGTCGTGCGCGCCTGGGCCCACGCCAACGGGATCGCTGTCGCCGCCCGCGGCAACGTCCCCACCGCCCTGAAGATCGCCCACGCCCAGGCGATCGCCTCCGCCCACCCGGGCCCGTGATCACCCCACCGTCCAGTCGCTACCGATCGTCCCGCCGTCCGCCGACGCGATCGCCCAGGTAGGGGGTGCAGTGCGCGATCCGATCCCCAGCGGACCAGTACCCCCATGAGACTGCGCCGAAACCGTCGAACCCCACAGGCCACCCAGCCCACGATCGACGTGGACGTCAAGAAGGTGATCCGGGAGGAGTTCGCACGCACCGACGCCGTCTCCGGCCCCACCCTGATCGCCCTCGCACGGCGCAAGGCGATCGTCACCGGCCTCGACATCGACGCCGAGCGGGGGTCCGCCGTCATCGCCTTCGACGACGGCACCCGGGTCCGCGTCGCGAGCGGCCACCCGGACCTGCCCCAGCTCAAGGCCGCCGCGAAGCTCGTCGCGACCCGGCTCACCCTGACCACCCCCTGCCAGGACGGCACCGGGCGCCTGCTCGTGTTCACCGGCGCGCACTGGACGATCTACCTGACCGTCGACTCCGCCGTCATCCTCTGACGCACACCGTCCCCGCCGCCCGCCCGGGCGCCGGCTCGCGCCCACCCCACCGCAAGCCCCAGCAGCGCCCCGGAGCGCCCACCCAGCTCCGAGAACCCACGCCCGGCGCAGGGCCGGCAGAGCGCCCAGAACGTTGCCCAGAAGCCCAGATCCGGCGCGGAATCGGCCCGCGGGACGCTCGCCGTCAGCTCGACGAGCCGCCGGCCCCGCCGCGGCGTAGGGGACAACGTCAGACGGGCGGCCCGTGTGCGTAGCTCCCGCACGAACGACGCCCACACGCCAGCACCGAACTGACCGCACGCGACGGGCGTAACAACAAGACCAGGAGAGAGGGTCTCGGATGAGACGCTGGCCGGACGGACTCGAGGTGGCGAGCCGGTCCAGGGAACCCCATGGTGAACCGGGCGTCAGGTCACCTCGAGGACCCGGGATGGTGACACGGCACAGGGAGATGACGACCGCGTTCCTCACGCCGTCTTCCCGCGGCTGCCCGCCGTCGTTTCCACGCCCCGCAGCCGGCCCGCGGTCTTCTCGCGCGCGAGCTCGGGCGTGCGTTCGCGCCGCGGCGGTCAGGGGAGGTGGGTGCCCCAGCAGGCGTGTGCCGAGGCCATCGCTCCGGCGTCCACCCGGGTGCCGTGGCGTGCCAGGTGCCGGGCGCGCAACACGGGGCTCGACGCCCCGCCGCGGCCGTCGGAGGTGCTCAGGGGGGCGGCGTGATGGCCCGGCAGTCCGGATCGGGCACTCCTGCGACCCCAAGGCGCACGGGTGGCGGTGGGAGGCCGATCGCTGGCGCCGGCGGGTCGTCCCGGGCCGCCGACCGCGCGGCCGATCGCCGCGAGTGCGCTGGCGCGCCGATCCGGTCATGACGCCCCGCCGGGCTGTGATCGGGTGCCCCCGGCGAGCCCGGCCGATCGCGATCGCGCCGATGCCGCGCGTCAGCGCGGCGAGGCGATCGCGGCGCAGGTGAGCGCGAGCCCGCCTCCGGCGGGCGAGGCGCGAACCGTCACGCCGCGATCGGCGGCGCCAGCCGCCGATCCGCGCGCCAGCGCGGCTCGTTGCACACCCTGGGCCCGCCACTGATGACGCGCCCCGGAGAACAGGTGGCGGGCGCGTTCGTCCTGGCCGCTCGTCGACCACGCCGAACGGGGTCTGCACCCTCCGGTACGCCCGGACCGGGTCCAGCGCCCCGCGCGAGGGCCCCTGGTCGTGGCCCTCCAGGCGGCCGCGTGTGTGCCGGGCGCCCGCTGCTCGCGGCTGCGGTCGACGCCGGTGCGCGCGAGCGGGTGATCGAGCACCACCCGCTCGCCGCGGTGACCGGCCCGGCGAAGGCGCGCCGGAGGGATGCGGTCGCGGCCGGGGTGGCCAGCCGCTCCTGCGACGGAGCTGATCGAGTGCCGCAGGAGCGGCGCGGCGAGGTGGCGTGGCCCGTGCTCGCGTCCCGGTCGCGCCACTCGGGCACCCCGGCCCCGCGCGAGCAGCCAGCCCGGCGGCAGGCTGACGCACCGCGCCCCCGCCCCGGGCTGGCTGCTCGGGGCGGGGGCGCGTCGTGCCGTAGGGCGGCTTCTCGGGTCCGGTCTGGTCAGGGTGAGGGTGCCGGTCGGCGGCGTGGCGGCAGTGGGGTGGCCCCGCCGGCTGGTGCTGGCGGGGCCTGGTGGTTAGTGGGTGGGGCGTCGGCGGCGGCGTTCGGTGGTGAGGTCGATGATGTCGGCGCTGCGGGGGCGGGTGGGGGTGGTGGGTCGGGGGAGCTGGGCTCGGGCTTGCTGCATGGCGGTGTGGTAGGCGCGGGTGTTGGTGGGGATGGCGGTCTGGATGTCGTGCCAGGCGGCGTCGAGGTCGTTGGTGCTCATGGTGGGGACGGTTGGCGCCGGTGGCGGGGGCGCACTGGGTGTACCGGGGGCTTCGGGGTCTGGTCGGCCGTGCCGGCTGCCTTGCCTCCTGTGGTTGTGGGAGGCGCGTGGTCCGGGCGCCCCGGGCCGGGGGGGTCGGGGTCGTGGTCGCGGAGGAGGTGGTCGGGGGCGATCGCGACGGCGGTGGCCTGGAGGGTGGTGGTGACCCGGGCGGTGGGGTGCTCGGGGTTCAGGGCAGCTCCTGTCGTGGTGGCTGGCGGGGTGCCGGTCATCCCTTCGTGGGGGCTGGTGCTGTCCGGACGGGACGGCGGTCTGGTCGGTGGCCTGGTGTGCTCGTGGTGTAGCCGGTGGGGTGGGTGTGTGTGCCCCGGTCCGTGAGGTCGCGTGGGGTGTGCGGGCATGGGTGCGCCTCTTCGGTTGGGGTCCGGAGGGGGTGCAGGGTGCATGGCGCGGGTGGGGGTTCAGGTGGCGCGGGGTGCTGCAGTGCGAGCTGGTGGCCTGCGTCGAGGTCCTCGACGAGCAGCTGCGGTCGCTCCGAACAGCAGGTGTTGCATCGACCGGTTGAGCCCAGTGAGTCTCCCTCAGCCCAGCTCCTCGTCAGACGCGAGATGCGCCTCCTCCCGTGGCGGCGCTGACGCTCACCCGGACGACGCAACCGGGCGTGGACGGTTCGCTCGCAGACGACCGATCGACCACCCGTGGATGCCGACCGCTCAACTCCGCCGGCGGGTGAACGGGCTCGGTGTCGTCGGGCCTGCTTCCGTCACTGGCGCCAGCGCGAGCCGCAGACGAGCGACACCCTCGGTCGCGCCGTCGACGCTGGCCCAGCTTCGCTTGTCGGCAGCCGGCGCCGCGAGGGCAGCTTCGAGGTACTTCCTGTCGCGGCGGCCCGCTTGGTCGGTGCGGTCGCTCGGGCGCAGGGGCGTCGTAAGTACGGCGAAGTCCACGAGGTGCCGGGCCCTCGCGTGATCCAGGACCACCGAGTGTGCCGCGGCCTTCGCGACGAGCGCTCCGAGGAGGTTCGGGCGCCGGATGGCGTCGGCCAGCGCGGCCGTGAAGGTGCGCAGCACTCCGGGTTCGGCTCGCACGTCGAGTGCTGCGTCGACGTCGCCTGTCGGGCGGGGGTAACGCCTTGCTCGATGCAGTGCGGCTGGACCATCTGCCCGCCGACCAGGGTCCACGCGGTCGGATGGCGCTCGGCCACATCCGGAAGCCTGTTCCACGGCTCAGTCTGGGCCGGCGTCATCGGTGGGAACGTAACGGTCATGCGTCCTCGCCCCCGCGTGTCGCGGACCAGTCGCCGATGCGTTCGCGGGCGCGGGCGAGCTCGCGTGGCCGGTCGTGCTCGGCGAGGTCGGCGGCGACCAGCAGGAGGGGTGCCGGCGCCTCCGGAAGCAGTGGCGAGACGTGCAGGACGACGTCAGCGCTCGGTGCCGCGTCTATCAGCAGGTGGTCACGGATGACTGCGTCGGCGTTGTCGGCTCGCACGTAACCCTCGACGTCCCCGTCCGCGGACAGGCTCGTGCGTTCGTCCGTCAGCCCCGAGAGAACGATGCGGGCGTCGGAGCGCAGTGCCTGTGCGTCCGGAGCCGAGAGTCGGCGCCGTTGTGCGCGTGAGGTGAGCCAGGAGCGCAGGAGCGGCTCAGATTCGTCGTCAGCGGTGAGACGCTCGAGCGCTCGACGCAGCCGATAGGACTCACGAGGTTCCACCCAGTCGGGCTTGCCTGTGTCGCTCAGGACGACGAGCGCCCAGGCCATCCTCGGACTCATCGGACGGCTACGCCGCGCCGAGCTGGGCGACGAAGCTGCATCGACCAGCCGGCGCCCACCCACGAGGCGCCCGCGGATCCGTCCATCGGCGGCGAGCCGGCGGGCGCGCGCCACTGACACGCCTGTCATTCGGGCGGCCTCAGGCACGCTGACGTCCATGGACACAAGGGTGGCGATAGCGCTATAGGTGTGTCCGTGTCCGTGCGGGCGGCTGAGCCTGCGCTCCCGGGGTCGCCCCGAGCGTCGGCGTGCGACGCTGGGTTCCGATCATGTCCGTGGCGTTGCGAGGCCTGGCGGTCCTCGTGCTCAAGCCCTGCCCTGGCGGGTTCCGTGACGACGTCGTGCGGGTGGCCCGCAACCGGGAGCCGGGTGTGTGCGTCGAGCAGATCGCCAAGGACTTCGGGGTCCTCCCGGTGGCCTTGTTCAGGTGGATGCGTCAGGCCGACGTCGGCGGCGGCGTCCGGGTCGGGACGAGCAGGGTCGGGGGTGTCGAGCTCTGCGAGGCGCGCGAGCGGATCCGGTTGCTGGAGCAGGAGAACGGGGTGCTGTGCCGCGCGGCGGCCTACTTGTCCCAGGCGAACCTGCCGGGGAGAAGGCTCTACCCGCTCGTGAGTGAGGTCGCCGGGGACGGGTTCCCCGTCGCGGTGGCGTGCCGGGTTACACCTCGTGATCGCGGAGGTGTCAGGTGGTGCGACGCCAGCAGCAGGCGGACCGGGCGTTGTGACCGGTGATGCGTTCGCCGGGGTGGCCGGTTCCCGCACTGACCTGGGGTTCGTCTGCGTGGTCGTCGGGGCTGCGGTCGGTGGTGCTGGTCTGGTGGCCTGAGGGGTCGGCGGTGCGTGACCTGGTGTCGCGTCGCGGTGGGTGGTGTGCGGGTGCGGGGCGCCCACGGTGGTCGGTGTTGACGACCTAACCGAAGGGAGGCCCGTGGTGGCTTCTAAGTTTGCTGTGTCCCTGCTGGGTGCGTGCCCGGTGGTGCCGGCGCCTCTGCTGCGTCGCGTCCATGAGGTCGCGGCTGGTCGGGGTGACCTGGCGGTGTTGCGTCGGCTTGCCCGGCGTGGTGATCTGCCTGAGGACGTGGAGGTTGCGCTGGCGGGTCTGGGTGATGCCCAGGTGGCCGGTGCGTTGGCGGACCGTCGCCCGGAGGGGGCGGTGGTCGGTGAGCGTCGGCACGGTGTGCTGGCCAGGCTGGTGTCGACCAGTGGGACCCCGGATCCGGTGGCGTTCGCCGCTGCGGTGGAGGAGCTGGTCGCCCGGCCGTCGCGGACGTTGTTCGAGGCGCTCAAGCGTCATCCGGCGTCGTGGTTCACCGCGCAGCAGGCTGCTGCGATGGTGGTGGTTCATGACCGTGTCGGTGGCCCGTTCACCGGTGTGTGGTCGTTCGTCGACCGGATCGGCCCGGATCTGCTGGGTCAGGTCGCGCGGGTCGTGCGCGGGTGGTCGACGGTCGACGCGCTCGCGGTGCACGGCATGTCGGACGAGCAGCGGCTGGAGCTGCTGGTGGACCTGGTGCGCTGCGGGGTGGACGAGGACGTCTTGGCGGCGTGGGTGCGGTCGATGCAGCGGTATGCCGTCGACCCGGACGGGCTGCGTGAGCGGCTGCTGGGCTTCGTCGCTGAGCACCGCCCTGAGGTGCTTGGTGCGGTGTCGCTGCAGGTGCGGCGCCGGTCGGGGCGGGTCAGGTCGTGGGACCTGTCTGCTGCGGATCCGCCGGTGGGGGTGGCGTGCACCCTCCCGGTGCTGCTGCGGCTGGCGTGCGGTGACGACCCGGTCGGTGTCGATCAGGCGGTGTCGGCGTTGGCGTCGTGGTCGGGCGACCTGGGCGCGGTGGAGGCGGTGTCCTGCGCGGTGCTGCGGAACCCGGCTTCGGGCAAGGGCACCGTGGTGCGCTTGATCGAGCTGCTCGAGCGCAAGGCGTGGGCGTCGGATGCGCTGCGGGAGATGGACGTGATCGCCGTGTGGGAGCACGACGTTGACGTCGCTCGTGCGTGGGCGAAGGTGGCCCGTGAGCAGACGCTGCGCAAGTACGGGTGGGGCCCTTTCGGTGGGCAGCACCTGGCGGCGGAGCTGTTGACCGGGTGGGTGGGGTCGGCGACCCCGGGCCTGCTGGTCGCGGTGGTGCATGCCGGGTTGACCGAGCAGAACCTGCGGGATCTGCCGGTGCCTGTGCTGGCGGCGTTCACCGCGGTGCCGGTCGCTGCGGGCCCGGTCCTGGATCGGGTCGCGCGGCTGCTGTCGGACCGTGTGGGGTCCGGTGTGGGCGCGTGGGCGGTGCTGGAGGCGTTGGAGGACGGGTTCACCGGGACGTTCGGTGAGCTGTGTGACATCGCCGCTGCCGTGGCTGCCCCGGCGCCGTGAGTCTGCGGGCTGTGGCCCGACCTCGAATCGCCCCCGACCCACGGTCGGGGGCGGTTCCGTGCCCCGGGGGGTCAGATGAGGTCGCCGTTGGTGCTGCCGGGGCAGGCGTAGCGCAGCTGGACGCGGTCGGTGGTGTCCCACCGGTGGGCGTCGTGTGGCAGGCGCAGGTGGCAGGGCTGGTCGGTGCCGGGGACGGGGTCGGGGTCGGGGCGTGTGTCGCGGGGTTGGGGGTCGAGGTGGTCGGCGAGGGCGTGCAGGTAGCGGGTCAGGGCGGTGGCGTGTGCCCACTGGGGGCCCAGGTCGGCGGCGTCGGTGCCGAGGGCGGCGACGGCGTCGGAGAGCATGTGTGCGGTGTGGGTCTGGTCGGCCAGGGCGCGCAGGACGGCGGCGACCTGGGGGCGGGTGGGGTGCCCGGCGCCCTGGAGTGCGGGGTGGTCCCACAGTCGGTCGGCGGGGTGGGTTCCGGTCAGGGTGAACGCGTCGGTTGTCACACCTTCAGCGTGCCGGGTCGGGGGTGGGTGGCAGTGGCGGGCGGGGGTTGTTGCGCGGTGCGGGGTTATGCACTGGTCCAGCGGATTGCGTGGGCGTGGTGGATTACCCGGGTGTGGGTGTGCCCCCGCCGGTGGGTGGCCGGTGGGGGCGTGCGGGGTGGTCGGGGGCGGTCGGGGTCGATGAGCTCGACGTGCCCGGTCAGGACGAGTTCGGCGGTGACCTGGTCGGTGAACCGGGTGGCCTGAACGGTCACGGGTTCTCTGTCGCTTCCTTGTGATGAAGGATGGCGAGATGCCCAAGAAGTACGACCCCGAGGTCAAGGCTCGGGCGGTGCGCATGGTGCGTGGGCGCGTCGAGGACTGCGGGTCGGTGACGGCGGTGTCGGTCGCGGTCGGTGCCCAGCTGGGGTCGCGCGGGAGTCGTTGCGCCGCTGGGTCGCTCGGGCTGAGGTCGATGACGGTGCCCGGCCCGGTGTGACGACCGCGGAGGCTGAGGAGATCCGCCGGCTGAAGGCGGAGAGCAAGCGCCTGTCGGACGCGAACGCGATTCTGCGGGCGGCGCAAGATGACCGCGCTGTTGCGCCGGTGCGGGCTGAGCGTGGCGCACTGCACGGTCGACCGGCTGATGGGTGAGCACGGCTGGAACGGGGTCCGGCGTGGTCGGGGGCACCGCACCACGTTCCCGGGCAAGGACGGGACCCGGGCCGGTGACCTGCTCAATCGGGACTGCCACGCCCAGGCGCCGAACGGGGTCTGGGTGGCTGACTTCACCTACGTGCGGACCTGGGCGGGGTTCACCTACGTTGCGTTCGTCGTGGACGTCTTCGCCCAGAGGATGGTGGGCTGGCGCGCGGTGACGTCCGAGCCGACCGAGCTCGTCATGGTCCCGCTTCGAATGGCCTGCTGGGTCCGTGACCAGCAGCAACACCCGGTCGTGGCCGGTCAGCTGACGGCACGTTCGGACGCCGGATCGCAATACACCGCCGTGCGCTACACCGAGCACCTGGCCCTGGAGGGCATCGCCGCCTCGATCGGCGCTGTCGGGGTCGCCTACGACAACGCCCTGATGGAGTCGATCATCGGCCTGTTCAAGACCGAGTGCGTCAAGCCGGGCCCGTTCGTGACGGGGTCGCTGAAGAACCTCACCGTCGTCATGGTGCCGTCGTGCCGTGTGTGGGCAGCGGGTCAGGTGGTGGCGGCCAGGATCGCGTCGCGGTGGGTGTCGGCGGTCAGGGCGATGGCGTAGGTGCGTTCGCCGTTCCAGTCGGGGTGACCGGTGGCCAGGGCGAGGACGATGTGGGCCTGGGCGCGTTCGTGGGGGGTGACGGTGGCGGCGTCGACCCAGGGGGCGCGGGTGCGGGTGTGGGCGGTGGCGAAGCGGGCGCGTGGGAGCTGCGGTATGGGGGGCGGATCGGTGGTGCGCAGGGCGGCGACAGCGACCAGCTCGTCGGTGACGACGCGTCGTAGGTCGTACCAGGCGCGCAGCCCGCCGGGGAAGACGTCGGGTGCGGCGTCCTCGACCTGGGTGGGGGTGGGTCCGTCGGTCCAGCTGATGCGCACGGTGGCGTCCCAGCCGTTGGTGACGGTGAACCGTGTGTGGGGGAACGCCGCGGTGAGGGCGGCGCGCACGGCGGCGTTGCGGGCCTTGGTGGTGCTCATGGGTGCATGGTGCCGTCGTGCCGTGTGTGGGCAGTGGGTCAGGTGGTCGCGCCGCGCTGCGTCGTTGGTGGGCGGGCCGTGTGCTCGAGGATGCGCGGCGCGCCGGCGCGGGTCGTGGGGCGAGGGCTCTGTGGGGTCGGCTGCGTGGCCTGCTGGCCGGCCGGTGCGGCGGTGCTCACGGGCCCGGCGGTCCTGGGGTGCCCGGGTGGGGGCGGGTGTGCCAGGTGCCGTCGGGGGTGACGGTGACGGTGCCGGCGTGGGTGGTGGTGGCCCAGGCGGTGGTGGCCCACCCGGCGCCGGCGCCGGTCAGGGTCGCGGCGGCCAGGATCGCGGCCACGGCGGTGCGGGGTGGGCGTCGGCGGCGTCGGGTGACGGTGCGCCAGGTCAGGGCGGTGACCACGGCGGCGGTGGTGAACGGGACGAGCACGGTCAGCGCACCCACCCAGGGTGGTGGTGCGGAGGTCACGGCCCAGGCGCCGGTCACGGGGCCGCCCGGGTGAGGGTGAGGGTCCCGTCGCGGGTGACGGTGACGTGCACCACGCGCCCGGTGGGGTCCAGCGCGGTGGTGGTGAGGTGGTCGCCGTGCAGGTGGGGGCGGGCGCCGGTCAGGTCGTGGGTGGCCAGGAGCTCGGTGACCGGGCCGGTCAGGTGGTCGGTGATCGCGGAGGGTCGGGTGGCCGGGGCGCTGGCCGCGGCGGTCGCGGCGAGCAGGGCGCACGCGGCCGCGGTCAGCGCGCGGTGGGCGCCGGCGCGGGTGCGGGCGCGGGCCAGGGCCCACGTGGCGGCGCACGCGGTGGTCAGCGCCACCGCCAGGGTGAGGGTGAGGGCGGCGGGGTGGGGGCCGGGCAGGGTGGCCCACGCGTCGGGGACGCTCACCGCGAGTCACCTGGTACCGGGGCGCTCGTGGCGGCGTGGCGGGCGTTCAGGTCCACGGGGCCTCCGGGGTGGGTGTGCGGTGCCCGCGTCGGCGGGCAGGGGCGTGCGCTCGGTGGCAGGGTGCCGGCGCGCGTGCCGGTGGCAGTCACCGCACCAACACCGAGGTTGCGATAACCGGAAGACGGGTTCCGGCTATCGCAACGGTGTGGTGGTGTCGCAGTCGACCAGGTCGTCGAAGGAGCCGGTGAACCCGGCGTGGAGGAGGGCGGCTGCGACCTGGGTGGCGTGCGCGGCCGTGCGGCCAGGGCACGGGGCTGGCGGTCGGCGGGTGCCGGGCGGCCCGCAGGTGGTCACGACGTACCTCCACGGGTCGGGTCGGGTGTGTCGTGCAGCAGCGTGGCGGTGGCGTGCGCGGCCGGGTCGGCTAGCAGGGTGGGGTCGGTGGTGGCCGCGACGGTCAGGGCGTGGGTGTCCAGCCCGCGCAGCTCGGTGGCGGCCAGGGCGTGCAGGGCGGCGGTGCGGATCGGGGCTGGTGTGGTTGGGCTGGCGGGGATGCGTTGGGTGGCGGCGGTGGGGTCGCGGTCGCGTGCGTGGTTCCACCAGGTGGCGGCGACCTGCTCGTTGGGGGTCCGGGTGTCCGTCGGGACGGCGTGCAGGGTGCCGTGGTAGGCGACCTCGGCCAGGGTGCGCGTGGGCCCGGGCGTCCGGCGCGGCGAGCGCCTGGTGGACGTACGGCTCGGCGATGGTGTGCCTGTCGGGCAGGTTCGGGTGGGTGGTGGCGGCCAGGAGCGCGACGTGGGCCCGGCGGGCGCGGCGCGGTGCGGCGGCGACCAGCGGGGTGGGGGGCTGGGTCGAGCAGCAGGGCGGTGCGTAGCACCTGGGGGACGGTTCCGGGTGTGCGAGTGGGGGCGGTCGGGCACGCGGGAGGCCCCTCGCGGACCTGCCTGCCCGCCGCCGTGCCTTGCTGCCTTGCGGCCCTGGGGCCCCGGTGAGGGTGGCGCCCCGCGTGGGGCCCTGGTGATGGTCTGCCCTCGCGGGGTTGGTGCGGGCAGGTGTGGGCCCAGTGCCGGATCTGGCACGGGCCGCACCGTGGCAGGTCCTGTCGGTCGGACCTGGGAGAGGGCATGTCTTCGCGGGAGTCGTGGGTGGAGCGGGTGCACCGGGTGCGCACGTCGCGCCCGTTCGTGTTCGCCACGATGCTGGTCTCGGCGGTGGTGTCGCTGGTGGCGTCGTTCGTGCTGAGCGTGGACGCGTGGGTGCTGGCCGGCGACCCGTCGGCGCAGTTGGCGTGCGACCTGAACTCGGTGGTGTCGTGCGGTGCGGTGGGGCGGGCGTGGCAGGCGCAGGTGTTCGGGTTCCCGAACGCGTTCCTGGGGCTGGTCGCCGAGCCTGTGGTGATCACGGTGGCGGTCGCGTCGCTGGGTGGGGTGCGGTTCCCGGCGTGGTTCATGCGGGCGGCGCAGGTGGTGTACACCGCGGGCCTGGTGTTCGCGTACTGGCTGTTCTCCCAGTCGCTGACGTCGATCGGTGCGCTGTGCCCGTGGTGCCTGCTGGTGACGGTGTCCACGACGTTGGTGTTCGTGTCGTTGACGCGGGTGAACCTGACCGACGGGGTGCTGGTGCTGCCGGGGCGGGTGCGTGAGCGGGTGCTGGGCTGGTTGGACGTGGACGTGGACGTGGTGGTGCTGGTGGTCTGGTTCGGGTTGCTGGCGCTGGTCGTGGTGGGCAAGTACGGGTCGGCGCTGCTGGGGTGATGCGCGCGGCGGCTCCCCTCCTCACCCACGGTGAGGAGGGGAGCCGGCCGGTCAGGCGGGGACGGTGTCGTGCGGGCCCTGCTGGTGTCCCTCGTGGGCGAGTTCGAGGCGCGACGCGGCGCCTCGGCGGAGAGGCTCGTCCTGCCGGAAGGTGCCCGCCCGTCGCAGCACCTGGTGGTTACCACGGGTGCGGCCAACGCGGGACGGGTCGACGACTACCCCGACGGTCGCGTCGTCCCGTCGGCGTCCTACGGAGGCAAGCTGCGGGTGGACGGGGTCACGTTCCGCGCCGAGCAGTGACCGCCCCCGCCTCGGGCACACACAGGTGGGCCCGAGGCGGGGGCGGTGCGCCCGCGGGTGGGCCGGCGGGCGCACCTGTGGGCGAACCCGTGCATCCGGGTGCGTGGCGCGCACGGTCCTTCGGGTCATCCGCCCCTCGAGCGAAGGAGTTTCCATGCCCGTGCCCCTGTCAGCGCTCCCCGGGGCCCGCCGTCGCGGGTTCACCCTGGTGGAGCTCATCGTGGTGATCCTGATCGTCGGGATCCTCGCGGCTATCGCGGTCGTCGCGGTCGACCGGGTCACCGACCGTGCGCACTCGGCGGCGGCGCTGTCGAACCTGCGTCAGGTCGCGACCGCCACCTTGGTCAAGCACACCGACGAGCAGGCGCCGCGGCTGTCGCGTGAGCTGATGCTGGCGGCGCTGGTCGAGGACAGCTCGGTCGACGTCGTCGACGGGCTGAACCTGGCGGACACGTGGACCCTGTACGGCAAGGACACGTCCCCGACGCTGCCGGGTGACTTCGCTGTCGGGTTCGACCACGGTCCTGGCCAGCCCGCGAACGACGAGGGCGGGTCGCGTGCGGCGGTGCTGACCACCGGTGGGGACCGCCTGTTCGCGTGGGTGATCGTCTACGGCGGGTCCGGCGGTGACCTGGTCGACGGTGCGGCGGGTGAGGTCCCGGCCGGCACGACGCCCAGCGACGTGCTGGGTGACCCGTCCCTGATCTCCGACCCGGTCCCCGGCGGGTCCGGTGGTCCTGGTGGCCCTGGTGGTCCGGGTGGGTCCGGTGGCCCGGGCACGGCTCAGCCGGGTGAGGATTTCGGGTTCCTCGGCCTGACCGCGGAGGTCGACAGCTGGGGGATGTCGGACGGTGCCGTCGACACGGTGCGGGTGACGGTGTGGGCGCTGCCCGCTGAGTCTGCGCTGGACGGGTCGGGCATCTCGATGACCTGCGCGTCCCCGCACGGGCCGCTGGTGGACACCTACGAGCCGAACCCCTTCGCGTACGGCAACATGACGCGCACTGCGGACACGCTCCCCGGTGAGACGACCGTGGGTCACGCGTACACGTGCACGGTGACCGCCGCTGACGCCGACGGGGACGTGTACGCGTCGCGGACCTTCACCACCAACGGTGGCCGGGTCATCGTCGACGCGGGCACCCAGGGTCCCGGCGACGTGGCGTGGCTGCCGTACTCGTCGGGCTGGGGCTGGGGCTCGCAGACGCTGTTCGAGGTTGCCCTGCCCAAGGAGATGGCCCCGCCCTCGGTGGTGACCGTCACGCTCACGTGCGGTTACGCGAACGATGAGATGACGTACCGGTCGGACTGGGTCCGCCTGGCTGGCGGCCCGCTGGACGGCTGGACGTTCGGGGAGTTCACCGAGGGGCAGTGGTGGCAGAGGACCGTGGATCACGGGCCCTTCCCGACGTGCCAGGTGCACGGCTTCGACGCCGACGGTGACGAGGTCCGCGAGTGGCAGGTGTGGGACCCGTGGGAGGAGCCGTTCCGGATGGTGATCTACAGCCTCGCGTGAGCATCACGGCTGTGACTGGTGCAGGTCGCTGACCGGCCGTGTGGAGGCGCCGCCCCTGAGCTGCAGGGGTGGCGCCTCCGTGTGCCGCCGGTCCGCGGCCACGGTCGGCGATGCCCTGGCGGGAACCTGGAGCCGGGCTCGCCGCCGTGACCGGCGCGCGTGTGGGGCGACCAGGTCACCTGGTGTCCCTGCCGCTCGCGGCGTCATCGCGGCCCGGGCAGGTGCCCGGCCCCGCGGAGCGCGCCGGGCCGGTGGCCGCGTCGCGCACCCGTGCACCCGGGTGGGCCCTCACGCGGCGACGGTCGCGACCACGTCCAGCAGCTGCCCGACGGTGCCGGTGAACGTCGGTGCGAGGTCGCACAGCACGCCTGTGGCGTCGAACGTCAGGTGCGGTGCCCGCTCGTCGAGCGCGGCGTCGATGAGCAACCCGTGCAGCTCCCGGGTCTCGCGGCGGCGCGGCTCGGCAGGGGCGACCGGCAGGCCCAGCCCGGCCGCCGCTGGCCCGCAGGTCGCCGCCGCGTGCGCGACGGGCAGGTCCGGGCCCTGGCGGGTGCCCTCGAGCGCGCGGGCGGCGGCGGCGCGCTGGGCGCGGCTGGCTGCCGGGTGGGTGGCCCAGGTGGTGGCACGCCAGGTCACGGTGAGGTTCGGGTTGTCGGTGAGCACGGCGAGCCGGTCGGGTCCGGTGTCCGGGCGGGCCAGCATCCGGTGCACCAGGTACTGCTCGCACGTGGCGGCGACGGCGTCGGCGGCGGCCGAGGGCAGGTGGTCGGCGACCTCCAGGATGCAGCTCGCCGCGAGGACGGCCTCCAGGGCGGTGTGCGCCGCGGCGCGGCGCGCGTGGGCGTGCACGAGGGCGGCGACGGCGCCGGCCCGCACGTCGACGGGACGGGTGGTGTCACGGGCGATGGTGGTCAGCGGCTGGTCGGCCAAGTACGCGGCGGTGACGATCGTGCGCGCGAGGACGTGATCGGGGTCGTGGGTCCAGGTCAGGGCGCGTGACCACACCCGCCCGGACCGGTGGGTGAGCACGTACGCGGCCGCCTGCTCGGCGGTGCGGGCGGGGTGGGCGAACCACTGCACGGAACCTTCCCGGGCGTCGGGGTCGCTCCCGGCTGCGGCGGTCAGGACGCCCAGGTGCGTGGCGGTGTCGGAGCGGACGTGGGCCGCGGCCGCGGTGAGCTGGTCGCGCAGGTCGGGGCGGGTGTGCCAGACCGCGGCGACGCGGCGGGCGACGGTGCGGTCGGCCAGTCGTGCCCCGGCCAGGGCAAGGGCGGCGCGGGTGAGGGCGTCCGGGTTCGGGTCGGGCCCGTACAGGGTGTGCCGGTGCGCGGCGTGGGTGTCGCCGAGCGCGGCGGCCAGGACCCCGTCCGGGTCGGGCAGGTGCGGGACCTGGCCGATCACGGCGGCGGGGATCCTGGGCGCGAAGGGTCGCAGGGCGCGGGCGGCCTGCTGCGCGGTCAGGGCGGGCCGGCGCAGGGCGGCGAAGGCCCGGAAGGTGTCCGGGCGGGCGAGGAGGGTGTCGGTGTGGTCGTCGCTGAGGTCGGCCCGTTGCAGCAGCGCCGCGGCGAGCTGGTAGCGCGCGGGGGACACCGCGGCCTGGACGAGCGCGTCGATCGCGGGCGCGGGTGTGCGCGGGTGCGCTGCGAGCCGGATCAGCAGCAGCGGGTCCTCGAGCACGTCGGACGCGGCCATGGCGGCCACGGTGCCGCCCGCCCGGGTGGGCGCAGTGGCCGGTCAGCCGGTGGTGCCGCGGGAGGTGTGCCCGCACCCGTCGCAGATGGCGTAGGGCCACCACCGCCCGGTCGTCTTCGTCTGCGCGCCGGCGAGCGAGCTCGACCCGACCGGGTCGAGCTCGAGGCGCTCGACGATGCGGATGCCCTGGTGCCCGCAGTACGTGCAGGTGACGTCGGGGTGGTGGGTGAGCAGGCGCTCGGTCCGGGTCGGCATGGGTGTCATGGTGCCACGCCGGTGGCGGGTGACAGCCGGTTGCGCCGTGGGTGTGTGCCGGCACCGTGCACTCCTGGGGGCCGGGTGGTCCGGCCGCGCCCGCGCCGATGGGAGGTGGTCACGGTGGGCAAGCGGTACCGCGGTCACGCGCTGCCGGCTGCGGTGGTGGCCGAGCGGGTGGCGAAGTACTCCTCGGGTGCGGCCGGGGTGCACGCCGACCAGACGACCCGCAAGGTGCGTGCGGCCGGGCGCACGAACCGGGTGGGGTCGCGGCGGGCGCAGCGTCGCGCCGCGGTGGACGACCAGCTCGCGTGAGCTGGTCCGGGCCTTGCGTGCCGGGCCGGCCCGGCGAGTGTGTCGTGCGTGAGCGTGACGGGTCCGCTGTGGCGCAGGGTGCGGTTGGAGGCGCCCGCGGCGCGGCTGCGTGACCTGCTGGTCGCGGCGGGTGGTGCCGGGTTCGACGTGGTCGAGCACGGTGTGAGCGAGGAAGGTGCCGGGTGGGTGGGGCACGGGGCGGCGCGCGCGTTCGCGGTGGTGCTGGTCCCGGCGCGGGTCGGGGTCGTGCCCGACACCGAGGCGCTCGTGCGTGAGCACCACCGCCAGGTCACCGGTGAGCAGCTGGCCACTTGGGTGGAGGCGGTGGACGACGGGGTGCACGCGGCCCCGTGCGTGCCGGCGTGCCAGGCCGGGCAGGTGGCCGCGCACCTGCGCGCGGCGGAGGACGCGCGCACGGCGGCGGAGCGTGCGGTCGGGCCCGAGCGGGCTCTGGCGGAGTGGGCGGTGGCGCGGGCCGTGGCGGCGCTGTCGGGCACGGTGGCGCGTGATGACGTGCAGGGCCTGGTCGCTGCCGCCTGAGGTCAGGGCACCTGGTGGGTGGCGCCGCCGGTGCGTGCGCACGCCCCGCAGCACGCGGCGAACGCTGCGCCGCGCCGGCACCGGTCGGCGGGGGTCAGGCAGCACTCGCAGGTGCGCTGGGGGTCGATCACGGCGGTCGGCACGGTGGGCTCCCGGGGTCAGGCGGCGGTCGCGGCCGCGACGGTGAACAGGTCGGCGAGGGTGCCGGTGAACCCGGGCGCCAGGTCGATCACGGTGCGCCAGGTGACCGGGTCGGTGACGGTGGGGACCAGGACGTCCAGGGCGGCGTCGGTGAGCAGCAGCACGGTCGGCAGCAGCCCGGCCAGCATGAGCACTTGTGTGGGGGCGGTGGTGGCCGCCGCCGCGTACCCGTCGTGGTCGATGCGTTCGGCGACGTCGGCGAGGGCGCTGACGAGCCCCTGTCTGCCGCTGCGGTTCCACGGCCGGGGCATCGGGGACGGCCAGGGCCCCCAGGCGCCGCGGATCCCGGCGGCGCGCTGGCGTGCGGTGGCCGACGGGTGGGTGGCCAGGGTGGCGCCCCACACCGGGGCGCACCCGAGCACGTACCCGGGGCTGCCGGTGTCCCCGGGGCTGCCGGTGTCGGCCCGCCAGGCGATCGCGGTGATGTTGTCCAGCGCCTGGGTGGGCAGGTGGGCGACGGCGACGAGGTCGCGCCACCGGTCGACGACGAACCGGGGCTGGGAGGACAGGACGGTGAGGGTGTCGGGGTCGGCGGCGGCGACGACGGGCCGCGGCAGGACCCAGGTGGTGCTCCTGTCGGCTGCGGCCTGGGCGCGCACGCCCACGGGCACGGCCGGGTGGGTGGCGACGCGGGTGCGGATCCCGGTGTGGTCGGGGTGGGCGCGCCACGCGGCGGTGTGCAGCGCCCCGGTGTGGTCGGGGTGGGCGTCCAGGGCGTGGTTCCACTGCGCGGCGGGGGCGCCGGCCAGGGCCGCGATGGCCTCGTCGGTGGTCGCTCGCGCGTACCGGGTCAGGACCGGTTCGCTGGCGCGCTGGTGCAGGCGTTCCCACACGGCAGCGGGCACGGCGGCGCGGATGGGGTCGCCGTGCCCGGCGGCGATGATCTGGGCGAACACGTGCTCGTCGGTGTCGGACCGTTCGCCGGGCTGGGCGGCCAGGGTCGCGGCGGCGCGGGCGCGCAGGCGCATCGGGGTGATCGGGTCGCGGGAGATGACCTGCAGGACGCGGATGCTGGTGGTGTGCTCCAGGGCGGCGGTGGCCAGGGTGCCGGTGGGGTCGGGGCATGCCCTAAGCGCGTCGTGCCACACCTTCGCGCTGCGTGCACCGGCCAGCAGTGTGGCGACGTGGTCGGCGGTGACACCCGGGCGGGTGGCGTACGCGGTGGCGACGGAGGGGGTGACCCCCAGCAGGGCGCGGACGAGGTCGGTGGGCGCGGCCGGGTTGGCGGCGATCGCGACGGCGACCTCCTCGTGCTTGAGGTGCGGCGCACGAGGGGGCCTGTTGAGGGCGCCGGCGGCCAGGTCCTCCAGGACGGGCAGGGGCACGGCCGGGTGGGCGGCGAGCAGGGGCACGATCACGCCGGGCACGGTGCCGGTGCCGGCGCGGGGGACAGTGGGCGCACCGGCCGGTTCACCCGGGCAGGGGCAGGGCGGGGTGGGCGCCCGGGCAGCGGTGACCATCGCGACCAGCGCGTCACGCAGCACCGGCGTCGTCACCTCACGCGGCCGGCCAGGCAGCGCCATGACCGGGAGGTCCGAGACGAGACCGCAGGGCGCCAGGGGATCTCTCATGGGTGTCGCCGCGCAGGTGTCCGGGTGGTCGACGCGGCCGCGGCCGGGCTGCCGCCCGAGGCCGCGTCGAGGGGCTGGGCCCTGCTCTGGGCCTGGTGGGGGCGGTCTAGCACCGGGTGCGTGAGATGGTCGCCGCCGCGGCAGCTGGTCGCTTGCGTGCCCCGGGGGCGGGTCAGGTGGTCGCGGCGGTGACGGTGGCCATGGGTGCCTCCTGGGGGTGTGGGTGTGGGCAGGGTGCCGGCCGGGTGGGGGTGGTGCAGTGTCCGGGTCGGGTGTCGTCGCGGGGGTGGGTGGTCTGGGGGCGGTTGTGGCCCGGGTGGGTGGGTGCGCGCGGGTGTTCGGTGGGCGTGGTTGGGCCCCCGCCGGCGGGTGGTCGGCGGGGGCCCGGGGTGGGGGTCAGGGTCGGCGGTCGGGGTCGATGATCTCGACCAGGCCGTTCATGACGAGGTCGGCGGTGAACCGGCTGATGGTCGCGGTGGCCTCGCGGATGGCGGGGGTGATGATCGCGTCGAGCCGGGCGCGGGTGTCGGCGATGCGGGCCTCGAGGTCGGGCAGGTCCTCGGGGGTGCAGGTGGCTCGGGCGGCCTCGTCGGCGTGGAGGGCCTGCACGAGGGGGCCGACGTGGTCGTACCAGGCGGCGGGCATCGCGTCGGGCAGGTACACGTAGGACTGGTCGAAGGTGATCCAGTCGGCGGTGGGCTGCCCGGTCAGGTCGATGTGGGCGCCGCGGACGGCGGCCTCGATCTGGGGGCCGGTCTCGTCGTTGTCGTCGACGACGGCGAGGGCGACGGCGCGTCCGTCGCCGCGGTGGGGCCACCCGCGGGTGGCGTCGGTGTCGACGTAGTGGTCGTGCAGGGCGAGCCAGGCGTGGTGGGCGGCGGCGACGAGGTCGTCGTAGCGGTCCGCGGGGGCGGACAGGCGCATGAGGCGCAGCATGGTGGGTCCTTTCGTTGGTGGTGTGCTGGTGGGGACCGTGTCCGGTGCCGGGGTGTGCGCAACGTCCCCGGCCCGGGACCCCGGGGGGGGGGGCGAGTGCGTGTGCGTGTGCGGCTCGCCCGGGGGTGTGCGCCCTGGTCGGGTGCGCGCTGTTGTCCGCCGACGCCTTGCCCGCCGCGGTCGAGGTGGTGGCACGGCCACGGTGCGCCGCGGGCGCGGGGCCGGGTGGTGGGGGCGTGGGTGTGCGGCCCGGACCGGTGGTGGTGGCCGCGCGCCGGGGGTTAGGTGGTGGCGGTCAGGGCGACGTCGCGGTGGGTGCACGCCGCGTGGAACACGGCGGTGTGCGGGTTGGTGTGCCACAGGGGCTGGTTGGCGGCCAGGGCGAGCAGGGTCGTCGCCTGGGCGCGCTCGGTGGGGGTGATGGTCGCGGTGTCGACGCCGGCGGCGACCCGGAGGGTGTCGCCGGGGACGGCGGTCACGTGGGTGTCGCGCGGCGGTGGGGCCGGGTGCCGCGCAGGGCGTCGACGGCGGCGAGCTCGAGGCCGACGGTGCGGTGCAGGCAGTAGCGGCTGGGGTGCCCGTCGGGGAACGTGTCGGGCAGGACGGTGGTCAGCCGGGTGGGGGTGGGTCCGTCGCACCAGGCGACGGCCACGGTCCCGGGTGGGTGCTCGCCGACGACCCACTGGTCGTGGTCGATCGTGGCCGCGATCGCGGCTTCGACGTGCGCGATGCGGGCGCGGGTGGTGGGCACGGCGGTCATGGTGCCCGGCGTGCGGGTGGGGGCTTCCCGGCGGTTCGGGCGGACACGCGGGCGGGCCACACGTGCCCTGCGGGGCACTGCCATGCCAGGAGCTGGTTGGAGCCGGCGGTGACGCGGGTCGGGTCCCACCCGTGGGCCTGGGCGGCCAGGAGCGGGTGGCTGGCGGCCAGGCGCTCACCGGTGGGTCGGCGCCCGGAGCACTCGGGGCACCCGCTGGAGCCGACGGTGCGGTTGTTGACCCGGGCGGTCCACGTGTGCCCGGCGGGGCAGGTCCAGGTGCGGTAGCTGTTCGCGGCGCCGTGGACGTCGGCGGGGTCCCACCCGGTGGCCTGTGCGGCGACGGTGGGTGCGTCGGTCAGGTGGCGGGTGCCTCGTGGGGCGCGCAGGCGCGGTGAGCAGTCGGGGCAGCGGGATCCGGCGGAGGTGCGGTTGGAGATGCGGGCGTGCCAGCGGCGGCCGCACGGGCACCGCCATGCCGCCTTGCGGTTGGAGCCGTGGGTGAGGGTGGAGGGGTCCCACCCGTCGGCTTCAGCGGCCAGGTGCGGGTGGGTGATGGTCAGCGGGGGTGTCGTGGTCGCCACGGGGTCAGATCGGCGTCGGGGTGGGGTCGGGGAGCGGACCTTGGTCCGCCTGGTGCTGGGTCGTCTGCTGCTTGTGGCGTGTCGGTGGGTGCCGGCGTGGGTGCTCCCGCCTGTGCGGGGTGGGGTCAGGGTGCGTGAAGACCCCGACCCGGTTCGGGTCGGGGTCTTCGGTGCGCCTGGGTCAGCCGTTCCCGACGACGATCACGTAGGTGTTCGCGTCGTCGCGGCCGTTCACGTAGCCCTGGGCGGCGGCCAGGGCCTCGGCCTGGGTTGCCCAGTAGGCGCAGCCGCCGAACACCTGGGCGCTGGAGCCGGTGCAGTCCCACGGGTCCTGCCCGGTGCCGTTGCACCCGAGGGTGCCGAGCGCCCGGTAGACGACGACAACGTTCTTCGCCGTCGACGCCCCGATGCTGGCCTTCACAGCCGAGGTCGCGTCGTCGGCGGGGTCGCCGGGTTGGTCAGCAGGGCGGCGCGGAGCACACGGGCAACGGTGCCGGGCCGCGCGGTGGGGGCACTGGGCCGGTGCCGCGTGGGGTGCGGGGCGGCCCCTCGCGCACCTGCCGTGGCCCGTGGCCCTTGCTGCCTTCCGGCCCTGGGGGTTGGGTGGGGCGGCACCGCGCGAGGGGCCTGGTGCTCACGGTGCCGGGTGGGCGAGGGGGCGCACGGGACCGCCCCGTGCGGTCCGGGGCCCGGCGGTCCAGCCGTTGAGCTCGCGGCCCCCAGCGCGGTCGTCGCCGGCTACGGTGCCGGCTGCTCCAGCGGGTAGACGACCCGGTCGACGTCCCCGGTTGCCAGGCGCTCGAGGAGGGTGCGCAGGTCCGCCAGGTAGTCCGCGGCTGTGCCCGCCATGTGGGGGTCGTCGGCTATGGCGCGTTCGGTTGCGTACGCCTCGTTCTCGACGACCGTGGACGCCCATCGGATGAACTCCTCGGCCGTCGTCGGGACGTCGAGCACTTCCGGTCCTCCGGTCGCCATGGCGTGTCCCTTCATGTGAGGTCGGGTCGGGGCAGGGGCCTGCCCGCTGGGGGCACCGTGCCCGCGGGTTCGCAGGGTGCAGTGCCCTGCCCGCGGGACCGGTGCCGGGCGGCCGCGGGGCCCGGCCGGTGCCGGCCGGGGACGAGTCTCCCCGGGGCCGCGGTACGGCCCCGGGGAGTTCGGGTGGTCAGCCCTTGCGGGCGTGGAGGCGGGCGTCGTGCTGGGCCCACCGGTCGACCAGTGCGGCGATCCCGGTCCGGACCTGGGCGTTCCCGTCCAGGGGCCCGTTGCCGTCACGGGTCGCGGTCAGGATCCGGGCGAGGAGCCGGGCGCGCAGTGCCGGGTCGTCGGGCATCGTCGCGACGATCGCCCGCCCGCACTTCCGTTTGGCGCAAGTCAGTGTTCAGGTATCGGAAGTTGCGGGTGGTGGCCTGGGTCACCCCTGGCTGGTGAGGAGTCCCGGGTGCAGGTGCGCGGACAGGCGTGCGGCGGTGTGCGCGAGCGCGGCGGGGTTGACATCCCCGCCGATGAACCGCAGGCCGCGGCGGAGCGCGACCAGGGCGCCGGGCACGCGGACCTCTGGTCAGTCGACGGTGACCTCGACCCTCGGTTCGGGCAGGTCGGTCCCGGGGACCAGCGGGCTCACGGGCGTGGGGAACTCGATGGTGACGGTGTGCCGGTCCCCGGTGGAGCCCAGGGCGCTGACGGTGATGGTGGCGTCGGCGTCGTCGACGCGCATCGGCCGGGTCGCGGTGAGGTCGTGACCGGTGGCCAGGTACGTCGCGACCGCGGCCTCCAGGGCGACCTGGTCCCGGCGTTCGCACGAGGTCGTCCACGCGAGCAGTCCGCCGAGCGCGAGGATCCCGGCGACCGTCAGGGTCAGGGTGACGGCACGGGCCCGGGGGGTGACGCTGCCGACGACGATCGTGATGACCGTCAGGACGAGGCATGCGAGCGCGGCCACCGCGGCCGGGGTCGCCCACGCCGGGTCGGTGAACGCGGTCCACGCGTCGGTCAGGGGCGCCGTGCCGCTCACGGGTGGACCTGCTCGCGGCCGTCGATGGTGACGGTGGTCGTGGCCGCCGCTTCGGGCAGGGCGTCGGCGTCGGCGAGGTGGTCGGCGACCACGTCGGCGAGGTCGTCCTCGGTGGGGGTGGCGTTGGTGGCGAACAGGTAGACGCCGGCCGTGGTGACCGCCAGCCCGCAGGCGCCCGCGGCCAGGAGGTCGGACAGTCGTGCGTGGATGCCGTGCGGGCGGGCGAGAACGGCGACCCCGAGCAGGACGATGCCGCCGAGGATCATCGCCCATCCGATGTACGCGATCGCGGGCGGGTCGGCGGTGTATGCGGCCCACGTGTCGATGAGCGTGGCGGTGGTCGTGTGCACGGTGCCTCCCGGGCGTGTTGTGGTGTGCCAGGTGGGCGACGGTGCGGGCAGCGGTGTGCTGCGCAGTCGCGGCACGGGGAGGCGTGCGCGCTCATGGTGCCGCCCCGGTCGGGGCGTGCAGTGGGCCGGCGGGGGACCAGCCGGCCTGCCGGCAGACTGTCAGGTGGTGCCGCCTGCCGCGGTGGCGGTCAGCTGCACCCACGTGCCGGCGAACGTGGGTGCGAGGGCGACCACGGCCTTGGCCCGGGCGGGGTCGGTGAGCTCGGCGACGTCGGCGCGGATCTGGGCGGTGAGGTGGCGGGCGACGTGCTCGGGGATCGGTGCGGGTGCCGGGGCGCCCAGGGCGGGCAACGGTACCTGGGGCAGGGTGCCGGTGCGGTCGGCGCGGATCACGTCCATGGCGGGCGGCAGCCACGTGGTGCCGCCGCCGACGGCACCGGCCGCGACAGCGAGCGCGTCGCCGGCGACCGGGTCCGGCGTGCGCGTGGTACGCGAGCCGGTAGGTGTACAGCTCGTTGTGCGTGTGGTGGGAGTCCGACGCCTCACCGGCGCGCAGGAGGGCGTGCAGCGTGCCCAGCTCGGCGGCCAGTGCCCGTTGGGCGTCGCGGGCTTCGGTGAGGCTGGTGCGGGCGTGGTCGAGCCTCGTCGCGCAGGCGGGCCACCTCGTCGGGCTGCGTGGGCATGGTGGCACGGTGCCGGGAGCTGGTGCGGGTCAGGGGGTGGGCAGGGGTGCCCGGGACGCGATGGCGGCGGTGCGGGCGGTGCGCTGGCGGGTCGCGCCGATGCCGATGTCCTCCAGGTCGGTCTGGCTGACGCCGAGGTTCACGGCCTCGACGATCGCGGCCTTCAGCCGGGTCTGCGCGTCCTGGAGCGCTTCGCGGGCGCTGGTCCGCTTCGCGAGCAGCCGGTGGATCTCGGTCACGGCCTCCTCGTGGCCGGCTGACGGTCCGGGCAGGTCGGGCCGCGAGGGCACCAGGTCGGGGTTGGGGCGGGTCGAGCCGGCGCCGTTGCGGTGCTTGCGGGGTACGGGCTGCCCGGTGCGGCCCAGGTGCCGGAGGTCCATCACGTCGCGGACGGTCGCGTAGCCGAGCAGGGCCATCAGGGCCGTGTTCTGCCGGTGTGGGAGCTCGGAGTACAGGCATGCCGTCGCGTCCACCTCGATCCGGGTCGCGAGCTCCAGGTTGGCGGCCTTCGCGGCCGCGGTCAGGTCGGCCTCCAGGCGCAGCAGCTCACGCAGCTCACGCAGCGCCTCGGCCTGCTGGGGGGTGCACGTGATCGTGATCGACCGCAGCACCCGGGACAGGTCCTTCGGGCGGCCGTCCGGGGTGGTGAGGTGGACGACCTCGCCCATCTCCTCCAGCGACATCCCGCCGGCTCGAGCCTGGGGCATGAGCCGGTACAGGTGCCGGTGGGCGTGCCGGCCCGGGCCCGGGCAGGGGTGCGCCCCGCCGGCTGGTGAGCGGGCGGGGCGCGTGGGGGTCAGGGCTCGAGGAGCTCGACCATCCCGGTGAGGACGAGCTCGAGGGTGATCTTGTCGAGGAACTCCCGGCACTTGGCGATCGCGGCGGGGAGGATTTCCTCGAGGGCGGTGCGGGCTGTGGTGTGCGCGGCGTCGGCTGCGGGCAGGTCCTCGGGGGTGCAGGTGGCTCGGGCGGCCTCGTCGGCGTGGAGGGCCTGCACGAGGGGGGCGACGTGGTCGTACCAGGCGGCGGGCATCGCGTCGGGCAGGTACACGTAGGACTGGTCGAAGGTGATCCAGTCGGCGGTGGGCTGCCCGGTCAGGTCGATGTGGGCGCCGCGGACGGAGGCCTCGATCTGGGGGCCGGTTTCGTCGTTGTCGTCGACGACGGCGAGGGCGACGGCGCGTCCGTCGCCGCGGGTGCGGGGCCGGGTGGTGGGGGCGTGGGTGTGCGGCCCGGACCGGTGGTGGTGGCCGCGCGCCGGGGGTTAGGTGGTGGCGGTCAGGGCGACGTCGCGGTGGGTGCACGCCGCGTGGAACACGGCGGTGTGCGGGTTGGTGTGCCACAGGGGCTGGTTGGCGGCCAGGGCGAGCAGGATCGTCGCCTGGGCGCGCTCGGTGGGGGTGACGGTGGCGGCGTCGACGAGGTCGGTGTTGCTGAACATGCGCCCGCGGGTCTGCCTGAGGCGCGGGTCGGTGACGCGGTGGACCGCGCCGGGGTGCCGGAGGAAGGCGACGGCGGTCGACTCGAGGGACACGTCGCGGTGGAAGCAGTACCGGGCGGCCCGCCCGTCGGGGTCGTGGTGGGTCAGGGCGGCGAGCACGGTGGGGAAGCTGGGCCCGTCGTGCCAGTGGATGGTGACGCTGTCGCCGGGCCCGGAGCGCACGCGGAACCGGGTGTGCGCCAGCTCGTCGGCGAGGGTGGCGCGCACGGCGGTGTTGCGTTCGACGGCGGGGGAGGGCATGCGGTCACGGTGACCGGGCGGGTGGTGGGGGCAGTCCCGGCGGTGGGGGTTCAGCAGGTGGCGGCGGTGACGACGTCGCGGTGGGTGCGGGCGGTGTCCCGGATGGCCCGGTTGCGGTCGACCGCCCAGTCGGGGTGGTTGGCGGCGAGGGTGAGGACGAGGCTGGCCTGGGCGCGCTCGGTGGGGGTGACGGTGGCCGCGTCGACGCCGGTGGCGCGGTTGGTGGTGTCGTTGAGGGCGAAGGTGATGCGCGGGTCGTCCAGGGCGGTGGCCTGGTGGGCCGGGCGCAGGGCGGCGACGGCGGTGAGCTCGTCGGTGACGGTGCGGTTCAGGGTGTACATGGCGGGCCACCCGCCGGGGAAGGTGTCGGGCAGGGTGGCGGCGACCTGGGTGGGGGTGGGTCCGTCGGTCCAGGCGATGGCGGCGGTGCGCCAGGGGCCGTTGCGCACGGTGAACCGGGTGTGGCCGAACGCGTCGGCGAGCAGGCGGCGCAGCTGGGCGTTGCGGGCGGGGTCCAGGGACGCGCGGCCGAACCGGAGGGCGTCGGCGGTGGCCGGGTCGTGCAGGTGGGCCACGGCGGTCTCGGCGACGGCCAGGGCCGGGCAGCGAGCCCAGTCCGCGTGGGTGGTGGCCAGGTCGACGACGGTGCGGGCGGTCGCGGCCTCGTCGGGGGTGATGGTGGCGGCGTCGACCGTGGAGGCGTGGCGGAGGGTGTCGCCGGTGGCCGGTGGCAGGGTGCCCCGGGGCGGCGGGGGTGGGAAGCCGCGCAGGGCGTCGACGGCGACCAGCCCGGGGGAGACGGTGCGGTGCAGGGTGCACCGGTCCGGTGCGACCCCCGCGCGCTCGAGCGTGGCGGCGACCTGGGCGGGGGTGGGTCCGTCGCACCAGGTGACGGTGGCGTCGTGGTCGATCCGGAACTGCACGTCGGGCCAGGCGGTGGTGAGCGCGGCGGCCAGGGCGGCGGTGGTCATGACGGTCACGGTGCCGGCCCGGGCGGGTGGGGCAGTCCCGGCGGTGGGGGTTCAGCAGGTGGCGGCGGTGACGGTGTCGCGGTGGGTGCGGGCGGTGATGGCGACGGCGTGGTGGGCCTGGTGGGGCGCCTCGCCCCACAGCGGGCGGTTCGCGGCGAGGGCGGCCACGAGCGCGGCCTGGGCGCGCTCGGTGGGGGTGATCGTGGCGGCGTTGATCGCGACGGCGCTGGGCAGGGTGGAGCCCTCGGCGTAGCGGACCCGGTCGTCGCGCACCCGCTCCTTCGGGTACCGGCGCAGGGCGTCGATCACCTGCAGCTCGAGGGACACCTCACGGCGCAGGGTGTACCGGGCGCGTCGGCCGCCCGGGAACCGGTCCGGGGCGCCGGCCAGCACCTGGTTGGGGGGGGGTGGGCCCGTTGCGGACGGTGACGCGCGCGCCGGGCAGGGCCGCGGTGAGGGCCTGGCGGACGTGGGCGTTGCGGGCGACGTCGGCGGACGGCATGGGGGCACGGTGCACGCGCCCGGCCGCGGCGCAGTCCCCAGGGTGTTGCGATAACCGGAAGGTACGTTCCAGTTATCGCAACCTCGGGTCAGGGGGTCGGGGTGAGGGTGACCGTCGCACCGTCCGGGGCGGGGGTGACGGTGACGTGCCGGATGGTCCCGTCGGTGTCGACGGCCTGGAAGTCCACGCCGTCGTTGGTGACGGTGGCCGGGTCGATCGCGGTCAGCCCGTGGGTGTGCTCGGCGTAGGCGGTGGCGATCTCGGCGGTGCGGGCGGTGCGGGGCCCGTCGTTGTGGACCGACCACGCGCACCCGAGGGTGGCGAGCCCGACGACGGCGGCGACGGCCAGGGACACGGCGACGTCGTGGCCGTGCACGCGGTGCCCGGTGCTCCAGTGCACGACGGTCAGCAGGAAGGCGAGGGTGACGGCGGCCGCGGCGGCGGCGACGGCCGGGACCGTCGGGGGCATGGTGGGGACGGCGGCGAGCTGCTCGTACAGGTCCACGGGGTGCTCCAGGTCGGCCGGTGGTGCCCGGGGTGGTGCGGGGCGTTGCGGGCGAGCGCGGTCGCGGCACGCAGGGGCCTGCGGGCGTCGGCACTGTGCCGGCGTGGGTGGTGGGGGCAGTGCCGGCCGGTCAGGTGGTCACGGCCAGGGCTGCGTGGGTCAGCAGCGGGACAGTCGGCAGGAAGCCGGCCATCCTGAGGGCCGGCACGGGGACGGTGGTGGTGGCGTGGGTGTACCCGACCTCGTCGATGCGGGTGGCGAGGGCGGCCAGGTCCCGCACGGCCTCGCGGGTGTCGGCGTCGTCCCACGGGTGCCCGATCCGGGGCCAGGGTTCGTGGGTGGCGCGTACGCACCGGTCGCGCCGGTCCGGGCTGGTGGCCGGGTGCGTGGCCAGGGTGACGCCGCGCAGGGGCTCGCGCCACAGCCCGTCCAGGACGCGGTGGGTGACCCAGGACATGTAGTCGGACCAGGTGGTGCGGACGAGCGCGCGTCCGTCCGGGGTGATGCAGTGCAGCAGCACCACGACCTCGTCGACGAGCTCGCCCTCGACGGGGTGTGGCGGACGCCGAGCGCGTCCACGAGGTGACCGAGGGGCTGCCTGCTCACGACCGGCCCCCCTCGCGCGTGAGGCGGATCACGTGCCCGCAGATGCGACAGTAGAGACACGTGCCGTCCCGCGTCTCCTGGTAGTCGTGCCCGTACCAGGAGGTGCACGCGGGCCTGAGTGTGTCCCGCAGCGTCGTGCTCCAACCCATCACTCCTCGCCTCCCTCGCGCTCGATGCGGTCGTCGGTCACCTCGTCGTCCGGGCTGACACACCGGCCGTCCGTGAGGTGCCAGTGCGTCGCGTGCCAGCTGGTCGGCTCCGGGGCGGTCCGTGCGGCGGGGTCGGGGCGGGTGTTGGCGGCCAGCCACTCGCGCAGGGAGCGTGCGACCGTCCTGGGGTCGTCCATGATGACGATGACCGGCCCGCCCTCCGGGTCTGCCCAGCGAGTCCACAGCGCGCTCGCGAGCGACTGCTCGATGGGCAGCAGGCCGTCCTCGTCCTCGGCAGCGGGCACAGGCGGGGTGGGGCGGGCGAGGTCGCCGGGCAGGTCGGCCACGCACCCATGCCCGGTGCCCTCATGTCCGGCCGGACGACGGCACACGAACTGTCGGCCGAACGCCGACCACGTGCGCCCGCACCGCCCCTCGGTGCCCTCACGGGGCAGGGCCGGGCTCACCTGGCACCGGCCAGCAGGTCGCCCAGTCGACGCGTATAGCGACGCTCAGCCTCGGGCGGGGACCATGCGTGGATCGTCACCGGCAGCGGGCCGAGGTCTTCCTGTGCCCATCGCTCGCGGGTCGCGGACATGAGGGCGTTGCGCTCGGTGAGCAGGATGCGGTTGTCGGCGTCGTGCACCTCGTCGGGCATGAGGACGCAGTGCTCGGCGACGGAGTAGAACCGGTCGACGTGCCCGCCGTCCTCGGCTCGCGGCGAGGTCCAGGGGCTCGGGCGGGGCAGCGTCCTGGGGCTCGGTCGGGGTCTGGTCGAAGTTGCTGCTCATCGCGTTGTTCCCTTCGGGTCGGTGGGGGTGGGGCAGGTGGGGACGTCCTCCGTCTCGCTGGGGGCAGCGGCCAAGGCGGCACGGAGACGCTCTGCGACGACGCGCTTCACAGCGAGCGTCGAGGCGTCCGGTCGCTCAAGGTCGTCCGCCAGCAGACCGACCCACTTCCGCAGCGCGGCCAGGGCAGCACGCGCCTCGTCACGCTGGGCCTCGGCCGTCGTGAGCGCGTCACGGACGACCCGGACGGCGTGAGAGAGCCGCCCGTCCTGCGTCACGTTCGGGGCGAGCCACGCGAGCGCGGTGATCGCCTCGAACCGCTCGGCCCGCAGCCTCTCCGTCTCGGCGTTGGCGGCGTCGAGAGCGGCGGCCATGTCCTCCGCGGCGGCGTCCTCCGATGCAGCCTCGGCCATCTGGCGCTCGGTGGCCGCATCGATAGAGACAACCGCGTCCGCCAGTTCGCGCTCCAGGTCGGCCGCGTTCACGGTGGGCGCGGGACGGGCAGCGAGAGCGGCGTCGTACTCGGCCAGGAACGACCGCCCGGACGTGCCGGTGGCAGGACCGTTCGCCGGTTCGTAGCGCAGGGTGCCGTTCGGGTGACGTCGGATCGCGGACACGATCAACGGGTCCGTCGCCCGCCCGCCGCGCGCGGGACGGTCAGCGAGAGCGGCGCGGAGGCGTCTCACGAACCCTGGGATGGCGTCGGCGTACTCGCGCGCCAGCCCCTCGATCCGTGCCCGCAGCGCGTCCACCTCGGCCTCGGCGGCCTCGGCGCGGGCCTGCTCCCGGTTCAGGTGCGCCAGGACCGTCGTGTACCGCTGTGCGCGCTCCCGCTCGTCCGGGTCGGCCGCGTTCACGGCGGGCGCGGGACGGGCGGCGAGAGCCTGTGCAGCCCTGATCGACACCCAGCGCAGGTAGTCGCTCGGCTGATCGGCGTGACCACCGTCCGTCAGTGCCAGGAGCACACGGGTCGCATCGTCGGCCACGTCGCCGTAGACCGTGCGGCTGAACCGGAACCGCTCGGGCAGCCCCTCGCCGCTCAGCGCCTCCCGCTCGTCCGGGGCGGGCGCGGACACGCTCGCGGCGACCTCCAGAACCGCCTTGACGGTGCTCGGCCAGATGCCCCGCCCGGTGATCTCCTGAGCCCGGTTGGCGATGTCGACGTACAGCGCCTCCCGCTCGTCCGGGGCGGTGCCCTCGGCGGGCGTGGTGTCAGTCATCGGAGGTCTCCTTTGCGGGCGTCCAGTCGGTCACGGTGCGGCGGACGAGGGTGTGCCCGTGGTCCATCCCGGCGTCGTAGCGCGCCTTGATCCGCTCGGCGTCCTCGCGGTCCTCGGCCTCGCTCACCTCGTCGTGGATGTCGCACGCGACGCCCCACTCGGTCCGCGCGGTGGGGTCGGCCAGCAGACCGGCGATCACGTCCATGACGGCATCGGTTGCGGCCTCGGCAGACGCGCCGCTGATGCACTTCCCGGCGACGGCCCCGAGAACCTGACGACGCAGCACTTCGGCGGCGGCGGTGGTGTTCGTGCGCGCGGGGCCGGTCATCGGGCACCGTCCTGGGTGTGGATGCAGGCGCGGGCTGGCATCACGTCATGGCCGCACGCCGGGCAGAACGCCGGGTCGCCTTCGAGGATGATGACCTCGCCGCCGCAGCCGCCGCATCGGGCGTGCTCCGGGCACCACAGGTCGGGGCAGGTGCAGGCGCTCATCACTCCTGCCCTCCCTCGTCGTCAGCGGCCGGGGCGATCCATGCCTCGGTCGGGTCGTTGACTCGGCAGCGCGGGTTGGCCGGGTCGTGCGCGCCGCCGAAGCCGCAGTTGCACTCAGCGGCCGGGGCGGCCGCCCTCCCCTCGTCCGCGACCGTGATGCCCAGGGCGGCGGTGAGTGCGTCGCGGGCGTAGTCGAGCCAGCGATCCTTGGTGTGGGGGTGCAGGTCGGCCCACGGCACCACGGCCTCGTCGTGAGTTGTGTTGTCCTTCGCGGTGCGGACGTAGAGCCTCCGAGCCGCAGCCTCAACCGCCTCCCCGCTCACGACGGGCGCGGGACGGGCAGCGAGAGCGGCGCGGGCCTCACCGAGTCGCTGGGCGATCGTGGCGTTCTCCCGGCGCAGGTGTTCGATCTCGGCACGCTTCATCGCCTGCCATGACTGGCACGGCTCGCCACACTCGTCCGAGTAGCACAGGCGCTCGTCCGGGGCGGCAGCGGACACGGCGGCGGCGGGCGGGATCTGCAAGCCAGCCGACAGCGCCACCCGCAGCAGGTCGCGGTAGTGCTCCTGCGTCGCCTCGCTCTGCTCGAGCCAGACGTCGCACCCATCCTCGGTGAGCCACGGGAAGTCCACGCCGACGTCGGCACACTGAAGCCGCGCCGCCCACTCCTCGCGCACGTCGCGGTGGGGTTCGGTCGGGGTCGGGGTGGTGGTCGGGTCAGACATCGCAGGCTCCTCCCTCGGTGCCCTCAGCGGGCGTGGTGTCAGTCATCGGAGGTCTCCTCGGTTCGGCCGGCAGCACCGGCGTGGGTGGTGGTGGGGTCAGGGGTCTCAGTCATCGGCCTCTCCTGCCTCGTCGGCCCGCTCCCGGAGTCGTCGTCGGGGTGCAGGGGGCCCAGGACCGACGCGGCCGGGCCGGTCAGCGTCCGGTAGTGCTCGGGGTCGAGCACGTCACGGACCAGGACCCCGGCTGCGTCCCAGGCGGCGGACCTCGCAGCATCCCAGGCGGCGTCCCAGGCGGCGGCCACTGCGAGCGCCTCCTCGGGCGTGAGGCGCTGCAGGCGCTCGATGAGGGCGGCGACCTGCTCGCCCTGCGGCCCGAACACCTCGTGCGCGGGGCGCGGCGCACGAGGGGGCCTGTTGAGGACGCCGGCGGCCAGGTCCTCCAGGACGGGCAGGGGCACGATCATGCCGGGCACGGTGCCGGTGCCGGCGCGGGGGACAGTGGGTGCACCGGCCGGTTCGCCCGGGCAGACGGGCTGATCGGGGTGGGCGCCCGGGCCGCGGTGACCATCGCGACCAGCGCGTCACGCAGCACCGGCGTCGTCACCTCACGCAGCCGGCCAGGCAGCGCCATGACCGGGACGTCTGAGACGAGACCGCAGGGCGCCAGGGGGTCTCTCATGGGTGTCGCCGCGCAGGTGTGCCGGGTGGTCGACGCGGCAGCTGGTCGCGTGCGCGCCCCCGGGGGGGGGTGTTCTTGGTCGTGCGGGTGCCGGCCCACCCGTACGAGCCGGGCCGGGTGCTGGGCATCGTGCGTGGGGACGACCGGCTGCGCGAGGCGGTGCTGGGCATGGGCCAGGTGGAGGACTTCTCGTTCTGGTCGCGCAAGGACGCCCCGCCCGGGTGGGCGCGGCGGGGACTGGTCTGGCAGGCGGTGCTGCGTGAGGGCCTCTGGGCGGACGACGCGTGGTGCTGGTCGCTGCTCGGCCCGGACCCACTGGGCGCCTGGGACCGGATGGTGCCGCGGGTGGACGCCGAGCAGGTGCTCGCCGCCGTCCCGCCGGAGCTCGAGCGCGCGTGGGCGCTGACGGAGTTGCTGGTCGACTCGGTCCCGTCCGACGTGGACGATCCGCACGTGCAGCTGGAGCGGGTGCCGGATGCGTGTCATGAGGTGATGGGCCGGGCCCTGGCCCTGATCGCTCCGGTGGCGGCGGAGTCGTCGGCCGCGTGGGTGTGGCCGGACCGGGCGGGTGGGGGCGGCTGACCTCGCCGGCCGGGGGGTGCGCGGGCGCCCGGCCGGTACAGGACCGGCCGGGCGCCTTGGGGTGGGTCAGCGGGTGTGCGGGCCGGCGAGCGCTGCGAGCGCGGCGCCGGTGGCCTCGAGGTCGGCCTGCGTCTGACGGGTGAGCACGGTGGGGACCGCGTGGGTGTGCACGGGGGCCTGGGGTGTGGCGGGGGAGGCGAACAGGATCGCCGCCGCGGTGTGCCACGCGGTGATCTCGTCGAGCTTGGCCTGGACGGCGGCCAGGCGCGCGGTGACGTCGTCGCGGTCGATGACGTAGGTGCTGGTCTTGTCGGCCCGGTCGATGGCGTTGATCAGGGTGGCGCGTTCGCGGATGAGCTCTTCGGTCGCGTCGGTCGTCGCGACGAGCAGGTCGCGGGCCTGCCGGGCGGCCGGGTGGGTGGATCGTGCCAGCTCGCGCAGGGCGGCCTGGCGCAGGGACCACCGGTACCGCTCGACGTCGTCGACCGGCAGCCACACCTGGTCGCGGTAGGCCCGGGTGCGCTGATCCAGGTACAGCGCCGCGATGCCGAGGCCGACGGTCAGGGCGGTCACGAGCAGGGCGGTCACGAGCAGGGCGCGGGACGGCTCGGGCGGAGCGGTCGCGAATGTCACGGCGAACGGCGTGAGCACCAGGGCCAGCGTGACGGGGGTGAACAGGCGGGAGATGACGCGCACCCGCCGGGGGAGGGTGCTCGCGCGTGCCGGGATCCGGTCCGGTGCGTTCAGCACGTGGTGCAGGTACCGGTCGGTGGTGGTCGTGGCGCGCAGGTCCTCGACCAGGACGGCGTGGGCGTGGTCGAGCGCGTCGGCCCACGTGGTGATGGTGCGGGTGCTGGTGCCCAAGGGGGGACCTCCCAACAGGTAGGGGTTGGATCTGACCTGCGGGACCGTCGCCGCGGGGGCGGGGGCCGCAATCGCCGCCGGGGGTTCAGGTGGTGATGGCCTCGACGGTGGTGAGCAGGTCGGCGACGGTTCCGGTGAAGCCCTGGGCGAGGTGGAGCAGGACGGTGGCGTGGTCGGGGTCCCAGGGGCGGGCGGTGACGGCGGTGACGACGGCGCGGGCGACCCAGGCTGGGGTGAGGGTGGTGTCGGCGGGGATGTGCTGGGCGGCGGCGTGCGCGGCGTCGGCGGTGGTGACCCCGGCGTCGGCGAGGGCGCATGCGGCGGGCACGATCCACGCGTGGGGTGGGGTGTGCAGGCGCCGCAACGCGGTCAGGGCCCGGGCCCGGCGGGTGGGGGACACGTGCGGGTGGGTGGCGACCCAGGTCAGGTCCACGACGTCGGGGTCGTGTGCGGTGAGGTGGTCGGCGACGACGTCGACGTGCCCGGGTCCCCAGTCGTCGCGGCGGATGTGCGGCAGCGCCACCCGGGGGGTGTGGGTGCAGGTGGCCAGGCGGGCGGCGAGGGCGGGGTCTCCGTGGGCGAGCAGGGCGGGGCTGATGTCGAGGTCGTCGAGGGCGTCCGCGTCGGCGAGGGTGATCGCGGCGGCCTGCCGCACCGTGATGGGGGCGTGCTTGTGGTCCACGAGGGCGCGGGCGGTGCCGTAGCGGGTCACGGGCGCGGCGTGGGCGAGGGTGTGGTCGGGGTCGTGGCGGGCGCGCAGGACCTTGGGCCAGCGGGTGTCGGGTCGCTGGTTCGCCCAGGTGATGACGTCGCTGGTGGGTGTGGCGGGGTTGGTGATCCATGCGCGGGTGCCCGGGGCGGGCGGGCCGGGCCAGGTGAGGCCGGCGGTGGACATCAGGACGTGGGTCTGCCCGTGGCCGAGGCGGGAGGTGCGGGTCAGGTCGGTCAGGGTGGCGGTGGTGGTGGTGCGCAGGTGGGCGACCCAGGAGGTTGCCGTGCGGGCCTGGTCGGGGGTGGTGGCCCAGGTGAGCTGGCGCTGGGCGAACCGGGCGATGGTGGCGGCGTGGCGGGTGGACAGGGTGGGCCAGGTGGCCAGGGTGGTGGCGGCGCGGCGGCGCTGGTCGAGGGTGGCGGCGGGGTGGGTCAGGACGGCGTGCAGCGCCTGGGACGTGGTGGCGTGGTCGGCGACGTAGGTGACCAGGCGCCCGGTGGGGTCGTCGATGTGCCCCAGCGCGGTCAGGTAGGCGTTGGTGGTGTCGTCGCCGGCCAGGATGGTCACGGCGTCGTCGACGCTGAGGTTCGGGCGGGTCAGGGCGGCGGTCAGGAGGGTGTCGCGCCCTCCGGTCAGGGTCAGGCCGTCGGCCAGGTGGGTGACGGTGGTGGGGGGTACGGCGGGGTTGGCGGCCAGGTGGGCGCGCAGGTCGACGTGGTCGCGGCCGCCGGTGGTGGCCAGGTCGGTGAGCTGGTCGAGGATGACCTGTGGGGTGCGCGGGTCGGCGGCCAGGGCGTGCAGGACGGTCACGGTGGTGATGGTGCCGTCGGCCCCGGTGGGGGCACTGGGGTCAGGTGAGCGCGGCTAGGGCGCACCCGGTGCCGGTGAGGGCCAGGCCGGTGGCGAGGGTGCGGTCGGTGCCGGCGGCGGACAGGGCGAGCACGGCCAGGCCGACGACGGTCAGGGCCAGACCGGTGGCGGTGGTCCAGGTCATGGGTGTCTCCGGGGCGCGGGGTGGGTGTCGTGGTGGATCGTCCGGGGTGGGCGGGGTGGGGCAACCGGGTCAGGTGGTGACGGTGTGGGCGGTGTGCACGGCGGTGGCCAGGTCGTTCATGGGGGCGCCGGGGGTGGGGTCCCACAAGGTGGCGGCGGTGTCGATGGTGAGGGGGTCCAGGCCGGTGGTGTCGACGGTCTGGATGAACGGTGGGGTGAGCGGGTGGCAGCGGTGCGCTTCGCGGTAGAGCCAGTCGGCGACCCAGCGGGGCCCGTGGAGGACCTGCTTGGTGGAGATGTCGGCGCCGGTGGCGAGCAGGGCGGCGACGGCCTCGCTCACGCCGTCGGGAATGGTCGCGGCGATGTGCAGCGGCTCGACGTAGTGGCCGGCGTCGATCGGGCACCAGGTGTGGTCGGCGTCGAACCTTTCGGCCAGGTCGAAGACCTGGTCGTCCTCGATGCACAGGTAGGCGTTGGCGTCCAGGTCGACGAGGACCTCGGGGTGGTCGGCGATCCGCACGGGTGCTCCTTCGGCGGTGGTCGAGGGCACGGTGCCCCCAGGATTCGTGGGTGCAGTCAGGTGGGGCGGCACGCCTCGTGCGACGCGCTTTTGCCCGACGCCAGATGTCGGGAAGACTCGGTGGTGCAGACGTACGGGAACAGGTGACGAAAGGCGGCCCGGAATGGCTCGGCGCGAGATCGTGACGCTCATCGACGACCTGGACGGAACCCCTGCGGCTGAGACGATCCGTTTCGCGCTGGACGGTGTTCAGTACGAGATCGACCTGTCGGAGCAGAATGCGGCCGCGCTGCGTGACCAGCTGGGCCGTTTCGTGTCCGCGGCCCGCCGCGTGAGCTCGGGTTCGCGGCGGGTGCGCCGCGGCAGCGCGGACCGGGCGAGGATCCGCCGGTGGGCCAAGGAGAACGGGCTGACGGTGTCCGATCGTGGCCGGATCCCGGCCGAGGTCGTCGCCGCGTACGAGGCCGCCGTGCGCACCTGACGCTGCGCCCTACCCGCCCAGGCGGGCGATCTCGGCGGTGAGGTCGTCGGCCAGGTACAGGCGCTCGATCACGGCGGTGTCCGCGGCGGGGCACCCGGTCAGCAGGCGGTGCAGGCCCTCGACGACGTCGCGCCGGCGGTTCATCTCCCGGGCGAGCTCGCGTGGGGTGCGCACCCGCACGAACCACCAGTCCTGCAGCGCGAGGAGCTGGTCGGCACGCACCGGCAGGGCCATGGCGAGGGCGAGCAGGTCGGGCGGCGGGGGTACGTGACCGGTGTGCGGGTCGACGTGCCCGCGCAGCCGCCAGGTGTCCCAGCGGCCGCGGACCCGGGCGCCCAGGGTCAGGCGCAGGTACGCGCGCCGGCGCCGGGTGGGGTCGACGCTCGCGGCGGCGCGCTCACGGGTGCGCGCTCCGACCCGGGCGGTCATGACGGTGTGCGGGTCGGTGCGGGACACGTGGCCTCCAGGCGTCGGGTGCCCGCCACGGTCCGGGCCTGCCCGTCAGGCGCCGGTGACCCGGCCTGCCGGGTGGCAGCTGCCAGGCGGGCCCGGGCGCGCTGCTGGGGTGCCGGGCCCGGGCGTGCCGCGCGTGCCGCCGCCGGCGCACGTGGTGGAGGCGTTCGACGCGCTCGCGGGGCAGCGCCCCTAGTCCTCCACGATCGCGTCGACGACGCCGCGGGCGCGCCCGCGCACGGGCTCCCAGGTGACCGGGACCGGTTCGGCGCTGGCGCCGCGCCGCCCGGCGGAGAGCTGGGCCAGGCGGGCCCTGGTGGTGGCCACGGCGTCGTCGAGGTCGGCACGCATGAGCAGCATGCGCACCGCGGTGGGCCCGTCGGGCCCGTCGGGACGCTCCAGTGCGGTGTCGAGGGCGCGCTGGCAGGACCGCAGGCACGCCAGGTGCCACAGGTGGGCGTGCCAGTCCCGGTGGGTGCGTGCACTGGCGCCGGGCCCGGGCCCGGCGGCCAGGTGCTCCTCGTCGCGGGGCAGCGGGACGGCCATGTGCGCGGGTGGGGTCCACGGGTCACGGCGGGCCACGGCGCCGGCGACCAGTGCGGCGCACACGGCGGCGACGGTGGCGATGATGACGGCCGGCCACGGCGCACCGGCCCCGGACAGGGCCGCCAGCGGGTAGGTGGCCGCGCCGGTGGCGGCGGCGGTGGCGGCGGCGAGTCGGTGCGCGGTGCGGGTGCGCCGGCGCTGGTGGGCGCGCCGGTCGAGCAGGAGCCCGGCGACCTGGGCGGGGGACAGGTCCGGTGCCAGGACCAGGAGGTCCCCGGGCCGGCCGATGCGCAGTGGTGCCACGTGCCGGACCGTGTGCGGGCCCACCAGCCGCGCAACCGTCTCCCGGCCCTCGAGGCGGGGGTGCGTTGCCCGGCGGGCCCGGGCCCCTACCGTGTGCGGTGACGCCGACGGTGCTCCAGGGTTCCCGCACCGGGTCCCGCCGCCGGCACGAGGGAGAATCGATGACCCCCGCCCACCGTGACCGGCCCGCGGCCGCCACGACCAGCGCCGACGTGTGGATCGTCGTGCGCCACCACTCCGCCCCGCAGGGGTGGTCCGCGGCGCAGGGCGCCCTGGCCGAGCACCGGGCCGCGCCGCTGCCCGGGGACGTGGCCGACCAGCTGCGCGCCTACCTGACCGCACCGGGTCCCGACCCGGTCACCGTGGAGGTGACGTGGGGCCTGTTCCGGCTGGGGCACCTGCTGCCCGCCGGCGCCCGCCCGGTCGGGGTGATCGTGGAGGGGCACTACTGCGGGTCGGACTGGCTGGGCCACCTGGACCCGCCGCCCGAGGTGCTCGCCGAGCTGCTGGCCGTCGCGGCGTCGACCCGCCACGCCGCGCTGCGTGAGGTGGCCACCTCCACGGTGCGGCTGCCCGCGGCCGCGCCGGTGCTGACCCTGACCGGCCCCGCCGACGCCGAGGCGCTGCCGGGGTACCTGGCCCGCGTGGCCGAGCTGCGCTACGCACCCGCCGCCGGGTGAGGATCGAGGACCGTCGGGCCCCTGCAGGGTCCGGCGGTCCGTCGTCCGCACCCGCGGCTGCAGGGCACGGTGGGCACGGGGTCGGGCGCCGGCCCGGCGGGCCCTGCGCTGCTGCGCTCCTTCGACGGGCGCGTGCGGCGCGGTGCCATGCGACGGGGGCCGGGCAGACCATTGCCGTCCCGGGCGCAGCGCGCACAAGTGAAGTTGAGCCAAGGCGGCTCAACTTCAGGAGAAAGGAGACAACCGTGCGTGCGTGCCCGTTCCCGGTCGACCCCTTCGCCCTCACGCGTGCCCCGGCCGCCCGGGTGACGCGGGACGAGGACGGGTGGACCGTCCTGATCGACGCCCCCGGCGCCGACCCCGACGACGTGAAGGTGGACCTCGACGACCACACGCTGCGCGTGAAGGTCACCGTCCCCGCCGACCGGGCCGCCGGCGGCGAGCGCGACGGCACCTACGCGATCACCCTGCCCGACGGGGTCACGGCCGAATCCGTCACTGCGACCGTGGCCCGCGGCGTGGTGCGCATCCACGTGACCGCACCTCCGGGTCGGCGCGCCAGCATCCCGGTCACCGCCGGGTGACCTCGAGCCCCCGCCGCTGCGGCGGGGGCTCTGGTTCGCCCGCCGGGCGTCCGTGCAGGCCTTGCCAGGTTTTCACCCGCCACGGCCCGGCCCGTCGCCCCTTCGCGGACGCTTGCGGCGCCGGGGCCCGGGTATCGTTCCCCTGTGGACACAGTGGGGGCACGGATCCGGCACGAGCGCGTGCGTGCGGGTCTGTCGCAGTCGCAGCTGGCCGGTCCGGGCCTGTCCGCGTCCTACGTGTCCTTGATCGAGACCGGTGCCCGCCAGCCGTCCGCGGCCGTGGTCGACCAGATCGCCGCCAAGCTCGGGGTGTCCGCCCAGTACCTGCTCGAGGGGCACACCAGCTCCGACGCCGAGCAGGTCGCCATGGAGCTCGCGTTCGCCAAGGTCGCCATGGCCAACGGGCACGCCGAGGAGGCCGTCAAGCGGCTGTGGGCGCTGGACACCTCCGGCGCGGGTCCGCAGGTCGCCGAGGACGCCACCGCCACCCTCGCCCGCGCGATGGAGATGACCGGTGAGCGGTCCCAGGCCGTCGCCCTGGTCGAGCCGCTGCTGGCGCAGGCGCGCGAGCAGCGCCGCTGGGTCGACGCCGCCGATCACGCCATGTTCCTGGTCAGCGTGTACTGCGAGCTCGGTGACTTCGCCCGGTCGGTCGAGATCGGTGAGCAGGTCGTCGCCGAGCTCGAGGACGCCGGCCTGGCGGGCACGGACGAGCACGTGCGCCTGGCCGCGACGCTGGTGTGGACGTACAAGGAGCGCGGGGACCTGATCTACGCCACGCACAAGGCGTCGCAGGTCATCGACGTCGCCGAGCGGGTCGGGTCGGCGCTGGCGCGCGGGTCGATCTACTGGAACGCCGCGGTGTTCGCCCAGGAGTCCGGCGACCACGCCCACGCGCGGGTCCTGGCCGAGCGCGCCCTGGCCAACCTCACCCAGGGTGACGCGTCCCGGGACCTGTCCCGGCTGCGGTTCAACTACGGGTGGCTGCTGCTGCGCGCCCAGCCGCCCGAGTGCGAGGAGGCCATCCGTCACCTGACGGCGGCGCGCTCCCAGCTCGCCCTGATCGGGTCGCTGTCGGACGTGGTGCACTGCGACGTCGAGCTCGCCCTGGCGCACCTGTTCGCCGGTCGCGTGGACGAGGCCGTCGAGTTGTCCCGATCGGCGCTGGATCGGGTCCTGGCCGCGGTGAACCCTGCCGAGCTGGTCACCGAGGAGTGTCACGCACGCATCGTCCTGGGCGACGCCCTGGTCGGCCTCGGCGACGTCGACGGGGGCGCGGCCCAGTACGCCGCGGCCGCGGACCGCCTGGGCATGTTCTCCCAGGCGCGGGAGGCGTCGGCGGTGTGGCGGGCTCTGGCGGACCGGATGGTGCGCGCGGGGGACTTCGAGGCGGCGTCGCGCGCGTACGCGGCGGCGCTGGCCGAGTCCGGGCGCCGCTCCAACGACTACCCGATGGTCACCCCGGGTCAGGTGCGCACGACCGTGTGACCGGGCCGGTCAGCGGTGCTTGTCGAGCAGCGCGGTCAGCGCGGGCGCGGGCATCGGGCCGGCGTGCTGTGCGACGAGCTGCCCGTCGTGGAAGACCAGGACGGTGGGCACGGAGCTGATCCGTGCCGCGGCCGCGGCGGCCGGTGCGGTGTCGACGTCGACGGTCGCGAACGTCACGTCCGGGTTGGCGGCGGCCACGGCGGCGAACACGGGCTTGAACGCCTTGCACGGCCCGCACCAGGTCGCCCAGAAGTCCACGACGACCAGGCCCGGGCGGGCGGTGGTCTCGGTGTAGGTGTCGTCGGTCAGCTCGGTCACGCTCACGGGTTCCTCCAGGTGGTCAGGCACGCCACGGTGCCCGCGGCGGCCGGCCGGGCAAGCAGCCGTCGCGCGGGTGCTGGGCGTGGTGTCCGCCGGGCAGTCACGGCGGCGGGCGCGGTCGGGCACGCCGACGGCCCGCCCCTGGGAGGGGGCGGGCCGGGCCGTCAGTGGCGGCGGGCGGTCCACAGCGGGACGAGCTCACGCTCGACCGTGGTGGTCACCATCTGGTGCAGGCGGGTCACCGTGTCGACGCTGTCGCGCGCGACGTCGCTGTCCACGTCGGCAAGGTCGGTCCCGTACGCGGCGGCGTTGCGGAACTCGCGGATGCGGCGCAGCAGCGGCTCGGCGCCGCCGATGAGCTTGCGGGTCTGGGCGAGTGCGGCGTCCAGCACCGTGATGTGGAACCCGGGCCCGGAGACCGGGCGCAGGCCCTGCTCGTTGAGGAACGCGGTGAACGTCTTGCGCAGCGCGTCGTAGGCCACCGAGACGGCCTGGTTGGGCAGGCCGGCGTCGATGAGCACGGCGGCGGCGTCCAGGTCGGTGCGCGCCTGGTCGAGCCAGTGCCGGGTGATGCCGCGGTCGGCGACGGCCGTGTGCAGGTGGCCGTCGTCGATGAGCGAGGCGACGACGGCGTCGCCGGGGGTCAGGTCGAGCATGGTTTGGTCCTCTCGTTATCCGCCCGCCAGGGGCGGGGGTGGTGGACCAGACCGTGGGCGCCGCCGCGACCGCCCAAGCGCCGCGCCGCGGCGCCTGCCCGGCGCACGAGGCAGGGACCCCCGGGGTGTGCGGGGGTCCCTGTCGTGGGTCAGGCGTCGTTGGTCAGGCTCGCGATGACCGCGTCGAGCTCGGCCATCGCCGCCTCGTGCTCGCGCGCCAGGTCGGCGGCGGTGCGGGTGATCGGGCGCGGGGTGTGCGCGACCGGGACCCGGGGCCCGTCGAGGACCTTGCGCAGCAGCGCGTCGGTGCGGGCCGCCACGGCGTCGCGGCTGGCGACCAGCGGGTTGACCGGGCGGGACAGGGCCTCGGCGGCCCGGTCGCACGCGGCCAGCAGGTCCTGGCGGGGAGGGTCGCCGATGACGAGCACGTCGATGTCCCGAGGCAGGTGCCCGGGCTCACCGCCCGCCCTGGCGGCCCAGGACCCGAAGATGGACACCTCCTCGATGCCCTCGACGTCGGCCAGGGCGGCCGAGAGAACCGTCGGGGGCCCGCAGGTGATCGCCAGCAGGTCCCGCAGCGGCCGGTAGAACGGCGCGTCGATGTTCGCCCGCACGAGCCGGGCCCGGCCGACCTTGCGCTCGACGAGCACGCCCCCGGTGACCAGGTCGTCCAGCAGACGCGACAGCGTCGGTGCGGCGATGCCGGTGGCGCGGGCGATGTCGGCGGCGGTGAGCTCCCCGTCGCTGTCGTAGACCAGCCACGCGACCTGGGACACCCGCGGCGAGCGGAACATCACGAAGTTGTGGTCCAGCGGCGGGCGCACGGCTCACCTCCTTCCCTTCCTTGGTGGGTGTGACGGCACGCACCGTGGCCGCGCGCCCCCCACCAGCAAGGTTGCGATAAACGAACGATACCGTTCAGTTATCGCAACTGCAGGGGTGGGGTGGTGACGCCGGTGGCGGCGGCGACGAGCCCGGGCAGGGTGCCGGTCCACACGTCGGCGAGCAGCGTGGCTGCCTGGGCCTGGTCCGTGTCGAGGTCCAGGACGGCGAGCGGGGGTGCCCACCGCTCGCCGGCCGGGTGCCGGTCGGGGTCGGGGGCGCACGGCCCGCGCCCGTCGAGCGCCAGGTCCGCCAGGGTGCCCAGCAGGTGGCTGATCGCGGCGACGTGGTCGTCGCCCATGGCGGCCAGGGTCTGGGCGGGGGCCCGCACCAGGTCGTCCAGGGCGGTGGTGTGGGCGTACCCGTGCACCGTGGGGACCAGTGCCGTGGTCCGCAGCAGGAGTGCCGTCTTGCCCCGCTCGAGGGTCACGGGCAGCCGTCGCTGTCCTGGGCGGCGATGGCGGCGTCCAGGGCGGGGATGCGGGTGGCGTCCAGGGCGTCGTAGCACAGGACCGCGAGGGCGCTGGCGACCGGCGGGTTGTCCCAGTGGCCGCACCCGAACGTGTCGACGCACACCGGAATGGGTGCGTGCAGCGCGCGGTGCACCTGGGAGGTGGCCTTGTCGACCGTCCACGGCAGTGCCCGCACGCTGTGGCGGTGGTAGGTGCCGGGCCGGAACCCGGTGAGCAGGGTCCACAGGGTGTCGATGCGGGCGGTGTCGAGCTGGTCGAGCGCCCGGGCGCGGGCCGCGGCGGCGTCCACGCGTGCCTGCAGGGTCCGGTAGGGCATGTCCGCCACGGTGCCGGCCCGCCCGGGTCGGGCAGTCGGGACCTCAGGTGAGGTCGACGGTCCAGTCCGTGGGCACCGGCCGGATCTGTCCGCACAGCTCGCACTGCAGGTACGCCGACCCGTCGCCGACCTCGGAGTAGTCGGACAGGCCGTCGGACGTCCCGGTCAGGACCGTGTGCCCGTCCTCCTGGCGGATCCGGGTGGCGAAGGTGCGGGTGTACCCGGGCTCGGTGTACGTCCACGCGTGCGCACAGGTGTCCTCGCGCGGGTCGACGACGAGGACCTCGGTGGGCGAGACCGTGACCGTGCCGACTGCGTCGGGGCCGGCCCCGCCGGTCAGGTCCACGGTCACCGCCAGGCCGCCGGGGCGCCCCGGGTCGGGCGTGACGGCCCGGACGACGCCGCGCACCGGCCGGTCCTGGCCCGGGTCGGGCATGACCTGCACGGTGTGGCCGGGCAGGTGGTGTGCCTGCCCGGTCAGGTCGGCGAGGGCGGTGCGGTAGGTGGCCGCGGCGGTGTTGAAGGTGGCGGGGTGCACGGGGTCTCCTCTCGGGGTCGCTCGTCACGGTGCCACCCCGCCCTGGCCGGGCAGTCGCGGCGTCAGGCGGCGACGGCGCCCGCGCAGGTGAGCAGCTCGCCGAGGGTGCCGGTGAAGTCGGCGGCGAGCTCGACCAGGGCAGTCGCGGCAGCCGGGTCGGCCAGTTCGGGCAGGTGCCGGGCCAACGTGGCGTCCGTCAGGGGCCGCAGGGCGGGCAGGTCCAGCGGGGACCGGGACGGCAGGTCGTCGAGCGGGACCAGCGACCCGGCCGCGGCCGGGTCGCCGGTGCGCGACCAGGCGGACAGGATCTCCCGCTCGGCGCGCGTGGCCAGGCAGGTCGCTGCGGCGCGCACGGCGTCGGTGGCGTGCGGGTGGGTGGCGAAGGTGGCGGCGAACGTGGGCGCGTAGGCCGTGCCCAGCGCCCACGATGACCACAGCTGCCATGCCCGGGTCACCTCGCCCGGGCCCAGGTCCGCCCAGGCGACCAGGGCGGCCGCGAGCAGGCCGGACCGGGCCCTGCGCGCCAGAGCGCGCACCTGGGCGCGCGGGGCGCGCCGCAGTGCCTTCGCGACGACGGTGGTGGCGGCCCCGAGCGCGCCCAGGCCCCAGGAGTCGACCCACAGCGCGTCGGACGCCTCGGCGCACGCCAGGATCGCCTCGTCGGACAGGCGCCGCGGCTGCACCCACGCCCCGCCGGCGATGGCGTCGGGGAACCGCCGCTGGGCGGCTACGACGATCTCGTCGACGTCGTAGCCCAGGGTCCACAGCACCGGCTCCTCGCCGCGGCGCAGCTGCTGCCACGCCTGCTCCAGCCGGTCGCGCTCCAGGGCGCGGCTCTCGTCGTGGACGGCGGCAAGAGGTGGTGCGGACGGTCGCGGGATCACGCCGGCCCAGGTCCGGGCGGCGGTCGTCGCGGCCGCGGCCAGGTGGGTCGGCCAGTCGGGGCGGGCCGCGCCCACCAGGGCTGACGCGGCCCGCGCGAGCGTGTCGCGGGGCTGGTCGCCCGGGTCGGCGAGGATCCGGGCCAGCAGGTGTGGCGCCCACGGCCGGTCCAGGTGGGCCCGCGCCAGGTCGACCAGGGCGGTGGGGGTGGACGGGTCGGTGGCCAGCAGGCACCACCTGGCGACCTGGGGTGCGTCCTGCGGGTGGGCGTCCAGCCAGTCGCGCACCAGGGCGTCGGCGTCGCGGCGCCGGCGGGTGAGCAGGCCGGCGACGGTGGGTTCGGGGCGCTGGTCGAGCAGGGTGGTGATGACGTGCGCGGGGGTTGCCGGGTGCGCGGCGACGGCCTCGGCGACGTCCTCGCCCGGGTGGGTGGCGGCGGCGGCCAGCAGGGCCGGCGGCGCGGCCGGGTGCAGCAGGCGCACGAGGGTCCGGGCGTGGATCACGCCGGTCACGGTGCCTGCGTGCACGGCCGGCGCAGTGGTCAGGTCGGCGACGGTCGGCTCACCGGTAGGAGACCGCGCAGGTGGTGAACGTGAACGACTCGGTCTCGTGCAGCGACGCCGGGCTGCGGGAGGTGACGGTGAACACCGGCCCGCCGCCGGTGCGGGTGAGCTTCCACTCCTCGGGCCCGTAGGTGTACGCCGAGACGGGGTTGCCGGCGCCGGTCAGGTGCGCGACCGCGTCGGACATGTCGACCTGGGTGGTCCACGCGAAGTAGAACGGGGAGGTGCCGTTGCCGGTCACGGTCGTGTCCACGCACGCCCGGGTCGCGGTCCACTGCCCGCGGGTGTGGGTGACGGTGTACGCGCCTGGGGTCTGCACGGGGTCCGGCAGGCCCCAGTGGCACACCCCGACCTTGTGCGCCTGACCGGCGACCACGGTCGCGGTGCCCGTCTCGGCGCGCCCGGTGATCTGCATCAGGCCCGCCCCGGCGTCCACGGTGCGGTACCGCCACCCGTCGTTGCCGGTCAGGACGAACCTGGCGGGGGAGACCCCGTTGAACGGCGCCTGGGTCAGGTCCACGTCCAAGGACCACTCCACCGGTGTCGTGGAGGAGGTGGTCACGTCCACGTCGAAGCACGCCTGCACCGGGTTGTTCGTCACCAGCGTCCAGGTCAGGGACGCCATGAACGTGCCGGGCGTGGTGGGGGTGTCGGGGTTGGTCGGGTACACCGGCCCGGACGGGGCGGTCCGCCACGCTGAGGTGATCGTCCACCCGTCGACCTGCACGTGGACCACGCGCGCGCCCGAGGTGGCGAACTCGGTGACCGGGACGGTGCTGGTCGGGCCGGTCAGCACCGCCGACCCGGTGGCCAGTGCGGTGCCGTCCGCACCGACCACGGTGACGACGGCGGTGCGGCCGGTGCACTCGGGGTCGGTGGTCACGGTGACCTGGGAGGCGCGGGCGGCGTGCGCGGTCACGGTCGCGGCCGCCGGGCACGGGTGGGTGTAGGAGTACGCGCCGAGGCGGTCGGGGACCAGGGTGATGCCTGCGGCGTGCGCGAGCAGCGCCCCGGTCGCGGCGAGGGCCGCCACCAGGGCTGCCACACCGGCCCGGATGCGCACGTGTTCCTCCTCGCAGGCGATGGTCCGGGCCGGCCGCGTCGTCGCAGTGGGGCCCCTGCGTGGGTGAAACCGCTGTGGACAGGGCCCGCGAGCACCCGACCCTGTGGGACGATTCGGACGCCCTGGGAGGAACGGGGGCAGGGGTGAAGACCGCGGCCCGCCGGGTTGACACCCGGCGTCGACCATGGCGTGCAGGGCCGTGACCTGCTGCGGGGGCAGTCAGCCGGCGATGCCGGTGGCGGCGTCGACGAGCTCGGCGACGGTGCCGGTGAACGTCGGCGCCAGGTACACCAGGGCGCGGGCGGCGGCGTCGGTGCGTACCCGGGGCAGGTGGGCGGCCAGGGCGCTGGTGATCGCGGCCGCGACCCAGCGGCGGGTGCCCGGCCCGGCGGGCGGGGCCCACCAGCGGGGGTCCAGGGCGGCGGCGGGCAGGTGGCGGCCCAGGTCGTCGTCGGTGCCGGTCAGCGCCCGGTGGGCGAGGTGGCGGGTGAACCGGTCGGCCGATGTGGCGTCGGGCAGCCGGTCGAGCGCCTCGCGGCGCACGTGGTCGGGGGCGCCCGGGTGGGTGGCGACCAGGGCTGCGTCCACCGGGTCGCCGACCTGGTCGGCGAGGGTGAGCATGCGCCGCCACGCGGCCTCCACGGCCGTGGGCGCCAGGGTGGGGCGCTCGAGCAGGTCGACGAGCACCCGCACGGTGGTGGCCGTGTCGGCCACGAGGGTGCAGAACTGGGCGGCGCCGGGTTCGGTGAGCAGCAGCGCGTCGTCCAGTCCGGGCGTGTCGGTGGTGCAGGTGGCGTGTCGCAGGGGCAGCGTGCGGCGCACCCGGGCGGGGACGGCGGGGTCGGTGATCACGGCGTGCACGACCCGCTCGGTGGGGCACCGGTCCAGGGCGTGCTCGGCGAGCTCGCCGACGCGGGCGCGGTGGGTGCGCAGTGCGGCCACCCACCCGTTCTCGTCGTTGGCGGCGATGACGGCGCGGATCTGCGCGTCCTGGGCGCGGGCCCGCTGCCCGGCGGCCGCGGCGGCGGCGGTCAGGTCGGCGGCGACGTCGGGGTCCGGGCAGGTGCGTGCCAGGGCGGCGGCGAGCTCGCCGGCGCGGTGGGGCTCGAGGTGGGTCAGCAGGGACGCCAGCCAGGTGCGCACGGGTGGGACGGGTCGGGGGTCGGCGCCCAGGGCGTGCACGAGGCGGGTGTGGTGCGCGGGCCCTGCGGCTGGGGCACCGAGGACGGCGGGCACGAGGGTGTGGCGCAGGTCCACGTCCCCGATCGCGCGGGTGACGATCCGGTCGAGCTGGGCGGGGGTCGCGGCGGCGACGTCGACGATCACGTCCCCGGGGCGTGCGGTGGCCAGCAGGCGGTGCACGGGTGCGGGCAGGGGCCCGTCGCGGGCGGCCAGGGCCCGCAGCCCGCCGTGCGGCAGGGGGCCGGTGGCGAGGGCCTCCAGGGTGGGGTCGGGGGTGGCCGGGTGGGTCAGCAGGGCCCGCACGAGGGTGGGGTCGGCGGGGTCGGTGAGGGTGTCGGCGATCGCGGCGAGCAGGGGTGCCGGTGCGCCTGGGTGGGTGGCCAGGGCGTGCAGCATGGGGTGAGGGTGACCGGTGGTGCGCGCCTGGCAGTGCCCTACAGGTACGGGCCTGAGCTGGTGGCGGCCTGTGCGGGCAGCGCCGCTGCGGGGGTGGCCTCGCGCAGGGCGGCGGCGATCTGGGCGGTGCGGACCTGGTGCGCCCCGACGGCGGCGGGTGCGGCGAACACGCTGTCGACGTAGGCGCCGAGGGTCGCGGCGGCGTAGAACGTCCACGCGACCCCGCCGCCGTGGGCGGGTCGTTCGGGGGTCCAATCGAGCAGTCGGCCGGCCTGGTCGTCGGGCAGGACGGTGGCGATCTTCTCCCGCAGGGCGGTGTACCTGGCGGCGAGCTCGGCGACGGTGGGGGCGTCCACGTCCGGGCAGTCCAGCAGCCGCCGGCACGTGTCCCGCAGGGAGTCGGCGAGGATCCCGTACTGGTACAGCGCGGTCAGGGCGGTGGTGTCCGTGGCGGTCATGCCCGTCACGGTGCCCGGTGGTCACCGGGGTGCAGTGGTCCGGTCGGCCACGGGACCGGGTGGGCGTCCTTGCGCAGGTACAGCGGGTGCCCGGGGTGCCCGTCGCGGGTGGTCGTCAGGGCGGTGGTGGGCACACCGGCGGTGCGCAGCAGCGCGGTGACGTGGTCGGCCCGGTCCAGGTGGGTGCCGTGGGTGCCCCACGCGCACACGACCAGGTCCGCGGCGTGGGCCGCGGCCAGGATCGCGGTGTCGTTGCCGGGGCCGACCGGGTCGGGCTGGGCGCGCATGACGGTCGGGTCGGTGGCCCGGTAGGCGAAGATGTTGACGACCTCGCTGGCCCCGTACCCCCAGGACGCCGCGTACCGCAGGGTCCGTTCGACGGTCGGGTCGGTGACGTCCTCGGTGGCGGTGGACGGGTTGAGCATGATCCAGCACACGCGGGGACGGGTGGGGTCCCACACGCGGGAGAGCCGGTACCGCCAGGTGCGGGTGGGGTCGTAGGTGGCGGTGGCCAGGCCCCACGGGCCGTCGGCGACGGCGACGAGGGTGCCGACTGGTTCGGCGAGCAGGACCGGGTCCCCGGCGCCGAGCGTGCACGTGAACAGGTCGGGCTGGCTCATGCGGGCCGGCTCAGGTCGGGGGGCTGGAGGCCGAGGCGTTCGGCGAGCGCTGCGACGTCGACCGTCGGGTACCCGGTCGGGCACGGTGACCGGTCGGCGTGCCGGCGGGAGTACTCGGTCGCGGTCAGCGGGGCCAGGGTCGCCCCGCACACGCACGGCACCCCGCCGGCGGCGGTGAGCAGGGCGGCCCAGGACTGCAGGCGGCGCCGGTCCCGGGTGGCGGCCTTGCGGGCGGTCTCGGCGGCGCGTTCGGCGGCGGCGAGGCGTTCGCGGGCGGCGGCGAGCTGGGCGGGCAGGTCGGTCTGGTCGGGGTGGCGGGTGCGTGCCTCGGCTCGCGCGGCGCGGCGGAACACCTCCACGACCATGGGTTCGGGCAGCGGGAGGGCGTCGTGGTTGCGGTGGGCGCGGCGGGCGCAGTGCACCTGCCGGTCGGGGGTGACCTCGAGCAGCCCGGCCCCGTCGGGCAGGGCGGTGTCGCCGACCAGGCCGGCGGGGGTGGCGAAGTACACCCGGTGGGCGTACCGGGCGAACGTGTCGAGCTTGGTGGGGTGGGCGAGCTCGTGGGCCAGGTCGGCCCGGGACACCTTGATCTCCACCAGGACGCGTTCGTGCCCGGTGGGCCGGGACCGCCAGGCGCGCACCAGGAACAGGTCGGCGCGGGCGTTGCCGGCCCCGGGGGCGCGGGCGAGCTCGGCCAGGGCGGCCCACTCGGGTGCGAGGGTGTCGTGCTCGGCGCCGAAGTGCTCACGGACGGCGGTGGCGACGTCCTGCGCGGTCAGCGGTGCGGTCACGGCCGGTGACGGTGCGCCAGGGCGGCGGGTCGTCCAGTCACCGGTGGTGGGGTGGGCGCCCGGGACGGCCGGTGATCGTGTCCCTCGGGTGTGGGACACCTGGAGCATGGCCGTTGACGTGGCGTGCGCACCGGGCACAGTGCCCCCCGTGGCACAGGCACACCGGTCCCGGGCAGGGGCTCGAGCGGCCCGCGGTCGCACCACTGGGGCGCGAGGCTCTCGAGGTGGGACCATGCACCCGTCACCTCGTATCGACGGGAGCCGCAACCTCATGGTCCTGGACGTCCGCACCGGAGCAGAACGCCTGGTCAAGACACGTGACCGTGTCGAGGATCTCGGCGAGGTGTTCACCCCTGCCGCCACCGTGCAGGCGATGCTGGACCTGCTGCCGGGCGACATGTGGGACCCGCACCCGGCCCGCACGTTCCTGGAGCCGGCATGCGGCAACGGCAACTTCCTGGTCGCGATCCTGGACCGCAAGCTCACCGCCGTCGCCGAGGCGGCTCGCGGCGGGCTCCTGCAGACGGGTCCGGCGGGGGTTGAGGCGTACGCCCTGGAGGCGCTGGCGTCGGTGTACGGGGTGGACATCTCCAGCGAGAACATCTACGGCAGCCCGGCCCACACGGGCGCCCACGAACGGATGCTGGCGGTGCTGGCCGAGTGGTGCGCGCGGCACGTCGGCGGGTGGGACCCGGCCGGTGACCTGGCCCGGTCCGCGCGGTGGGTCCTGGACTGCAACGTGCAGGTGGGCAACATGCTGCCGTTCGACCCTGACGGGTCCGCGTCCGGGTGGGAGCGGCTGCCGTTGGTGGAGTACGTGTGGGACCACGCGTGCGGGCGGGTGTCGGTGGCCGGGACCACCCTCGGTGACGTCCAGCAGGCGGCCCGCGAGCAGACCGACGGGGTCCTGGCGCTGTTCGGCCCGCCCGCGCCACGCCCGCTGTGGTCCGGGCCGGTGCTGGGGGTGTGGCAGGCGGGCAGGCCGCGCGGGTGGGCACGGAAGGTGGCGCGATGAGCAGCAGTGCTGACCAGCTGGTGACCGGCGTGGCGCCGTGGCGGCGCCCCGAGCACCAGCCCGACATCCTGGACGTGATCGCCCAGCTGTCCAGTGACGAGGTGCCCACGCCGCCCAGGTTGGCGGTGGCGGTGCTGGACCTGCTGCCGGGCGAGGTGTGGACGGACCCGACCCTGCGGTGGCTGAACCCGGCCACCAAGTCCGGGTCGCTGCTGCGGGAGGTCACCCGCCGGCTGATGGTGGGGCTGGCCGAGTGGGAGCCGGACCCGTCGCGGCGTCGGGAGCACATCCTGCGCAACATGGTGTTCGGGTGCGCTATCACCAGGCTGACCGGGGAGATGTCGCGCAGGTCGGTGTACCTGTCGCGGGACGCGGCCGGGCCGCACTCGGCGGTCCGGTTCGACGACGCCGAGGGGAACCTGCGGTTCGTCCCTGCCGAGCACGACTACCCCACGGGGCGCGACGGGCGCCCGTCCGGACTGTGCCGGGTGTGCGGTGCCCCGGTCGGGCTCGAGCGGGGCCCGGACCGGGAGAACTACGCGTACGCGTTCATCCACGGCGCGTACCCGACGAAGGAGATGGCCGGGATGCAGTTCGACGTGATCGTGGGCAACCCCCCGTACCAGACGGGCATGAGGGACGCCGACGGGAACCGGACGGCGAACATCCTGCCTCTGTACCACCTGTTCGTGCAGCAAGCGATCGCGCTGAACCCGCGGTACATCACGATGATCGTGCCGTCGCGGTGGTTCAACGGCGGCAAGGGGCTGGACGAGTTCCGCGCGCAGATGATCAACGACCGGCGCCTGCGGGTCGTCGTGGACAACCCCAAGCTGTTCGACCCGGCCTGCTTCGGGCCCGGGGTGGAGATCAAGGGTGGGGTGAACTACTTCCTGTGGGACCGCGAGTGGGACGGGGACTGCCAGTTCTCCACCCGCATCGACGGGCAGATCGTCTCCACCGCGACCCGGGACCTGCGCGAGGGGGACGGGGTGGTCCTGCGCGACAACGACGCCGCGGCGATCGTGCACAAGGTGCGCCAGAAGACCACCCAGATCCTGGCCGACGTCGTCAGTCCCAACGACCCGTTCGGGCAGTCGCTGAAGACCAACTTCAAGGGCGCCGCCCTCGAGCCGTTCGACGGGTCGATCCCGCTGGTGTTCGGCACCCACGTCGGGTACGTGCACCCCGACCAGCTCGAGCGCAACCACGCCTGGGTCGACAGGTACAAGGTGCTGATCCCGAAGGCCGGCGACGGGCACGGCCGGGAGGTCTCCTACGTGCTCGGAGAGCCCATCGCGCTGGGGCCCGGGTCGGCGTGCACCCAGTCGTACCTGGTCGCCGGGGTGTTCGACACCGCCGTCGAGGCGGAGAACTACGCCTGGTACCTGACCACCAAGTTCGTCCGGTTCCTGGTGCTGCAGCGCAAGAGCACCCAGGACCTTCGCCCGGACAAGTTCCGGTTCGTGCCCGCGCTGGACATGACCCGCCGCTGGACCGACGCCGACCTGTACGCCCACTTCGGGCTCACCGACGCCGAGGTCACGTACATCGAGGACAAGATCCACCCGCGTGAGCCGATCGTGGCCACCGGTGCGCCCGTCCCGTCCACGCACCTGCCCGGCGGTGCCAAGTACAAGGCCCCCGGCACCCGAGCGGCCACCATGGCCGAGGCCCCTGTCGAGGAGGACGAGGAGGACCTGTGAGCCAGCAGGCCGGGCGCATCTACGTCTACAGCGCCCCCGGGTACGACACCACCTGGACCCGCACCAGCGGCTCGGTCACCACCACCGGACAAGGCCGGTTCAAGGTCGGCTGGACCGGCCGGGCCGACGCCCGGGTGCGGGTGCGCGAGCAGACAGGCACCGTCTACCCCGACGGCGACGGCATCGTCATCCACCTCGACGAGCCAGCGGTGCGCGACGACGGCACACCGTTCACCGACACCGACGTGCTGCACGTCCTGGACTCCGCAGGCGTGCACCGGACCAGCGAGGTCGTCGAGGCCACCCTGGACGAGATCCGCGCCGCCGTCGCCGCGGTGCGCACCGGCCACCGGTTCGACCCCGACCGCACCGAGGGGTTCAAGCCACGAGACGAGCAGCTCGAGGCTATCGAGCGCACTGCCGCGTACTTCACCGAGCACGCCGACGACGCCAAGCCGCCGCGGTTCCTGTGGAACGCCAAGATGCGGTTCGGCAAGACGTTCACCACCTACCAGCTGGCCAAGCGCATGGGGTGGCGGCGCGTGCTGGTGCTGACTTACAAGCCCGCCGTGCGCGACTCCTGGCGCGACGACTTGCTCCACCACGTCGACTTCGCCGGGTGGGTGTTCGCCGACCGGGACAACCCCGTCGACCTCGCCACTGCTGACGCGCCGGTGGTGTGGTTCGCCTCCTTCCAGGACCTGCTCGGCACCACCGCCGACGGGCAGGTCAAGGACCACAACCAGGACCTGCACACCCGGACCTGGGACTGCGTGGTGGTCGACGAGTACCACTTCGGCGCCTGGCAGGGCGCCGCCCGCGAGGTCTGCGAGCCGGTCACGGTCAGCACCGACGACGAGGCCGGCGCCGCCGACCACGCCACGGAG
>Ga0310830_100193_pt1 | contig 87097 bp, 97 predicted proteins | sample WT_ome_5_FD_201301 | JGI IMG/M metagenome (GOLD analysis project Ga0310830, IMG submission 201301) | Sorghum-adapted microbial communities enriched on wild type (WT) sorghum from Joint BioEnergy Institute, Emeryville, California, United... ... | reverse complement strand
TAGGCAAACATTGTTTTCATCGCTTCCGGCTTATTGATCGTAAACGGCCGAACAGCCAGCCCGCGACGTTGCGCATTCGCAACAAATGTAGCCGTCACTGTCCGATAGTACGGATGCAACCCGTCTGCTTTCATCACCTTGACATACGTCCACGGGTCGTAGAGCGGCTCCATATAAAGAAGCGCTGTTTCGATCTCCGGCGCAACCATTCGGCAAAAACGCATGCTGTTATGGTTGAACGACGAAAAAATTGTCCGTTTCTCAAGCCCATAGCGGCGAACAAGGGCGATCGTTTTTTGTTCGAGCATTTCATAGGGAATGCGGTTATTTTTCAACTCAATGTTAATGAAAAGCTTTGTCGGTTCGAGCCAAGCGAGCACTTCTTCCAAATGAGGAATTGGGCAATGTCCGTATCGGCCTCCCCATTTCGCCGCTGCGTTCAACTTGCGCAAATCGCGGTACGTCATGTCATGCACCCAGCCACTTCCGTCGGTCGTCCGATCGACTGTCTCGTCATGAATAACGACGATTTCACCGTCTTTGGTGAGCTGTACATCCAATTCAATGCCGTCAGCCCCTACTCTTTCCGCTTCGCGAAACGCCACCATCGTGTTTTCCGGGTGAGTTCCGGCCGCGCCACGATGGGCAAAAATCAGTGTCATTCGTCTTCTCCCTTTCGTGTATAATGACCGTTCGGCCAACAGGACTAGCCGACGCCGACGATCATTCGTTATACTAAAACTAATGTATGATGAAATGAGGTGAACATGATGCAACCGCTGAAAATTTCATTGGAAACGGCGCAAAAACTAGCTAAAGCGCTCGGAATCCCGATTGAACGGGTGATGCATATGCCCCCGCACATTTTAATGCAAAAACTGCTCGAGCTCGAGAAAAAGGAAAACGAACATGACCCATCCTAACCATTTGGCATCCCAATGTGAAAAACTCGAGTGCCATCACCGTTGTATTTAAACTTTTCCACTCTTTTCCGATGAGCAGCGTGATGGAACAGTTATGCTCTTTACATATTTGGGGAATATAAACCATGGGGTGATGATAGATGAAAAAACATCTTCTCATGGTTTATTTTTTGATATTGTCGTTTGTTTCAATTTTGTTCTATGCCTATCCGACGCACTCCTATGCAGGCGAACAGTGTCCCAATGCTTCGGAACTCGCGCCCGTTTCTTCGGCAGACAAACCGGAACTTCTTCACGCATTAAAAACGATAATCCCTTCGCTTTATCCGGAGAAAGAGTACAGTGAATGGGAAGTGGAAAAAGCGCTGATGCTCGCTGAATCAAAAACCCCTTATGTTCAAATGGCCGAATCGTTATGCGGCAAACCAATCGCCCAACATTCATGGGTCGTCAAACTCCGTTTCCCTAAATTGCTGCCTAGTGCAAGTTTGTCGGAAGGAGTCATATTTGTAGCCAAACATCAAGAAAAGGGCTGGATCGCTTGGTATAAATACAAATAAGAGAAGGCAAAACGAAACGCCTTTGGCACACTAGGCGAATCGCCGGCCTTGAACCGCATTGTGCATCATCAACAGGAAAAGGTGTCCCATCCATGGGACACCTGACGTCATGCCATGATTTTCTCTCATCGTTACGACGCCTTATGTTCCAATCTTAGCTTGTCGGCTACCATCGCGATAAATTCGGAATTCGTCGGCTTCGCTTTCGAGACGCTGACAGTGTAGCCGAACAGCGAGGAAATCGATTCGAGGTTGCCTCGGCTCCATGCAACTTCAATCGCATGACGGATGGCTCGCTCGACACGGCTGGCGGTCGTGTTGTATTTTTTAGCGATATCAGGATACAGCACTTTGGTGATCGAACCGAGCAATTCGATGTCGTGATACACCATGGCGATCGCCTCGCGCAAATACAAATACCCTTTAATATGGGCAGGGACGCCGATTTCATGGATGATGCTCGTAATGCTCGCATCCAAGTTTTTCGGCTTATTGTCGCGCGCTTGATACGCCGGGGCTACTTTTTTAGCAGCCGGTGCGGTTTTTCCGTAAATTTGTCGGATATGATGAACTAAATTTTCCATATCAAACGGTTTTAAAATAAAATAGGAAGCGCCGAGTTCGACCGCTTTTTTCGTCACATCTTCCTGACCAAACGCCGTCAACATGATAACGTTCGGCTGGTGCTCAAAGCTAGTACGAACTTTCTCAAGCACGGCCAACCCGTCCAAATGTGGCATAATGATATCCAAAATCAAAATGTCCGGCTGCTTCTCTTCAAGCATATGCAAGCAGTCTTGGCCGTTATATGCTGTACCAATCACTTCCATGTCCGACTGATTCGAAATATATTCATCAAGCAACGTCACCAATTCACGGTTATCGTCGGCAATGCACACTTTAATGCTCAAACCAATCGTCCTCCCCCATTTTTTCTTGCTATGTAATATTCCGTTAACGTACATTCGACAACAGTGGCAAAAAATCCTTTTATTTTTCATCAATTAGCAAAAAATAAAAATTATAACAAAAAGCGAGCCTATTAGACAACGTTCGCTTCCAAAAAATGCTTATTTGTCGAAAAATCTTTACACGTTTCATTTTAACGGATGTTTCACCAAATATCTATGCCAAATCAGCAAAAATTTTGCCGCCTTTTTTGAAAAAAATTTTGCAACGACCAAAAAAGCGAGCCGACTCGGTCAGCTCGCTTTTCTTTGTTTGCCATATAAATCGATTCCTGCTTCCTGCAACATCCATTCGATATGGACACCATAGCCCGATGTCGGATCGTTGACAAAAACATGCGTCACTGCACCAACGAGCTTTCCATCTTGAATAATTGGACTGCCGCTCATCCCTTGGACGATACCGCCCGTTTTCTTCAACAGCCGCGGGTCGGTGACGCGAATGACAAGCCCTTTTGTCGCCGGGAATTTTTGCGGAATGGTGTTAACAATTTCCACATCAAATTGTTCGACTTTGTCATTCTCCACCACCGTCAACATTTTCGCCGGCCCTTCTTTCACCTGACTCGCCAATGCGACCGGAATCGGATTCGTAATCGGGCCATCTGGCAACGATTTTGTCAGTTTGCCAAAAATGCCAAACGGACTGTTATTCGTAATGGTACCAATGACTTCCCCGCCATCGGAGAAGCGAGCTAATTTTTCCCCTGGATTGCCGCTCGTCCCCTTTTCAATAGACGTAACGGTCGAGCGCATAATTTGTCCGTCTTGGACAACAATCGGTTTTTTCGTATCCATATCGGAAATGACATGGCCGAGTGCGCCATATTTTTTCGATTTCGGGTCATAAAATGTCATCGTCCCGATGCCAGCGGCAGAATCGCGGATGTATAAACCGATGCGGTACACGTCGTCATGCTTATCTTTCAGTGGAACGAGCTTCGTTGTCATGGAATGCTGGTCGCGCAGAATTTGCAGATGAAGCGGTTTTCCTGTTTTGCCAGCTTCCTCAATGAAAGGGGAGAGGTCACTCATGTTTTCAATTTTTTTACCATTAATGCCGGTAATGATATCGCCAACTTGAATACCAGCCGCTTCCCCCGGCGATTTTTTTCCGTTTTCGGTTTCCACGAGATGGTAACCAACGACAAGAACACCGACCGTATTGAGTTTCACACCGATCGATTGCCCGCCGGGAACGACTTTCAGCGTTGGCAACACGTTGACATCCACTTGCTTAACCGGCATCCCTGCAACTTGCAAAACCATTGTTTCCTGTCCGCTTTGTTTCGCTTTTACAGACAACGAACCGTTTTTTCGCTCAACTTCGAGCGTTTCGGGAGCGTTTCGGTCATTGGCGGTTGCTTGCACCGGAAGAGAGGCGGCTTCAAACTTGACCGCGTCTCCTTCAAACAGCACAAGCTGTTTCGGAATTTGCCAATATTCTTTCATTGGCTTGGAAAAACCGATGACCATCAATATCCCAAGGAGAAGCACTCCTATCATTTTTCGCGCCGTTTCTCTATTCAATGTCGTTCACTCTCCTCGCTCCCGCCTACACCATACAAAAACGGTTACAGTTTTAATTTTGCCTGAACAGGGGAAAATATAATCGCGGCACGAATAAAAAAAGCTGCCTAGGATGGATAGCATTACATCCCAGCAGCACATCAAACGCCTGCCGTCAAATCAGACGGCTTGGTGAGGGAAAGACTCAGCACAAATCAAGCAACCGTACACGGTCTGGAAGTAAATGTTATTGTTTCATTTTGGCCGCCAGTTCTAACAGTTCTTTGGCATGCTGTTTTGTCAACTCCGTCATTTCGACGCCGGAAATCATTCGCCCGATTTCTTTCACCTTCTCCTCCTCATCCAACTTTTTCACCACTGTTTTCGTCCGCGTTCCGTCCGTTTCTTTGGCGATGAATAAATGCGTGTCCGCCATGGCAGCCACTTGCGGCAGGTGAGAAATGCAAAGCACTTGTGAACCGCTGGCAATGCGGTAAATTTTTTCGGCGATCGCTTGGGCAACACGACCGCTGACGCCTGTATCCACCTCGTCGAAAATAATCGACGTCACCCCTTGATGTTTGGAAAAAATCGTTTTCAACGCTAACATAATCCGTGACAATTCACCGCCCGAAGCAACTTTAGCGAGCGGTTTCAACGGCTCGCCGACGTTCGTCGAAATGTAAAACTCAACGACGTCGATGCCATCTTCGTGAAACTTAACCGGCACGCCATCAACCAATGGAGCATCGAGTGGTCCTTCACGTTTCGCAAAGATGATGTCAAACTGCGTCTTCTCCATGTACAAATCTTTTAACTCTTGGTGAATGCGTTCAATCAGCTCCCGGGCGTAAGTGCGGCGAACGTTGGTCACGTTTTCCGCCTCCATCAGCAAATCGCTTGTCACTGCTGCAAGCTGCCGCTCAAGTTCATGCACATGGGTCTCACGGTTTTCAATCGTCTCGATTTCCTCAGCAATCGCCTCAGCATATTGCAAAATATCAGCGATCGTTGCGCCGTATTTTCGTTTTAACTGTTGGATTTCAGCGAGGCGGCTTTCGATGGCGTCAAGCCGCGCCGGGTCATACTCAAGCTCCTCGAGCTGGTCGCGCAGCTTGTACATCACTTCTTCAAGCAAGTAGTAGCTGTTGGCAACTGTTTCGTACGCCTCCTTCAGCGCAGCATCCATCGCGGCGACATCATCGAGGTGGCCCATCGCTTCCCCGATCGAATCAAGGCCGCGTCCTTCACCGGAGAGCGCTTCATAGCTTTTTTGGATGGCACTGTATATCTTTTGAAAGTTGACAATGCGCACTTTTTCTTCCATCAGCCGTTCGTCTTCTCCGAGCTCGAGTGTGGCCTGTTCGATTTCGCGCAGCTGAAATGTCAATAAATCAAGTCGATGCGCCATTTGCTGTTCATTTTCACTCAGTTTTTTTAATTTTTTCACCAACGCTTCATGCTGTTCATAGACAGCGCGGTAGCGTGCGAGCGCCTCCGCCATCTCCGCACCGCCGAATTCATCAAGAAGCGGTAAATGACGCGATGGATCCATCAGCTCTTGATGTTCATGCTGACCGTGAATATCGACAAGCGTCGCTCCAACTTCCCGCAATATGGCGGTCGTCACCAGCTTGCCGTTAATGCGGCAGACGCTTTTGCCGTTAGCCAAAATGTCGCGGCGCAAAACGACCATTCCTTCGCTCACATCGATGCCGACCTCAGCGCACTTTTGGCAACATGGGTGGCGGTCATCATCAAGCAAAAACAGCCCTTCGATTTCTGCCTTTTCCGCGCCGAAACGGACAAATTCGGCGGAACCGCGCCCGCCGATCAATAGATGAATCGCATCAATGATGATCGATTTACCAGCCCCTGTTTCGCCGGTTAACACTGTCAGTCCTTTGTCAAAGGACAAAGATAGCGATTCAATGATCGCGAAATTTTTAATCGACAGCTCGGCGAGCATCCCATCACCCCTTGAACGTTCGAATGGCGCGTATGTTGTCCATCTTCATTCTTGTTATCGAACATGTGTTCACGTTCATAATTGAGGACCGTTCCCGTTTTCCTTCTCCCTAGCACGGGGGGAACGTCGGGCCGGTCCTCGGTCAGAGCATTGACAGCAGCTGGTTGGACACTTTTTTTGCATCTTTCGGCGTCCGGCAAATAATGAGGCACGTATCGTCACCGCAAATCGTGCCGACGATTTCACCCCAATCCAAATTGTCGAGCAAGACACCGATGGCGTGAGCGTTGCCCGGCAACGTCCGCAGCACGAGCAAGTTGCCGGTTCCATCTAGCTTAATGAACACGTCGACAAGCGCCCGTTTCAGCTTCTGCAACGGATTGAAGCGCTGATCGGACGGAAGGCTGTATTTATAGCGGCCGTTAGCCATCGGCACTTTGACGAGCTGCATCTCTTTAATATCGCGCGATACGGTCGCTTGAGTAACGTTAAAGCCCGCTTCTTTCAGCCGGTCGACGAGCTCGTCTTGCGTTTCGATGTCGCTGTTCATAATAATTTCGCGAATTTTTATATGCCGTTGCCCTTTGTTCAAATCGAGCCACCTCCTTATGTTCAAAGATGCAGGTTTTCTGCCCGTTCCGCCCTGCAGGGGCCCACCTTTTTCACAGAAGACGCTTATTTAGCATCTGATTCTCGTTGTCCGGTCCGCAAGCGATCGTGCGCCTCGTTCACGATATGGGCGATCGGCGCCGAAAGACGATTTTCGCCTTTCTCTCCCCCAGAATAGACAACATGAAGCAAAAACTCAATGTTGCCGTCGCCGCCGGTGATCGGCGAATAAGACAAATGGAGGATATCGAACCCTTCGGCACAGGCAAATTGAACGATCGACTCAAGCACTTCCCGATGGACATCCGGATCGCGGACGATCCCTTTTTTGCCGACGTTTTCCTTGCCGGCTTCAAACTGCGGCTTGACGAGGGCGATCACATCACCGCCCGGCACAATAACCGTCTTAACGACAGGCAAAATGAGTCGAAGCGAAATGAATGATACGTCAATAACCGCTACTTCCGGCATCCCTTTTGTAAACAAATCCGGCGTCACGTAACGGAAGTTCGTTCGCTCCATGACAACGACACGCTCGTCCTGACGAAGCTTCCACGCGAGCTGGTTATAGCCGACGTCAACGGCGTACGATAACTTCGCCCCGTGTTGTAAAGCACAATCAGTAAATCCGCCAGTCGACGCGCCGATATCAAGCACAATTTTATTTTCAACGCTGATCTGAAACTCACGCAACGCTTTTTCCAATTTTAAGCCGCCGCGGCTGACATATGGAAGCGGATTGCCTTTCACCTCAAGCGGGATGTCAGCCGGCACTTTTTCTCCGGGTTTCTCGAGCCGGACATCGTTTGAATAGACAAGCCCGGCCATGATGGCCCGCTTCGCCTTTTCCCGCGTTTCTGCCAACCCGCGTTCAACAAGCAACACATCGAGCCGTTCTTTCTTTCCTTTCATCTTTCTCAAGCCCTTTTCTGTTTTCTTGGCATAATCGTTTTGATGCGATCAGCGACATGGGCTGCCGTCAGCCCGATTTCGTCCAGCAGCTCGCTGACACTTCCATGCTCGATAAAGCGATCAGGAATGCCCATCCGTTCAATGACCGCCTGGTGGTAGCCATGGTCATGGGCAAATTCAAGCACGGAACTGCCAAAACCGCCTTGCAAGACCGCCTCTTCAATCGTTAATATCGGCAGACGGCTCTCGAGCAATTCGTGAAGCATCGCTTCATCCATCGGCTTCAGAAAGCGGGCATTGACGACTTTCACCGACACGCCGTCTCTCGCCAACTGTTCAGCCGCCTCAAGCGCCATCGAAATCGTCGTCCCAAACGTTAAAATCACCGCATCGCTGCCGTCGCGCAGCACCTCCCATGTGCCGATCGGAATTTCTTTCAGTTCCTCATCAAGCGGAACGCCAAGTCCGTTACCGCGCGGAAAACGCATGGCGATCGGCCCGTCATCATAGCGGAGGGCAGTGTACACCATATGCTGGCCTTCGTTTTCATCCTTTGGCATCATCAAAACAAGGTTCGGCACATGGCGCAAAAAGGCGATGTCAAACACCCCTTGATGTGTTTCGCCGTCAGCACCGACAAGTCCGGCGCGGTCAATGGCGAAAAAGACGTTTAAATTTTGCCGGCATACGTCATGAACCACTTGATCATATGCCCGCTGCAAAAACGTCGAGTAAATGGCCAAAAACGGTTTCATCCCTTGCGTCGCCAGTCCGGCCGCAAGCGTCGTCGCATGCTGTTCGGCGATGCCAACATCAAACATCCGATCCGGAAATTCGCTCGCAAACCCTTCAAGCTTCGAACCAACCGGCATCGCCGGTGTAATGGCGACAATGCGCGGGTCAGTGCGGGCAATCCGGCGTACTGTTTCACTGACCAGCCCGCTCCATGACGGTCCCCCTTCTTTTGTCTTGACAAAGGTGCCAGTTTCGATTTTGTATGGCCCTGTGCCGTGCCACGTGCCGACTTTGTCATTTTCTGCCGGGCTGTAGCCTTTCCCTTTTTTCGTGATCACGTGCACAAGAACCGGGCCTTTCACCTTCTTCGCATAGCGCAAGTTTTCAAGCAAATCCTCAAAATCGTGGCCGTCAACCGGACCTAAATACGTAAACCCAAGCTCCTCAAAAAACACGCCGGAAACGAGCAAGTACTTTAAACTGTCCTTCAACCGCTCAGCGGTCGCCGCCAACTTGCCGCCGACCGCCGGAATGCGTTTGAGCAACAGTTCGAGCTCGTCCTTGACCCATTGGTATTTGCCGGCGGTGCGCAGTCGGCCAAGAATGTTGTGCAACGCTCCGACGTTCGGGGCGATGGACATTTCATTATCGTTTAAGATCACGATCATATCCGTTTTTTCATGACCGATATGGTTGAGCGCCTCAAGCGCCATCCCACCGGTCAACGCTCCATCGCCGATAATCGGCACAATGTATTCATCCGTCCCTTTCAAATCGCGGGCGATCGCCATTCCCATCGCTGCCGACAGCGATGTCGAGCTATGACCGGTTTCCCAGACATCATGCTCGCTTTCACTCCGCTTCGGAAACCCCGACAGCCCTTTATATTGCCGAAGCGTATCAAACTCGGCGGCGCGCCCGGTCAAAATTTTATGCACGTACGACTGATGGCCGACGTCCCAAATGAGCTTATCTTTCGGGCTGTCAAACTCCCGATGAAGGGCGATCGTCAGCTCGACGACCCCTAAATTTGGACCGATATGTCCGCCTGTTTTCGACAGCTTTTCAATTAAAAATCGCCGGATATCGGCGCTTAACTGTTTCAGCTGGGGAATCGACATGGTTTTTACCACGCGCGGATGTTCAATTTTCGTTAAGTCCAACAAGATCACTCGCTTTCATTTGGTCGTTCTCCGAGCCGGTTCTCCCATGATACAGGTAGTATTATTATACATGATTCGGCACGAAAAATCGACTTTTGCCGATGAAGCAAGGCCATGCCGTCCGTTCTGTGAGTATAGCACAAAAGAAATGCAGAAAGAATCGGGCGGGGAGTTGTGGCACCTACTTGTCGAACGGAGAACAAAAAACAGCCGCCTTCGGTTCCGAATCAAAACAAACGCGGAGCGAAGGCGGCTGTCTCATGATTAGTGGTCGCGGACAGCGACAAGTTCGCAAATATAGGCGAGCGTGGCACCATCAACATCAGCTTGCTGTAAATGACGCTTCGCCGCATCAATATGAAACGCCAGTTTTTCTTTTGCACCGGCAAGCGACAGCAGCGCCGGGTAGGTGGCCTTATGATTTTCACGGTCGCTGCCGACCCGTTTTCCAATTTTCTCTTCCGTTCCTTCAATGTCAAGAATATCGTCACGAATTTGAAAGGCGAGACCTAAATGAGCGGCAAATTCGTTAAGCTCGCGCATTTGCCGGGCATCGGCGCCACCGAGTAGCGCCCCGGCATGCACACTATATTGCAGCATTTTTCCGGTTTTGTGACGGTGGATGTATTCCAGTTCGGCGAGCGCCAGTGTTTTTCCTTCTCCTTCCATATCAGCGACTTGCCCGGCCACCATCCCTTCCGGGCCAGCCGCTTTCGCCAGCTCTGCGATCAACTGCAGCCGGACATCAACAGGCACACGTTCATCATGGATCTCGGCGATCAATTGAAACGCGTACGTCAACAGCCCATCTCCCGCCAAAATGGCCATCGCCTCACCAAACACTTTATGGTTTGTCGGCTTGCCGCGCCGTAAATCGTCATTGTCCATGCTCGGCAAATCGTCATGGATAAGCGAATACGTATGGATCATTTCAATCGCGCAAGCCACCGGCAGGCCGAGCGACGGATTTTGGCCGAGCGCTTGAATCGTTGACAACAACAAGAGCGGGCGAATGCGCTTGCCGCCGGCTTCAAGCGAGTAAGCCATCGCTTTTTTCAGCGTCTCCGGACCATGAAGCTGAGCAATGTAGCGAGACAATGCCGCCTCAACAGCCTGTTTTTGCTCGTTTAAAAATTGTTCAATCTCAAGCGACGCCACCTGTCATGCCTCCTCTGGCGAAAAAGGAACGAGCTCGCCGTCTTCGCGCAACATATACTCGAGCTGTTTTTCAACGTGCTGCAATTTATCATGGCAAAGTTTCGACAGTTTCATGCCTTCTTGAAAAAAGGCAATGGCATCTTCAAGCGGCACGTTTCCCTCTTCCAATTTTTCAACGATCGATTCCAGCTGTTTCATTGCTTCTTCAAACGTCATTTCTTTTTCTTCGCTCATGTCGTTTTTTCCTCCACTCCCATCACTTGGCAATCGACTTGTCCGTCTTGAACCCGGATGGACAGGCGCTCACCGACCTGGAGTTGACCGATCCGTTTCACAAGCTCGTGCCGCTCATTGTACACCAAACTATAGCCGCGTTCCATGATGCGGAGCGGGCTGAGCGCTTCCAGCCGAGCGACATGGGAACGAAAGCGGAACGCATGGCGCTCCAAGGCGGTGCGCATCGCTTTTTCAAGCGCGACGGCGGTCGCTTTTTGCCGCTCTTTCATCCGCTCAAGCTCCGCCTCCGGGTGATGGCGCCACAGTCTCAGGTGCAATTCTCGCAGCCGCTGGCGTTTTTTATCCACCAGCCGTTCGCGTTGGCGGGCGAGTCGTTCGAGCAACGCGTCGAGCTGCTGCTCTTTTTGTTCATAAAGACGCTTCGGATAGCGGAATGCGTACGACGCCTGTAGTCGAGCGAGCCGCTCCTGGTTGGCCGCCAGCCGCTCTTTCATGGCACGGATGAGCCGCCATTTCCGCTCGGCGATCCGCTCAGCCAACTCCCCGATGTGCGGCACTGCCAGCTCAGCCGCCGCCGTCGGCGTTGGCGCCCGCAAATCCGCGACAAAATCGGCGATGGTAAAATCCGTCTCGTGGCCGACGGCGGAAATGACCGGCACGCGGGAAGCGAAAATGGCGCGGGCGACGATTTCTTCGTTAAACGCCCACAGCTCTTCAATCGAGCCGCCCCCGCGACCGACGATAAGCACGTCAACCTCGCTAAAATCATTCGCCCGCTCGATAGCGCGCACGATCGACGGCGCTGCCCCTTCCCCTTGCACGAGCGCTGGAAATAAAATGACTTTCGCGAGCGGATAGCGACGACGAATCGTCGTCATAATATCCCGCACCGCCGCCCCGGTCGGTGACGTGACGACGCCGACACAGCGCGGAAACGCTGGCAGCGGCTTTTTATGAGCCGACGAAAACAGCCCTTCCGCTTCAAGCCGCTGTTTCAGCTGTTCGTACGCTAAATATAGGCGGCCGATGCCTTCCGGCTGCATTTCTTTCACATATAGTTGATAGTTGCCGTTCGGTTCATAGACGGAAATTTCCCCGCGTACGAGCACGTTCATTCCGTCTTCGGGGCGGAACGGCAAATGCTGATTGTAGCCGGCGAACATGACCGCGGCGATGCGCGCCTCGCTATCTTTTAATGTAAAGTACATATGGCCGCGCGAATGCTGTTTAAAGTTTGAAATCTCACCTTTTATCCATAAATCGCGCAAATGGGGATCAACGTCGAATTTGCGCTTGATGTATTTTGTCAGCGCTCCGACGGTCACGTATTTTACTTCCACAAAAAACGCCCTCACTTCGCAGCGAGCTGCCGTGCTGCTTCCATCGTATTGTGCAACAGCATCGTAATCGTCATCGGCCCGACCCCTCCCGGCACCGGCGTCACATAGCTGGCCACTTCTTTGACGGCGTCGAAATCGACATCACCGCACAATTTGCCGCTCTCCAGTCGGTTGACGCCGACGTCAATGACGACCGCTCCCGGCTTCACATGTTCCGGGCCGATAAGGCGTGCCTTGCCGACAGCAACGATTAAAATGTCAGCCTGGCGGGTGATGGCGGCCAAATCCGGTGTTTTCGAGTGAGCGTAGGTGACGGTCGCATGTTCACGCAAAAACAGCTGGCCGACCGGCTTGCCGACGATATTGCTGCGTCCGACGACGACAACATGCTTTCCGGCGATGTCGATGCCGGCCGATTTGACCATCACCAGTACGCCGTGCGGGGTGCACGGAAGAAACGCCGGCTGGCCGATCATCATTTTTCCAACATTAATCGGATGAAACCCGTCGACATCTTTTTCCGGAGCGATTGTTTCAATCACCGACCACTCGCGAATATGAGCAGGTAGCGGCAGCTGCACTAAAATGCCGTGCACTGTCGGATCAGCGTTCAGCTCTTGAATTTTGGCGAGCAACTCTTCTTCGCTGATCGTGGCCGGAAATGTGTAAAGGAGTGAACGAATGCCGACTTCGGCACACGCTTTTTGTTTTCCTTTCACATAGGAATGCGATGCGGGGTCGTCGCCAACAAGAATGACGGCCAGTCCCGGTTCGATGCCGTTTGCCTTTAACTTTGCTACTTCATCCGCCAATTCGGCGCGAATCGTTTTTGCCAATTCCGTTCCGCTAATGATTTGTGCTGTCATTGTGTCTCGCTTCCCCTCTCCTCATTCATTGGTCAATATGAGTCCGCCTACACCTAGGTAAATCGAAGCTTCGTTTGCTGCTTGCGGTTGTTATTTTTGCAACGCCGCTTTCACTTTTGAAAGCACGCCGTTGACAAAGCTTCCGGATTTCCAATCGCCAAATTTTTTCGCTAGTTCAACCGCCTCATCGAGGCTGACACTCACTGGCACGTCATCGACATATTTCATTTCATACGTCGCCATTCGTAAAATAACCCGGTCAACATTGGCGACCCGCTCGAGCTTCCATTTTTCCAAATTCGAGCGCAACAGCTCGTCAATTTCCGCCCGGTGCTCAATAACACCGAATACGAGCTGGCGCAAAAACGGATCCACTTCGCCGCTTCCTGTCACATTGCCGATCGCCTCATCAGGAGGAATGTGACCAACATCGATTTGGAATAGCGCCTGTAACGCCTTTTCGCGTGCTTCATGCCGCTTCATTACCTTCCTCCTCCCTAAACACGAACATTTATATTGAAATCATATCATATTTTTCGGAAAAAGCCAGCCCTTTCCCACAAATCATTAGCGATACCGGTTTGCTACCGCTAGCCGTGCTAACGGCCCCGTTCATTACAATAACAAACTTTGGCGAAAAAAACAAAAGGCGGCTGCTTCGAAAGCAGCTGCCTTTTGTTGCGTTACCGTTGTTCGACCGCATCTTGCTCCGGCTTTCCGGTCTCAAACTGGATGCCGACAATGTGGACGTTTACTTCGCTCGTTTCCAAGCCAGTCATGTTCCAAAGCGCTTGGCGCACATTTTCTTGCACTTTTTTCGCCACGTTTGGAATCGATGCGCCGAACTGAACAAGGCAGTACAGATCGATCACGACGCCGTCGTCGCGCAAGTCGACTTTCACACCTTTGCCATGATATTTTTTGCCGAACCGTTCCGCGACGCCGGCGGCGAAATTGCCGCGCATTTGCGCGATGCCGTCAACTTCGCTCGCCGCGATGCCGGCGATCACTTCAATGACCTCCGGTGCGATTTCCACTTTGCCAAGCCCAGCATACTCCTGACTGGGTTCAAACACATGTTCAGACATAAGGCACCTCCTATTCCGCCTTCATAATATCATATAACTCCAAAAACTTTGTATTAAACTCGCCGCTTTGAAATTTCTCATGCTCCATTAATTTTATGTGGAACGGAATCGTCGTATGAATGCCTTCGATGATAAACTCGCCAAGCGCTCGTCTCATGCGGGCGATCGCTTCCTCGCGCGTCGGTGCATGGACGATCAATTTAGCGATCATCGAGTCGTAATACGGCGGAATCGCATAACCTGGATAAGCAGCGGAATCGACGCGCACACCCGGCCCACCTGGCGGCAAGTACATGGCGATTTTCCCCGGCGACGGCATGAAGTTTTTCGCCGGATTTTCCGCGTTGATGCGGCATTCAATCGCCCAACCGTTAAAGACGACGTCCTCTTGGGTGAGGGACAGCTTTTCACCGGATGCGATGCGGATTTGCTCTTTCACTAAATCGACGCCAGTGATCAACTCGGTGACTGGATGCTCGACTTGAATGCGCGTATTCATCTCCATGAAATAAAACTCGTTGTTCCGGTGGTCGAAAATAAATTCAACCGTGCCGGCGCCGGTGTAATTGACCGCTTTTGCCGCCTTGACCGCCGCTTCGCCCATTTTTTGGCGAATCTCATCATCGAGCGCTGGCGATGGAGCTTCTTCAACAAGCTTTTGCAGCCGGCGCTGAATCGTGCAGTCGCGCTCGCCGAGATGGATCGTATTGCCGTACGAATCGGCCAGCACTTGAATCTCAACATGGCGAAAATCTTCAATATACTTTTCAATATACACGCCTGGATTGCCGAATGCAGTTGCCGCTTCTTGCTGAGTGATGTTAATCCCTTTGATGAGCTCCTCTTCGTTGCGGGCGACGCGAATCCCTTTTCCGCCGCCGCCGGCCGTCGCTTTAATGATGACCGGGTAGCCGATCTCTGCGGCGATGGCCCGCGCTTCATCAATGCTTTCAATCACTCCGCGCGATCCGGGCACGATCGGCACGCCGGCTTCACGCATCGTCTCGCGAGCGATATCTTTAATGCCCATTTTTGTAATCGCTTCCGGACTCGGACCGATAAACGTAACATTGCACTCACGGCACAGCTCGGCAAATGCCTCATTCTCCGCCAAAAATCCGTAACCCGGGTGAATGGCGTCACAACCGGTTAGCGTGGCGACGCTCATGATGTTCGTGAAATTTAAATAACTGTCTTTTGAAGCGGTCGGTCCGATGCAGTACGCCTCATCCGCGAGCTGCACATGCAGGGCGTCGCGATCAGCTTCCGAAAACACGGCGACCGTCTCAATGCCGAGCTCGCGGCAAGCGCGGATGATGCGGACAGCGATTTCCCCGCGGTTTGCCACTAACACTTTTTTGATCATTCTCCGTTCTCTCCCTTATTCAGGCTTGACCAAAAATAACGGCTGGCCGTATTCGACGAGCTGGCCGTTTTGCACGAGCACCTCGACAATTTCGCCGTCGACTTCCGCTTCAATTTCATTAAACAGCTTCATCGCTTCAATAATGCAAACAACCGTATCTTTTTTCACTTTATCGCCCGGCTTCACATAAGGCGGCTTATCTGGCGCCGGAGCAGCGTAAAACGTGCCGACCATCGGCGACGTAATTTGGTGGAAGTTGCCCTCTGGCGCTTGCTTGACTTCCGGAGCAGCTGGTTTTTCCGCTTCTGGAGCCGGCGCTTCCGGAGCGGCTGTTTGAACCGGAGGAGCTGTCGGAGCCGGTTCAACAACGACCGGAGCAGCAGGCGTCGCCTGTACGGCTACCGTCGGCTCGGCTGCAACAGCCGTCGCGGCTTTTTTCATATGTACTTTCGTTTCACCTTGTTCGTATACAAATTCGTCGATCGAAGATTGGTCAACCAACCGAATCAATTCACGGATTTCTTGAATTTTCATCGACCTCACACCTTTCTTCCATTGTCAAGAAGTCCATTCTTAGCAGAAGGTAATAAAACGCGCTCATAACGATTATACACACAACCATAGGACAAACAAAAGGTTTTTGTGCAAAAAAGAAGCTGCTCCTATATCGAGCAGCACGTTCATCCCGCCGGCTGGAACTCAACGGTCACATATTCGGCGTCCGGAATTTCCTTTTTCACCATATGGATCACTTCGTTGGCCGATTTGGCTGAGCTTTCTTTCGCTTTAATCGTCACGCGCACTTGGTCGTCATCAGCGCGCACGAACACATCTTCATAACCGCCTTTTGATTTAATAAGTGTCTCCAATGTCGCTTCTTTTTCAGACAGAGCTTGCAGCTGTTCAATTTTATCCAACGCCTCATTTTTCTCTTCCGCCGTCGCGTTCGCCGAAGCGACGATGGCGTTCAGCTCATCGCGCAGCCGGCTTCGTTCATCTTCAATTTTCATGCGCAGCGCCATAAACAAATCATCGTCTGTTTTGTCAGCTTTTGATGGATTGTCTTTCGCCCCCGTTTCTTCAATGGAGACACTTGGCTGTTCTTTTGTTTTATCTGCTTTGCCATTGGTGGTAAACGCTGTGCTGTCCCCCATCTCTTTTGGCGCCGTCACGTAATAGACCGATAGCACAACCACTAAGCTTAACATCGTCAACAGCCACACGGTTTGTTTTTTCAACATGCCGATCTCCTCCCCTTACCCGGTCATTTTTTCGGCAAGACAGCGACGCGATAGCTTGGAACGTTTAACACTCGCGTCACAGCCTCGACAATCCATTTTTTAATTTGCAAGTTGTCCGCTCCTTTAGCGACGACAAGCACGCCACGAATGTCAGGCTTTTTCGTGGCGACAACAAGCGGCGTTTCTTCTTCGCCGTTGCGGATAATGATCACTTCTTCATTGGTTGACTCGTTTTCAATCGTCCGTTTTCCGCCTTCCTTGTCGCCTTCCTTCGTTGTTTGCTTCTGGGTCGATCGTTTTTTCTCAAATAATTTCAACTCTGTCGAATCAAGGTTGACAACTACGGTGACATCCTCCACTCCTTCAATGGCTTCGAGTGCGGCTTTTAATTCTTTTTCATACCTTTCCTCATAGGCGGCAATCACTTTCTCTTTCGTCTCTTTGCTTGACAAAAACGCCGGCTCGGATGGAGCATCTGATTGCTCAGCGGAAGGCGTTGCCGGAACATCTTCCCCACTTTTCGTAAAGTGGCTCACTACCATAAGCGCAACGCCGGCCAACAACAGGGCCACAACATAGGAAAACGGCATTTTTTTTCGGACTCCATCCCCGTCCCCTTCTTTCGGCGGCGAGGAGAAGAGCCGTTTTATAAACTGGAGCATCCCCCCTATTCCCTCCCCCTAATTTGTACGGCAATTTTATTTTTATCGACTTCCCACTTGCCGGCGAGAAAGGTGCGCACCTCTTCGGCCAGCGATGCATCGCCCTCAAGCGAAGCCGGTGGTTTCGTCGTATCGATGATGACCGGCTCCACCGTCCCGGCAGGTTGTTGTTTAGAAAGTACGACTTCGATCCTCTCGATGTCATCCGGCATGCGCCAACTTTCTTTGTCATCAGCGTAAATGTTGACATCAGCCTTCAATCCATACTTTTCCATCAACTCCTCATTTACGTCGTTTTCCAACTGGACAGCCATTTGTTCTAAAATATATGCGCGTTGTGAAGCTTGTATTTCTTTTTTCTTTTGCTCGATTTGATTTTTTATCGTTTCATCGCTCGTTTGGCCGTCGGAAAAACGGGCGATTGCCGAAGCGACTAGCTGTTCCGGATCAATCGAGGTGAGCTGGAGCACGGGCCTGAGCATCACGAGCAACAGCATGAGTCCGATGGCCATTTTGACATATTTTTGCATCGTTCCGGACGGCAGCAAAAAGTCGATGACGATGGCAAACAGCAAAAACAAAATGATGTTCGTAACCCATTCAATGACAAACTGCATACCGTTCCTCCTAGCGGACCATCATCGTAATGTTCCCTGCCATGACCATGACCGTAAGACTGAGGAAAAACATCAGCGATACGATGAGCAGCGCCGCTAACACATAGCCGATGCTTTTGCTGATGATGTTGAGGCATGAAAGCACCGGCCCGCCGCCGAGCGGCTGCAATAAGGCGGCTGATAGTTTGTAGACGATGACAATCGCGAAAATTTTCACCGCTGGAAAGAGAGCGATCATTAATAAAATCGCTACCCCAACTAACCCAACAGCGTTTTTCAGCAGCATGGAAGCAGCGACAACTGTATCGGCGGCATCAGTAAACAGTTTGCCGACGACTGGAATGAAGTTGCCGGTGACAAACTTCGCCGCCCTTAAAGCGACGCCATCCGCCACCGCCGTTGTTGCCCCACGCACTGACATCACCCCAAGAAAAACCGTTAAAATGATGCCGAGCAAACCGAGGGCGACTTTGTTCAACAAATCGGCAAGCTGGGTCGCCTTATACCGGTCGCTGAGCGTGCTGACAATAGCAAGTAGCGCCGCCAGCAACAAAAGGGGCAATGTGACATATTCAACGACCGTTCCTGTTGTGTTCATCAAAAACAAAATGATCGGGTGAAAAAACGCTGCCGATACAACCCCGCCAGAAGAAGCAAGCAGCGCGAGCAGCAGCGGGATGAGAGCGATGATGAAATGGCTCATCGTCTGCACTGCCCCAAGTGCATAGTCAGCAGCGAGGCGAAAGCTATTTAGAGCAATCAGCAACAGCACCATATAGATGACCGCTTGGGCAATTTTGCTCACCTCCTGCTGAGCGAACGCGTTTTGCAATGATTGCAGCACCGTGCTGAATACAGCGAGCAAAATGAGCGTGCCGAGCAACTTCCCGTTTACTTGCAATTCGTAAAATAAGTAACGGGTGAGCGCTTTCAGCCATTCAGCAGGCGACCATTGCCGCTCACCGCTTAAAAAATCGGCAAGTGATCCTTTTTCGCTTTCCGGCAAAAAGCCGCCGTATTCGTTGACGATCGTTTCCCAATAGCGGCGAATATCGCTCACATCAAGCCGGGCGAGCTGCTCACTGATAGACGGCTCGTTGCTTTCAGCTTGTACAACTAGCGGACAAAAAAAGAGAAAAAGCAGTCCGGCCATAAGGAACGCTGTCCGTTTCAATTCGTTCCCTCCTTATCGTGCCGTCGGAATGAGGCTAACGACCGCTTCAATAATGGCGGTCAAAATCGGAACAGCAAGCGCCAAAATGACAATTTTGCCGCCGAGCTCAATTTTGGCGGCAATCGCCCCTTGACCAGCGTCCTTGGAAATTTGTGCGGCAAATTCGGCAATGTAGGCAATGCCGATAATCTTCAACATCGTTTCTAAGTACACCATTTGGATATGGGCGCCCTCCGCCATTTCCCGCAGCATCAGCAAAATTTCACTAATTTGGTCAACAAGCAGCAAGAAAATCGTGCAGCCAACAAAAACCGTTAATAAAAAGGCGAGGTTTGATTTTTGTTCCTTTAACAATGCAACTAAAAACGTCGCAATCAACCCGAGGCTGACAATTTGCAAAATATCAATGGCCAATCCCCCCCTACCCGTGAAACAAAAAGACGTCTTTAATTTTTTGGAACAAATCGCTCACAATCGAGGCGACCATAAACAAAATATAAATAAAGCCGAGCAGCGTCACCCATTGGGCGTATTCTTTCCGTCCCATCTGATCGAGCACCGTATGCAAAAACGCGATGACGATGCCGACGCCGGCGATTTTTAAAATGATATCGACATCGATGCCCATTCATTCCTGCCTCCTGTCTACATGAGTAAAATAACGAGCAGCAGCCCGGCCAACACACCTAAACTTTTCGCCATTTTGGCATAGCGAGCTTGATTGTCGATCGCTTCCTCTTCCTCCCGCTCTAAATGGGCGAGCGCCAACGCGATTTGCTTTTGCTGCGTCAGCCGGTCATACTGGCCGAGCGTGGCACCAAATTGCTTCATCACTTCCAATTCCCCTTGTTTCAGCGCTGTTTTCCCCCATGAGGCTTGTAAACTTTTCTCCCATGCCTCCACCACGCTCGTCTCTTCGTTGCGCAACGTCTCGGCAAACCGAAAAAACAACTCGCATACTGGGGTAGCCGTTTGCCGAGCGATATGGGCAGACGCTTCAGCGAGCGGCGTATGCCCGTACATCACTTCAGCCTCAAGCGCCCTGAGCGCTGCTTTCAGTTGGCGGAGCTGGCGCGGTCTCTCATACAAAGCATGGGCGGCCGCGAATCCTAGCCATGTCGATGCGGCAATGATGAGCAATGCACCAAACCATTTCATCGGCTTACCACCGTCCGTTGTTCATACAACACCGTCCCACTGGCATCGAGAATGCGCCGGATCGCGCCAGGATGGGGGATGTTCGTCAGTTCAATAAACCGTTCAAATACCTTTTGCTCCATCACCGAACCTAGCGTCGGCCGCTGTTGAACGTCTTTGATGCTGCGACCATGCACGGTCGTCCATACAGAGACGCCGGCGTTCGCTGCCTCGAGCACCGCTTCACTATCTTCCTCACGCCCAATTTCATCGACGATAATGACATCCGGGCTCATCGAGCGGATCATCATCATCATTCCTTCCGCTTTCGGACAGGCATCCAACACATCGAGACGCGGGCCGAAAGAAAATTGCGGAATCCCTTTCACACAGCCGGCGATTTCCGAGCGCTCATCAACGATCGCCACCTTTTGCGCTGGGATGCGCTCTGTTCCGCTGCTGATAAGGCGCGCTACGTCGCGCAGCAACGTCGTTTTTCCAGTTTGCGGTGAACCGATGATCATCGTGTGGCACCAACGTCCATCATACACATACGGAATCAGTGGATCGGCGATGCCGACTTGTTCTTTGGCGATGCGGATATTAAAAGAGGCAACGTCACGAATGGCCTTCACCTTGCCGCCTTCTGTGATGACCTTGCCGGCGAGCCCGACGCGATGCCCCCCTTCGATCGTCATAAACCCGCGCTTTAGCTCTTCTTCGACAGCATAAATTGAATAACGGCTCAATTTGTTCAGTAACTGCACGCCATCCTCTTTCGTTACCTCATATGGCAATAAGCGGGCCGTTCCGTTGGCAATCACCTCAAGCGGCCGGGAGACGCGGATACGGATTTCTTCAATTCCGTCACGCCATGAAGGGAGCTGCTGCACCGCCATAGCGATCGTTTTCGGCAAAATTCCCCATACCGCTTCCATGGCCCTCCTCCTTTTCTCGTGGACTAGTTCATATGTATGGGCGGAATATGCCGTTTATTCCTTACTTGTAAATAGCAAACAAAATGAGTGCCACCCCAAGCGCGACAAGTCCAAGACGGGAAAACGAAAGCTCGTCCGCCAGTGAAAGCAGCCCGATCGTCATCGTCACGATCATCACAGTCGGGCCGACGACGGCGAGTCCAGCGTTGATGGCGAGCGCTTTTTTGACATCGTTGAACGCCAACATCAATAACGCTGCGCAGAGTTCAATGAACGCCGATAACATCCGCATACTGGCCATCGCCAACACGGACGGATCGAACGATCGCAGCCAATGTTTCATAGGCCCCTCCTGTTTCGAAAAATGGGATTGATTAGTACAAACGTATGCGGGAACAAGCCATTTCAGAAGAAGTTTTTGGCGGTGAAAACAGAGATGAACATCAAAGCGGCATGAAAACCAGCCAATCTGCTTTCATGCATAAAAAAACAGCACCAGTCCGGAATTTTCCGGACTGGTGCTGTCCCTTTTTGGCTGCTTATGCCCGCGAAACGTACGTACCGTCAGCCGTGTTAATGATGAGCGTGTCGCCTTCATTGACGAAAAACGGCACTTGAACGACAAGACCGGTTTCGAGCTTGGCCGGCTTCGAACCGCCGGAAGCCGTGTCACCTTTGATGCCCGGCTCTGTTTCAACGACTTTCAACTCGACGGTGTTCGGCAGCTCAACACCGATCGTTTCGCCTTGATACATCATGATAAATACTTCCATGTTTTCTTTTAAGAACTTCAGCTCATACTCAATTTGTTTCGCTGGCAGCTCGATTTGTTCGTATGTTTCCATATCCATAAAGACATGCAAGTCGCCGTTAGCGTATAAATATTGCATTTTGCGCGTATCAATTTGTGCCCGGTTTACTTTTTCGCCAGCGCGGAACGTCCGCTCTTGAATGGCGCCGGTACGCAAGTTGCGCAGCTTCGAACGGACGAACGCCGCCCCTTTGCCCGGCTTAACATGCTGGAACTCAAGGACGCGCCAAATCTCGCCGTCGACCTCAATCGTAAGCCCTGTGCGAAAATCGTTCACTGAAATCATTGACTGAAATTCCTCCTCACGCAATCCGTTATAAAATGATTAGTTCTTTCGGCGAATGAGTGAGCGCTTCGTTCCCGTCGCCAGTAATGACTGTGTCGTCTTCAATGCGCACCCCGCCAAGTCCCGGGATATAAATGCCCGGCTCGACGGTGACGACCATGCCCGGCTCGAGCACCACATCAGAACGGAACGAAAGCGTCGGCCCTTCGTGAATCTCAAGACCAATGCCATGGCCCGTCGAATGGCCGAAATAGTCGCCGTACCCTTTTTCGCGGATATAATCGCGCGTTAACGCATCAGCCTCTTTGCCGGTCATGCCTGCCTTAAGACCGTCCATACCGCGCCGCTGCGCCTCAAGGACGATATCATAAATCGTTTTCAGTTCGTCGTTGATTTCGCCGACGGCAACCGTCCTTGTGATATCGGAACAATATCCTTTGTAGTAAGCCCCGAAATCAAGCGTGACAAGCTCGCCGCGCTCAATCGTTTTCTCTGACGCCACCCCGTGCGGCAACGCCGAACGGTAACCGGACGCGACGATCGTCTCAAAGGAAGAAGAAGACGCTCCTTGCTTGCGCATAAAAAACTCGAGCTCATTCGCTACTTCGATTTCTTTGACGCCCGGACGGATGAACGACAAAATATGGGCAAATGCTGCATCGGCGATTTCCGCTGCTTCCTTTAATATCTTAATCTCTGCTTCCGACTTAATCAAGCGCAACTTTTCCACTACATGAGCCGTGGGCACAAGCTCGGCGCTGATCGCTTCCTCATACGCTTTATATGCCGCATACGTTACATGTTCCTGCTCGAAGCCAAGCTTTCCGATACCAAGCCGCTTTACTTGCTTCGCAATTTCCTCAATGATCGGCCCGCTATGTTGAACAATCTCAAAGCCTTCGACTTGTTTGGATGCTTGTTCGACATAGCGGAAATCTGTAATAAAAACCGCCCCTTCACGGCTGACAATCGCGACGCCGGCCGTGCCGGTGAACCCAGTGATGTAACGTCGATTGTAGCCGTTTGTCACTAAAAGCCCATCAATATGCTGCTCCTCAAGAAGCGCCCGAAGTTTTTCCAGCTTTTCCATCCTTCATTCTCCTCTTCCCGTGAATTTGCCCTCTCCCCCACGCGTCAGTAGACCATGAAATGGGGGCTTTTCAGCTACGATCATGCCAAAGGAGGCGCCATTCATCGGCTTGACACGACCGTTCGTCACCAGCTATAACGTGATGCCAAATCGCACGAAAACCTTCTTTATTTTACCATAAGAGGAGAAGTTTCCGCTATACATCGGTTTTACAGAAGGGGCATCATTTTTGTTAAGTTAAATGAAGGAGCTCTTCGTCAACTTCCTTCCTTCGCTGCCTCTTTCCCGGCGCTTTGAGATCCCCGATTCATTTCCTGTGTCTCAAAGGAAATCGAATATCCGACGAACACCCCGTATAAAATGTATAAACAAAGTGTCGTAATGACTGTATTCATGTTCAAATCAGCGACCGGTTGGACGTTTGGAAATAACGGATTGAATAAATAAAAGATCACAACCCACAACGCAGCACCGTATAAAATGCCTGGCCACATACCACGAATTTTTCGCAGCAACGCATAGTAAAGAAGCGCCGCGGCAATGGAAATGACACCGATCAACACGATTGCCACATAGTTGCCCACTTTTCCGTGTTTCCATTCACCGGCGACCCAAGGAGTCAAAATCATGTTTGGGCTGATTTCGCTAAAGTTGAAAAAGTGGGCTAAATAGCCGATTAGACTCCAAAACACCCCGCCGACAAATCCGATAATGATCGTTTTTTGCAGGAGTGTCATGGGCCGCTCTGTTTTCTCCTGCTCGAGCTTTCCTTGTTGTTCCGCCATCATGCTGCACCTCCTTGTCCGTTAGTATGACCTACAGCTTGTCGCACCATGAATCAAGCGAAAAAAATGATTGGCGTTGTGTAAATAATGGATTTTTTGGCAATCATAACAATAACATCAACCTAGAGGTTTCCGAACGTTTCCTGTAGAATAAAATAATAAACATAAAAATAGGTTGGTGTTTGCTTGATGAAACAAATGGATAAACCGTTATACGGCGGCCAAGCGGTCATCGAAGGAGTGATGTTTGCCGGCAAAACGCACTCTGTCACCGCTGTTCGCCGCAATGATGGAACGATTGAATACTTTTCCTTGCCGCGCCGCGCCAATCCGACGCTGGCCGCCTTTAAGAAAATTCCGTTCGTTCGCGGCATCATCGCCATTATCGAAGCGAGTGCGAACGGAGCCAAACATTTACAGTTTGCGAGTGAGCGGTATGAGGTGGCTCCAGGGGAGGAACAGGAGGCGGTTGAGGAAAGCAGCTCCAAACTGACGCTCATTCTCGGCGCTGCGGCCATCGGTGTACTGTCGTTTCTATTCGCCAAAACGATTTTTACACTCATCCCGGCGCTCGCCGCTGCTTCTTTCAAACCGCTTGTCCCCGGGAAGACAGGACAGATTTTGCTTGAAGGGGTTTTTAAACTTGCTCTGCTGCTTGGCTATATTTACTTTATTTCGTTAACGCCGCTTGTGAAGCGCGTCTTCCAATACCACGGCGCGGAACATAAAGTCATCAACGCCTATGAAGCGGGCTGGCCGCTAACCGTTGAGCATGTTCAGCGCGCCTCGCGCCTTCACTATCGGTGCGGCAGCAGCTTTATTTTATTTACGGTCATCGTCGGCTTATTCCTTTATTTGTTCGTGCCGACCGATCCGCTTTGGCTGCGGATTGTTAACCGACTTGCCTTAATTCCTGTTGTACTTGGCGTTTCGTTTGAAGTATTGCAGTTTACAAATAAATTGAGAGATGTTCCGCTGCTGCGTTGGCTCGGCTACCCTGGGCTATGGCTGCAGCGGCTGACGACAAAAGAACCAGACGATGCTCAAGTGGAAGTGGCCATCGCCTCGTTTCAGCAGCTTCTTCAGTTGGAAGCGGAAGCTGAAGCGAAAAAAGCGGCACAGTAATTGACTAAAGGGGGTGGATTCATTGCGGCGCAGGGCCATTCACCCACTCGTCGGTCTCATGATCTTGCTTGGAACGCTTGGTATTGTCTATACCCTTTTTGCCCATCCGACGGTGCTGTTCCGCCAGCTGTTGTTTGTTGCAATGTTTGTAGCCGCAATTTATCTCTTTTATCGTTTCGTGTATCAACGTCGATTCGATAAAGAACGGTTGTCGTATTTAAAAGCGGTGCGGCAGTCGAAAAAGCTCCATCCCCGTTCCGGGCGCAAGCAGCCAAAGCCGGCGAAACTGAAACGGCCGCTGAAAAAGCGGACAGCAACCCCGCATTTAACCGTGATCGATGGAAAAAAAGGCAAAAAAAAGAATCGAGCTTCGTTTTAGCTTGATTCTTTTTTTGTCTACCGCTGTCCGCGAGAGAAGGGTGATGCTCCTTGGCGCGTGATTATCCGATTTTCTTCATCGAGGGTGTCGCAATCACACCGTTCCTTACCTAGTATGCCCATTGCTGCAAAAATTGCCGCGTCCGCTCGCGCCCGTAATCGATAAGATTTCGCCGCACCTCCGGATCGACAGAAAACTCGGTCGAAATGACGTTTTTTACTGGTAAAAAGACGATGTTTTTTTCATGGCGGCGGGAAATGTAGCGGGCGTCATGCGCCTCTTTCATCGCTTCAAACAGCGCCTCATACAAATGTAAAGCATTGGAGATTTTTTGTCTTGGTCGCTCGCCTGGCTTAGCGCTCAGCTGGATGCCAAGCACCGGTCGCTTTTTCGTCCGCTTTTCCTCATCAAAGAGAAAAAGCGGAAAGTTGCTCAACACCCCCCCATCGACGATGAGAGCCGTACCGTTTTTCCCTTGGAGGCGAACCGGCTCGAAAAAATAAGGAATGCTAACGCTCATCCGCACCGCTTTGGCGACGGAAAACGAGCTCGGGTCAATGCCATATTCGTTTAAATCGTCCGGCAGCACGACGATGCGACCGTTTGTGACATCAGAGGCGACGATATACAAACTGCCGGCCGGCACATCTTGAAACGTCCGCACCCCACGGGCGGCAAGCACCGACTCAAGCCACTGTTCAAGCACTTTTCCTTCATAAAGACCGAGATGCCAATAGAGACGCACCCACTTCCAGATGGAAAAGGGAAGCCATGACGCCGATTCATCCAAAAACTGCTTAAGTTCCAACTCCCCAAGCAAGTCCGCGATCTCGCGAGCACTGTAGCCTGCCGCTAGCAGCGCGGCCAACATCGCCCCCGCACTCGTCCCGGCAAGCCGTTTCCAGCGCAGCCCTTTTTCCTCAATGGCCTCATACGCTCCAATCAAGGCAAATCCTTTCACTCCACCCCCAGAAAAAACGATATCGATGTCCACTGCTGCCTCCCCCTTCTCACCGTTTTATACAATATGTAAGAAAAAGGAGAGGCGTTTAGTACGGAAAACAAAAAAGAGCAAGCAACGGCTTACTCTCCTTGTTCATTGCGCTTTTGGATATTGCGAAGCGCTTCTATGCGGCGTTCGTCCTCTTGAAAATATTGCACTAAATCGCCAATTCGGTCGATGGCGTTCCAGCTCAAATGATGTTCAATCCCTTCCACGTCGTGGTAAATGTTTTCCTCGTTGACACCAATCAAACGAAGAAACTGCTCAAGCAGCTCATGACGATAAACGAGCCGCTGGCCAATTTTCTTCCCTTTCGGCGTCAAAACGAGACCACGGTATTTTTCATACACTAAATATTCATCCTTATCGAGCTTTTGCACCATTTTCGTCACCGAGGAGGGATGGACGGACAACGCCTCCGCGATATCAGAGACGCGGGCATAGCCCTTCTCTTCAATCAAAATATAAATTTGTTCAATATAATCTTCCATGCTCGGTGTCGGCAACGTTTGTCCCCTCCTGCCATGTTCACCTGCCATAGCATAACGAAGCCATTCCATCCATGACGATTCGTATCCCCTGGACTTCCTGACAGGCAAAAAAATAGCAATCAATACCATTATATCATACAGAGGGGATTACGTAAAATATTGCACATAAGCGCCCGGAAAAAACTGTTCAATATAGCGGCGCATTGTGTCTTCGAGCTCCTTCGCTTCCTCGTCACGATACACATACTTGCCGATCCCATATCTCCCCCATTTGTACTTCCGCTTCGTCTCATCAAGGTCAAGTCTCGTTTTCGGATATCGTTGCTCAATCACTCGTTTCGCCGGCTTGGTAAACCGGTGTTGAATAAGCTCAAACGTCAAATCCGACAAGTCCATCCCTTCCAATTGCCGAGCGAGCTCCTGAAACAATTCGAAATACCCTCGTTCCCAACCTTCATGCCGGTAAATCGGCGCGACGACAAAGCCAAGTTTATAGCCGGCGCCGGCCACTTTGCGCGCCGCTGCAAGCCGCCCGTCAAAGGAGGACGTTCCCGGCTCGAAATGGTTGATGACATAGCGGGAGTTGATGCTGAAGCGAAACCGCGTCTTACCGTTATGCCGGGCATCCAATAAATGGTCAACATGCTCATATTTCGTCACAAACCGGAGCCGGCCGTAGTCGGTCGCACCAATAAACTCGATCGCTTTTTTCAGCGAATGGGTCAAATGATCAATCCCGACAATGTCGGACGTGCACGCCGCCTCGAAACGGGTGATCTCGGGCGCGCGCTCGTTAATATATTTTTGTGCCTGCGCGAAAATGTCGTCCAAATTGACATACACGCGAATGTACGGCTTGCTTCCTAATGTCGTTTGCAAATAACAATAATGACAATGGCCCATGCATCCGGTCGCCAATGGAATCGCATACTCCGCGGACGGCTTCGAGGAATCGAATTTCAGCGTCCGCCGTACACCAACAACGAGCGTCGATTTCGCGTTTCGATACCGCGCCAGCTCCGTCTCTCCAGGAATGCCGCGCACTTGGTTGTGTGACGTCGTCTCCCGAATCTTAATTCCCATTTGCGTAAATTTCTCATACAGTTCTTTCCCGAGCGGATACGACAACGCCTCCGGCTCGAAATACACAAGTTTGGGCACAAACGGTTTCATTCATTTCCCTCCATGTTCTCCGTATTTGATGTTAGTATGATTCAAGGATGGAGGGAAATCGCGTGCTTCTTTTGCTTGGCATCATTTTTCATGGAAGGCTCATTACCCCCAATTTGATATGTTCATCTCCCAGCGAAACCAACGACCATGCCCATCGGTTTCAGCCACGATTTTCCGATATTCTCGGCCGTCAATCATGCCATCCAGATGCAATTTCCGATCCCACATGTTGTTATACACATGGAACAAATCCCGCTGACAGCCGATTTCGTGAATCTGTTCCATCAACATATGTTTTGCCTCCTCGGACATTTGGTTTGCGACATGCGTATGGAAAATGCAAACAACAGTATCCGACGGAACTTGTGCCACGATCTCAGCAAGAAGTTTGACCCCGTCCCCCTCGATCAGGCGCACCGGCATTTGTTCAAGTCGACGGGCCGCTTGTGCAAACAGTTGGCGCCGATCATGATGTTCAGGCCAAATGAGCGCCTCCATCCATCGTCGATCATCCTCTTTTTTCAAGTCAATCACATGCAAATCGATACCGATCCGTTCGGCAACCGGCGGGCTTTCCAGTAATAAAAAAGGCGACCTGTCTCCATGAATGTTTGAGGTAATAAGAACATCAGAATATACATTTCCATAGGAACCTTGCTGTCCATAATTGTACCGGTACTGATCCCACACCAGTTGCAAACCGGCGCTTGTGCCAATTTCAATGAGTGACAAAGGCTTTTTCACTTGTTCGTAAATCCAGCAAAAAACAGGATATAAATACGAACAGCGCCGGACTTCATTTGTTTGCACGAGCCGATAAGCCAATATGTCTTTCAGATCTTCCCAGTAACAAAGGCAAAAATCACGGAAATAAGGAAAAGCAGTTGCCGGCGGCCGTGGCTTCTTAACGATACTTCCGTAAAACTCTCGCAACTCATGTTCATACCCTTTCAACAGCAAATCATGTACTGCCCCAAACAACAAGTTGGGAACTGGCTGGCCGCTGCGAGCGTGCGAAGCAAGACAGAGAAGCTTCTCATCTGCAGCGATGTGAAAAGAGAGATGTTCATACAACGGACTAGATCCTCGGCATTCATGGACGGCAAAACGCCGAAACCGTTCGGCAATCCATGCGAAATTCAAGTTGATCCCCTCGTTTCTTCAACCTTTCACAAACTTCTTTGCGTCTCGATCGGAATCCAACGAACCAATTCGATCCTTTCGCTCACTATTTCGTTGCCACCGACTCGTTTTCCTCTCAAGCATTTATCCGACTTTGCGATACACCATGATAAGCGCGCAACCGCAAAAAAACTAAACGGACGAGAGAGAGTTACGCTGTCTCGCGAGCTGATTGATCGCTTCGTGCAGTGTTGAAGGAAAAACGGCAACCGATTCATAAACGAGTTGACCGCCTCGGGGAACGGCAAATCCATCGTGAGGACAAGCTGGATCATTTCATCATCGAGGTGCGGAGCCACTTCAAAAAAATCGAAGACGAACTGGCCGACCATCGCCGTATGTTTGAACGATTGTCGAATGATTGATGCAACACGAACATCGTCATCGAATACGTGAACGGCAAAGTTAGTCAACATGACACCAAATTTTATCCGCTCAAAAGCAGTTCGAACGTCAAACTACAAAGGAAAAGCGCATACGCTCTAGCCCCTGGCTTATCGGAAGTTGTCTTCTAACTTTCATAGAACTTTCGATGCTATCCTCCCTAGATTCGATACTAGTATGGTTTAGGGAGGAAGGAAAATCGCTCTCTTCTTTCATTTGACATCATTTTTCGACCGCGTCTAGATCACCTGCACCTTAAAAATTATTCTAACTAAACAAAAAATTTTTTGTTTCTACCTTGTTAAGGCACGAAATGTAAGATACAATAACATTACATTTTGTTAAAAGAATTGGAGGGATTGTATGAAGTTATCGTTAAAAATCATTATCGCACTCGTACTTGGATCCATCGTCGGACTGGCCTTCAACCTTCTTTTCCCCCAATCATTTGATATAGTCAACACATATGTGTTTACGCCTCTCGGTAAACTCTTTTTAAATTTAATTAATATGATCGTCGTACCTATCGTCTTTTTTTCCATCGTATTAGGGACAGCCGGACTAGGAGATCCAAAAAAACTCGGACGAATCGGAATCAAAACCATTTCGTATTTCCTCATCACTACAGCCATCGCCATTGTTATCGGCATTTCATTAGCGTTAGTAACCAAACCTGGGAGCGTCGGCGACTTTAACATCAGCCAGGCTCAATTTGAACCAAAAGAGGCACCACCTGTGTCAGAAACTTTATTAAACATTATTCCAAAAAACCCTGTTCAAGCGTTTGCAGAAGGAAACATGCTGCAAATTATCGCTTTTTCCATCTTTGTCGGGTTTGCGCTTTCGATGTTGCGAGAAAAAACAGCTGGCTTGTTCAAACTCATGGAGCAAGGCAATGAAGTGATGATGTATTTAGTCACTGTCATTATGCGGTTTGCCCCGTATGGTGCATTCGGCTTAATCGCCTCCGCCGTCGGCAGCCAAGGAATGGACGCCATCCGCTCGATGGGAATGTACATGTTTGTCGTTCTTTTCAGTTTGATCCTTCATATGCTGTTCACATACGGCTCATCGCTCTACCTGTTTGCCAAGCGCAATCCGTTCTCCTTTTTCAAACAGTTCGCTCCGGCGATGGGAGTGGCGTTCAGCACATCGAGCAGTAACGCGACACTGCCGATTTCAATGAACGTGGCCCAAACAAAACTCGGTGTGCCTAAACACATTAGCAGTTTCGTGCAGCCATTAGGAGCAACCATCAATATGGATGGCACGGCCATTATGCAAGGGGTCGCCACTATATTTATCGCTCAAGCTTACGGTATTGACCTTACTATCTCGCAATTAGCAACGGTTGTATTAACGGCTGTATTGGCCAGCATTGGAACGGCGGGTGTGCCCGGTGTCGGATTAGTGATGCTGGCGATGGTGCTGAATTCCGTCAACCTCCCTGTCGAAGGGATCGCATTGATCATCGGCATCGACCGGCTTTTAGACATGGCCCGCACTGCTGTCAATACTACCGGTGATGCCGCTTGTGCCGTAATCGTTGCTGAAACAGAGAAGAAGTACGCAGAAGTTGGTACAAAAGCGTCCTAATTAGGACGCTTTTTTTCTTCCTTCGTTCACACTGTGAATCCATAGGGAAAAGACGCGAAGCCATTTTAAAAAACAAGAACGAGCGAACCGGCGAGCATTGCATATTAACACAATGCAAACATTGAATACGTGAGTAGCAAAATCGGCCAGCATGACCACCGAAATCTACCAATTGAAAAAGCAGCTCGAACTTCAAAACGTAAGGGAAAAGCATATGCCCTATGACTAGCACATACACGCTAACTACTTGACTTATCCGCGCTTGCGGACGCGGAAATTGTCTTCTAACAGCACCCAGTTTTCCGGATACGGATACCCGAGCACCCAGTAGCTGATTCCACGCAACCTGTATTCTTTCACCAGCTCAAACTTCGCCAACGCGCTGCGAGCATCCTCAAACCATACTTCGTGACGGCGTCCTTGCTCATCCGTGTAGCGATAAAACGGCGAGGCGGCCACAGGGTCGTACTGAATGGATGCTCCGTAGCGAATGGCGCGCTCCACAGCTTCTTGCGGGCTGAACGTTTCTGCCTCTTGTCCTTGCACGTGCGGCAACACCCAATCACGGGCATAAATTTGAAACCCCATCATGATTTTCTCTCGCGGGATCGCCGTCACGGCATAATCAAGTACGCGCCGAATTTGATTCACCGGAGAAATCGCTTGCGGCGGTCCAAACCGATAGCCCCACTCATACGTCATGAGCACGACGAAATCGGCGATGCGCCCGTGAGCTGGATAATCGTGCGCTTCATACAGCAATCCTTTTTGTTCCGCGCTGACTTTGGGCGCGAGCGATGTCGATAGCAAATATCCTTCCGCGTGAAGCCGAGCTGCCGCCCGCCGCAAAAACGCATTGTACCGCTCACGGTCGGACGGGTAGACATTTTCAAAATCAACATTCAACGCCCGGTACCCTTTCGCTCGCATCACTTGAATGATATTGTCAAGCAACCGCGTTTGCAGTGCAACGTCAGCTAAAATCGTTTGCGCTAGCCGCGAGCCTGGGTCTTCGTACGTAAAATTCGTGATCGTCATCATCGGCACGATGCGCGCAGCAGAGGCGGCCTGAATGATCGCCACATCATTGATGGGATTCAGCCCACCATCAGCGCGCATCGTATAGGCAAACGGGGCGGCATATGTCAAATGGCGGCCAACTTCACGCACTTGTTCCGCCCCTTTCTCCCCCTGGTCGATCGTAAATGCATTCACGTCAATGATCGGTTTGGCTGGTGGAATGACAAGCCGCTGTCCGGGAACGATCATATTCGGATCGGCAATCGGATTAAACTCAATGATTTGCTGGACGCTGACCTGGTAGGCGGCGGCAATTTGCCCTAACGTTTCCCCCGCGCGCACCGTATGAATGCGAGCCGGGATCAACAATGCTGTGCCTGGATAAATGAGCGCCGGGTTGGCGATTCGGTTCGCCTGTACGATCGCTTCGACCGTCACTCCATACGAATGGGCGATCTGCCATAACGTTTCCCCTGCACGAACGGTATGATAGCGATACGGCACCGGAATGACAACCGCTTGCCCGGTAGCAAGCCGATTCGGATCGCTCAGCTCATTGGCAGCAATGAGCCGCTCGAACGGGACACCGTAGCGGCGGGCCAGCTGCCAAAGCGCTTCCCCGCGCTGGACGACATGAATAATCATCGCCACTCCCCCCTTCGTTTCTCCTCTCCTTTTATCACTATATTTTTCCTCCTCTTTTTTATGTAAAAAAAACGCTGGTTTCACAATGGAAACCAGCGTTTGTTGCAAGTATATCAGTTCTGAAAATGGCTAATTTGTTTAAATTTCTTTTGAATATATACGTAAATGTTTATTTCTATTTCAAGTCGAGAGTTTTCATTTTATCTAATTCATTTTTTCTTTTCTTATATAGATATTTTCGGCCACTTTGCCATTCAGCAATAAGAAAAAGCAAACCGAGCAATAAATAAAGGACATACGCAATAGCATTTTCCATTCGCTCGGATATTAACATCCATGTTAACACCACAATATAAGCAACTGGCAGAATTGCCCCCCAATATGCACGATTCCTCGTCGAAAGGAAGAATTGAACTGCTAAAACACCAGCAACAATAAACACTCCGTAAGCTCCAAGGTCCATTATCTCTCCCCCTTTTCCTGTTTATATTTTTCAATAATTAATTTAGCTACTTCTACGCTTATTTGATCATCAATGGATAGACGCTTGATAAACTTAATAAACTCCTCATTTTCTAATGAATCATTCACTTTTATTTTTTCGATTAAACGATCAAGCCTAAGTCTTACGGTTGGATACGATACTTCATACATCTTCGCCATTTCTTTTAAAGAACCCGAGCTCAAAACAAAATTTTTAATAAATTCCAAATCCTCGTTTTCCAAGGATAAAACCCAATTTGGGATATGATTTATATCCATATTCTCCCTCCTCTCTTTTATATTATCAATTTAACTTTAACATACTTATTAAATAAATTAAAGTGTTTTTTTATTTTTTTAAATATATTATTAATGTGTTTTTTAAATAAAAAAGATTCAAACTGTATTACATTCAAAAGGACTCTTTTTAAAACAAAACTTCTCATTTTTGTTCAATAATAAAAAAACAACCTCTTATGTTTCACAATACATAAGAGGTTGTTTTATCGGACTTTATGATCAATGATCCAACACTTTAAATTTACATACTCAACCGATTACAGCCCGCATTTTAGCTGAGCGCCGCAGCTCGTGCATGTATTGCAGCCACCGATTTCTTCGATCGTCCCTTCGCGGCAAATCGGGCAAATGTTGCCAATTTCCGAGCCGATCGTCACATCAGTGGAGCGCACATCTTGAATCGTATCGACAAGAACGACAGTGCGTTTCTTCGCTTGTTCTTCTGTCTCTTCCGGAATGAGCTCCAGCTGCTCTTCGACCGTATTTTCTTCCGCTTTCAGCGTCAACACTTGCGCATCACGGCTGCCGTCAACATAGACGGTACCGCCTTTCGCGCCGCAGCGCCACAGCCGCTCATACACTTTTTGTACTTGCTCGACCGTGTAACCTTTTGGCGCATTGACCGTTTTCGACAAGCTCGAGTCGACCCAGCGCTGAATGATGCATTGCACATCAGCATGCGCTTCCGGTGACAAGTCCATCGCCGTCACAAACCAATGCGGTAAATGGTTCGGGTCGGCTTCCGGATGCTTGTCTAAATATTCTTGGACGATATCGGCCTTCACTTCGATAAATTTGCCGAGGCGGCCGCTCCGGTAGTATGCGAACGAGAAGTACGGCTCAAGCCCGGTCGAGACGCCGACCATCGTTCCGGTCGATCCCGTTGGCGCCACCGTCAGCAAGTGCGAGTTGCGAATGCCGTATTGTAAAATATCTTGGCGAATGTCTTCTGGCATCCGTTTCATGTAGCCGGTGTTGATGAACGCTTCGCGCAGTTGACGCGTTTCTTCTTCCGTCTCGCCGACAAGGAACGGGAAGCTGCCTTTTTCTTTCGCCAGTTCGATCGACGCTCGGTAAGCGGTTGTGGCGATCGTTTGGAACAATTCATCCACGAGTTGATTTCCTTCTTCAGAACCGTACTCTTTTTCACAGTAAATGAGCAAGTCAGCCAATCCCATAACGCCAAGGCCGATGCGGCGCTCACCAAGCGCTTGTTTTTTATTTTCCTCAAGGAAATACGGCGTTGCGTCAATAACGTTGTCTTGCATTCGCACGCCAATCTCGACGGTGCGTTTCAGTTTTTCATAGTCGACGACTTTCCGCTCTTTATCGACCATGTTCGCCAAGTTGATGGCGGCAAGGTTGCAGACAGAATATGGTGCTAAAGGTTGTTCCCCACATGGGTTAGTTGCAACAACTTTTTGTCCGTACGCACGGGCGTTCGTCATATCATTCGCATTGTCGATGAAGAAAATGCCTGGCTCGGCGGAGTACGTCGCGCAAATGTTGATCAGCTTCCATAGCTCACGGGCGCGGATTTTCCGGTAGACGCGGACACGGTATCCCATTTTTTCCCATTCGCGCACATCGCCAACTTCATGCCATTTTTCGTTATAAATGCGCATTTCTTCTTCGGAATAGGTTTCTACATCCGGGAAGCGCAGTGCATATTCATCGTCGTTTTCGACCGCCTCCATGAACTCTTTTGTTAAGCAGACCGAAATATTCGCACCGGTTAAAAAGTCGGGGTTATGGACGGTATATGTACCGCCGGTGCGCAGTTTTTCTTCGGCGTCTTTAATGATTTCTTCGGTAAATCCACCGTAGTCAGGCTCGTTTTTGTACCGGACAATCGCTTCGTACATCACTCGTTCCCGATCGGTAAGCGGCGTAAATTTCAGCTTATCGCGCGCCGCTTTTTGAATGGCTTCATCTTCGGTATTTTCGAGCAGGTAGCGCAAGATGCGTGGGTTTTGCATTTTCGAGACGATAAATTCGATAATGTCCGGGTGCCAGTCGGCAAGCATGATCATTTGGGCGCCGCGCACATTGTTACTCGCTCGCTTCTACGAGCGGGCTAGGTCATTTCTGCCTAGCTCTCCGCCTTTCGGTCGGAGATCAGACTATATCATCAGGGAAGAGAATATCTCGTATTTACGGTTTAACCTAAGGATAAGCCTGATTCGGGGTTTTGATATTAGAAAAACAGTTCTCGTTATAACGATATTTTTTACTGCTAACTTACCAGCCTCTCCAGGTGCTCTAGTTTGGAATACTCCTTGCTCTTTATTCCATCTCATTAAGGTTCCCCTAGAAATCCCCAACATCATGGCGATTTTAACGTGACGATATCCCTCTTCATGTAGATACTTCGCTTTTTTCATTATCTCTTCCCTGTCTCGCGCCTCGTATCCCCGTTGCCGCGGGATACGATTTACTCCTTCCATAGCCCTCCCCCACGAAACCGTGTTCGTTATCCTGAGTGTACCGAGGGCTGTAGGAAGTTTCAATAGTCGTTGAACCTTCATCTCCGTTTCCAGAGATGCTCGGCTGCTGGTTGCCCATTGTTGCATCCAACTTGTTTTCCAACCGTCACGTCTGCTGTCACCAGCTCCGTTGTGGTCAAGTTGGCTTTAGGGTGTTCCAGCAATTCGCGAGATTTTACTCCCGCCGTTTTGCGCCCTAGTCAACGGGAGCCACCTTGCTCAACAAGGTGGGTCAGTTTGGCAATATCATCAAGCCAAGAAACCGATCCAGATGATTTACCGTTTACCCCGCGCGCGAGCGTATGGCGTGGCCGCAATGTCGAACCGTTCGTGCCAACCCCGCCGCCGCGGCTCATAATTTCCATTACCTGCTTTCGGTGTTCGGAAATGCCTTCCCGCGAATCTTTCACAAACGGCATCACATAGCAGTTAAAATACGTCACTTCCTTGCCCGAACCCGCTCCGTACAACACGCGCCCGGCCGGGACAAAGTTCATGCTCGAGAGTTCCTCATAAAATTTTTGGAACCACTCGTTGCGCTTTTCCTCTGTTTTCTCTACAGCAGCCAGCCCAGTTGCGTTCCGTTTCGCGATTTGTTCATAAAAAATTTCCAGCGGCTTGTCGATAATGTCAAGCGAGCGGAGCACAATGCCCGTTTCTGCCTCCTCGCCTTCAAGCACATGCCGGTATTCATCATCAATCAACACGCGCGCTTTTTTCGCGTCCCAGTCGATATCGACAATAAAGCCGAGACCACGGGCTGGAAATTTCGGATCCTCCTTGATCGTCAATACGACAAAATCGCCCGGCGCCAACGTCAGCTTTTCCGTATCCTTAAACGAATACCGGTCAAGCATTACTAGACGGGACACGCCTTTATGAGTGATGTGCATGTCCGGCGTAATCGGATGCACTTGCGGAAACAAACGAATATCCTCGTTTAGCTTCTCAATATTAATTTTCATTTTTTCGGACGACGCCACCGTCATTCTCCTATCTCTCCTCTTTTATATAATCTCTCACGTTTTGGCAAAGTTGTCCTGTCTTCTCTACCTTACCATACAAAACAGAAAAAAACAATATATAGTATGATTTTTAAAGAAAATCATACTATATATTGTGATTTAGAACAAATGATTTCATTTTTGTCAAGCAGAAAAAAAGGCAAAAAACGGCGAAAAGCGGAGAAAACCAGATGGATGATGCCGTTTTTGCCGGAAAATGAATGATTTTCCACATTGCTGCTTAGCGCTTAAAGTTCCATTCATCGCTTTCGTACTTTGTCCGCGCCAGCTCCTCGACATACGCCAACTCTTCAGCCGTCAGCGTATATGGCTCCAACAAGATGTCCAAACCTTTTTCAAACCCTTTGTAAAACGCCTCTTTCGCTTCCTCAATCGTTACCGTTCGCTCCGTCAGCTCGTTGATCGCGACCGCCTTGTTTTTAAAATTGCGCTGCAGCCGCTCTTTCACCCGCTCATTCGGATATTTAAACAAGCTGAACAGCAAGTCTTCGTCCAAATCAAGCAAAATCGAGCCGTGCTGCAAGATGACGCCTTTTTGACGCGTTTGTGCACTACCGGCCACTTTTCGTCCTTCGACAACGAGTTCGTACCATGATGGTGCGTCAAAGCAAACGGCTGAACGCGGGCTGCGCAAATCCGCTTTTTCTTCTTCGGTTTTTGGCACGGCAAAATACGCGTCAAGCCCAAGGAAGCGAAATCCTTCCAAAATGCCTTGGGAAATGACACGGTACGCTTCCGTCACTGTCTGCGGCATGTCCGGGTGCGATTCTGACACGATCACGCTGTACGTTAATTCTTTGTCATGCAAGACACCGCGCCCCCCGGTCGGACGGCGGACAAAGCCAAGGCCGTGCCTTTTCACCGCCTCTAAATCAATTTCTTTCTCCACTTTTTGAAAATAGCCGATTGACAATGTCGGCGGATTCCAACCGTAAAAGCGGACCGTCGGCGGAATTTTCCCCGCGCTGTGCCAATCCAAGAGCGCCTCATCAAGCGCCATATTAAACGACGGCGAACAGTCGCCGGAATCGATAAAGCGCCACACTTCTTTTGCCATCGTTTCACCTTCTCTACGATTTCGAGCATGCGATATAGGGCGTTACAGCGGCTTGTCCGCAAGGCGGATTAGGCCGCCTTCTCTGTCACCTTTACTAGTTTAGCAAACAACGCCGGCTAAGGGAAGAAAAATGACATTATGAAAACACTTTGCTTCTAGGAGACAACTCTATATAATAGGAATAGTGGACGAAGGGAAAGGAGGCCTAACGGGTGGAAGCATTGCTTATTATTCTTGGCGCAATCCTCGTATATTCCGTCATCACCTATTTGTGGCAACGGAGAATTGTCAAAGCATTGACGGAAGAAGAGTTCCGCGCCGGCTATCGAAAAGCGCAATTAATCGATGTCCGTGAACCGGATGAATTCGCGGGTGGACATATTTTAGGGGCGCGCAACATTCCGCTCACTCAGCTGCGTATGCGCATGAAAGAACTCCGCAAAGACCAGCCCATTTATTTATATTGCCAAAACGGGCTGCGCAGCGGGCGGGCCGCACAAATGCTTTACCGAAAAGGATACCGCAATTTGTACCATTTAAAAGGCGGATTTAAAAAATGGACGGGGAAAGTAAAGAAAAATTCCTAGCTATTGCAAAAAAAGAGGCGCTCTGCTAGAAAAAAGCAGAACGCCTCTTTTCGCTTGCAGCGATTAAAGCGACGATTCAAATTCCGGCGGCAGAACGACCGCCTCTAATACCGATGCGGCTGCGCCAATGGCGCAACTTTTTTCTTTCAGCTCCGAGACAATCATGTACGGCTCATTTTCATTTTTGACGAGAATGCGCTCTTCCACTTCTTTGCGCGCTGCTCGGAGTATATAATCACCGGCGCTGGCGAGCGGACCGCCGATAATGACTGCCTCTGGGTTGTACGCATAAATCACCTGCAGCAGCCCGATACCGAGATAGCGGCCCGTTTCTTCCAAAATACGCGCCAGCTGGTCATCGCTTTCGGCCGCCAACGCCATCGCGGCGATGGAAAAGCGGTCGTCAAGCCACTCTACACGTCCCTCTTCCGCCAAACGGCGTTCAATATATTTTTGCGACGCGTACATTTCCCAGCAGCCGATGTTGCCGCAGTTGCAGCGGACACCGTTTAAGTCGATCGTATGATGGCCGATTTCACCCGCCAGCCCGTTCACCCCTCGATACAGCTGATGATGAAGGACGACACCGGCGCCGATGCCAATGCCGGCGCTAATATAAACAAAATGGGCAAACTCCTTGCCGGCGCCGAACCATTTTTCTCCGAGCGCCGCCAGCTTTGCCTCATTTTCGACGATGACCGGATATTGCGGCCACTGTTTTTGCAAAGCCGAGGCAAGTGACACATCGCCCCAGCGCAAGTTCGGCGCGAAAATGACCGTCCCGCTTTCTGTGTGAACGATGCCAGGGACACCGATCCCGATCCCCATCACACCGTACGGCGTTGCTGGCGCTCGACGGATAGCCGCCTCAATCAGTTCGACCATCTCACTCACAATCGCCTCCTGCCCCTCCTCTGGGCGGAACGAACGCCGCTGCTCCCAAATGATTTCGGCATTTAAGTTCGTCAAAACAGCATATAAATAATTGACGCCAAGCTCAACGCCGATGAGCGAGCCGGCGTCGGCGTTAAAGCGAAGCATCAGCGGGCGTCGGCCGCCAGTCGAAACGCCGATTCCACTTTCGTGGACCAAATGCTCGTCAATGAGTTCATCGACGAGAGCGGAAACGGTCGCTTTGTTCAATCCGGTTATTTTCGCAATGTCGGCGCGTGAAATCGGATGTTGGTCGCGAATCAATTTCAACACAAGCTGTTTATTCATTTTTTTGACAAGAGTAATGTTTCCTGTCCGCACGTGACTAGTCATCCTTTTTTCGTTTAGTATGCCCCGCGAATGTGCGGATGCACTTCAGTCTCGTAAAACTGGCGAAGCCGCGCCATTTCTTCTTCACTGAACGATGGCACCGCCAACGCCGCCAAGTTTTCTTCGACTTGTTTCACCGTTTTAAATCCTGGAATGGCGCACGTCACTTCTTCATGGTCAATGACCCATCGGAGCGCCGCTTTCGCCATGCTGCCGCGCCCATCGGCAATCCAACGCAGCTTGTCGGCGAGCTCCACCCCTTTTTCAAACTCCAAGCCGCCGAACGTTTCCCCTACATTAAACTGTTCACCGTTGCGGTTGAAATGGCGGTGATCATCCTCAGCAAACGTCGTTTGCTTCGTGAACTTACCAGTCAGCAGTCCGCTGGCGAGCGGAAGGCGGACCAAAATGCCGACGCCGCGCCGTTTCGCTTCCGGAAGCAGACGCTCGAGCGGCTTTTGCCGCAAAATGTTGAAGATGACTTGCAGCGCGCTTGCCTGCGAATGCTCGATGACGTACAGCCCTTCTTCTATCGTTTCAACGCTGACGCCGTAATAGCGGATTTTTCCTTCCTGCTTTAACTTCTCTAACACTTCAAACACGGCGCCTTGCTTTAAAATGGAAAACGGCGGGCAATGAATTTGATACAAATCAATCGTCTCGCGGCCGAGCCGTTTTAAGCTTGCCTCACAATATGCGCGCACGGACGCTTCGGAATAGTTGTTTGGGTCATGGATATCGCCGGCGCGACAAAACTTCGTTGCTATGTAGATGCGGTCTTCCTTCCCTTTTGTCGCCTTCGCCAACAGCTCCTCGCTATGGCCGTTGCCGTACACATCAGCCGTATCAAAAAAGTTAACCCCCTGCTCAATGGCGTAGGCGAGGGCGCGCAACGATTCTTGATCGTCGACTTTCCCCCATGAGCCGCCGATCGCCCACGTACCGAAGCTGAGTTCGCTCACTCGAAGGTCGGTACTTCCTAACTGCCGGTATTGCATGTCTCACTCCCCCTTATTCATGGATCACCGCCATTAGTTTATATGATAAACTAACTAAACTTTTCTGTCAACGCTGCAATAGCGGCGCAGCCGGGCTAAACGAAACGGCCCGCCCATTTTTGGACGAGCCGCTTATCGGTATTAGTTTTTCGTTTTTTGATAGCGCAAAATCGGCTTGCGGGCCGCAGTCGTTTCATCGAGCCGTTTAACAACAGTCGTATGCGGCGCTTCTTGGACGATTTCCGGAGTTTCTTCCGCTTCCTTGGCAATTTGAATCATCGCATCGATAAACGCGTCAAGCGTTTCTTTCGATTCGGTCTCAGTCGGTTCGATCATCATGCACTCTTCAACGATGAGCGGGAAGTAAATCGTCGGCGGATGGAAGCCAAAATCCAGCAGCCGCTTTGCTATATCCAACGTTCTGACTCCAAGCTTCTTTTGCCGTTTGCCGGAGAGAACGAACTCGTGCTTGCAATGGCGGTTATACGGCAAATCGTAATAGTCGGCAAGTCGACGCATCATATAGTTGGCGTTTAAGACGGCGTATTCGCTCACCGCTTTTAAGCCGTCCGGCCCCATCGAGCGGATGTACGTGTACGCCCGGACATTGATCCCGAAGTTGCCGTAAAACGGCTTGACACGTCCGATCGATTGCGGGCGATCGTCATCGAGATAATAGCCGTTTTCTCCTTTGGCAATGACCGGCTTCGGCAAAAACGGGATGAGGTCAGCTTTCACCCCGACCGGACCAGAACCTGGGCCCCCGCCGCCGTGCGGGCCGGTAAACGTTTTATGCAAGTTCAAATGGACGACGTCAAAGCCCATATCACCTGGTCGCGCCTTACCAAGAATGGCGTTTAAGTTCGCGCCGTCATAATACAGCTTGCCGCCCGCCTCATGGACGATTTCTGCCATTTCGACGATCTGCTCTTCAAACAGCCCGAGTGTGTTCGGGTTTGTGAGCATAAGCGCCGCTGTATCCGGGCCGACAACGCGCTTTAAGTCCTCTAAGTCAACAAGTCCATCAGCAGTCGAGCGAACCGTAACTGTTTCAAAGCCGGCAACCGTTGCCGACGCCGGATTCGTGCCGTGCGCCGAGTCAGGAACGATCACTTTCGTCCGTCCGAAATCGCCGTTTGCTTCGTGATAGGCACGGATCATCATCAGCCCGGTCCACTCGCCGTGAGCGCCAGCCGCCGGTTGCAGCGTAACTGCATCCATTCCGGTAATTTCTTTTAAGTGCTCTTGCAAGTCGTACATGAGTTCAAGCGCCCCTTGCACCGTTTCCTCCGGCTGCAGCGGATGGATGTGAGCAAACCCGGCGAGACGGGCGACATTTTCATTGATTTTCGGATTGTATTTCATCGTGCACGACCCGAGCGGGTAAAATCCTGAATCGACGCCGTGGTTCCGCTTGGAGAGCGCGGTATAATGGCGCATTAAGTCCAATTCTGACACTTCCGGCAGCTCCGGCTCCTCAGTGCGAAGATAATCAGCCGGCACAAGCTCGCTTACATCAACAGCAGGAACGTCAAGTGTCGGTAAGCTGTAGGCAATTCGTCCTGGCTTGCTTCGTTCGAAAATGAGCGGTTGATCGTTATGCATGGCCATCCCCCAATTCGTTTACAAACCGATCGATTTCTTCCTTCGTCCGCAGTTCTGTGACAGCAACGAGCATATGGTTGGCAAGCTCCGGATAATCGAAGCCGAGATTATAGCCGCCGATGATCCCTTTTTGCCGCAGGCGGGCGTTGACATCATCGACCGGCTGGTTGAGCCGGATGACAAACTCGTTAAAAAACGGGCCGGCAAATGGCGATAATAAGCCGCGTTTTTGGAGCTCGCTTTTCGCATAATGCGCCTTTTGCATGTTCATCGTCGCCATCTCTTTCACCCCCCGCTTGCCGAGCGCCGAGAGCGCCACTGAAGCAGCCAAGGCGTTTAACGCTTGGTTTGAACAAATGTTCGATGTCGCTTTATCGCGACGTATATGCTGTTCACGTGCCTGCAACGTCAACACAAATCCACGGCGACCTTCCTCGTCGGTCGTCTGCCCGACAAGACGCCCCGGAATCTTCCGCATGAGCGGCGCTTTGACGGCAAAATAACCGCAGTGTGGACCTCCAAATTGCATCGGGATACCAAACGGCTGCATATCACCGACGACGATGTCGGCCCCAAACTCCCCAGGCGGGGTCAAAACACCAAGGGCGAGCGGATTGCTAGCAACAACAAATAAACTCTTCTTTTCATGGACGAGCGGCTCAATCGCTTTGAGCGGCTCAATCTGGCCGAAAAAGTTTGGATATTGGATTACAACGCACGCCACATCGTCTCCCATTTCGGCTGCAAGCACCTCAAGATCAGTGACACCGCCGTTATACGGAATTTCTTTCACCTCAAGCCGCTGTCCGTTCGCATACGTGCGCACGACTTCACGATATTGCGGATGGACGGCGTTAGAGATAAGCACTTTGCGGCGCTTCGTATGGGCCGCGCTCAGCAGCACTGCTTCTGCAAGCGCCGTGCCGCCGTCATACATCGACGAGTTGGCGACGTCCATGCCGGTCAGCTCGCACACCATCGTTTGGAATTCGAAAATGGCCTGCAGCTCGCCTTGCGAAATTTCCGGCTGGTACGGCGTATACGCCGTGTAAAACTCGGAACGCATTAAAACATGGTCGACGACGGCCGGAATATAATGATCGTACACCCCGGCACCTAAAAAAGAAACATATTGTCTCGCATTAGCGTTTTTGTCCGCCAGCGCACTTAACTCTTTCCACAGTTCCGGTTCCGATTTTGCCCGTTTCACATTCAGTTCACCGCGGAAGCGGACTTGTTCCGGAATGTCAGCGAACAGCTCATCGATCGAGGCAACACCGATCGTCTTCAACATCTCTTGTTTGTCTTCTTCCGTCATCGGCAAATAACGGTGGAGCACAGTTTTCCTTCCCCCTTACTTATGACTTGGCCCGCTTGTAAAACGGGGTCGGTACAATGGTTGCTTTCAATCGTTTGCCACGGATGTCCACTTCTACTTCTTGGCCAATCGCAGCCACTTCCGCTTTGACAAGAGCTAGACCGATGTTTTTTTTCAACGTCGGCGACTGCGTGCCGGTTGTGACGAAGCCAGCTTCTTCGCCGGCGGCAAACACGCGGTAACCGTGGCGCGGAATGCCTTTATCGATCATCTCGATGCCGACAAGCCGACGCGGCGGCCCAGCTTCTTTTTGCTGCTTCAGCACGGCTTGGCCGATAAATGGCGGCTCTTTTTCCGTTTTGACGGCAAAGCCGAGCCCGGCTTCAAGCGGCGAGATCGTTGCTGAGAGTTCTTGGCCGTAAAGCGGCAAACACGCTTCAAAGCGGAGCGTGTCACGCGCCCCTAACCCGCACGGGAGGACGCCGTCCTCAGCTCCAGCTGTCAAGATAGCCTCCCATAAAGTAATGGCATCTTCCGCTTGACAGTATAGTTCAAACCCGTCCTCACCGGTATAGCCGGTACGGGAAACGAGCGTCTTTACGCTGGCCACTTCCACACCATCTTGGAACGAAAACGGACGCAGCGCCGACAAATCCATATCGGTCAATTTTTGCAGCACGCGTTCGGCAGCTGGCCCTTGCAAAGCAAGCAACGCCGTTTCCGCCGACACATCCTCGAGTTCGACGTCACCATCTGCGTGCTCGCTTAGCCACGCAAAATCTTTTTCCGTATTTGCAGCGTTGACGACAAGCAAATAGTCGTCTTCCCCTTTTTGATAAATCAACAAGTCATCAACGGTGCCAGCGCTTTCATCACACATGAGCGTATATTGCACCCGTCCCGGCCGCAGCTTAGCGACATCGTTCGTCATCAGTTTTTGCAAAAAAGGGAGACTGCCACCGCCGCGGACGATGATTTCCCCCATATGGGAAACATCAAACAGCCCGGCGCGCGTTCTTACAGCATTGTGTTCTTCCTTGATGCTTGAAAATTGCACCGGCATTTCCCAGCCGCCAAATTCAACTGTCTTGGCGCCGTAACGGGCATATACCGGAAAAAGTGGCGTGCGCTTCAGCATCCGATTCCCTCCTTTTTAATCTGTGACGCAAAAAAGGACAGACTCCACCCTTTATATAAAAGGGGGCTCTGTCCTGGCACCTGAAAGTTTCCCGTCGACCATCGATCGACACAGCCATTAGCCGTTCACGCTGGCCGAGCGGTTTCCTCTTGGGTGGTCCGCCTATGGGCAGACGCTCTCCAGAGCTGCGTCAAGCAAGAGTCTTTTTGCCTGAGAGATTCGCGTTTCCGCTTGCTCCTTCGGCGCTACATTCCGTAGTCTCTCCCCTTGCCGTCATCCGCCGATTCATAAATTTTTCCAAAGCGGGCATACTAAAAACGCCCTTATCAATCATTCATAAGAATGTTCTAAATTTATACTACCATTAACCACATAAAAAGGGCAATAGAAAATAATCGAACTTTCATAAGAATTAAATACAAAATTGTTCTTATTTTGTTTAACATATAACCTATCATCCACACAAATATTCGTAACAAGGGAAGGGGATGGCCATGGACATCGAGATAAAAATGGACGAAACATGGAAGGAGGAGTTTCTTGAGCGCGTCGAAAAAGACGGTCCATGGGCGAGCTGGGAAATGTACGAGTTAGCGTTAGAGGCCGCCCATCATTTAAGCGTGCCGGAATTTAACGGCTTGCAGGCACCGAAACATTTGCCGCATTTAACGATTCTGCCGCACCAGCTTGAAGTGGCGCGCCGCGTCGTCGAAGAGATGAATGGCAAAGCGATTTTGGCCGATGAAGTGGGTCTTGGCAAAACGATTGAAGCGGGGCTCGTCCTCAAAGAATACATGATTCGCGGTCTTGTCAAAAAAGCGCTCATTCTCGTTCCCGCCTCCCTTGTTTCACAATGGGTGAAAGAGCTGAACGAAAAGTTTTTCATCCCGGCCGTCCAGCAAAAAAAGAGCTATGTATGGGAACAATGCGACATCGTCGTCTCATCGATCGATACAGCGAAAAAACCGCCGCACCGCGACATCATTTACGAGCAGCCGTATGATATGATCATCATCGATGAGGCGCACAAATTAAAAAACAACAAAACGAAAAACTACGAGTTTGTGCAAAATTTAAAAAAGAAGTTTTGTTTGCTGCTGACAGCAACGCCAATCCAAAACCGGATCGAAGAAATTTTCAACCTTGTCTCGCTCCTAAAACCTGGCCATTTAGGCAACGCCGAACAGTTTGCGAAAACGTATGGCAAAACGCGAGCGGTGCAAACAAACGATCATTTAAAAGCGCTCGTCAACAAAGTGATGATCCGCAACCGTCGTGCCGACACACCGATCGAATGGTCAAAACGCCACGTCGAGCCGGTGTTGATCGAGTTTACAGACGAAGAACGCGAACTGTATGAGGCAGTAAAGGCGCTCCGCCATGAATCGTTCGCCGGTTCGTTTTCGCTTATCACGCTCCTTCGCGAAGCGTGCAGCAGTCGTGAAGCGTTGTTTTTAACGATTAAAAACATGATCGATAAGTGTGAAGGGGCAGTTCCGGAAGCGCTTGAACATGTGCTTGAAAAAATCAACGCTGTCACAACGAACTCAAAGGCGGAAAAAGCGCTCGAGCTCATCCGCTCCATTAATGACAAAGTGATTATTTTCACCGAATATCGGGCGACACAGCTCTATTTGCAATGGTTTTTAAAGCAGCACGGCATTTCGTCCGTCCCGTTCCGCGGCGGCTTCCGGCGCGGCAAAAAAGACTGGATGCAAGAGCTGTTTAAAAACCATGCTCAAGTGTTTATCGCCACCGAAGCGGGCGGTGAAGGGATCAACTTGCAATTTTGCCGCTACGTCATCAACTACGACCTGCCGTGGAATCCGATGCGCCTCGAGCAACGGATCGGCCGCGTCCACCGGCTCGGCCAAACGGATGATGTCCACATTTACAATTTCGCCGTCAAACAGACGGTTGAAGAACATATTTTAACGCTTCTGTACGAAAAAATCCGCTTATTCGAGCGAGTCGTTGGTGAACTGGATGACATTTTGGCAAAAATGAACCTCGCCAACCTCGAGCATTATTTTGAAGACGCCCTCGTCCATTCGCGGAGCGAAGGGGAAATGAAAATTAAAATGGAAAATATTATGGCCATGATCGAGCTGGCGGAGCAACTCGGAAAAAAAGGGGGCGAACGGCATGCAGCAACATGAAATCCGCCGTTTTGTCGAGCGTTACTTTACGGCGAACGGCTGCACCTTTTTAGAAGCAAACGACAACTATATGACGATCCAGCTGACGGCAGAAATGGATAAAGAACTGATGAATCGGCCGTTCTATTGGCATTACATCGAACGGACGGGCGGCGTTCCGCAACCGATGCAGCTGACACTGATCACCCGTCCAAACGAGCAGACGAACAAGCTAAAAGGAGAACGGCTTCATTTCGGAGCGCCACGGCTGCACCAGCTGTTCCGCTCGGCCCAAAAACGCGGCAGCTTTATCCGGCTGTACGAAGAACCAGAGTCCCCGCTCAATGGAAATGCTGCCCTTCATCCGTGGCTTGGCATGAACGTTGTCATTTCGTATGAATGCGACCGAAAAAAAGATGATCTCGTTTCACTTGGTCTTCATCTAATCAGTGGAACAATCATCGAATCGTTTCATGAACGGCTGCGTGAGCGGCGGTTGACGCCGAAAATCCCGGATTATTGCTTCACCATTTCTCCGCTCATTAAGCCACGAAGCGGCATCAGCCGCCTTGAACAATATATTCGCAGCCGCATCGCCGCTGACGACCACACATGGGCCGACGAAGCGCGCCAACGCTGGGCCGATGATTTGGCGCTGCTTGATGAGTTTTACAAAGATACAGAAGAAAAGCCAGAATGCTATTATATCGAAAAAGAAGCGCTTGAAAAGCAATATAAACCGCGCATCACCGTTTCTATCATTAACGGCGGCCTGTTCTATTTAATGCCCCGCTCCTCATGACACCCCTATAACCGGGCAATCTGGCGCCGTTTCAACCAAAAAACACCCGCCAGCCGACAAGGCCAGCGGGTGTCCGTCATGAGCGGCGCCGAAACAACAAGCGGAACGAAAGCGGCATCAGCCCGAACAGGCGGTAAGAGAGCGGAGGCTTCTCTTGTTTCCGCTCACTTCGCCGCCGTGTCCGTTCCTCTTTCGGCATATCCATGTATGCGACAAACTGCTGGGTGACAAATTTGACATAATCATTGACCGCCATCAAAGTCCCCCCTTTTCCTTTTAGTTTTTCCGTCTCTTTCCTTTTTTAATCGTTTTGCTCGCTCCACTCGGTGATATGGAGCGCTGGAAGCATGACCGTAAACACGACACTTCTTCTAAATCCGGATGACGAGCGGACAGACAAGGCGACACGGACGCTCGTTTCTCCTTCTTTTTCCCAACGGTAGACAGCCGTCCCGCGCGGGTACGTCCATTCCCCTTCGCGCACGGTCATCGTTGGATCCGACAGTGCGATTTGTTCTTTCACGTCAAACACGGCCATCTGCACGAGCTCATCGGCTTCGGCCGCCTGTCGATCGGCATGCGCCGCCTGTTGTTCCACTTCATACAAAAGCACGATGTGCGTGACGGAAAAAGCGAGCAGCAAAGCAACAACCGCTACAAGCGGAAAAACGACGCCGTCCTGACGTCCCATCTTCCCCTTCTGCTCCTTTCTCTTTGTTCCTCCGTCCTTTGCTCTCAAGCCGATACAGCTCGTCGCCCAAGCAAGCGAAAGGAGGTATAACGGCTGCTAAGAGCCGCTAGCCATTCAGTAAAAGATCCTCCCACTAAAACGCCCGCGCCACAAACGCTTCATAAACCATTCCATCGGTAGCTGTCACTTGCACAAACAGACCACGGATGCCCGTACTGTATGAAACAGCACGCACATGACGAAGTGCTGTTTCGTTGCCAGTGCCGTCCACTTGGCGGATGATGTTGGATTTTACTAACGAAAAGCTCACCTTGTCGCCATTCCATTTTTGCAAATAAAGCGTCGCCCCGTCCGTCGACCATCGTTCCGTTTCATGCAATTCGATTTGCAGTTGCTGCAAAAACAAACGCCACTCAAGGTGCGTAAACCCATCAACTGACACATCAGCACCAAGCGGGCGGACGGATAGCAGCGCCGGGATGATCGCAGCAACGGTCAACGCGGCCGCCAGCGCCAACAGCGCTTCCAAAAGCGTAAATCCGGACCCTCCCCCTGCTACCGCTTGCCGTACCCGCACCGTTCCACCTCGCGGCCGACGTAGTCGTTCCAACGCACGCATACTTTCCACATCTGCCCTCCTTCGTTGCGCGCCTGCAAACGAAACACCGTTCGTCCATCTGCCACCGCCGTTTCGCCGACAAGCGGCTCTTCATACAAAGCGATCGTTAACAGCCGGTGCGCTTTTTCCTCGAGCACGAGATTGTTTCGCTCAAGTGTGATTTGCATATACAAGGGAAGGAGGACAACAGCCGCCGTCCATAACAATGCTAGGGCAAACAACGCCTCAACGAGCAAAAATCCGCCGCTACATTTTTTGTACATAAAACCGCCCTTTTCCGAGCAAAAACGTCACTTTATAACTGTTTTCGCTACTTTTTACCCAAACAGTCCCGCCTTGTTCAATATTGCCGTTATCAGTAAAGACGACCGGATTGCGCAGCGTGCCAATCTGAAACCGCCATGGCGCCGGGAGCGTGCGGACGACGATCTGCTGACCACTCTCCGCATCAACCACCCGATACTCACCGCGTCCTTCGGTGAAAAACACGGATACTTTCCCTCGCTTGGCGATGGCATGCTGCTGAGCGCCATACAAATCGGCTCGCAGCAGCGCCAGCATATACGCTTCCTCACGCTGCTGCATGATCCCACCAAGCTCTGGGACGGCCAGTGCCGCCAACAGAAGCACGATCGACAAAACGACTAGCATTTCAAGCAGCGTAAACCCACCGTTACGAGCCAATTTCGCTCACATCGCCATTCTCGTTAATTTTGATCGCATGACCGTTCGGGCATTTGTCCGATTTAATATAACGGCCATCAAGCAATTGTTGAACGGTTGGAATTTTGTTATGCTCCATCTCATATGCCTTCACTTGCGCCTGTACCATGCTCAAAAACGCCTCACATCCTTTGTCGTTAATCATGCCGTTATGCTTTGTGATGTTTGGAATCGCAACTAACAGCAACACTGAAATGACCATTAACACAATGAGCATTTCAATAAGTGTAAACCCTTTTTCGTTCATGGCAACTCCTCCTTCATATCGTCAGTCTCACCTCTCATCTTTAGCCGCCGCATATTCCTATGCAACTTTACAGCCCGTTCAACATCGAAAACATCGGCAGCAAAATAGCCAAATACATGCCGACGACAAGCACCCCGACTGCTGACAACAAGAGTGGCTGCACAAGCTTCAACGCTGTTTCAAGCTTCTTTTCGATCACTTGCAGCAAAAACTCACCGTAATGTTCGAGCTCTTTGCCAAGTTCGCCGTTCGACTGGCCGTGGCGGATGACAAGCGCCAGCTCCGGTTCATAATAGCGGACAACACTGACGAGATGATCAAGCGTCATCCCTTTGACCAACCCATCACGAATTCGTTTACCTTCCATTTGTAGAAACGGCCAAGAGAAAGGCTCACTGAAAACCCCGAGGGCTTCGTAGACAGACAACCCCGCTTGCAGAAGACGGCCGAGCTGGCGGGCCATGACATACGTAACCAACAGTTTCACAACCGAAGCGCACCATGGAATGGACAAGGAGAGCTGAAGCTGGCGGGCAATCGGCCAGCGGCGGAAGAAAACAGCGTAAAACAGCCAGGAGAATATGGCGAAGGAAGCGATGACGACCAACGCCATCGGAGCGTGAGCGATGAGCGCAATAAGTAGAGAAGTTTGTTCATTTTCAGGTGAAAGCGCCGCGGCGGTTCGCTCAAATTGCGGAAGCAGCCATCGTTCCATCAATAGTAGCATGACGATGAGCAAAGCGAAAAGAAAAAGAGGGTAGCGCCCGAAGCGGCGCAGCTGTTCACCGAAACGCGCTTTTTGTGCGAGCGCCGCCCCCGCCTCCGCCATGCCGCGCGGCAAATCGCCATGCCTCTCGGCAAAAAAGAGCAGGCTGACAGCAAGACGGTCGACAGGCAGCTCCTCGATGGCGGCAAACAACGGCAAACCGGCCCGCAGCTGCTGCAAGCAGCGTTCAAGCTCCAACCGGCGCTTCATTGGGGCTTGGATGGCTAAAAATTCGAGCGCTTGTCCGAGCGGATAGCCGCGCTCAAGCAGCCGGCCAAGTCGAGCAAAAAACAATGCTTGTTCAGCAAGCGGCCACGTTTTCTTCTTCATCGTTCTCCCCCTCCGACAAGTTCAAGCGCGCGAGTCGGCAAATACCCGAGTGCGATTCCTTTGCGGATGAGGCGTGCTAATGTCAGATGTGGGCGGAGCCGTTGCTCGCCTTCCCCCGACAGCGAACGGATGACATCAAAGAGCGCTGAGCCGTAAAGCAACTCATGAACGGCAGCACGCCGTCTTCGTTGAAGCCGACGACAAGCCGGATGGCAATTGTCACCGCATAGCGGGCAGCGAAGCTCAACAAGACGCTGCGCCGAAACAGCAAGCAACGTCTCAGCCAAGTCGCCGGGAGACACCCCGAACTCATGGAGCCGATACACTGCGCCGACTGCATCAGCAGCATGCATGGTCGATACCACCAAGTGCCCTGTCAACGCTGATCGTACGGCGATCGCTGCCGTATCATGGTCGCGGATCTCGCCGACCATTAACACATCCGGGTCATGGCGCAAAGCGGCTTTCAAGCTGGCTGCATACGTGATACCTGCTTTTTCATTGATCTGCACTTGCAAAAACCGATCATTCCGTTTTTCAATCGGATCTTCCAACGTGATAATGTTACGTTGTCTTTCCGCTTGGCAAACGTCGAGAAGCGTATACAATGTCGTCGTCTTTCCCGACCCGGTTGGGCCGGTCAGCAACACGAGTCCTTGTGGCTGCTGCATAAAGGAAAACAATCGTGCGGTGGAGTGGGAAAATAAGGATAGTTCACGAAGCGGCAGCGAAAAGCGCTGCGGTAGAAGGCGGATGACGAGGCTTTCATCATAAAGCGTCGGCAGCGTAGATAAGCGCAAATACACCGTTTCCCCGGACTCATTCACTTCCATCGCGCCGCTTTGCGGACGACGGCGTTCGCCAATATCCATGCCAGCCAAAAATTTGAAATGGACGATGACGCGTTCAGCGGTTTCTTTCGAGATTGTACCAACATCGATGAGCATGCCGTCAAGGCGGAGGCGAATGATCGCATCATGTCGGCGCGGGACGAGATGAAGGTCAGAGGCGCGGCGTTGCACCGCTTCGGCGAGGAGACGGTTCGCTACTTGTTCGATATCATCCAGAACATATTCCCTCCTTTCGACAGATTGCTTTGTATTTCGACAGATATTGCTCGTTTTCCTGCTGCTTGTCGAAAAAATTTTTCGTGAACATTTTTTGAATTTTGTCCGACTCGCCGCCAATAGTGACAAAAATCATTCCTTGCTTTGACCCATTTCATTATAATAACCGTATCAATGATTTATTTAGGAGGGAAACCCGATGGAACAAACGTTAAAAATTACAAACGTGCTATCTGACCCAACAAGGTTTCATATTTACGAATACATGGCTAAAATACACCGCGAAGTTTCGGTTCAAGAGATCGCCGAAAAATTCCACATCCATCCGAACGTTGCCCGTCTTCACTTAACAAAACTTGAAGATGTTCGCATGGTCGTATCGGATACGCAAAAAACGGGAAAAGGCGGACGTCCGAGTCGATTGTACCGATTGTCGGACGAAGTAGTCGGGCTGTACTTTCCGTTCCGTGATTACAAGCTTTTGGCCCGCATCGCCATTCAAACGATGGCCAAACTTGGTCCGGTCGGGCTTGAAGCATTGCGTGAAACGGGAAAACAATTTGGCTATGAACTCGTTGCCAACCGCCTGCCGCATAACAGATCAACAAGTGCGCTTACCTTGGAGGAAAAAATCCGCATCATGGAAGAAGCAGCTGAAGCGGCCGGATTTCTTCCGCAAATTCACTATGAAGAAGACGAACAAATGCTTTACCTCGACATTTTCAACTGTCCATTCAAAGAAATCGCCGTACAGCAACCGGATACCGTTTGCGGAATGCACCATGCTTTTTTAGAAGGAATGGTGGAAGCGCTGTTTGCCGATGCCAAAGTGAATGAAACAGAAAATATGATGAACGGCAGCCGCCGTTGCGCCTACCGCATCGCCATCCGCCCGTAGCAGCGGTCCTTCTCCCCTTTTTTTCTTCATACGAGGGTGGCTGTTTGACGGCAGGCGCCCAATCTTTTTCTTACAGCCTGTCCGAAAGCGTTATTTACATTCCCAACTATTGTACATTATAATAAGTAAGGACAACTGGATTGCATAAAAGGAGGGATACATAATGGATCGCATGTTCCGCGTGCTTGCCTTTTGGACTGGCATTTTCGCCGTCATGTTTTACCTCGGCCATATGCATACAACCTCGCTCATCTTCTTTGGCCAAACGGTGTTTTTCTTGTTCCTTGGCTTTTTAAAGCTGACCGAAAGAATGTACATTTATATTTTCGGGGCATATTTAACGATTTTCTTTGCTGCGTTCACGTATTGGACAACATTTATGATGGTACCCGGCATGGGCGAATAAAAACAGGCAGATCCCTCTGCCTGTTTTTATTTACGGCAAAAACTCCGGCGCCGCCCAAATATCCACGGCGGAAAGCCTTACTCCTTTTTGATGAATGAGCACATCAAAAAAGCGGCTGATGCCGTCATCGGTAATAAGCGTGCGGATCATTCGGTTTTGTCGACTCGCCGATGAAAACAACTCCGCGCTTTCGGAAACGACCCATTCGTTTAAGAGACCAGCCGCTAACAAAAACCGATCTTGGCGGACGAACGCCACTTCCTCCCACCCGGCCCGCCGGGCGTATAAACGAAGTGCATCCCATTGCACATGGGACGTCAAGTCCATCTCTCCCGGATGACAGAGCGGGTCTGAAATGAGCTGATGGCGGAAATAGCCGCGTAAACTCCCGTGCCGACGCGTTGGTGCCCCCAGCTGTTCATCCGTGTAACCGTAATCGATTGTTACCATCACTGCTTGACGGAACAGCGGGCTGATTTCGAGCCAAAACTGTTTCATCGCCAACGGCACTTCCAACCGCTGACCTTCGGAGAGAGCCAAACCGCGCTCATCCAAATAATGAATAATGTCCGGATTTCGAAGCGGTGCTTTTTCCTCAACGAGCCGACCGTTGCGGGCGGCGACAAAACATTCGTACAAAACACCCTGTTCCTTTGTGATGACATGGACTGGAAATGCATCAAAAAATTCGTTGCTAAACACAATGCCGGAAAACGGCCCGCACTCATCAAGCCAACGAGAAATAGCGTCATATTGTCTCACTCGTTCCGCAACCGGACGCAGCGTTTCCTGTTGGCACCGGCGGTGAAACGGACTTTGGTCGATGATCGTATACGACAAATTTTTATATGTATGCGGGCTTTTTTTCTTCCATTCTTCCAATACGACCAGTGCTAGACGCCCGTCTCCGCCCCCCCATTCGCAAACAGCCGGCGGCAGCCCTCCCTGTTCTACAAGTCGGATCAAAAACGAAGCAAGCGCTTTTCCAAACGCCGGCGCCAAAGAGCTGTTCGTGAAAAAATCGCCTTCCTTTCCTATTTTCTCCCGTTCACGCGTGTAATAGCCGAAGCGTTCATCATAAAGGGCCATTTGCATATAATCCGCATATGACACTCGTCCGTCCGGCGCTGCGGCAATTTCCTTGTACAGTCGCTCCATCATTCATTCCTTCCTCAAGGTTTCTTGTTTTTTACTATTGACATAGTAAAAACAATCGTATATCGTTATATTAGTAGCTCAACTATATCCCCTCCCATGATGGTGAATAGAACATCCCCCGAAAACCCTTCTTGGCACGACTAAGGAGGGTTTTTTCTGTTTTTACAGGCAGACGGTCGTCTGCCTGTTTTTCATGATGCGAACATCGGTTAACTCCATGCATTGCTTTTCTTATGAAAACCCATGCAAAAACGGATTTGTGTCCATTTCTGCGCCAATCGTCGTCTCCGGCCCATGGCCAGAGAGGACAATCGTCTCCTCAGGCAGCGTGAGCAACTCGTCATGAATGCTGTTTAGCAGCTGTTGATGATTGCCGCCTGGCAAATCGGTACGCCCAATGCTGCCGGCAAACAGCGCATCACCGGAAAATACAATTTGCGCTGCTTCGCAATAATACGAGACACTGCCCGGTGAGTGGCCCGGCGTTTCGCGGACGTCAAACACAAACGGGCCAATCGTCAGCGTCGTCCGCCCTGCGATGCATGTCGGTTCGCAGCGGACAACGACCGGAGCCCCAAAATAAAGCGAGCTATTTAACGCTGGATCTTGTAGCCATTGTTTTTCGTTTTCATGCAAATAGACTGGAACATCCCAGCGGGCGAGCACATCCGGAATGCCGCCGATATGGTCAAAATGGGCGTGCGTCAATAAAATTGCCAACGGCGTCAGCTGTTTTTCCTCCATTCGGCGAACGAGCACTGCTCCTTCCGCTCCGGGGTCAACGATGACGCATGAGCCGTCTTCGGCTGACAAAAGGTAAGCATTCGCCTGAATCGGGCCGACAGGAATGCGCGTCCATTCCATAACCGTTTCCTCCTTTATTTGGCATGGCCAATGCATGTTTAGCTTTATTTTACTGTTTTTTCCCACAAGATGAAAGGAAAAAATAAAAAGGGAATGGACCTCGACAAATGGAAGAAAAAAGATTACAATGAAAAAGAATGGACTCGTTTGTACATACTGTTTCATGAGGAGGGAAAACGATGGGTACAGTGATTATTTTCGCGCTCATCTCGTTGCTTGCCCTTTATGGAATGCTTCGGACGTTGCGCGAGAAAAACGTGCTCGGGTTTTTGTTCGGACTTGGAACGGCGGCTGTATTCGGCTGGTTTACGATCATGACAATTTTGCATAACGGAATTCCGACCGGCACACATTAAAAAGGCAAGAGGCAAATCGAGCCTCTTGCGTTTTTTTACGCCATTTTGAGCGTTGCTAAGAACAGGCCGAGGGCCTCTTGGTAAATTTGCGCAAATTGTGAGAGCGGCAGCGGATTGACGCCCTCTCCGAGCTCGACCGTATAGCCACGCCGCTTCCACATCTGAATGAACCAATCGCGATAGCCGGCATGGCTGTCAATGTAGCGGATAGCCTTGTATCCGCTTGCTTCCGCCATCGCCTTGACGGTCGCTTCCGCTTCGAATGGTTCCAATCCTTCATATCCCCAGTAAATTTCTTTTCCTTGTGTATGAAACGCGACAACCATGGCAAAATCGCTTGTTTCCGCCAACGCTGCCATCGCCTTCGCCTCCGGCTCAGTGAGGGGGGCAAAGCCTGGAAAATCACGCGGTGCCGGTGCTTTTGGCGGTTTGCGAGCCTGTTCAATTTCCCAGCGAGCCGGAAATTGATTGTTTAAATCAACGCCGCGAATATTCGCTTTCCATTGTGAAAAATCGAGCGAACCGCCGTTGATGCGGACGACGTCGTTTCGGTATGTCTCCTCTTCGGGCGGGCCGTTAAGCACGAGGTTGACACCATCCGGGTTGACCATCGGCACGATCGAAAGGGTAACTTTATGGTAATATTCAAGCACCCGATGGCCAGCAAGCACGGCATCATCGACAAGCGCTCGTAAATAATCATCAATGAGCGCCATTAACACCGCCGTTGTAATCCACTCATTAGCATGGAATGATCCGTTCATATGGATGCGCACGGGCCCGCGGCCAATTTGCAGCTCGACAAGCGGCAAGCCGAGCACGCTATGACCGATCGTCCGTCGGCGCACAAATGGATAGCAGCGGATAATCGCTTCAATATCTTCGGCAAGAGCGGCAAAATCATAAGGCTGGGCGCGACGGACAACAGGGGAAATGATCCGCTTCGGCAGCGGCACTGTTCCGTTGATGACCGCCATCGCCCCCGGCAGCCGCCGCAGCGCCTCGACCGGCAGCGACAGGCAGCTAGCGAGCGCTTCCCACGTATCCATCATGTCATATCCTGGAATAGCAACCGTCTGTCCCGGGCATAGCCTTCCCTTTTCAACGTGCAAATTGGCGTCCATGATTAACTCGGTCGGCACACCAAACCATCGCCCATACTTCTCAAACGTATCTCCTGGCCATGCTTGAATGTGCATGCGCCGTCTCTCCTTCCCATTCTTCTATCTCCAACATATGTCAATGGACGCCAAAAAATGAAAACAACGGCTTGCCGCCATATGGCAGCCAGCCGTTGTTGTTTTAGGCACCGGCAAGCGCTTTGGCCAGCCAGGCGCCGCCGATGACACCCGCATCATTGCCGAGCGTCGCCAAGGCGATCTCAGCTCCAGCAGCGACGCGTGGAAAAGCGAAACGACGGAAATGGGTGGTCACATGCTCAACGAGTATATCGCCTGCTTTCGAGACACCGCCGCCGATGACGATTTTCTCCGGATTGGTTACATTGGCGGCGTTCGCCAACGCCAAACCGAGGTAGTGCGTCACTTCGTCAACGATTTGTAGCGCGAGCGGATCACCTGCTTTGGCGGCATCAAACACAGCTTTGGCGGTGACCTCTCCGCCGCGCAGCACGCTTGGCTGCTCGTCAGCGGCCAGTTTTTCGTTAGTGATCCGCACGATTCCGGTCGCCGACGCAATCGTTTCAAGACAACCGGTTTTTCCGCAATTACATGGCGCGCCTCCATCGACGACCATCGTCATATGGCCGAGCTCCCCACCGGCACCGTTCGTCCCGCGCACGATGGTGCCATTGGAGATCACACCGCCGCCCACGCCGGTGCCGAGCGTGACAAACAGCAAATGGCGTGCACCGCCCCCAGCTCCTTTCCACATTTCACCGAGCGCAGCGATATTGGCGTCGTTATCCACAGCCACCGGCAACATTGTTGCCGCTTCCAATTGCTGTTTCAAAGGATAATTCGTCCACCCTAAGTTGATGGCCTCATACAGTGTCCCCGTTTCCTCTTGCACCGGCCCCGGGGCGCCGATGCCGATTGCGAGCAATTGCTCTTTCGTCGCATTAAGCTTGACGAGCGTCTCATCAAGCGACCGGGCAATATCAGCGACAATATGCTCCCCGCGATTCGAAATATTGGTTGGGATCTCCCATTTATGCACGATATCGCCGCTAGTTGTCACAAACGCCATTTTGATCGTTGTACCGCCAAGATCAATACCTACCAACCATTGTTGCATTTCGTCCTCATCCTTTTGTCATTCGTTTTTCTCGCTCGATTTGCGCTTCATGCCGCAAAATGAATAGTGCGGCCTGCAACTGTTTGGCATCGATCAGCTGGGACTCGTACAGTTCTTTCACTTCCTCTTCCATCAACTCTAAATCGGCAAGCCGGTCGCCGACATAAATAATCGTGCCAAACTGTTTAAGTAACTGTTGCACATCATATACTGTCTTCATCGTCTTCTAAGCTCCTTTTCTCTCTTTTTAATGTAGCGGCAAACCACCGTGACAGTCAAGGCAAAAAAATGCAGGCGCTGCTTCTATCAGCGCCTGCGTTAACGATCGGGGTCGCGCGGATGGAGAATAGCCGGCCGCCGGTTTTTCAACGGCATCGGCGAACGGATGAGCACATCGCGCATCCCCCGGTAAGAAAACGGGATAAACGGCCATAAGTATGGAATGCCAAATGACGACATTCTGGCCAATGCAATGATCCAAACAGCAATGCCGAGCACATAGCCAAACAGGCCGAACAAGCCCGACAAAATGAGCAAAGCAATACGGACGAGCCGGTTTGCCAAACTCATTTCATAGCTCGGCGTTGCAAATGTGCCGATCGCAGCAACCGAAAAATATAAAATGACCTCATTGGAAAAGAGACCGACTTCTACCGCAATGCCGCCGATCATGAGCGCGGCGACAAGGCCAAGCGCAGTGGCCAGCGATGACGGTGTATGAATGGCGGCCATCCGCAACATATCCATCCCCACTTCAATCATAAGAAGCTGGGCAAAAAGTGGAATATCACCTAAATTCGCCTTTCCTAAAAATTGCAACGCCCCCGGCAACAGCTCCGGCTCTGTCATGAACAAGTACCAAAGCGGCAACAAAAACACCGACGCCCAGACAGCTAAAAAACGGACAAGCCGCAAATACGCTCCGACGATCGGCTTGTTCCGATATTCTTCGGCATGCTGCAAATGATGCCAAAACGTCGCCGGAGTAATCATGACGCTTGGCGATCCGTCAACAATGACAAGCACATGCCCTTCATACAAATGGGCGGCCGCCGTATCGGGACGTTCCGTATAGCGGACAACGGGATATGGATTCCAATGCCGCCCAGAAACAAACTCCTCGACCGTTTTTTCCGCCATTACGAGTCCGTCCGTGTCAATGGCGTCGATCGATTCACGAACACGGCGAACCAGCTCCGGATCGGCAATTTCCTCGATGTAGCAAATACAAATATCGGTTTTTGAACGACGCGCCACCTGCACATATTCCATGCGCAGCGACGGGTCGCGGACGCGGCGGCGGATGAGGGCCGTATTAAAGACGATCGTTTCCACGAAGCCATCGCGCGCCCCGCGCACCACCCGCTCGGTATCCGGTTCTTCCGGTCCGCGCACCGGATAAGTGCGGGCATCAATCAAAATGATATGTTCAACCCCATCAACGACGAGTGCTGTCGGTCCTGCAAGCACCGCGGCGGCTGCTTCTTCGAGATCGTCTGTTTGCCCGATTTCAACGTAAGGAAGATGTGTCTTTAACAACTTCTCGAGCGGATGGTTTTTAAGTTCATGTTCTTCAAGACCAGATAAATATTCCATTAAATAGTGCAACATATCGTCTTTGACAAATCCATCAATCATAAACAACGCCATGGCCCGGCCGCCATACTCAACGTCAAGACGAATGACATCAAAACTTTTGTCGACCCCAAGCCGTTCCGATAAGTAAGCAGCATTGTCATGAAGGCGGCGGGAGGCTGGTTGTTTTGGCACTCGTTTTTCCATCATCATCCCCTGCAGCTCGTTCACTATATACTCCTCATCATAGACAATGAAAAGGAAATTCATACATAAATGTTCCTTGCGATGCATATATTGGTGACAACCTTGTCCAATCCAGGAGGATGTCATGAAAAGATGGGTGATCGTTGCCGCGCTGCTTGTCGTCATTATGGCCGTCGCGGCTCCTCTCTTCTCGTGGTGGGAGCGCCATCGCATCGTGGAAACGATCAAATTTTTCCCGCTCGACCGTGAAGCGGTATTCACCGAAGCGAAAACAACGCTTGTGCTCGGCGCCAAAAAAGAGCGCGAACGCTATACGTTGCGCTGGTCAACCACCTCGACGTTAAATCGCCGCGCTTATTTGCGACAAGATATCTCCTTGCTATTTGCCGATGGCCGATTAATTGATGTGTTATCCAAATGGGAAACGGATGTGGATACGATCCGGATGGAGAAGACGGTGATGACGCATGACAGCCGTTTCTTCCAAGCGATTACGTTCCATCATGGCGAACTGCATAAAGGGGAAGTCATTACGAGCAGCCAGACGATGTCAAGTACGTACTTATATGTCATCGACTCGCCGTACTATCCGCTCACATCGTTCCGGCGGCCGAAAACAGACGACGAGCGCGAATGGCAGCGCGTCTTAAACAAAGCGGCCAACGAGTTTCTCCGTCATAAAGCAGACGAGTTGCTAGATTATTTTTCCTTATCCAAAGACGACTATTACGCTCTTTATTTGCCAGAGTTGGTTGCCTATACGGAACAGCCGCTGCCCGGCTTATCGACAGCAAAAACGCAAACGATGATCGGCCGTCTATGGGAAGGGTTATACAAGTCGTATGTGCTAGGCATAAAAAAAGAGGATGGTTCCATCCTCTCGCCAATCGGCAGCACGATGCCACTCATTTTGATTCAAAAAGATTATCGTAGAATCCTCATCTTGCTAGAGGCGAAAAACGACGAAAAAGTGATGCTTATCCAAGTCCCTTAGCGAAAACCAAGCCATAAACCGGCGGCGGCCAACAACGCGGCAACAACCAACGCCTTCATCTGTCTTCCCCAAGCGGCACGCTTCGGTAAATGGACAGCGCCCGCGGCCAAAAAGCCACCGACTAGTCCACCGATATGGCCGGCGTTATCAATGCCAGGGACAAGCAGACCAAACAGTAAGTTCACAACAATTAAGCTGATTACGTTCATCCCCATTGTGCGAAAAAACAAGTGCCGATATACCGTACCGAAATAAAGAAGCGCCCCAAACAATCCAAAAATGGCGCCAGACGCCCCGGCAGAGATAGAAGGGGTAAACAAAAAACTCGCTAACGTCCCAAAAAAGCCGGCTGTTGTATAAATGAGCAAAAATCGAAGCGAACCATACAGCCGTTCAACCGTTATTCCTAAATAATATAAAGCGAACGTGTTGGTCAGCAAATGCAAAAACCCGATATGTAAAAACATCGGCGTTAAAAAGCGCCACCATTCCCCCATTTCAATGAGCGGGTTAAACTTAGCGCCATAACGGATTAAGACGCTCGGGTCCGTGCTGCCGCCGCTCCATTCGAGAATGAGAAACATCACCACTTGCACGACGATCAACAGCCTTGTGAACAAGGGCTTGCCGTATTCAAAAATGCGGCGTTCTTCTTCCTGCTCACGGCGCCATTCCGTTAGCACTTCATATTTCAAACGCTCGGCGGTGGCAAACGGGTCGGCTCCCTCCGTGAGCGGCTCCGGTCGGATCGTGGCGCCGGTCATGTCCGCAAGGCGCGGCAACATCTCAGCTGTGTTGCTGCTATGAATGAGAAGCGTATGAAACGCGCCATCCGCTGGCTCGGAAAGTGGAAGCGGTTCATCTACAAGAAATTCCCAATCGTCGACCGGCGGATACGCCATCACATATACATTGACGACATGGCCTCCTTTGCCGATTTTTCGTCCATTCATTTGCCGGACAAATTGCCATGTATACTCGATATCGAGGCGCAGCGACCGGCTCCAATCAAAATCGGCGCGCACAAGACGGACAATCGTCGGACGCCGCCAGTGGCCCGATTCAAGCCATATTTCATCGCCGCGCTCAGACATCTGTGCGATGCGGTAGCCGCTATGGATTAAAAGACGAACAAGCTGCCAAAACAATACATCCATCGTTCCGATCACGTTCTCCTCTCCCTTTCTCCGACGAGGCCAAGCCCATTGAGCAGCAAGGCGGTCAATTCGCCGACCGTCCGACACACTGGGACGGACGAGCCGGTGGGAGCCGGTTGCCGCGGTCGAAAATACACAGCCTCCCAACCGGCGCCAAGCGCTCCCTCTACATCCAATTTCCACGAGTCGCCGACATATACCGGCTGCTTGGACGGTTGCTTGTTTCTAGCATAGTGAAAAATCGCCGCCTCCGGTTTTTTATACCCAACTTCTTCAGAAATAATCACGGCATCGCCGCGGAAAAAGTTATGAAGACCGCAGGAGGCCAGTTTCCCGCGCTGAATGGCACCGCTGCCGTTCGTAATAACCCCCAGAGGCACGTTGGCTGCGCGCAATTGGCAAAGCAAATCGGTTATGCCCGGCAAGGCGACAGCAAACCGGCTGACTACCCCGTCAAAATACGTGTGAAACCGGTCGGCCATCTCCTCGTCCGCTTCGATTTGGCAGGCGCGCGCCGCATCGAGAAAGCGGAGCCGACGGTAAGCACGACGCGTCAACGCTCCGGCTTCGTAGTCGGCCCAATATCGGTCGCACGCCTCTTTGAAAATGGGAAACCAAACGGAAAACGAAACGGGAGCAGCCGGAAAAAAGCGATGAAAACAATGGCGGATGGCGGCGCAAAACGTCTGCTCATAGTCAATGAGCGTCTCATCCACATCAAACCAAACGGCTTCCCACCGTTTCATCGCTGCCTCACGGGCGCAACATTTGCGAGACAAGAGCACCGCGTACCGCAGGAATGTTGAGCGCAAACCGGATGAGCTGTTTTCGCAGCGACGGAATGCGCAATGCCCAGTCGGCCATCCGGTAACGGTAACGGTAGGCAAGCCATCCGACAGCAACAACCAATAGTGAATACGCCCATTTGTTCATTGGTGCTCCCCCTTCATCATATGATACGTTCGTTATTCTTTTTCCCTTTTTCTCCTTAATTATGAAGCGCATTCATCAGCGCACGAACACGAACGCAGCGGCGAGCACCGCGCCAATGATCGACAACGCGTTGACTGCATCGTTGTCAAGCCAACGCCATCCTTTCACATGGATCGTCCTTTGCCCACAATGCCATTTCCGTTCTGTGGCTGCCCCACATACCAGGCAGCGGTAGGCGGACTGCCAAGCGGCACCAAGCCATGTGTCCAGCCAGCTGCCGAACCAGCCGAACAACGCAATCGTTAAAAATGGCGTAGTATGCAGGAAATGTGCACCGGCAGCAGCGATGAACAGCGCCCCAGCGAGGGAAGCAACCGTGCCAAGGAGCGTCACCGCTCCCGAAGTGCCAGCTTCCACCGGCTGAAAGCTCGGCCATGCCCGCGGCGGCCGTCGGCTCAAGGCGCCGATTTCCGATGCCCACGTGTCAGCGTTCGCTGCTGCGACGGCAACAACGAACAGCTCATTCCATACCGGATCAGGACGTAACAGCGCCAACAGCGCCAAAACAGCTGGCACTCCGCCGTTGGCAAGCACCTGGACAGCATCACGCCGCCCACCTTTGGCCAATTTTCCAGCCATCTTTGCTTTTTTCCTCTTCCCGGCGTTGCTAAAGAAGCTGGAGCTGGCAAAAAAGAGCCCTAACAACCATAATCCGCCCCAAGAAAAGCCGCATCCGACCAGCGTGCCGACGACAACGGTCGCCGCTGCCCCTGAGACAGACAGCGACCGCAATAGCCATCCGCCACCAGCTGCGATGACAGAGGCAGCCGCATACCACCATTCATCGCCCACAATGAATAACCCCTTGATCGGTAATCATAAACTCGACCGGCACATCGTGATCCTCGACAGGAATGTCTTCAACCACTTGAAACGAATAGGCGAGCGCCGCGGTCGTCGCCGTTATCCCCTGCAAATACCGGTCGTAATACCCGCCCCCATAGCCGATTCGGTAGCCGGTTTTCGTGAAACATACGCCCGGAACGATGATGAGATCAAACTCATCGCGGCCGAGCGCCGTTGTTTGTTCTTCGATCGGCTCGAGCAATCCGGCATACGCCTTCTCAAGTTGGGCGAACGATGCAATTTGCCGGAACGTCATCGTTTTTGTCATTGGATTGCATTTTGGCACACCGACCGTTTTTCCTTCTTGCCAAGCTCGTTCGATGATCGGCACAGTGTCCACTTCCGTCTCTTTTGCTATCGTGATGGCAACGACTTTGGCCTCTTGCCATTGCCGCCACCGGTATAAATAAGCAGCAATTTGCCGATCATATGCCTGTTTCTCGGCGGGTGAAAGCTGCCGAAGGCGATCAACCATCCGGCGGCGCAGTTCCCGTTTGCAATCCATCGTCTTCCCCCTTTTCAGCATAAAGATAAAAGCAGCAGGAATGATCTTCCTACTGCTTACTTCGTTTCACGGTGCAACGTGACTTTGCGATCCCGCGGGCAATATTTTTTCAGCTCAAGACGCTCTGGATTGTTGCGTTTATTTTTGGACGAAATGTAATTGCGTTCGCCGCATTCTGTGCATGCTAATGTAATGTTCACGCGCATCTTTTTCCCTCCAAACGTGCTTTATATAATCAGACCTTTCTATGATAGCATTTTTTTGTGGTGATTTCCACCTCTAAATTTTATCTTTTTCAATAAGACTGGCCACAAACAAAGATTGATATGATATAGTGAAAAAAGGAGGGATGGACAATGGTAGAATACGCAGTCATCGCTTTAGCGGTCTTATCGATTCTTTTGCTCATCATCTCGTTTTTTGCCAAAGACGAATTAAAACCGCTCGAAGAACAAATCGAGCAGTTGACCGTTTCGCTCGCCCAAGAAACGTACCAAATGAAAAAGCGACTGCAAGTCATTGAAGAAGAGCTGCTTATCCCCGAGCGCCGGCGTTCAGCTTCACCTCGCCGTGGCGGAGCATTATCGGCGACCGATCGACGCGTCTTGCTTTTACATAAACAAGGGTTTCCTCTCGATGAGATCGCGCAAGAAACCGGCTTGACTGTTCCTGAAGTCGAGCGGACGATAAGGAGATTGCAGCGATGAGAAAGCGGACGATACGTTCTTTCGCCTTTGGCTTGCTTGTTTCGACGTCGATTATCGGCGCCGCATATTACACTTCCCCTCCGCCTGAGTCGACCGATGTGGACGTCAAGGCGTACCTTCAACAACATGAGCTCGTCGCTGTTACGAAGGACGAATACGACAAGCTCTTAAGCACCCAATCGAAGGCGTCGGTCGAGCAGCCGCCGAAACAATCGGTGCAAACCGTTTATGTGTACCGCCTTGTGATTGAAAAAGGGGATACGCCGGAAACGTTCGCCAAAGAGCTTGAGGCTGCCCACATCATCGACAGCGCTCGCTCGTTCAATGACTATTTGCAGAAGCGTGGGCTGGCGCATTTGATCCGCCCCGGCGCCTACAATGTGCGCAGCGATATGGATTATGCGGCGATCAGCCGCCTCATTACCAGCCCATAATTCAGCCAAAAGGAGGCGCCTACCAGGACGCCTCCTTACATTTATACTGTCAGTCATTCAAGTCGTAATGCTTCCCTTTGACAAGGTAAATGAGATGTTCAGCAATATTGGTCGCATGATCCGCCGTCCGCTCCATATATCGAGCGACGAGGGCAAGCACGTTCATTTGCGCCAGCGCCTCTTTGTCCGTTTTCTCCATCTCAAGCAACGACTTCATCAGTTCTCCGTACTGTTCATCGACTTGATGGTCCATATCGGCAATTTGTGCAGCCAACGACACATCTTCCTGATCGTACGCAGCAATCACCGTCGATACCATGTCTGTGGCCAGGCGATGCATCAACACGAACGGGCGAATATCAATCACAAACGGCTGGCCGCCGATGCGGATGCATGCCTTAGCGATATTCACAGCAAAATCGGCGATTCGTTCGATATCGCTCGCAATTTTGATTGCGGCGACGATACGGCGCAAATCAGTCGCGACCGGCTGCTGTTTCGCAATGAGCCATAATGCGAAATCATTCACTTCCTCCTCGAGCTTATCAATTGAACCGTCTCCGTCAATGACCGCCATCGCCAACTTTTTGTTTTGCGTTTGAAACGATTCAATCGCCTGTTGCAATGCCACTTCTGTTAACCGTCCCATTTCGATCAACTTGTTATGCAACGCCCGTAAATCATCAGCAAACGTTTCACGCATTTCTTTGCTTGCCTCCTTTGTTTTTACCCGAAACGGCCGGTAATGTAATCTTCCGTACGCCGGTCGGCAGGATTCGAAAACAGCTTGTTCGTCTCTGCGTACTCAATCACTTCCCCGTTCAAGAAAAATGCTGTTTTGTCTGAAATGCGCGCCGCCTGCTGCATGTTATGGGTCACAATAATAATGCTGTATTGTTTTTTCAATTCTTGGATAAGTTCTTCGATTTTTAGCGTCGAAATCGGGTCGAGCGCCGAAGTCGGCTCATCCATTAAAATGACGTCCGGTTCGATTGCCAAACAGCGGGCGATGCACAGGCGTTGCTGCTGCCCTCCAGATAAACCGTAAGCATGATCGCGAAGCCGGTCTTTTACCTCATCCCAAAGCGCCGCCCCGCGCAAGCTTTTTTCGACAATTTCATCGAGCACTTTTTTATTGCGGATGCCGTGAATACGAGGACCGTAAGCAATATTGTCGTAAATCGATTTCGGAAACGGGTTTGGCTTTTGAAACACCATGCCGATTTGTGTCCGCAGCTGTTCGACTGGATAGGACGGATCAAAAATATTGCGCCCGCGGTAGGCAAGATGGCCGGCGATGCGGACGTTCGGCACGAGTTCAACCATTCGGTTCAACGTTTTAATATAGGTCGATTTTCCGCATCCCGATGGCCCGATAATCGCTGTCACTTTATTTTCGTAAATCGTTAAATGAATATGTTTTAGCGCATGGTGCTCTCCATACCATAAATTCAAATCTTTCGTCTCGTACACGACTCCTTTCGCTTCGCCACTCTCGGCCGTCGGCATCGCCGCGGTTGATCCGACAGTCAGGGTAGCAACCTTTGTTTCTTTTGTTTTTGTTGCCATCATCTTATCGGTCTCCTTTCGCTCATTTCCCGTTCATGAAATTAAAATCGCTTTTGAAATTTGTTGCGAATCAACACTGCGACCGAATTCATCATAATGAGAAAGCCGAGCAAGACGACAATTCCTGCGGCTGCCACATGTTGAAATTCTTCCTGCGGCCGCCCTGTCCAGTTATAAATTTGCAGCGGCATAACGGTAAACGTGTCTAACACGCCGCTCGGCAGGTAGGCGATAAACGTCGGAATTCCGAGCACCACAAGCGGTGCGGTTTCCCCGACAGCACGGGAAAGCGCCAAAATAGCCCCCGTCAGCATCCCTGGCAGCGCCGCTGGCAGCACAACCCGGCAAATCGTTTGCCATTTCGTCGCTCCCATGGCATATGAAGCTTCCCGCAACTGCTGAGGAACCGCACGGATCGCCTCTTGGGCAGCGACGACGATCACTGGGAAAACGAGTAAACTCATGGTCAATCCGGCAGCGAGAACACTGCGCCCAAGCCCGAGCTCACGGACGAAAATCGTCAATCCGAGCAAACCAAACACAATCGACGGTACACCGGTCAGATTGGAAATATTCGTTTGAATAAAAGCGGTAAATCGGTTTTTGAGCGCGTATTCTTCCAAGTAAATGGCGGTTCCGACTCCTAAAATAAACGAAACCGGTGCAACGATCATCATCAGCCAAAGAGAGCCGATCAGTCCGGACTTCATCCCAGCCTCTTCCGGCCGACGTGAAGGAAAGTTGTTTAAAAAATCGCCATCCAGCCAGCCAATCGCCTGCATAACGACATGGGATAATAACAACATAAGAGCAATTAACCCCAAAACGGTTGCGAAAAAGAAAATGGCTTGCAAGATGGCGTTTTGCACCAGCCTTCCTTTCATCCTCTTCGAAACGAGCAGTTTATCCATTTTTTAATACTCCTCCCTAAACCGACGGGAAATGTATTGCGCTAATACATTCATCACCAATGTAAAAAGAAAGAGTGTCATCCCGACCGCGTAAATGCTGTAATAAATCGTTGTCCCGTAGCCGGCATCGCCCGTTGTCACCTGGACGATATAAGCCGTCAATGTTTGAATCGACTTCGTGACATCAAACGTAAATTCCGGCGACGATCCGCCGGCTACCGCGACGATCATCGTTTCACCAACCGCCCGGGAAATGCCTAAAATCACTGAAGCGATCACTCCCGAAGCAGCGGCAGGAAGCACGACCTTAAGCGCCACTTCGAGCTTTGTCGCGCCAAGCGCAAGAGCGCCTTCGCGAATCGAATTCGGCACGGCACTCATCGCGTCCTCCGACAGCGAGGCAATCATCGGAATGATCATAATCCCCATCACAAGTCCCGGACTGAGCGCATTAAAAATCTCTAGGTCTGGAATGACGTTTTGCAATAACGGCGTTACGATCGTCAGGGCAAAAAAGCCGTAAACGATGGTCGGAATGCCCGCAAGCACTTCGAGTGCCGGTTTGATGATTCGCCGCGTCCGCTCCGATGCGTACTCGCTCAAGTAAATGGCCGAAGCGAGCCCAATCGGAACAGCAAAAAGCATAGCGATACCGGTTGTCAGCAACGTGCCGGTCACAAGCGGAGCCACCCCGAACGATCCGTGTTCCTCGTTCCACGGAAGCCACTCTTTGCTCGTGACAAACTCAACGATCGATACCCAGCGGAAAAATTCGATTGTCTCAAAAAGAAGGGTAAACAAAATACCAAGCGTCACGAGCACGGAGAGTGCCGCCAATGTAAAAAGGAGCTTGGGCGCGATCTTTTCCATCCTTTTCGGCCAATGTTGCCGCCTTTGATTTTCGACAATCATCTCCCGCACCGAGAACGGCTGTTCTTGATTCGTTGGAATCCCCATAAATCGAAAACTCCTTTCCGACATATTCCAACCGCAGTCACAAGTCTAGGCCGACAGACATCCGTTGTCGCCGGCCTAACGAAACTTATTTCAACCCTTGCAACGTTTCAAGTTGTTCCTTATACTTTTCCTCCGGCAGGCGGACATAACCGACTTCTTCGGCTAAATCCCCAGCTGTTTCCAACAAGAACTCCATGTAATCATACACTTGCGGTTTTTCTTTCAAAGATTTGACGTTCACATACGTAAATAGCGGACGCGAAAGCGGAGTATATTTTCCCGTCTCAATCGTCTCGTTCGTTGGCTCGATCGGACCGTTGCCGGCATCGATTGGCACAATCTTCAGCTTATCTTTATTTTCCAAGTAATACGCATAGCCGAAGTAACCAATCGCGTATCGATCCCCTTCGACTCCACGAACGAGGATATTATCGTCCTCAGAAAGTTGAGCGGTTTTGACCATTTCTTTTCCTTCAAGAATCACTTCATCAAAGTAGTCGTACGTTCCGGAATCATGACCAGGCGAGAAAAATTGAATTTCCTCATCCGGCCATCCCGAGCGGATATCCGACCATTTTTTCTCCTTGCCGTCTTCCGTCCACATTTTTTTCAGCTCATCTACCGTCAAGTAGTCAACCCAGTCGTTTTCTTTATTGACAACGACAGAAAGCCCATCATAAGCGAGTTGAAACTCTTGAAATTCGATGTCGTTGGCAGCGGCTGCTTGTTTCTCTTCCTCTTTGATCGGACGGGAAGCGTTTGAAAAATCGCTTTCCCCTTTGCTGAATTTTTCAAATCCACCGCCCGTTCCCGACATGCCGACAGACACTTTCACATTCGGCTGTTCAGCCATATATTCTTCAGCGGCTGCCTCCGCAATCGGATAGACAGTCGAAGAGCCATCCATGATTACTTCGCCTGACAGTTCCGATGCAGACTCACCTTCGGCATCATTTCCCCCTGCTTTGTTCCCTCCGCCACAGGCGGCAACGAACACCATCATCCCGCTGAGCACACCGGACAACATGAGCCGTTTCCATTTGTTCATCGTTTTTCCCCCTACACCATTCGTTTTCTCTTACATGTCCTATCATAAGTGAAGGCTATTAACGAGGTTTAAACGGAATGTTAAGATTATATAAACTCCAATCGTTTTCATCAGATCGGTTCCCCTCCTTAATACCTCCCCATTCGCCCATGTTCTAATGCTCTTTCGCCGAGCAAGAAAATAAAAAAAGCCGATTCGACCGGAAAATCTCCTGATCGAATCAGCTTCAATGGTCATTGTTCGTTTGTCTCTGCATCAGTAGCCGTCGTTTCCCCAGCCGTTCGTTTCGCCTTCAAGTCAAAATAAGCATCTAAAATGCGACGGCCGATCCGGTTGTTAATGCCATCGCTATCCCCCTGCGTCGCCCATGGGACAACGATAGCGAACGATACTTGCGGGTCGTTATACGGTGCATAGCCGACGAGTGTCAAATTGTATGTCGGATCATTGCGTCGGCTTTTAATCGGCCCATCATAAAACGCTTCGGCCGTCCCTGTTTTACCGGCTGGCTTGTACGAAGCATTGGCGAAATACGAATACGCCGTTCCGCCCGGCTCTTGCATGACACGGCGGAATCCTTCCTGCACACGTTGAATGTATTCAGTCTTCATATCAACGCGGTTTAAGACGACCGGCTCAAACTGTTGAATAGTCCGGCCAGGCGTTTTTCCGTCAATGGACGGATCGCGGATTTCTTTGACAAGGAGCGGCTTCATCCGGTAGCCGCCGTTGGCGATCGTTGAGACGTATTGTGCCAACTGCATTGGCGTATACATGTCATACTGACCGATCGACAAGTCAAGCAAAAACCCGCCGCGCGTACTTTGGCCTTGGAAACCGCCCAATTCGTTCGGCAAATCGATGCCGGTTTTCACGCCCAAGCCGAATTGGCTGAAATAATGGCGAATCGTCGTAAATGCATCTGGATTGATCTTAAGCGATTGATTCGGACGGTATGTACCGCCGCCAATAGCGATCGCTGTTTTAAACATATAAACGTTCGATGACTGCTTAAGAGCTGTCAGCTCATTAATGGTCCCCATCGTTTTCCAAGATTTTTTAACTGGAGTTCCCTTAATATGCAGCGGCTCATCCCGAATATACGTATTCGGATGGAGCACCCCGGTTTGGAAGCCGGTGAGGACAGTCGCCCCTTTCACCGCCGAGCCCATCGCATAGGCGGATGTAATGTTGCCGATAGCAAAATCGACAAACTCGCCGTCTTGAAGCATTTTTCCGGCCATCGCCAGCACTTCGCCCGTTTTCGGGTTCATCATGACGACAAACGCCCGGTCCAATAGCGGCGAACGGCCTTTTCGCTTCGTCGCCAAAATTTCCTCTTGAATAATTTGTTCAACTTGTTTTTGCAACTCGGCGTCGATCGTCAAGACGAGATCTTTGCCGCGCTCGCCGGGATACACTTGTTCGACCGATATGACATGGCCCGATTTGTCGACGACATTTTTAATTTTGGCCTTTTTGCCGTGCAGCACTTCTTCATACTGCATCTCCAAGTAGCTTTTGCCGACGCGGTCGTTGCGACTGTAATCGCGGGCTAAAAAGTGGTCGAGCCGCTCGCGCGGGACGCCCTCATCTTCTTCTGTCACGCTTCCGAGCACAGAGCGAAACGTGTTGTCATAGATGTACTTCCGCTCCCAGTCAACGGTAGTGTTGACACCAGGCAGCTCGCTCAAATGCTCACTGACGACCGCATATTCGCGGTCAGTCACCCCTTTGCTTTTCACTATTTGCGGCGTCAGCGCATAACCGCTTTCCATCTCATGCTTAATGGCGATCACTTCAAGTTCTGCTTTGGAAATTTGCTCTAGATCTTGCTTCGTAATGCGATCGAGCGTCCACTCATACACTTTTTTGTCGATCTCTTTTTGCGTCAACCCTTGATCAGCGAGCGCTTTTCGTTCTCGTTCGCTCACTTTCTTTTTCGCCTCGTCTGGGTGAGTCAAAATCCAATAGTCTTTCATATCGCGCTCGGTCACTTTTTCTTCTGCATCTGGAATATCGATATATTGGGCGAGCTTTTTCGCCACTTCCAATATTTCTTCCGGTTGGGTCGTTTTTGAGCGCGTGTACGTAATCGCTTTTTGCGGCGTATTATCGACGATCACCTGGCCGAACCGATCGTAAATTTTGCCGCGTGGCACCGGCGTGCTGACAATCTGATCCTGCGTCCGTTCCACTTCGCGGCGGTAATCCTCCCCATACACAATTTGCACGACGCCCAAGCGTAAAATCAGCGCCGAAAACAATAAAAAGACAAAGAAAAACAAAATGTTTAAACGAATCGGTACTTGCGCCCGCTTTTTCCGTTTCATCCCCCGGTCCTCCTTTCCCTCTCCCTATTGTAAAAGAAAAAGGCAGGCATGGCTAGGGAAAAACATGGGCAACCCTTTTACCCCGACGGACCGCCCCGTTCGCCGGCCAGTTTCGTCCGAAGCAGAAGCGGCTCTTGTCGATCCCGCTCCGGGTGGCCATCCGTGAAGCGAATGCGACGGACAAACCAGTAAATCACCAAATGTCCAGCCCCACACACAAACATGAGAACGCGAATGCCGATCTTTTCCCCGAAGAGTGCCATTGCCGCTAAAAAGGCTAAAATCGATGCCACCCTCCCAACGTTCAAAAACAGCTCGCGGACGACAATGTACTCAACACGCGCTTCTGCTGATTTCCAACTTTTACCTATCACATCAAACGTTAACGATGAATACGGAACGAGCAAAAGCGGGTAAGCGATGGCGATCGTGGCAGCATAAATAATCAAGCGGGGGTAAGACGGCTGAAAGACAATAAGAAAAATGGCTGCATATAGCAACAGTCCACCTAATAAAATGGCTTTCATCCGATATTCCCGTTTCATCAGCCGGGAAACCGCATAATAGGCGACAAACGATGTAAATGAATTGACGAGCCCATACTTGCCAAGCGCCCATTCGCTGTTCGAGGTGACATACACCAACACCGAAATGACGAACACAAACGAACCTTCACGCAATCCTTGAAAAAAGTGCGCATTCGTAATGAGCCGCCAGTTCCGGTTTTTATTGCGTTCCTTTAAAATGCGAACAAATAAATATTTTCCCGCCGCTGTGCGACGTTTGAGAAAGAAGCTGAGCAGTACAGCGATAATAAACAAGCCAAGTGACAGCGAGAAAACGAGCGTATACCCTTTCAGACCGGCGAGCGATGAGATCATATAACCGGCGGCAATCGGTCCGATCATGCCGGCTGATGATGTCAGCACTCCGAAGAAACCGTTAAAAAAGTCGCGCGTCTCCGGTTCCGTAATTTCAAATGTCAACACGTTAAACGCCAGCCAATAAAAGCCATAGCCGATCCCCAACAGTGCGCCGAGAAAGAGCAAATATTGATGGGCGCGAGAACCAACAAGCAAAACGGTGACAAAAAAAACGGCTAAACACGACACCCCAAGCCGTAGGATGAGAATGCGGTCGATCTGTTTCGCCAGCCGGCCGGCGAATATAAACGTCAGCGGCTGCATGATGACGACCGCCAAATTATACAGCGCCAAGTCTCGAAAATCACCGGTCTGTTTCCATAGATAAATGTTGACAAACGTATTTGACAGCGATACAGCAAGCGAATAAAACCCACCGATAAAAAGAAGCAGCAGCAAATCACGGTCCACCCGTTCTTGGCCAGTCAATTTTTCAAATAATGACATCGCAAACTCCCCTTTTCATCTATCCGGTAGTGTGACCATTTCCGCTGCTGCTATGCACTTTTAAGTTAATGAAAAAAACGGGGCGACTCATTCGCCCCGCTTTTTTCATCGTGGATCTACTTATTTTGCTTTCGCTTCGCTGTATCGTTTCGCTACTTCGTCCCAGTTGACGACGTTCCAGAACGCCGCGATGTATTCCGGACGACGGTTTTGATATTTCAGGTAGTAAGCATGCTCCCAAACGTCCAAACCGAGGATCGGCGTTTTGCCTTCCATGATCGGCGAGTCTTGGTTTGGCGTGCTCGTAATTTCCAGCTCGCCGTTGTTGACGACAAGCCATGCCCAGCCGGAACCAAAACGGCCAGCGGCTGCTTTCGAAAACTCGTCTTTAAACGCCGCAAAGCTACCGAATTTTTTGTTGATGGCTTCAGCCAGTTCGCCTGTCGGCTCACCACCGCCGTTTGGAGACAAAATCGTCCAGAACAGCGAATGGTTCGCATGGCCGCCGCCGTTGTTGCGCACTGCAGTGCGAATGCTTTCAGGAAGGGCTTCCAAATTGCTGAGCAATTCTTCAAGCGATTTGTTTTGCAAATCAGCGTGTCCTTCAAGCGCTGCATTTAAGTTCGTCACGTACGTGTTATGATGCTTCGTGTGGTGAATGGTCATCGTTTCTTTGTCGATATGCGGCTCGAGCGCATCGTACGCATACGGCAATGCCGGCAGTTCAAATGGCATGCAAATCTCCTCCTTTTGTTATGTAATGCGGACGTAGTGCCGTCCATGTAAAATTAGCTTACCAAAATTGCCACAATGTTTCAATGAATTTGCTTGTCTGCTGATGGCCGAAAGCACTCACAGTTGAATTCCCTTTTCTCAACATATACAATGGAAAATGGAGAAAAGGAAAGGTGTGGCCATGATGAACGTATTTGTCCAATTATGGAAAAGTCTGTATTCCCCAAAAGATATCGCTCGTTTTCGATTTCAAGGGATTGGAAAAACAATTGGCTATTTGTTTTTACTGACGCTTTTGTCCGTTCTTCCGACTTTTTACTATGCTTCGACGTCACTAGCCGAGAGCATTCGCACAACGAGCGCTTTGCTGCGTAACGACCTCCCACCCTTTTCGATTGAAAACGGGGAGCTTCAGTCAGCAGCAACCGAACCGATCCATATTGACCAAGGCGGGTTTACAATCATTTTTGACAGCACGGGTGAAGTGACGAGAGAGGAAGTAGAGCGATTTCCAAACGCCATCGCTTTGTTGAAACATGAAGCTGTGCTCGTCGCCAGCCACCAAGCGCAGCATTACAGCTATGCGACTTTTCCCGACGTGACCATCACTGATGAAGATGTGCATACGTTTATCACCAGCTTGCAGTCACTTCTCCCCGTGCTTATTCCACTTTTCGGTCTTGTCTTATACGTGCTCGCCTGTTTGGGGAAATTCATCGGTGTGTGCGTATTCGCCTTGTTCGGTCTCCTTTTTGCCGGCATGTTAGACAAAAAGCTTCGCTACCGCCATACATGGATCATGGCAGCTTACGCCATTACGTTGTCGACCATCTTTTTTACTTTGATGGAAACTGTTCAAACGATCGTGCCTTACAGCACATTTATTCATTGGTTCGTTTCGCTCGCTGTCCTCTTTTTGGCCATTAAGGAAGTGCCAGCCGCGCGGGCGAACAGTTAGCCGCCAAGCCTATCCTTGGCGGCTTTTTTATCCGTCCATTTCAAACTGTGCGATACCTTTCCCCCCACCATTTGACCGAGCCCAACGATCTTAATCCGATCTACGCATCGTCTCACGTTTCGCTTTTACATACAACATCGCGCTAACCGTCCCGACTGAGGAGAGCCAAATACTGACAAATAAACTCATTAGCTCATCTTTCCGAATGATTGCCTCATGACTGTCCTCGTCTCCTCTTCCATTATGTCAATCCATCTCAACGCCGCCTGAACATTTTGTAACGTTTTACGGAATAGCTCTCATATTTTGAACGGACAAGCATACATTTCATAAAAAAAGCGTTGGGGGATACAATGAAAAAGTGGTTTCTGTTGCTTATCGTCTTCCTTGTTGGCTATATTGCGTACAAAGATTTAACGGTCGGAACACTTCCAGTGTCATCGAAACCTCTGGCTGTTCAAGAGAGGACAAGCATCCCCGCCTATAAGATGGTCAAAATCAAAGCCGGCGACACGCTCTTATCGATTGCCGAACGCGAACAGCAAGGGCCGATCCCCGTTTCCATTGAGACATTGATTCGCGACTTTGAAAGGCTAAATCCTGAAGCAAAAGCAAATGCTCTTCAAATCGGGAAAACATACAAAATTCCGATATACGAAAAATAAACGTGGCGAATTTCTTGTCAATGCCCATCACTATTGATAAACTTAGTGCAGAAAAGCACTCGTTTTTAAAGGAGCGAATTTCCGTGAGTGAAATCATCCATCGTTCAAAAACAAGGCCAGTCCGCGTCGGGTCGCTGACGATCGGCGGCAACAATGAAGTCATTATCCAAAGCATGACAACGACAAAAACGCACGATGTCGACGCGACCGTAGCCCAAATTCACCGGCTTGAGGAAGCGGGCTGCCAAATCGTCCGCGTTGCCTGTCCGGACGAACGGGCGGCTGATGCCATACCAGAAATTAAAAAGCGAATTAACATCCCGCTTGTCGCCGACATTCACTTTGACTATAAATTGGCGTTAAAAGCGATCGAAGGCGGCGTCGATAAAATTCGCATCAACCCGGGCAATATTGGGCGCCGAGAGAAAGTCGAGGCGGTCGTCAAAGCCGCAAAAGAACGCGGCGTGCCCATCCGTATCGGTGTCAACGCCGGGTCGCTTGAGAAACGCATTTTGGAAAAATACGGATATCCTACAGCCGAAGGCATGGTGGAAAGCGCCTTATACCATATCCGCATTTTAGAGGAGCTTGATTTTCACGATATTATTGTCTCGTTAAAAGCGTCCGATGTGCGTCTCGCCATTGAAGCATATGAAAAAGCGGCGCGCACGTTTGACTATCCGCTTCACGTCGGCATTACCGAGGCTGGAACACTCTTTTCCGGTACGATTAAAAGCGCGGTCGGGCTCGGTGCCATTTTAAGCAAAGGCATCGGCAATACGATCCGTATTTCCTTAAGTGCCGATCCGGTCGAAGAAGTGAAAGTGGCGCGTGAAATTTTAAAAACGTTCGGGCTTGCCTCCAATGCGGCGACGCTCATTTCCTGCCCGACGTGCGGACGGATTGAGATCGATTTAATCAGCATCGCCAATGAAATCGAGGACTATATCGCCAAAATTAAAGCACCGATCAAAGTCGCCGTGCTTGGTTGCGCCGTCAACGGACCGGGTGAAGCGCGCGAAGCCGATATCGGCATTGCCGGCGCCCGTGGCGAAGGCCTGTTGTTCCGCCACGGCAAAATTGTCCGCAAAGTGCCAGAAGAGCAGATGGTCGAAGAATTGAAGAAAGAAATCGACAAGCTGGCTGAGGAATATTTTGCGAAACAAAAGGAAAAAGAAGCGGCTCTAAAAGGGAATGCCGTGGAGTAATCGAAACACGGTCAAAAGAACAAAAAAGGGCGTCCTCGCTTGAGGACACCCTCGCTTTTTTTACGTATAAAACGGCATAATGAACAAGCGGACGAGAATGGCGATAACGCCGATCCCGATGGCCCACGCTCCAAGCGTCTCTGCGCCGCGCCGACGTGCGATAAAACCGACAATAATGCCGGCCGCTCCTAACAAAATCGGCCACATAAACAAAGCGATAATGGACAACGCTAAAGCGGTCCATCCAATCCCGGCGCCGCCTGCTCGCTCTTCGTTCCGCTCATCGCGTCGACGGATCGGCTCAGCGATCTCCGCCGCTGTTTCTTCCATGAAAGGACGTTCTGGTTCCTCTTTTCCGATCGATTGCACGTAACTTTCATTATACGTGCGCTCGCGGTTGTCTGCCATATGCTTCCCTCGCTTTCCTAAAGTAAGGAGCATTATTAGTATGAGAAACCGCCGTCATTTTATCAGTGTGAATATTTTCTAAAAGGGGGATAAGGCGATGAAGCGACAACGCCTCGGTATTGACATTGACGGTACCATAACATGTCCAAGCACATTCATCCCATACTTAAACGAATCATTTGGCAAACCGCTCACATTAGGCGACATTACACAGTACAATTTGGCACCGCTGTACGACGTAACGGAAGAGGAAATGGATCGCTGGATGGAGGAAAATGAAGCGGAGATTTATGAACGCGCCCCGCTTGCCCGTTATGCGCTTGAGGTGATCGATAGTTGGAAAGACAAATACGAGCTATTTTACATTAGCGCTCGCGGCCGCCATTTGTATGAGCTCACTGAACGTTGGTTTCAGCGGCATGGTGTCCATTACCATCATATTGAGTTGATCGGATCACATGATAAAATCGACGCCGTCCGTCGCTATCAGCTCGCGGCTTTTTTTGAAGACAAATACGACAACGCCTGCGCCATTGGCGAAGAATGCGGCATCCCGGTCATTTTGTTCGACACCCCGTACAATCAAGGTTCGCTTCCAGATAACGTTATCCGCGTAAAAAACTGGCTTGAAGCAAAGCGCGAAATAGAACGGCGGTTACAGCCATAAAAAACCTCTCCCGCCTTATATCGGGAGAGGTTTTTGGCATTGCGGACACGTGCCGTAAATTTCAAATTTATGGTCAGCAATCTCATAGCCATCGAGCTCTGTGCCGATCCCGTCCATCGGGCACGCATCAATTTCCTTTGTTTTTCCACACTGGATGCAAATAAAATGGTGGTGATGATGGCGGGCATCACAGGCAAAGCGGAAATGCTTTTCTCCGGACAGCTCAGTCATTTCCAAAATGCCAAGCGTAGCGAAGAGTGACAAATTGCGATACACCGTGTCAAAGCTTAAGCCTGGATACGCCGGGCGAAGCGCTTCAAGCACTTCTTTTGCTGTCAAATATTTATCGCGCTCGGCAAACAGCTCGAGCATTTGCTTTCGTTTTTCAGTATATTTAAATCCGTTTTCTTTCATTAACTGCAACGCTTCGCCGATCTTCATCACTACCGTCCCCTTTTCCATTTTTTCCATCCCAATACGAGAAGCAAAATGGCGACTGCCAGCATGACGATCGTCCCGCCCGGTGCCCAATCGAGCTCATACGCTGCCAAAAGCCCGATGATGACCGACAGCTCCCCGAAGAAAATGGAAAATACGATCGCCTGTTTAAAACTTTTGGCGATGCGAATGCTCGCTGCCACCGGCAGCGTCATCAGTGAAGAAACGAGCAACACACCGACGATGCGCATTGATGACGCGATGACAAGGGCGACAAGCACAATAAACAAAAAATGAATGAACTTGGCGCGAACGCCGGAGACGCGGGCGTATTCTTCATCAAAGGAAAGGAGAAACAGCTCCTTATAAAACGCAAAAATGATGGCAGCGGCAATCACAGCCACCACGAACACTGCCCAAACATCATCGCTGCTCACGGCGCTGACGCTGCCAAACAAATAGGAAAACAAATCGGCGTTAAACCCGTTAGCGATTGAAATCAAAATGACACTTAGACCAATGCCTGCCGATAAAATAATTGGAATGGCAAGTTCTTCATAATGGCGATAAACAGAGCGCAACTTCTCAATGAGCAGCGAACCGGCAACGGAAAAGCCCATTCCGATGTAAAGTGGATTCCAGCCGGCGGCAGTTGAAACTGACTTTCCGATCAGCAGTCCGGCGGCAATGCCGGCAAGCGCCACATGGCTCAACGCATCAGCGATGAGCGACAACCGCCGAACAACGATAAACACCCCGAGCAACGGCGCGGCAAATCCGGTCAAAATGCCGGCCAAAAACGCATTGCGTAAAAATTCATATTGCCAAATGGCTTCCCACACATGTCATTCCTCCACAATCAACCGTTTCTGTTTCGCCCGCTTAATGCTCGTGGGAGAGAACGTGAAGCGGATGGCCGTAAAACCGTGAAATCGCCTCATCACCAAGCCGTTCGAACTCTTCCGCGTTTCCATGGAAATAAAGCCGCTTGTTTAAGCAGGCGATATGGGTTACCCGATCCGTGATCGTCCCAATATCGTGCGTCACAAGCACAAGCGTCAAACCGCGGCGGTTCAAATCGCCGAGCAGCTCATAAAACTCATGCACATGGCGAGCATCAACACCGACGGTCGGCTCGTCTAAAATCAACAAATCCGGCTTGCTCGCCAATGCGCGGGCGATAAACACCCGCTGCTGCTGGCCGCCGGACAGTTCCCCGATATTGCGCTTCGCCAAGCCGCGCAAACCGACCGCCTCCAACGCCGCTTCGACCGTGCGGCGGTCGTCTTTCGTCAACCGGCGAAACAAGCCGCGTTTCGCCGTCAATCCGCTCGCTACTACTTCCTCGACGGTCGCTGGAAAACCACGGTTAAAGCTGTTCGCTTTTTGCGACACAAATCCGATCCGATGCCATGCTCGAAACGACTCGATCGGCTCACCGAACAAGAAAATGCGGCCACGATCCGGCTTTAACAAGCCGAGCATGCATTTTAAGAGCGTCGATTTCCCCGAGCCGTTCGGTCCGACCAGCCCTAAAAACGCTCCTTTTGGCACCGCCAAATTGATGCGTTCAAGCACTTCCTCTTTTTCATAGCGAAACGACACATCCTCGATTTGCACGACAAGCCTGTTTTCCATGACCGTTCTCCCCTGCTAATTCAGAATCGTTACGATTTATGCCTGTGTGCAAGTATAACCGATCACGCTCATTTTGTAAACCTTAGTGAATTGCCGATTTAAAACGGGCTCCGCGCACTTCATGGGTCGCCATAATCGTAATAAACGCATTCGGATCAATTTCATTAATGATCGATTTCAACTTGGTCACTTCCAGACGCGTAACGACAGCATAAATGATTTCTTTTTGTTCGTCCGTGTAGCCGCCTTTGCCAATTAACTTCGTCGTCCCACGGCCGAGACGGTGTAAAATAGCACTCGAAATTTCTTCATAATGATCAGTAACAATAAAGGCCGCCCGTGTCTCATCAAGCCCTTCGACCACCGCATCAATCATTTTGGAAGCAATGTAATACGTCATCACCGAATACATCGCTGGCTCGAGCCCGAGCACAAACGCTGCCCAACCGAAAATAAACACGTTGACAAACATGACGAACTCGCCGACGGAAAATGGAATTTTCTTTGTCAATAAAATGCCTAATATTTCTGTCCCATCAAGCGATCCTCCATGGCGGATGACAAGCCCGACGCCAAGCCCGAGCGCCAAGCCGCCAAAGACGGCTGCTAAAATCGGCTGATTCGTCAGCGGGGCAAAATGATGAAAATATCGCTCAGCGCCCCCGAGAATAACGACCCCTAAAATCGTTGATAACATAAACGTTTTACCAATTTGCTTATAGCCAAAATACATAAATGGTGCGTTTAAAATAATGACGAGCGTGGCAAAATTCAACAGTCCCCATTCATCAGGAATTAAATAGTCCAAAATAAGCGATACACCGATAATGCCGCCATCGATCATTTTATTTGGAACAAGCAGCCGCTCGATAGCGAACGCCGCCAAGCAGGCCCCAATGATGATCATTAATACCCGATACAACACACGCTTCAATGGTTCTTTTTTATGTTGTTTCGGCGCCAAACTTCCACCCCTTCTCTTTTACTTTGCATTTTCATTATACTATACACCTCTCTTCCGTTCGCATCATATGATGGAACAGAAACAAGGAGGGAGCTGCCATGAACTTTTACCAACAGCTCGTGAAACAAAAATTAAAAACGATCACTCCGGAAGAACTCGTTGCGTACAGTCGAGATTACGGTTTGCCAATTACGGTCAATCAGGCGAAAAAAATTCTTCATCTTGCCCGAACGAATGACATTAACGTCTTCGACCCCGAGGAGCGGAAAAAATGGGTGCGCGAACTAGCCAAAATCACGTCGCCGGAGATCGCCAAGAAAGCGAACGAACTGTTTTTAAAATTTGTACAGAAAAAGTGAAATAAGGCTGGAATCTCTTTTTTATTGCGTATCAGCAACAATTTTTTCCAGTAACTGATCATCAAATGTCTGTGCCCGCAGCATAGCGATTTCATGTTTGTACGGCGGTTTTTTATTGTTTTTATCCTCTCCAACATACGGCGTTTCTAAAATTTTCGGAATGTCCGCAAGCTGCGGGTGATGGACGATGTAATTCAGTGCACGAAATCCGATATGACCGAAACCGATGTTTTCGTGGCGGTCTTTCCGGCTGCCGCGCGGGTTTTTGCTGTCATTAATATGCAGCACTTTCAGACGTTCAAGACCGATCACCCGGTCGAATTCGGAAAGAACGCCGTCAAAATCGTTAACAATGTCATAGCCGGCATCATGCGTATGACATGTGTCAAAGCAGACGGACAGCTTGTCGTTATAGGCAACGCCATCGATAATATACGCCAGCTCTTCAAACGTGCGCCCGCATTCCGATCCTTTACCGGCCATCGTTTCAAGAGCAATTTCAACTGTCTGCTCGCGCGTCAACACTTCATTCAGTCCACGGATGATCTGCCGGAGCCCGGCTTCCGCTCCAGCGCCGACATGGGCGCCCGGGTGCAACACAAGTTGCTTCGCCCCGATCGCTTCCGTTCGTTCGATTTCAGCGCGCAAAAAATTAACGCCAAGCGCAAACGTATCGGGATTTTTTGTGTTGCCGATATTGATAATATACGGAGCGTGGACGACAATGTCCTCAATACCGTGCGCCTTCATATGCTCGTGCCCGGCTTCAATATTCAGCTCTTCGATGGCTTTGCGCCTTGTGTTTTGCGGCGCTCCGGTGTAAATCATAAACGTGTTCGCTCCGTACGATACCGCCTCCTCACTGGCGGCGAGCAGCATTTTTTTGCCGCTCATCGAAACGTGTGAACCGATTTTTAACATGTCCTTCTCTCCCTTTTATCTCCATACACAACGAAGACTACGATTTTTTGAAGCGGCTCAGCCGCTTTTTCTTCTTCTCAAGCTCGGCGCGCAGCTTTTTCTTATAGCCCGGTTTCACTTGTTTCGCTTTTTTCAGCTTCGCAACAAGCAGCGCGAGGTCATCTTCCTTCTCACCAGCTCGCTTGCTCCGCCGATTCCAAGGTGGAAGATCCTTCCATTCACCACGCACGAGGTCGCGATGAACAAATGAAATCCCCATTTTTTCCAATCGAGCAATCGCATCTTGGTCGGTCGGTTCGTAAATGGTCGCCGCAATGCCGCTATAACCGGCGCGTGCCGTCCTCCCAGCTCGATGAATGTAAAACTGCAAATCATCGGGCAACTCATAGTTGATGACATGGCTCACGCCTTCGATATCAATGCCGCGCGCCGCCAAATCAGTGGCAACGACGTATTGAAACTCCAAATCGCGAATTTGGTTCATCATCTTTTTCCGCTCGCGCGGCGTCAAATCACCGTGCAATACACCGACTTTCAGTCCTTGTTCGGCAAGCTGATCGGCGACTTCATCAGCCCTCTTTCTCGTATTCACGAACACAATGGCTAAATATGGATTGTAGCTGACAAGCACATCATAAAGCAGCTTGACCTTTTCACGGCCGCGTAGTGGAATGAGCACATGCTCAATGTTTTTATTCGCTGTCTGTTTCGGCTCGACCTGGATGAATGTCGGATTTTCCATATATTTTTTCAAAAATGGCTTCAGCTTTTCCGGAATCGTCGCCGAAAAGACAAGCATTTGCAGCTCTTTCGGCATCCGGGCCGCGATTTGGTCGACATCGGTGATAAACCCCATATCGAGCATTAAATCGGCTTCATCGACGACGAGGGTGCGCGCCGTGTGTACATCAAGCGCCTGCTCGCGGATAAAATCGTTAATGCGCCCAGGCGTACCGATCACAATATGCGGCTGCACGTGGAGCTTTTCAAGCGCCTTTTGCTTATCCGTCCCACCGATGAAACAGCGAGCGACAATCATCCGGTCTTTCGGGCAAAATTTCGTGATCTTTAACGTTTCATGGTAAATTTGCGTCGCCAACTCGCGCGTCGGCGCTGTAATGACTGCCTGCACTTCAGCGCGCTCCGGGTCGATCTTTTCGATGATCGGCAATAAATAGGCGTGTGTTTTTCCCGTCCCAGTCTGCGACTGGCCAACCATGCTTTCCCCACGCAATGCTCTCGGAATGATGCGCTCTTGAATTTCCGTCGGCTTATAAAAACGAAGCGCTTGAATCGCCTCGATCACAAATGGCTGAAATGGAAACCGGGTAAATTGCGTCTCTGCCATCAAGTACCACTCCCTTCTATATAGGCCCTTTGTACGCTCCATCATTATAGCGAATATTTGCGGCCCACCGCAACTAAAGACGATGGCAGCTGAAAAACCTTTCCCACTCTTCCCGCATATTTTATGAAGGAGGACGATTGTTCATCTGTACGATGGAAAGGAGGCAACTGCCATGAGATACAGTCGGCCGCCGATGGTCCCTTCCCGGTTCGTCGGTATGCCGCCCGCCCCGTTCCCCCACATGCCGGCTGGCGTTCCCCGCCCTGGCGGCGCCGGTGGTCTACTGGCCCGTCTATTTTCTCGCGGACAGCCGCCGGTCGCCGCTTCATCCCCGTGGGGATTACCGTTGCTGCAAAACACCGCCGCCAATACCGCTACGGCAGCGAACACAAGCGGTGGATTCATCGGCATGTTAAATAACGTACAAAAAATGCTCAGCGTCGCGCAAAACGTCATGCCAATGGTGCAACAATATGGCCCGCTCATCCGCAACCTTCCAGCCATGATTCGCATTTTCCGTGAGTTGAAGACAGCCGATGAAGAAGACGGAGAAACGAAATCGACAGAAAGCGCACCGGCAAAAGAAACAAAACAAAAGCCGGCCGCGCGGGAGGCCAAAAAACGCCCTGTTCCGCAGGCCAATCATGAAGATTCACAAGAAAAACAAATACCGACCACACCGAGACCATCAACGCCAAAACTGTATATATAAACCTCTCTCCCGCCCTCTTAGGGCGGTTATTCTTTGTCTTATCCTGTTCTCTCAGATATAATGAAAAAGGAAAACCGCCACGGATCGGCGGCAGGGAGGGAAAACAATGGAAGTGATTAAAATTACCCCTCGCGGGTATTGCTACGGAGTTGTCGATGCGATGGTCATCGCCCGCAATGCGGCATTAGACCCATCATTGCCGCGGCCGATTTACATCCTCGGCATGATCGTCCATAATAAACACGTCACGGACGCGTTTGCCGAAGAGGGTATCATTACGCTGGATGGAGAAAATCGGCTGGAAATTTTAGAAAAAATTGAGCGAGGTACAGTGATTTTCACCGCCCACGGCGTGTCTCCAGAAGTGAAAAAACGCGCGCTCGAAAAAGGGCTAGTGACGATCGATGCAACATGCCCGGACGTCACGAAAACGCATCGGCTCATCGAGCAAAAGCTCGCTGATGGTTACGATATTATCTACATCGGCAAAAAAGGACATCCGGAACCGGAAGGAGCGGTCGGCATCAATCCGGAGCGCATTCATCTCGTCGAAACGCCAGACGATGTTGAGCGGCTTTCTCTTAAAAACGAACGTCTCATGGTTACAAACCAAACGACGATGAGCCAATGGGATGTAGCCGATATTATGGCGAAAGTGAAAGAAAAATACCCGCATGTCGAAATGCATAAAGAAATTTGCCTCGCGACCCAGCTTCGTCAAGAAGCGGTTGCCGAGCAAGCGAAGGAAGCGGATGTGACGATCGTTGTCGGCGATCCGCGCAGCAACAACTCAAACCGCCTTGCTCAAGTATCGGAAGAAATTGCCGGCACGAAAGCATACCGTATCGCTGATGTAACGGAAATTGATATCAACTGGATTAAAAACGCGAAAAAGGTGGCTGTCACAGCTGGCGCTTCCACTCCGACGCCGATTACGAAAGAAGTAATCGACTTTTTAGAGCAATTCGACCCGAACGATCCGGCAACATGGGAGCGGGAACGGAAAGTGCCGCTGCAAAAAATCTTGCCGAAGGTAAAAACAAAGAAAGAAGAATAACAGCCGTTCGTCCATAAACAAAGGCTATCCTGAACAAGCGGTTGAACCGCTTGCAGGACAGCCTTTTTTCATCTCCGCTCACACGAACTGAAACGGATCGGTATGGACGTTTGAAACGATGACCTCCGCCTCCCACTGCCGCTTCGTGAGTTCGGCGGTTAAATAACGGGCGACGCCTTGTTTCATTACTTTTTCGACGTTATGTCCGGGATCGACAAGATGGAGACCGAGCGCTTGGGCGTCATGGGCGGTATGATAATACACATCCCCGGTTACATACACATCAGCCCCAGCCGATGCGGCGGCAGCGACAAACTTATTTCCGTCTCCGCCAAGCACGGCAACAGTTTGCACAAGGTCATCAAGCCGGCCGACAACACGCACGGCCGGAACGGAAAATGCTGTTTTCACTTGTTCGGCAAAGGCGCGTAACGTCACCGGCTGCGGCAACCGACCAATGCGACCGAGTCCGAAGCGACGCCCTTCGTTGTCAAGCGGATAAATGTCGTACGCCACCTCTTCATACGGATGGGCGGCGAGCATCGCCTCGATCACTTGGCGCTCAAGCGAGGCCGGAACGATCGTTTCAATGCGAACTTCCTCCACTTCCTCAAGCCGCCCTTGCTCGCCGATAAACGGCTGGGCCCCTTCTTCCGGCAAAAACGTTCCGATGCCGCGGCTGTTGAACGT
>Ga0310830_100191_pt1 | contig 87891 bp, 81 predicted proteins | sample WT_ome_5_FD_201301 | JGI IMG/M metagenome (GOLD analysis project Ga0310830, IMG submission 201301) | Sorghum-adapted microbial communities enriched on wild type (WT) sorghum from Joint BioEnergy Institute, Emeryville, California, United... ... | reverse complement strand
TCCGCTGTTTGAGGATTTCGCCGCAACGGTTGGCATGGTTCCGAAAGTCTGCCGCGTCCGGCGGCCGCAAACGAAGGGCAAGGTGGAACGGACCGTTCAATTCATTGAGCAGAATTTCATGGCGGGCAGGCGGTTTACGGATGTGGAGGACCTGAACCGTCAGGCAAGGCAGTGGTGTGACGAGCAAAACCGGCGCATCCACGGAACGACCGGAGAGAGACCCATTGAGCGTTTGGTGCAGGAAGAACTCCGAGCGCTCCCGCCGGCGGATCGTCTGGCCAAATACCGGTTTGAGGTGCGAAAAGTCAGTCGGGATGGATTTGTGAGCTATGACGGCGTGCGATATGGCGTTCCCTGGGCGTACAGCGGGCGGGACGTAAAGGTGCGGGATATCAACGGATTCATCGAGATTTACCGGGAACAAGAGCTGATTGCCCGGCACAAGAAACAGCATCGATCACGGACGCTGGTGATGTGCGAACACCAATACGCGAACCTCGGCACGGTGCAGGGGGATGCGTACCCGAAGCCGCAGGGAATCCAGATTCCGGTGCAGGACGTGGAAGTGCGTTCGCTGGATGTGTATGAGCATCTGGCGGAGGTGGGAGCATGATCGAATTGGAGCAGGCACGCCATCGTCTGGAAGAGTTGGGTTTGGGACAGGCCGCCCAATCGCTGGATGCGGTTTTGGAAGCTGCCAGCAACAGCCAAAGCACGTATCTGTCGTTTTTGAATGAGTTGCTGGAGGCCGAGCTTCAGGAGCGTCAGCGCCGAAACGTCGAGGTGCGCATGAAACTGGCGCATCTGCCGTACCGGCGCACCTTGCAGGAGTTCGACTTTACCTTTCAGCCAGGCATAGACGAACGTCTCATCCGGGAGCTTGCAGAACTGACGTTCATCGGCCGGCAGGAAAACGTGCTGTTTCTGGGGCCACCCGGAGTAGGCAAGACTCATTTGGCGATCGCGATCGCCATGGAGGCGATTGGACAAGGGTTGCCGGTGTATTTCGTTTCGCTGGCCCAACTCGTGGGCGATTTGCGTAAGGCCTATGAAGAGAATCGTTTGGACAAGCGGATGCGCGTGTATTTGCGGCCGCGTCTGCTCATTGTGGACGAAGTAGGCTATCTGCCTTTGGATCCGTGTGTAATGTAAACTAAAAATACCCCGATTGATCAAGTTTCCATACCCAAAAAAATCGTGCAAGAATACCCCGAATCATCGTCTGGGGTTGAATGCTCAATCAGCCCCCCGTACCCTGTTTGATAGAGACAGGTCGGGGGGAATCGGGAGATGCTGAAGATGTCGCAAATTGAAATGATCAAGGAACTGCAAAACAAGGGACTGGGGCCGGTGGCGATTGCGGAACGGCTCAAGATCAATCGGAAAACGGTGAGCAAATATATGGCGATGGAGGAGTTTGAAGAGCAAAAGCCGACGAGCAAGGAAGAACGCCCTTCCAAGCTGGATCCCTTCAAGCCGCTGATCCGTGAGTGGCTGGAGGAGGACCGGAAGAATCGCTACAAGCAGCGGCATACGGCCGTGCGGATCCACAAGCGTCTGATGGAAGAGTGCGAAGATTACGACGCATCCTATCCGCTGGTGCAACGCTATGTGAAACGGCTGCGGGATCAACGCTATGAAGAGGGAACGCAAGAGCTCGTGTGGTACCCGGGTGAGGCTCAGGCCGACTTCGGCGAAGCGGATTTCTACGACGGAAGCGGCGAAAAGAAAATGGGCAAGTATCTTTGCCTCAGTTTTCCGTATAGCAACGCAGCGTACGTGCAGCTTTTCGGCGGAGAGACAGCGGAATGCGTGGCTCAGGGGCTTGAGGACATCTTTCACCGGATGGGTGGTGTGCCGACCCGTATCGTATTTGATAACGCCAGCGGCGTCGGACGGCGCGTCCGCGACAATGTGCAGATGGCGGAGCTTTTCCTGCGGTTCAAGGCGCACTATGGGTTTGAGGTAACGTTTTGCAATCCCGATTCCGGCCATGAGAAAGGCAACGTGGAGAATAAAGTTGGCTACTTCAGGCGCAATTTCTTCGTTCCGCTGCCGACGGTGACCGATGTGCAGGCCTTCAACCGGGAACTGTTAAGCCGCTCCGAAGCGGACTGGAAACGGGAGCATTACAAGAAAGGTGTAACGATCGAACGACTTTTTGAAGAAGATCGCCGCGCCTTCCTGTATCTGCCGAAATCCCGGTTTGCGGTATGCCGGTATGTCCGTCTGAAGACAGACGGCTACGGCAAGTTCCCAATCGACGGCAAACATTACTACTCCTCCGCCCCGGAGTGGGCGGGCCGGGAGATCGTGGTGCGCATCGGCGCGCACACCGTGGAGCCGCTTAAGCCGGACGGCGAACCGATCAGTGTACACATCCGTCATTTCGGTAAGCAAAGGACCGATACCATCGATGTCCGGACGACGCTCAGCCGGCTGATGCACAGCCCGGGCGCCTGGCGAAACAGCGTGGTACGCGAAGAGTTGCCGGAGAAACTGAAGAGCGACATGGACGCGCTGGAGCGCGCGGAACTGAAGGAAGCCTTGCGAATCATGCAGGAGTTGTCCGCACGCTACGGCTTCGAGACGGCCGTCAAGGCGATGGAGCAGGCCTCAAGGCTTGGGCGGCTGACAAGCGCAAACGCGGGCGTGCTGGCGGCCCGACTGGCCTCATTTGAGCCACAGGAGACGGCACCGGTCGATCTGCGCATCTACGATGCGATGCTGGAAGCGGCGGTGAGCATGCCATGAGCCTGGCGAAGGAACGGGAGCAGCTGAGGAGCGAGATTTCGGCCTTTTGCAAGAAGCTGGTGCTCAGCCAGCGGGCCGTGGAACTGTGCGAGAAAGAGGCAACGCCGAAGCAGGAGGAATTCCTGCACCGCGTGTTGGCGGAAGAGATGGAAAACCGGGAACGCAGCAGACGCAGCCGGCTGATGAACCGCGCCGGTTTCCCGGTGTACAAAACGCTGGAGGGCTATGACCGGCAAGGCGTCAAGCTGCCGACCTCCCTGAAGTGGAGCGATCTGACGGACGGGGTGTTTATTCAGGCGAAGCGAAATCTGGTGCTTTACGGCCCTGTGGGCACAGGAAAGACGCATTTGGCCATTGCGATGGGAATCCGGGCCTGCGAGATGGGAATGGCCGTCAAATTCTACACGGTGGCGGAACTGGTCATGCGGCTGGCGGAGGCCAAGCGCAGCGGCACGTTGGAGCGGCTCATGAAGGAGATCCAGCGTACAGAGCTGCTTATCCTGGATGAGTGGGGATACGTGCCCGTTGACCGGGAAGGCTCGCAGTTGTTGTTTCGCGTCATAGCCGACAGCTATGAAAGCCGGAGCCTGATTATTACAACGAATCTGGAATTCTCAAAATGGGGATCCGTCTTCACCGATGACCAGATGGCCGCCGCGATGATTGACCGTCTCGCGCACCATGGACACCTTCTCGTATTCGAAGGCGAAAGTTACAGGATGAAGCATGCGCTGATGAAACAACGATAAAAAATACCCATGACGATGATGGGTAAAAATACACGATTTTTTGGGGTAATTTTGCTTGACAAAAAACACCTTCTCGGACGGCACCCGGTCCCCCGGCTTCAGCTTCCCGGACAAAATTTGTTCCCGCAAGTGGTTCGCGATCTGCCGGTACAGCGGAACAGACTTCATCCCGCGGGCGAGGAGGAGTTCATCGGGCGGTACCGTAAGGTGACGGCCGCGATCAAGTCGCTGCCGTGGGTGTGCGGCTACTGCTACACGCAGATCACCGACGTGCAGCAGGAGACGAACGGCCTGCTCACCGCGGAGCGCAAGCCGAAGGTGGACCCGGAGAAGATCCGGGAGATCAATCTGGCGTAAGCAAGCGGGAGTGTCGAGACTGTCGGCCGGGGGCCGGCGGTCTTTTGTTGCGCGGAATTAGTCGGCTTTGTAGATGGAAATACCGACTTTGTCGATATGATCAATAAGGTTTTGATGGGACAGCGAATGATAATCCACGACGTCCACCATGTACGGAATGGGGAGTTCTTCGTTCAACAGGGTCTGCAAATCCAGGGCCACGTCGGGGATCGGCCGGTCGCCCTTGATGGCCAGATCGATGTCGCTGCCGCTATGGTGTGTGCCTTTGGCACGGCTGCCGAAAAGAACGACTTCCCGTATTTGCGGATACTTGCAGAACGATTCCAGCATCAGACGAAAAGATTCCGGCGCTACACCATAGGTGTTCATCGATCCATCCCCAACCGGTCGTGAACTTGCTTGAGAGCTGTGACGTAACGCTCACGAATGAGTTTATGGGCCGTTTCAGCCGTGCTCTCATCGTAGGTATGTGCCATCAAATTGCGTTTCTGAAGCATGTCCAGCCAGAGCTCGCCGTCTTCAATCAAGCCGTAGCGGAACGCCTCCTTGATGACATCCCTCGGAAATTTGGCGTCGATGCCGCGTTCCTCCATAAAGTCTTTCAGCGTCTTCCAGGCGAGTTCAAACGTAAATTGATAATACTGGATGACTCCGGCTCTCTCCAACTCGGACAACAGTTCGGATTCCAACGCTTGCTCGAGTTTGCCAAGCGCTTTGTCAAAATTTTCGTACCTTTGTTTCCAACGCGTTTCGGAAGACATTGCGGATCGCTCCATTCTCCATGTTCCATCAAGATTATAACATGACAACTGCGGAAACTTGTACGACCGGAAAATGTCGATCTTCCTCGCGACGGGTTTCATTGTTCGAAATTTTATGTCCTGGTTGTAACATTGCGGCCTTATCATGCGGCATGACGGACCACACACCAACACAAGGCGTACTCCCGGCGGTCTTCGCCCTGCGCGATGCCGTATTTCAGCCCCTCCGCGCAGCTCCCGATCAGCATGATCGGCGTCTTGAGCTTATGGGAGACGCCGGCGATGAAGTCCTTGCGCATCATCTCGAGCCGCTTCTCCCGCTCCAGATCCCGCGCCAGCTTCTCGTTCGCCGCGCGCAGCTCCGACAGGGCGGCGCCCGGCATGCCCGCGAGGAAATTCAGCGTCCGCGCGAGATCACCGATCTCGTCCCGGCTCTCCACGCGGCAGCGCTCGCTGAAGTCGAGGTTCGCCATCTTCTCGGCCGTCCGGTGGATCGTGCGCAGCGGCCTGAAGATCATCCGGGAGTAGAGCATCGCTCGTCACCGAACCCGCGCGGCGAACTGACGCGGGCGGAAGCCGCGGCCTTGGTCCAACGCCTGCTGCGGCAATCCGAATTGATCGACTGACGCCGAGTCTCATCAAGTCGGACGGAAAACGCGACGGTTTTCCGTCCGACTTTTTTTGTCCGGGACAAGTGGTGACTCGCAGGAATCAAGCGGGAAATTTACGTGTCGAAACGCGGGATGTAAAATACAGGTAACGGTGCCAAGCGGGGGGTCCCGTTTCGAAGGCGGACCGATCGGATTTTTCCTGACCTTCCTCAACATCGTCATCTTCGTCGTGGCGGGGTTGGTGGTGTGGAACAGGCGGCAATTCCCGGGATGAAGCGTCCGCCCGCGTCGCGCCCGCCTGCCTGCGCGGATGAAATCACTTTTGTCGTGGGACGGGAGGATGAAAAGTTCCATGGGTGGAGGGTTCGGAGAAAAATCCGGTAATCCATATAGAGAATGGATATTAGAGGTAAATATAGAACTTATTTGCATTTTTCGGACGGAAGCGGGGAGAGTGGCGCGATCGTGGCTATTTTGGATCATTCTGGCGTTGCACGCGGCGGTGCCGTTTCTGATCGGTCTGTCCTTGCTGGAATCCCGGGCGAAAGGCTTCGGCTACTTGGGGTGGGTCGTCCCGGGATTTATCCTGTACGCCCAGATCTATCATCTTTACCATCTGGCCGCGGTTGTGCTGGCGGCCGCCGGCATGGAGGGAGCGGCCCGAAGCGGCGCGGCCGGCTTCCGTCCGGACGTGGTGTCCCGCCGCCGGAAGCAATATGCCGCTAAGCTGACCGTCCTTTCGTTGGCGATGTGGGTCTGCGTCTCGGCACAGGCATTGTCCACGGTCATGGCCTGGGTTGTCCGGTTCGGGGAATTGCCGGTATCGATCAATCTGATCAAGATGCTGTTGACTTGTGTCTACTTGCCGCTGCGCGTATTGCCCGGCATCGTGCTGATGCTGGCGATCACCATGCTGATCGCGCAGTATCGGGGACGGATCGGCACCGTCATCATCGGCATCGCAGTGATACTGGCGATGAGCCTGCCTGAACGGACCGGGCTCGGCGGGATATGGACCCTCGACCGATGGATGTGGAATGCGGCAGATCCGAAATCCGCGTTTGATATGTGGTTTCTGATGATCGCGCACATCGTCCTGTTCGTCGCATTGGGCATCATGGCATACGGCGGAAAGGGCGCCACGGGGGAGTCGGCCGACGATGCGCGTCGTTGAGGGCGGCAACGCGCCCGGCTTGTCGGGTAAGCGCGCCCGAGGCATTTGGGTGTTCGGCAAGCGGGATTTCGCGGGACGGAAATTGCCGGCCGGCGAACACGAAAAATCGCAAACGACCTGAAATTCCTGCCACATTGTTGTCAGCACCCCCCTCCTGCAATGGGAATTGCAAGCGAGCCGAATACGGCGAGCCGCAATTCCCATTTCGCATTCAGGAGGAGATCAGCCATGCAACAAATGCACGCGAAACCCGCCATTCATCCCTTCCGCATCCGCGTCGCCGAGGAGGAACTGCGCGATCTTCGGGAACGCCTGGTCCGGGCGGACATCTCCGGCCGGCGCGTGCGTTGCTCGCTGAACCGGGACGAGTCGCGGAAGGCGCTCGACTACTTCCGCGGCCGGCTGGAACTGTAGGACGGCCGCGCCGCCGGACCGCCCGTGCCGCCGCCCGCGCCACCCGCGCCGCCAGCGCCGTTCCGCCCGATCCCCCGGATCCGGCCGATCGCGTAGAGCAGCGCCGGCACGATGATGAACATCGTGAACGCCAGCGGGATGGTGGACGTCGAGAGCGCGTGCGTCATCTCCTGGTAGTTTGCCGCGCCCCAGATGCTGAACAGCGTCAGCAGCAGGCCGATCGGGAACACGATCGGCCGATAGTCGCGGAGGGCCATCCACTCCGCCGCCCCCAGCGTGGTGATATAGAAGAACACGCACACCTTCACGAACGCGCCGAGCACCCAGATCGCCATGAACAGCGCCTCCAGATGGGTAAGGAACTCGGCCAGATCGATGTATCGCGCGAGGATCAGGAACGCGTAGGAGTAGCCGCCCGTCAGATCGCCGAGCAGGAGCAGCGTCACCCAGTTGGACAGCAGCAGCGTCAGGACGATCGCGCCGAACGTGATCCAGAGCGTCTTCTTCGCGTTCTCCCGGTCGGAGACGAACGGGAGGAGGAACCACGCGATCGCCAGTTCCCCGAACCAGATCTGCAGCACCAGCGCGCCCTTGAGCGACGGCAGCAGCCCCTCCCCGAGAATCGGCATCATGTTCGTGATGCTGAGGTCCGGGATGATGAGCAGCACGATGAGCAGGAACAGGAGGAGGAACGCCGGGAGGAAAAGATCCGCGAAACGCCCCACGATCTCCACGCCTCCCCGCACCGCGAGCGCGCACACCAGCACGAGGCTCCCGAGCACGACGACGAGCGGGGTATCGGACAGGAAGGAGCCGACGACGAACTCCCCGTATTCCCGCAGGATGATTCCGCTCACATAGAGATAGAACAGCCACAGGATGCCGCCGAGCGCCCAGCCCGGGAAGCGGCCGATGATGTTCTTGCACGCCCGGATGACGCCGCAGTCGGGCTGCAGCCGGTTCAGGGCGAGCGCGAGCGGCACGGCGGCGAGGCCGCAGACCGCCCAAACCGGCGAAAGCCACAGGTCCTGCCGCGCGAAGTTGAAGGAGATGCCCGGCGCGGTGAGGATGGCCGTGGGGGTAATGGCGAGATAGACCATCTTGCCCATCTGCTGCGCGGAGATTTTGCCCTTCTCGATCATGGCGCCTGATCCCCCCGTTTCGCGCTCAACTGCTCGATGACGACGATGGCGGGCCGGAATATCGCGTCGACGAGCTCCGTCGGTCCCGGCAGCCGGGGGTTGTACGCGAGCGCGACCGCCAGCGCGACGCCCGCGAGGGTCAGGACGGCGGCGGCGATCCGCTCCCGCGTCACGAGCTTCCTCATCTGCGGCTCACCTCTGTTCTCTCCTGAAAAAGTTCTTGCCGACCAGCCCCGGTCTCGCGATCCTCAGGTCCGGCTCGAGACGGACCTCCACTTCCGGAAAGATCTCGTCCCAGCGGTCCGCGTTCGCTTTCCAGATCTTCGGGTATTTGCGCCAGAAGGCGTCCGCGAACCGGAAGATGTCGGCCCGGTATTCCTTCTGCGCCAGCTCGAGCGCGTATTTCACGCGGTCTTCGACGAGCCGCTCGAGCGCCTCCTCGACCTTCCCGATATGGTCCGGCTCCGACAGATCCAGGGCCGTCGTGTTCTCGACGATATCGTCCTGGCCGGTGATCCGGACGATCATGATCCAGCGGCCGTCTTCGATCCGCGGCAGCAGCCGCGTATGGTTGCGCAACAGATGGAGCGAGACGTAGCCGCCGGAATCGTCCGGCGTCACGGTCACGGTGGCCTGTTTCATTTCATTGCGCAGCCACATGACGCCTCGGGTGGCCTGCTCGTTCAGTTCGCCGATCATGCGGCCGTCCTTGAAGACCGCCGTGCCCTCGATGTACGGGAACGCCGCCTGTTTGTCCCGTACCGGGTTGATCCGGACGATCGGGAGAACCGCCGCCCCGGATTTGCCGACCAGCATTTGCGCGAGTTCCTTCAATGTGATGTTCAGCCCGGTCTGATGTTCGGCCATCGCGATGAGCGCTTCCGCGACCGAGCGGTCGATCGGCGGCGCGAGCAGCATGACGTCCTTCGCCGTTCTTTCGCTGACGAACACGAGGGACCGTTCCCTTGACGCGATGTGCCGCATCAGGAAATCCATCGGCTCCTCCAATCCGGCCCGCGCCATCCGCTCGCCGAACAGGAACACCTCGGTCTGCCCCCAGAACACCGTGCGGGAGACCATCTTCTGCAGGCGGGAAGCCGCGTCCGCCATGTTGATGCCCGTGGCGGAGCGAACGACCGACGTCCCCTTGTCGCTGCTCGGCTGTCCCGACATCTGGCCGCCATCGGAGCCGGTCGGCGAGGTCAGATAGATCTTCACGGACAGCTCGATCCGCCCGTCCTCCGTGCGGTCGATGCCGGCCGCCGTGATGATCGCAAGATCGTTCACTTCCCGCGCGTTCCAGCAGCCGCCGACGGGGAGCAGGCAGAGGGGCAGAAGGACGAGAAGCAGCGGAAGACGCCTCATCTTTTCGCTCTCCTGTTCAGCATCCAGCGGGGAGCCCGCCACAGCACGTCCTTCAGCCCGCGGCCTTCCAGCGGCGCGAGCGGCGACATGTAGGGCACCCCGAAGGAGCGGAGGTTGAGCAGGTGGTTCAGGATGACGATCACCCCCAGCATCACGCCGAGCAGCCCCATCATGCCGGCCAGGAACATGATCGGGAAGCGCAGCAGCCGGATCGGAATGCCGATCGTGTAGCGGGGCGCCATGAACGACGCGATGCCCGTGATCGCCACCACCATGACCATCGGCGCGGACACGATGCCGGCCGAGATCGCGGCCTGGCCGATGACGAGGGCGCCGACGATGCTGACGGCGGAGCCGATCTGCTTCGGCAGCCGGGCGCCGGCCTCGCGCAGCGCCTCGAACATCGTCTCCATCAGGACGGCTTCCATCAGCGCGCTGAACGGGATCTGCTCGCGCGAGCGGGCCATCGTGAGCATGAGGGTGGTCGGGATCATTTCCTGATGGAACGACACGACGGCCACGTACAGGGACGGCCCGAGCAGCGAGATCGCGAAGAAGAAGTAGCGCAGCCAGCGGATCGCCGTGCCGACAACATAGCGTTCGTAGTAGTCCTCCGGCGTCTGCAGCAGCGCGAAGAACGTGATCGGCGCGACCAGCACGGTCGGCGTTCCGCCGACCATGATGATGACGTGGCCTTCCATCAGGTAGGCGCTCGCCACGTCCGGCCGCTCCGTGCTGAGCAGCTGCGGGAAGGGAGAGTACCGGTTGTCCTCGATCCATTCCTCGATGTACGCGGTCCCCAGCACGTCTTCGATCTCGATCCGCTTCAGCCGGCTCATCACCTCCCGGACGAGGGACGGTGACGCGACGTCTTCCAGGTAGATGACGGCGACGGGGGTGTTCGTGCGGGTCCCGAGCTTCAGGGTGACGACCTTCAGCTTCGGGCTGCGGATCCTGCGCCGCAAGAGCGAGATGTTCGTCCGAATCGTCTCGACAAAGCCTTCCCGCGGGCCGCGCAGCACCGACTCGGCGGCCGGCTCCTCGACGGAGCGCTGCTCCCAGTCGGACAGGCCGAACACGAGCGCCGAGGCGTGACCGTCGACGAGCAGCACCGGGCGGCCGCCGTTGATCTCGTCGACGAGCTCGTCGATCGTGGCGACGGTTTTGACGGACGCGACGGTGGTCCGATGCCGGATCGCTTCCAGTCCCTGGTCCGGGCCAGGGCCGTCCCGGAGCGGCGCGACGACGTGCTGGTCGAGCTCGTCGAGCCGGATCAGGCCTTCGAAGTAGACGAGCATGGCCGGGGTGTGACCGCCGACGAGCAGGTCGTGGAAGATCAAGTCGGCGCAGTTGCTGTAGACGGCTTCAAGCCGGCGAATGTTGTCCCGCAGATGTCCGGAAAGTTTCATCTCCATCCCCTGCCGTAAGCGTTTGGTTCCAGTGTTTGCATAAGGGGGGGGTTTTATCCTTGGCGGCCATGCGGTGGCGACTGCGGCGCGAAATGGCGATCGGAAGCCGTCCGCATCCGCGCCGGCCGGCGTTGTCCGATTGCCGGGCGGAAGCGCGTGGCTTATAATACGATGAAATGAGACATGGACGGGGAGGTGCGGATGTGCCGGTAAGAAAAGGACGCTCGGCCGTGTTGCCGCTTCTGCTGCTCGCGATCGGATTGGCGGCGTGCGGCGGGGGCGCATCGGGCGGCGGTGCGGACGACGCCGTTCAGGCGGTCTCCGAGGGAGAGCGGTTGTACCGGAACCGGTGCATGGCCTGCCATGGCGGCGAGCTGGAAGGCGGCTTCGGGCCGGAGCTGCGGGGCATCGGCGAGCGGATGAGCCGGGACGAGATCATCCTGGCCGTCCGGGACGGCACGGGTCTCATGCAGCCGTTCCGGGACCGGCTGACGGAGGAGGAGATCGCGGCCGTCGTCGATTGGATCCGGTCGCAGTGAGGCTGCGTGAGCCATCGCCGCTGTAACGTGGCATCCACGTTGCAGCCTCGCATCGGGGGGTCAGCGCGTCGCTGTAGCGTGGTATCCACGTTACAGCCTCGCTTCGAGGAGCCAGCGCGCCGCTGTAACATGGTATCCACGTTGCAGCTTCGCTTCGAGGAGCCAGCTCGCCGCTGTAACGTGGTATCCACGTTGCAGCCTCGCCTTTTTCAGCGGGTCCGCAACGCGGCATCAACGCCGCGCGCGGACCCGTTTTTATTGCGCGTCCGCGACCACCTGGCGGTAGGCGGCCGGCGGCTGGCCGAGCACGGCCCTGAAATCCTTGATGAAATGCGCCTGGTCGAAATAGCCGAGCTGGTGGGCCAGATCCGTCAGCGACACCCCGGCGTCCTTCTCGATCCGCTCGGCCGCCTCCTGCAGCCGGAACCGGCGGATCACCCACTTCGGCGTGACGCCGACGCAGCGCCGGAACAGCCGCTGCAGCTGCCGGACCGACAGCCCGGTCCGCTCGCACAGCTGCTCCACCCGGACGATGGACCGGTCGCGCATCGCCAGTTCCACGGCGCGGTCGGCCAGCCCGGCCTGTTCGTCGGGCTCGGGCACGCGCGCCAGCAGGAACGTCTCCGCCTGCCGCGCCATCGCCTCGTCGTCGCCCGCGTCCAGCACCGCGTCCGTCCACCGGTTCACTTCCGGGCCGAACAGCTCGGCCGCCGGGATCGTCCTCCCGGTCAGGCGCGCCACGTCGGACCGCCAGTACGGCTGGAAGCCGCCGGCGCGGAACCTGACGCCGAGGACGCGCCCCGCACCGCGCAGCACGCGCGTGAACGGCCGCTTCGGCACGCCGTAGATCAGCGTCCGCCGCCCGTCGTCGTCGTGCTCGAACGCCATGTGCACGTTCGGATAGGACAGGATGCGCTGCGTGTAGGGCTCGTCGACCGGAACATCGTAGCGGACGATCCAGTAGTGCTCAATGAGCGGCCGCAGCGCCTCGCACGGCTCGAACCGGCTCAGCGTGAATTTGCTCCGTCCGGCGGCCGCGTTCAGGATGCCGCGCGTCGACCCGTCGTTCTTCGGTTTCATCCGACCCCGAACCTCCCGGTTCCTTCGCCGGCGTTTCGTCCCGGTTGTCGCATTTTTACAATACAGCGGCCGGCTTCTTGTCTACCATGAAAATACCACAACCGCCAACAAGGAGGAATCGGAATGTCCGAACAAACCGCGCGCAAGGGCGTCACCGGGCAGCATACGGTGAACGGCACGCCGGTCGGCTATACCGTGATCACGCCGTTCATCGTCGTCGAGAAGCCCGCCGAGGCGATCGCCTTCTATGAGAAGGTGTTCGGCGCGAAGCTGAAAAACGCCACCGCCTTCGGCAGCGGCGACGAGGCCGTGATCGTCCACGCCGACATCGATTTCGGAGGCGGCTACCTGCAGCTCGGCGCGCCGTCCCCCGCGTTCAAGACGGTGCTGCCGCCGGGAGACGGCTTCGCCTGCTATTCGCTCGGCCTCTACGTGCCGGATGTCGACCGGGTGCTGGAACTTGCCGTACAGCACGGCGCGGTCGTCCGCGAGCCCGCCCAGAATTTCGTCTCCGGCGACCGGTTCGCGAGCATCATCGATCCGTGCGGCATCCGCTGGTCGATCATGTCGCGCGTCGAGGATCTGTCCGAGGAGGAGAGCATCCGCCGGGTGAACGAGTGGAGCAAGAGCTTCGGCTAACCGGCCAGCCACGGCATGAGCGCCGAGAAGATGCGGCCGATCGCCGTGTTCAGGATGATCGGCCGGCCGTGCACGATGCTCGCCCACAGCCCGAAACCGGCCAGGGATATCGCCGCGAACACGGCGGTATCCCTGAACATTTTTCTGCGGACGAGCCACGCCGCGATCAGGACGATCAGCGGCGCGAGCCCGAGATACAGCAGCCACATGCGCGGTCAACTCCTTCGGGAGCGCCCCCCGATCATCCGCCTGACCTGCACGGTGATCAGCAGCAGAACGGGGATCAGCAGCGCGTAGACGCTGTCGAAGATGAAAATGTAGGCCGAGGTCTGAATGCGGTTCTGGATCGGATTCTCGTAGATCGTCAGGGCGCCGGCGGAGAGCAGAATCGTGAGCGCCAGAAGATGCGGCCATCGGGAGGACGGCCGGAAGAGCTGGCCAATCGTCTCGAAGGCCGCGTACAGCAGCACCAGCAGCTTGATGAAGATGAGCGTGATCAGGATGACGGTCAGCACGGAGTGGATGTTGACGAGCACCTGGCCGAGCTCCACCTCCTGCACGACCGTGTAGATCGGATAATTGATCCGGGCGGCGCGCTCCGGTCCGAGCAGCCCGACCGTCATGAACGCCACGAGGCTGATCGACACCGCCGCGCTGGCCAGGCCGAGCAGCAGCGCGCCGGCGGCTCCCGAGCGGACCCGGGGCCAGAGCATTGTCAGCGCGAACGTCTCCATGAACGGGAAGCCCAGGAGGTCCGGATAGCGGACAATCGCCCACGGGTCCCGGAACGCCGGCTGCAGCCGCTCCCAATCCCATTCCGCCGTCGCCAGCGCGAGGCTGGCCCAGAACGAGACGACGAGAAAAGGCGTCACCAACGCGTTCAACCGCCCGACCGTCTCCGACCCCTGCGCCACCGCGTAGCCGGCCACGAGCAGGAACATGACGTGGAACATCGTGGGCGGCGTGCGAGGCATGATCGTCACATTCATGAAGTCGCTCAGATTGCGCAGCGCCCACGCGGCGGTCAGACAGAAGAAGATCAGATACAGGACGCCGACGATCGCGCCCGCCGGCCCCCACGCCACGCGCGCGATCTCGACCGGGCTCTTGCCCGGGGAAGACCGCAGGAGCGCCATCCAGAGCATCGCGACGAGCATGCCGTACGCCCCCGCCCACAGCGGCATCATCCACGCGTCCGTGCCGGCCTCCTGGATCAGCGCGTTGATCGTGACGAACAGGGTGGTGCCCAGCGTGAAGTTGACCGTGAGCAGATAGTACTGCCCGCGCGAGATCATCGCTCTCCCCCCGTTCCGTCGTAGAGCCGGCTCAGATTGCCCATTCCCGTGATCCGGGATTCGACCTCGATCCCGATCTCCGCTTCGTCCGCGATCTTGTCGAGGTCCGCGAGCTTCGGCGCCTTCCGGCGCAGCAGGCCCCGGACGCGGAGCAGATCCCAGCCCTTTCCGCGGGCCGATTCCAGGAAGGCCGTCAGCTCGTCGGCCAGACACCGGCTCACGTGCCGCTCCAGTTCCCGAACCTCTTCCATCGTCTGCGGGTGGAATTCGCTCATCGTGAGGGTGGAGATGTCCAGGCGGATCCGGACCCGGACGAACGGCTTGCCGTCCCGCCATTCCAGCTTCCGCTGCACCCGGCGGCTTTTCATGTTCACCGTAATGTGTCCGTCCCGAAAAGGATACCGCCGCACGAACCGCCCCCTGCTGCCGTTCAGCAGGTTGTACAGCACCAGTTCCTTGTCGCTCAGGCGGCCGATCATCCGGTAATCCCGGATGACCGCCCCGCCGCCCACCTTGAGCTGATTAATGCTCGCGTCAATCTCCGCGTTCACCTGCCAGCTGTTGGGGTCGCCCTGCCTGGCCGTGGGCGCGACCAGCGGCAGCACGATGATTTCCCGCTTCGCCGACCGCTCGATGACGTCCCGGATCTCGATGCGCCGCCCGGACATCAGCCCGAGCTCGTACAGGAGCTGGAGACGGGAGGCGATCGAATCCGCCGGGTTGCGCTCCAGCGGCGTGAAGGTGTGCATCACGTCTTCGAGCGGGCCGTCGGCGATCAGGAGAGGAACCGAGGAGCGGGCGTCCGGCATCAGTTCGGTGAAGTTCAGGAAGTCCCGCATTCCCCGCCGCGCGGTGCGCTCGGAGAGGATGATCGCCTTGGCGTGATGGACGAACATTTTGCGGGGCATCAGCTTGTAGATGGACAGCTGCGTTTCCGCGAACGACCTGGCGCTGACCTTGTAGGTGTAGACGGGAGCCTGCTCGCCGCCCGGCATTTTCTGGGCGGAAGCGCCGCTGGCCGGGTTGATGATCTGCAACCAAACCGTGTAAAGGCCGCTGTCCGGATCCCGGTCCAGCCCGACCATGCTGACGAGCGCGAGCTCGTTCATCTCGGCCTTGTCCCAGCAGGACGCGAGCAGCGACGAGAGAAGCGCGAAGATGGCCGCTATGGCAAGCGATCGCCGAGACATGTCCGTCCCTCCCGGTTACTTGCGTTTCAGCAGGCGGATCGACGCGGGCAGACGGTTCGGGTCCATCCGGGGACGGGGGGTGCGAACCAGCGTGTCGCGCCAGTCAGACATGCTGACGGGCGCGAACGGAGTCATGTACGGAACGCCGAACGATTTCAGCGAGACCAGATGGGCGATCAGCAGGAGCGTGCCGCACAGGACGCCGAACAGCCCCATGAATCCGGCCAGCAGGATGAACGTGAACCGGAGCAGCCGCTGCGACATGCCGAAGCTGTACACCGGCACGACGAAGTTGGTGATGCCGGTCACTGCGACGACGATGACGACGGCGGCGGAGATGAGCCCCGCTTCCACGGCCGCCTGGCCGAGGACGATCGCGCCGACGATCGACAGCGCCTGCCCGACCGCCCGGGGCATCCGCAGCCCGGCTTCCCGGATGATCTCGAACACGATCTCCATCAGCATGACCTCGAGGAAGGCCGGCAGCGGCACCCCTTCCCGCTGGGCGGACAGGCTGATGAGCAGCTGGGTCGGGATCAGCTCCTGGTGGAACGTCGTGGCCGCGACGTACAGCGAAGGCGCGAAGACGGCGACGAAGAAGGAGATGAGCCGGATCCAGCGGATGAACGTGGCGATGTCCGCCCGCTGGTAATAATCCTCGGCCGAGCTGAACAGCTCGAAGAACGTGAGCGGCGCGACCAGGACGAACGGCGTTCCGTCCACCATGACGGCCACCTTGCCCTCCAGCAGTTGGGCGGCCACCTTGTCCGGCCGCTCGGTGTTCAGCAGCGTCGGGAAGGGGGTCAAAGTCTTCTCCTGGATGAATTCCTCGATGTAGGAGCTCTCCAGCACGCTGTCCGTCCGGATGGCCGCGAGCCGGCGCTTCACTTCCCGAACGAGCTCCTGCGGCGCCAGGTTGTCCATCCAGATCATCATGACGTCGGTCCGGCTCCGGCTGCCGATCGTCATCCGCTCGAACCGGAGCTGCGGGTCCAGGATGCGCTTGCGGACCAGCCCGATGTTGGTCCGGATATTCTCCGTGAACCCTTCATAGGAGCCGCGGATCGTCGGTTCCGTCTTCGGCTCCTCCACCTGGCGGCCCGGCGCGTCGTAGATATCGATGAGGCAGAGCCGTTCCTTCGCTTCGTCGATCAGCGCGCACTGACCGTCGACCACCGCCCGGACCGCTTCGTCCCGGATGGTCCCGTACGGCGCCCGGAGCGGCAGCTCGCGCATGTACGGACTGCCGGATTCCGCCGGCTCCCCGGCCTTCTCGGGGAACGCGTTCCGCCGGACGGAATCGATGATGAATTCGTCGATGGCGCGCTTGTCGATCAGCGAATCCAGATAGACGCATTGCACGGCGCGGCCTTCGTCGGTGATCACGGTCCGGCAGACCAGATCCGGCGGCGATCCGAGCGCCGTCCGGATCTCGTCGGCCAGCGTGGCGCCGATCGGGCGATCCCGGGATGTTCTGCCCATGGCCTGTCCTCCGGATGACGTTGTTTCGGCCCGCCTCTCCCGGCGGCAGCCGGCTGGCTTGACTGTCAGTACGCGGTAATCTATAATCTTTACCGTGTCCAACAACTTCATACCGATTTTCGAGGTGGAGCCTGTCACAGACAGGCTTTTCTTTGTCTGCGGAAGGAGAGGAACAGCTTTGGATTTCATGCTGCAAGCGATGCTCCAGCTGGCCGCTGTCGTGGCAGCCGCCAAACTGATGGGGGAACTCGCGATCCGGCTCGGACAGCCTTCGGTGCTGGGCAAGCTGCTCGCGGGCGTGCTCGTCGGGCCGGCCGTGCTCGGCTGGGTGGAATCGTCCCATTGGATCGAAGTGTTTGCCGAGATCGGCGTGCTGCTGCTCATGTTTCTGGCCGGGATGGAAACCGATCTGAAGATGTTGAACGAGAACCGGACTTCGTCGCTGGCGGTGGCGACGGGAGGAATCCTGTTTCCGCTGGTCGGCGGTTATCTCGTCGGATGGTTGTGGCTCGGGCTTGATCAGGGGCACGCGATTTTCCTCGGGTTGCTCCTCTCCGCGACATCCGTCAGCATCTCGGTCCAGACGTTCCGGGAACTGGGGAAACTGGGCACCCGGGAGGCGACGACCGTGCTGGGCGCCGCCATTGCGGACGACATTCTGGTCGTCATCGGGCTGGCCGTCGTCCTCGGCCTGCTGACGGCCGGCGGGGTCAGCCTCGGCGCGGTGTTCGGCTGGATGGCCGCCTTCGCCGTCGTGGTCGTCCTGATGGTGTGGAAAGGCATCCCGCTCCTTCTGCGGCTGTCATCCCGTCTGTCCGTGACCGAGCCGGTGCTGAGCGCGGCTGTCGTCATCGTGCTGCTGATGGCCTTCGCCGCGGAATATTCCGGCATGGCCGGCATCATCGGCTCGTTCGCCGCCGGCCTGGCCGTATCCCGCACCGAGTTCAAGGAGAAGGTGGAGCGCGGAGTCGAGCGGATCGCCTATCCGCTGTTCGTTCCGGTCTTCTTCGTCAGCATCGGGCTGCACGTGACCTTCGACGGCCTCGGCGAGCAGTGGCTCGCGCTCGTCGTCCTGTGCGCGCTCGCCGTGCTGACGAAACTGTTCGGCGCCGGCCTGGGCGCCCGCGTCACCGGATTCGGCGGAAGATCTTCGCTGGTCATCGGGTCCGGCATGGTGTCGCGCGGAGAGGTTGCGCTGATCATCGCGGCGCTCGGACTCGGGAACGGGCTCGTGCCGGTTGACCTGTATACGACGGTCATTCTCGTCGTCGTCTTCACGACGCTGGCCGCTCCGCCGATGCTGAAGTGGACGCTCCGCGAGCCGAAGGGCGCGGCGGCCGGAGCGGGTGAAGTCCGGAACGTCCGGGACGGCGAGCGGAATTAATCGTGCCGCTGAAGCGGGATTGACCTTGCCGCCGGAAAGTCGACGGCCATGCCAGAACTTTCTTCCATCTTGTGGCGTCTATTCTCGTGAATGGAAGAAGGCGGGAAGGATGAAGGCATGGACAAGACGCGTTGGAGAAGATGGGCTGTTGCGCTTTTCTTGACGGTGTTGCTGCCGGGGTTGCTGCTTGCGGCCTGCCGGGGCGACGGCGATGGCCGGGCGCGCGGCGTGGAGGCCGAAGCGCCGGCGGTCGATCCGGGCGATCATTCCCGGGCCGCGGATGGCATGCAAGCCGCCGGCGGCTTGCCGGGCGAAGCTTCGGACGCCGGTCGGGCCGCTTCGCCGCTTGCGATCGGCGATTCCTTCGAGGTCCGATTGGCCGCGCCGATGACGGGCGGACCGGACCGGTCCGGGAACGCGACCCGGGCAAAGTTCTACGCGGCGCCGGGCGAATCGTACACGGTGACCGATGCGCAAGGGGAATGGCTCGCCGTCGATTCGCCGGCGGGCGTCGTCTGGACCTCGGCCTGGTACGGAACGCCGGAAGCGGCCCTCGCGGAGCCGGCGCTCATGAGGCTTGAGCTGCCGCCCGATACGGAACTGTCGCTTCACCCCGGAAGCGCGTGGAAGACGACGGCGCGCGACGCCGCCGGCGCGTCGGGGTCCGGCGCCGTCCGGGCGTACGCGATCCGCGAGTGGGAGGACTGGTACGGCGTCATCCTGCCGCCTTCGGACGGGTGGCATGACGAAGAGGGCAACATCCGTCCGGTTCTGCTCTGGACAAGGCAATCGGAGGTAGCGGGCGCGGCGGCGCTGGAGGACGGGCTGTTCGGCGCGGGCGGTCCGCCTTTCATGGCGTTGTGGCAGATTGCCGAGGCGGCTTTGCACGCCGGCATGACCGAGACGGAGCTGCTGCGGATGCTCGGCAGTCCGGACGCGAAGGAGAGCTCGCGTCCGCTCAACGAAACGGGCGAACCGCTTCGCATCGGAACGGAGTGGCGCTATGAGCCGGCGGAAGGTTTGCTGGCGGCGACGCTCGACGAGCGCGGCCGGCTCGTCTCCTGGAGCTGGCGCATTCCGGTGTCGCCGGAAGAACTCAAGGGATCGGAGCACCTCTATCCCTGGCATGTGTCGTTCAAGGCGTATCCGCCGGAAGCGGCGCCCTCCGTCGAACCGGAATGGGTATGGCGGCATCGGGGGACGCTGGCGTTCAGCTATTTGCTCGGCGCGACGGAAGATACGCTGCTGCTCAGAGGCGACGACGGCGGCTTCAGCGGCTTTCACAGCGACAGCAACATTTTCGCGCTGGACCGCGAGACCGGCGCGCTGCTGTGGAGGGTGGACGCCGGATTCGGCTGGGCCGACGCGGAAATCGATCACGAGCGCGGAGAAGCGGCCGTGCTGACCCATTACGATACGGAAGCGGGACGATACGAGGAACGCATCCGCCGGCTGCGGCTGCGGGATGGCGCCGTGCTGTGGGAGGAGGCGCCGTCTGCCGGTCTTGGCGGGCTCCATTTGGCATCCGGAGCGGTCATCTACGCCGTGCAGCCCGAGAACATGCCCGACCCGGGCGGCGAGGGACTGCTGCGGGTCTACGACGCCGCCACCGGCCGGCTGATGTGGGAGCGCGGCTACGCGGAATCGTTCCGGGTGCTGAGCCGTCCGGGAGATCCGTATGTGGTGGTCCGGCACGGGCGGACGCTTGCGGCATACCGTCCCGGCGACGGCGGTCTTGCGTGGGAACTCGCGATCGACAGCCCGCCGGATTCGGATGCGCTCTCTTACGACGATCTGTTCACGGACTTGAGCGCGAGCCGGTTCTCCTCCGGCGGCCGCAACCGATGGGCGGCGCTCGGAAGCGAACTCGCGTTGATCGATATGGTCCGGGGCGGCATGAAAGCCGTCTACCCGATGAAGCCGGGAGAATCCGTCATGGCGATCGACGACCGCCGGTTGCTCGTCGTGCGGCCTTCGGGCGATGATCCGCAGCGGCGGACGGAAACCTACGAGACCGCGCTCCATGATGTGTCCGCCGGGAAGGAACAATGGCGGCTTCCGGGCGCCGGTTCGGGCGCGGCGACGGCCGGCGGCCGGGTCTATCTGCTGCTCGACGGCGTGCCGACGGCCGTTGATCTCGCCGGCGGCAAGATCGTCTGGCAGGCGCGGGCCGGATGTCCGGAGCCCGGTTGGCGCCCCGACGTCCGTCTGGTCGCGACGGGCGACGCGCTGATCACGTCTTGCGCCGAGGATCTGCTTGTGCGGAGGCTGTCGGATGGCCAGGGGGTCTTCCGGCTGCGGGACGTGCCGGTCGGTTATCCGGACGGGCGCGAGGAGGATGTAAGGAGCGGCCTGATCAACCTTGACTCGGGAGATCTGTACATCGGCTCGGCGAACGGTTATTTTTCCAGGCTGAGGTTGCCGTAATGGAACTGCGGGGTGGCGCGCAAGGCGCCGCCCCAAAGCGCCCCAAGCGCGAAGCCGCCCACGTCCCGTTCGGGAGTGGGCGGCTTCTTCGCGTTCGCCCGCAAGTGGTGAAATCAATCCTTCGCCGCTTCGACGACGGACCAGAACGCCGGCTTGGCCTGCAGGTTCCGGTCGAACAGGAGCGGCGCGTCCGTCCGGCCCTTCACGGGGAAATCGTGCAGCCACGTGTGGGAGTCCGCGATGCCCCAGAAGACGACGGCGCTCACGAGGTCCCTGTTTTCCATGAACGCTTCGAAAAACTCGCGGTACCGGTCGGCCTGTTTCCTGATGACGGATTCGGGAATGTCGCTGCCATAGTCGCGGCGGTCATTCCACGCGTAGATGCTCATGTCCATCTCGGTGACGATGTTGTCGAGGCCGAGTTCGGCGAACTTGCGCATCGATTCGATGAGCAAGTCGGCTCTTGGCCAGTCGACGTTGACGTGCGTCTGGTGGCCGACGCCGTCGATCGGCACGCCGCGATCGAGCAACTCCTTCACCAGCTCGTACATCCGGTCGCGCTTCGCCGGGTCCTCCGTGCTGTAGTCGTTGATGTACAGCTTGATGTCGGGACCGCCCGCCTCGCGCGCAGCGCGGAACGCCGTCTCGATGTAGTCGATCCCCGCGATCTGATACCATTCGCTGTTGCGCATGCCGCCCGGGTCCGCCGGCTCGATCACTTCGTTCACGACGTCCCACGACTTGATGTCGTCCTTGTAGCGGTTCACGATGACGCGCACATGCTTGTCGAGCCGCTCGAGCAGCAGCTTCTTGTTCTCCTCCCGCTTCGCCGGATCGGTCTCGTCCACCATCCGCTTGCCTTCCTTGTCATAGAAGAACCAGGCGGGTACCTGCTGGTGCCAGACAAGCGTGTGGAACCGCAGTTCCATGCCGTTCGCCTTGGCGAATTCGACGATCTTGTCCGCCTGCTCGAAGCGGAACTGGCCTTCCGTCGGCTGTATGATGGACGGCTTCATGACGTTCTCGGCCACCAGCATGTTCACGTGTTTCTTGAGCAGTTCGGACATCAGGCCTTCCGTCTGCTCCGGCGTGATCGCCGCGCCGATCGGGAAATAGTCGGCGTACGTCTCGGCGAGCGACGGAATGTCCTGCTGGACGCCCGGCTCGGCCGGCTTCGCGGGCTCCGCCGGTTCCGCCGGTTGATCTTCCGCGGCGGGCCCGGATTCCGCGGCCTGCTCGCCCGCGCCGTCCGGAGCATCCTCCGCGCCGCCGTCTTCCCGCGCCTGTTCGCCGGCCGGGGCTTCCGTGCCGGCGGCCGGTCCGCCCGCGTTCGTTCCTTCATCCTTGCCCGCCGCGCAGCCGGCCAGCAGCGCCAGCAGCATGACGACCGCCGCGGCCGCCGCGATCATTCTCATCGCCGCAGGTTTGCCGCCTTGCATGATGTTACCGCCCCCTGAACTTCGAATATGCGCATTTTTTCTCGGGCAACCCGTTTATAGAAATGTACACTGAATTTTCCGCCGTGTAAATCGACCCTTTAATTTTTGCTATCAAAACTATAATTTTTAAAGTTCCGTCCTCCCGCCCGTTCCTGTAAACTGATAATATCCCCTTTTGTTTGGGAAATTCGCCGGTTGTAAGCGATTACAGACGGGCGCTGCAAACCGTTGCCGGCGCTTGCGCGAAACGTTTGGCTGCACGACAACACGAAGGCTTTGATGCGAGAGGGGTTTCGGTCATGCACAAAGTGTTGCTCGTCGATGACGAGGTGTTCGCGCGGACGGGATTGCGCGGGCTCATCCCGTGGAACAGCCTCGGATTCGAGATTGTGGCGGAGGCGGAGAACGGCGAGGAAGCGCTCCAGAAGATCCGCGAGGAGCAGCCGGATGTCGTCGTGACCGACATCCGCATGCCGGTGCTGGACGGATTGCAACTGATCCGGACGGTCAAGGAGCAGAACATCGCGAATCCGAGATTCATCATCATCAGCGGATACAACGATTTCAAATACGCCCAGCAGGCGGTCCGGTTCGGCGTGGAGGATTTCATCCTGAAGCCGATCGACGAAGCCGAACTGTCGGAAACGCTCAAACGCGTCGCCGAATCGTTGAAGCACGAACGGTTGCTCGAGGCGGGGCGTCCGGCCCTGCATCTGTCGCTGCTCGAGAGCCTGCTGACGGGCCGGCTGGACGGGCCGTACATTCCCGGCGCCGCCGCCGCCCTCGGGTTGCCGTCCGGACGGGAGATCTGCTATATCGTGGCGGAAGTGAACGATGTCGGAGCGGAACCGGGCGCGCAGGCGGAAGGCGCGGGCGACTGGAAGGAGGAGCTGGTCCGGGCGGCGACCGCGCTGACCGGCGGCCGCAAGCCGCTGCTGTACGAGCATGACGAGTGGACCGCGGGGCTGTTGCTGCTGTCGGGCGAATGTCTGCGACCGTGGGAGGAGCTGGCGGAGGCGCTGCGCGCGTCCGTCCGGCTGGACGCCGGCATCCTGCGCCTGTACGTGGGCGAACCGGCTTCGACGCCTGAGCAGATCCCGCTTTCGTACCGGTCGGCGATGCATGCGATGGCGTGCAAATACGCGCTCGACGGACTGCCCGTGCTGACCGCGAAGGACGCGGACGGCGCGGCGCTCGTCCGGACGGAGCTGCCGCCCGAACTGTACGACCGGCTGCTCCACGCGATGGAGGAGCTCGACGTGCATGGGGCGGAAGCGGCGCTCGACGAAATGTTCGACATGTTCCGGTCGTCCCGCTTCGCGCCGGACGCGGTCGCGGCCTCGATCGACCGGCTGATCCGGGTCGTCAACCGGACGGTGCGGACGATGGAGGGCGACGAGCACGCGCTGGCCGGGTGCACGGCGCTCGCCGGCTGGCGGGAGAGGCCGACGACGCTGCAGGGACTCCGGCAACTGGCGGCCGCGTTCGTCGCCGAAGCTTCGGAATACATGGCGGAGCTCCGCAAGGAGAAGGCGAAGGGCTCGATCCACAAAATCCGCCAGTACATCGAGCGCCATTTCCGCGAGAACATTAATCTGAAGGTCATCGCGCAGCAATATTACATGAATCCGGTTTACCTGGGGCAACTGTTCAAGAAGACGTACGGCGTCTACTTCAACGATTTCCTGCTCGACCTGCGCATCCAGGAGGCGAAGCGGCTGCTCCGCCAGACCGACATGCGCATCTACGAGATCGCCGCCGAGGTCGGCTTCAACAACCCCGAATATTTCGCCGCGCAATTCGAAAAGGTCGTGAACATGACGCCGAAGGAATACCGCAGCGCGCTCGCATCGAAAGTGTGACGCAAATCGCCCGGGCGGCAGCCCGGGCGAAAAAAATATATTGTAAAATTACAAATGTCTATTGTTCTTCTATGGCGGTGTACAGGGCTTCATTTCTATAATGGTAAGGGAAATGGAACGCTTCGGCGTTCTCTTTTTGCGATTTGGCAATTTAAATTTTTACAGGCGACCATCCCTTGGCCGCGACGGCGGACGGCGGATACCCCTTGATCGCCTTGAACACGTTGCTGAAATAGGCGACATCCTTGAATCCGCATCGTTCCGCCACCTCGCTGACGGTGAAGCCCCCGGCGGCGAGCATCGCCTCGGCGTTGTTGACGCGGATCTTGTTCAGGAACGCGCGGAAGGAGACGCCGGTATGCTGCTTGAACAGGCGGCCGAGATAGACCGGATGCAGGCCCGCAAGCTCCGCCAGCCGGCCGATGTCGATGTCCTCGGCGTAGTTCTCGGCCAGATAGGCTTTCATCCGCTCGACGCGCGGATCTGAAGCGAGATCGTCCGTCCGGTGGAGCGCGGTGACGAGCAGCCGGTGGAGGATCAGCAGGAACTGGCCGCGCGCCTGCATCTTGTATCCGGGTTGCTTGCTCATCCAGATCTGGTTGAACGTCTTGATCATCTCCAGCAGCGGTCCCGCGAGCCGGAATTTCGTGATAGTCGCCAGCGGCAGCCGGGTCTCGTTGTTCGGGGCGAGCCACAGGAAGTTGAACGCGTAGGAATGCATCGGCGATTCGGCGTAGGTGTTCGCCTCTCGAACCGATCCCGGCGGGATGTAGATCAGATTGCCGGCTTCGGCGGTGTGCTTTACTCCGTTGACGTAGTAATCGGCTTTCCCGCCGATGACGAAGGTCAGGTCGTGGAAGTCGATCCGCTTGCGGATGATTTTCCAATCGGGATAACAGCGCCGGTCGACAAAAAGCACCACTTCGGGCACCAGATGATCGTATTCGAATACAGCCATGGGCCACGCAGCCTCCTTCGTTCGGCTTGACGCCGCGTCCACGAGCGGAATACGGATCGCAGCAAAGGTTCCTGCACCTATCCTATCACGGGTCATCACCTGGCGTACATAAGGAGGATTTCATTCATGTCCGTTGCGAACGCAACTTCCGATACCGGATACGAAGCCTGGCTCCGGTACGACCGGCTGCCGGAACGGCAGGCCGGCGAGCTGGCCGGCTGGTGCCGACGGGTCGTGATGCCGGAGCGCGACACCGGTCTGTTCCGGACCATCCGGGACGAACTCGCGCAGGCGCTGGCGGCGCTGACCGGCGCGGAGCCCGCGTTCACGGATGCGCCCGGCGCGGACGCGTCCGCGGCGGACGATTCCGGCGCGAACCGGGCGCTGCTCGTCATGACGGCGGAGCGGGCCGCCGGGCTCGGGCTGCTGTCCGGCGAAGAGGCCGGGGCCATGCACGCCGAAGGGTTCGTCATCCGCGGCGTCCGCCGGGAAGGCGCGGAGGCGGTGCTGATCGCGGGCGGCACGGCGCGCGGGCTGCTGTACGGCGTGTTCCATTTCTTGCGGCTTGCGGCGATCGGCGGCCTGGACGCCCGGTCCCTCGCGGGTCTCGACATCGCCGACCGGCCGCGCAATCCGCTGCGGATGATCAATCATTGGGACAACATGGACGGGAGCATCGAGCGGGGCTACGCGGGGGGGTCCATTTTCTATCGGGGCGGACGGTTCGTATCGGACAGAAAGCGCATCCGCGATTACGCCCGCCTGCTCGCCTCGATCGGCATAAATGCGCTCACGATCAACAACGTCAACGTGCACGAGACCGAGACGAAGCTGATCACCGACGAACTGCTGCCCGATGTGGCGGCGGTGGCCGACATCTTCCGCGAGTACGGCATCCGGATCATGCTCAGCATCAACTTCGCCGCGCCGATCCAGGCCGGCGGCCTGACGACGGCGGATCCGCTCGATCCGGCGGTGCGCGCCTGGTGGCGCGAGCGGGCGGCGGACATCTACAGGCGCATTCCGGATTTCGGCGGCTTCCTCGTGAAGGCCGATTCCGAATTCCGGCCCGGACCGTTCACCTACGGCCGGGACCACGCGGACGGCGCGAACATGCTGGCCGAGGCGCTGGAGCCGTTCGGCGGCGTCGTCATCTGGCGCTGCTTCGTCTACAACTGCCTGCAGGACTGGCGCGACCGCAAGACGGACCGGGCGAAGGCGGCGTACGACCACTTCGTGCCGCTCGACGGCCGCTTCCGCGACAACGTGCTGCTGCAGATCAAGAACGGTCCGATGGACTTCCAGGTGCGCGAGCCGGTGTCGCCGCTGTTCGGCGGGCTCAGGCGGACGAACCAGATGCTCGAGCTGCAGATCACGCAGGAGTATACGGGGCAGCAGCGCCATCTCTGCTACCTGGTGCCGCAGTGGAAGGAAGTGCTCGATTTCGACACGCACGCCCGCGGCGAAGGGACGACCGTGGCGCGCATCGTGGACGGCAGCGCGTTCGGACGCGCGACGGGCGGCATCGCCGGCGTCTCGAACATCGGCGACGATCCGAACTGGACCGGCCATCTGCTGGCGCAGGCGAACCTGTACGGATTCGGGCGGCTGGCGTGGAATCCGGAGCTGACCGCGGAGGGCGTCACCGACGAATGGGTGCGGCTCACGTTCGGCGGCGATCCGGAGACGGTCCGGACGATTGCGGGGATGCTGCTGGATTCCTGGCGCATTTACGAGAACTATACGGCTCCGCTCGGCGTCGGCTGGATGGTCAATCCCGGACACCACTACGGGCCGAACGTCGACGGGTACGAATATTCGAAGTGGGGCACCTATCACTTCGCGGATTGCCATGGCGTCGGCGTCGACCGGACGGTGAAGACGGGCACCGGCTTCACGGCCCAGTACCACAAGCCGCACTGCGACATTTACGAATCGCTCGAGTTGTGCCCGGACGAACTGCTGCTGTTCTTCCATCACGTGCCGTACACGCACCGGCTGAAGTCGGGCAAGACGGTTATCCAGCACATCTACGACACCCATTTCGAGGGCGCGGAGCAAGCCCGCGGGCTGGTGGAGCGGTGGAAGAAACTGAAGGACCGGATCGATCCCGGCCGGTTCCGGCAGGTGTTGAGGCGGCTCGAGGAACAGGCGGAGCACGCGGAGGAATGGCGCGACGTCATCAACGCCTACTTCTGGCGGAAATCGGGCATTCCGGACGAGCGCGGGCGCAAGATGTACTAGGATAAATCCGATACGAGGAGGATGAGCGAATATGCCGAACGACCGACCCGTTCGCATCGCACTGATCGGCTGCGGCGCGATCGCCCCGGCCCATGTCGAAGCGGCGCAATCATTTCCCGGGCAATGTCAGATTGTCGCGCTCTGCGACATCGTGCCGGAGAAAGCCGAAGCGCTCAAGGCCCGATTCGGGCTGGAGCAGGCTGTCGTGACCGATCGCGCGGAGAAGCTGCTCGATCTGGAGTTCGATCTGGCCGCCATCTGCACGCCGCCTTACACGCACGCGGAGCTCGCGATCATGATGCTGCGCGCGGGAAGGCACGTGATCGTCGAGAAGCCGATGGCGGCTTCGCTCGAAGAGTGCGACCGGATGCTGGCCGCCGCGGCGGAGAGCGGCAAGGTGCTGTCGGTCATCGCCCAGAACCGGTTCCGCACGCCGCTCATGAAGCTGAAGCGGATGCTGGAATCCGGGCTCGCGGGCAAAGTGCTGCACGTGCAGGTCGATTCCCACTGGTGGCGCGGCTACAGCTACTACGATCTGTGGTGGCGCGGCACATGGGAGAAGGAGGGCGGCGGCTGCACGATCAACCACGCCGTCCACCACATCGACGCGATGCTCTGGATGGCCGGCATGCCTTCTGAGGTGCGGGCATTCCTCGCGAACACGGCGCATGACAACGCGGAGGTGGAGGATCTGTCCGTCGCGATTTTCCGCTACGCGGACGGGACGCTCGGCCAGCTCACCAGCTCCGTCGTTCATCACGGCGAGGAGCAGCAGCTCATCTTCCAGTGCAGCGACGCCCGCCTCTCGGCGCCATGGCGGCCGAAGGCTTCCGTCGCGAAGCCGAACGGCTTCCCGGAGCCGAATCCGGAGCTGGAGCGGAAGCTGCAGGAGGCGTACGACGCCATTCCCGCTCTGGAATACGAAGGCCATGCGGGGCAGTACGCCGACGTGCTGAACGCGATCCGGACCGGCGCGAAGCCGTTGATCGGCGGCGAAGACGGCCGGCGGACGCTCGAGTTCATCACCGCCGTCTACAAGGCGGGCGCGACGGGGCAGACGGTCCGTCTGCCGCTCTCGCCGGACGATCCGTTCTATACCCGCGAGGGGATTCTGGCACGGGCGGTGAAGTTCTACGAGAAGAAGCGTTCGGTCGACGGATTCGCGAACGGCGGCGACATTACATTTGGAAGCGATTACCGGTAGGCGGACGCGGGGTTTTTTTCGGGAAGACGGCAGTACATATTCGACATCCTTCAAGAGGTGATCCGATCATGACCGAGCCCAGACTGTGGGAAGTCTTCAAGGAGGACTTCGACATCGGCGCGGCGGTGAACGTCCGGACGGTGGACAGCGCGGCGGAGCTGCTCAAGGCGCACTACAGCAGCATCACGGCGGAGAACGAGATGAAGCCGATCCATACGCAGCCTGCCGAAGGGGTGTTCACCTTCGAGATGGCGGACAAGATCGCCAATTTCGCCGCGGCGCACGGCAAGAAGCTGCGCGGGCACACGCTCGTCTGGCACAACCAGACGCCGGACTGGTTCTTCGAGGCGCCCGGCGGCGGACCGGCCGACAAGGAGACGCTGCTGCGGCGCATGCGCGACCATATCCGCGCGGTGGCCGGGCGCTACAAAGGGCGGACGTACTGCTGGGACGTCGTGAACGAGGCGGTCGCCGACGAGGGCGAGCAGTGGCTGCGGCCGTCGAAATGGCTCGAGCTCGCCGGTCCGGAGTTTATCGTCCGCGCGTTCGAATACGCGCACGAGGCCGATCCCGACGCGCTGCTGTTCTACAATGACTACAACGAGTGCAATCCGGCAAAGCGCGACAAGATCATCCGCCTGGTGCGGTGGCTGAAGGAGCAGGGCGCGCCGATCCACGGCATCGGCATGCAGGGGCACTACAACCTGGCGTCGCCGTCCATCGACGAAGTGCGGGAAGCGATCGAGAAGTATGCCGAGCTTGGCCTCGTCATCCATGTGACGGAGCTCGACATGTCCGTCTACGCCTGGGAGGACCGGCGCACCGACCTGCTGGAGCCGACGGCGGAAATGGTGGAGCGCCAGGCGGAGCTGTATGAGCGGTTGTTCGCGCTCTACCGCGAGTACCGGGACGTCATCGCGAGCGTCACGTTCTGGGGCGCGGCGGACGATTACACGTGGCTGAGCTACTTCCCGGTGCGCGGGCGGCGCAACTGGCCGCTGCTGTTCGACGAGCGGCACCGGCCGAAGGAGGCGTTCCGCCGCGTCGTGCGCACGGCGGGCGTGGAGGCGTAGGTTCGCGGCGGGCAAGCGGCCGGTCCGTTCCGGTTGATCCGGGCGGGCCGGCTGAATTTGTGGCGGCCGTCGGTGACGGCGGAGGCTTCGGGCCGCAAGCGGTCCCGGCGTGGGGCTGGCTCCGGCGCAATACCGCGGGCTTTGGGCTGCGCGTGGTCCCGTCGGGGTGGCTGGCTCCGGCGCAATGCCGCGGGCTTCGGGCCGCATGCGGTCCCGGCGTGGGGCTGGCTCCGGCGCAATACCGCGGGCTTTGGGCTGCGCGTGGTCCCGTCGGGGTGGCTGGCTCCGGCGCAATGCCGCGGGCTTCGGGCCGCATGCGGTCCCGGCGGAGGGCCGTCTTCTGCGTAATGTTGCGGGCTTTGGGCTGCGCGTGGTCCCGTCGGGGGGGCTGGCTCCGGCGCAATGCCGCGGGCTTCGGGCCGCGCGCGATCCCGGCGGCTTCTGCGTAATGTTGCGGACTTCGGGCCGCATGCGGTCTTGACGGGAGTCTGGCTCCGGCAGAATGCTCGGGACTGCGCGTGTTTCCGCGGGCGGATTCCGGCAGGGCGCTAACGAAACTGAGCATCGCTATTTTGCCGAAATGGGCGTCCATTGCGGTTCTAACGAAACTGAGCTTTGCTATTTGCCTGTTTTGCATGATTCTTGCTCGGTTTTCGTGCGAATAACGTGTCTGAGTTTCGTTGGAATCCCGAAGCCCCCCGTCTTGTCACAAATAAGACGTCTCCGTTTCGTTACGGTCGCCGGGTTTTGCCGGGCGGCCGGCATTGGCCGGGCGTTCGGTTTTGCGCGGGCGGCCGATTTTGCCCGTCCTTCCGCTTCCGGAGCGGAACTCGCTCGGCGTGAGGCCGATGTACTTTTTGAACTGCCGCATGAAGTGGACGTCGTTCTCGTATCCGCACTGCGCGGCGATGTCCCGGATGCTGTCGGATGTGTTTTTCAGCCGGTACATCGCGTATTCGAGCCGGTTGTGGATGATGTCGTTCATGACGGAGATGCCGAACAGCTCCCGGTACAGCTTCTGGAACCAGGACCGGCTCATGTTGACGCGGGCCGCCAGATCGCCGATGGTCCAGGGGGCGGACGGGTCGGTGTAGATTTCGTTGCGCAGCTGCACGAGCAGGTCGTAATATTTGCCGACCTGCCGGTTCGGTTCGATGCGGTTGCGGTCGTCGGCGATTTTCATGAGGAGGCAACGGACGGTCGCGTCGATGATTTCGTCCCGGTACAGCCCGTTCTGGACGAACGCTTCCTGGATCTCGCTCACCTTCCGCGACAGGTACACCGGCTCGTGGACCTTCATCGGCGTATCGAACGGCACGTTCAGCTTCCGGCACAGCTCCTCCACTTCCTCGCCGTCAAAATGGAACCAGTCGTGCACCATCGGCTGTTCGATCTCCCGATAGTACTGCCTGCTCCCCTTGCGGTAAATGATGCAGGTGTTCTTGTCCGTCAGGTAGCGATCTCCTCCCGCTTCAACGTGCATGCGGCTGCGGAAGAACAGGAACAGATAGTCGCCCGAGCCGTTTGGCCGGTCGATCGTGATGCCCTTCGGATGAATGACGTTGAAGCCGCAGCGGTTCATCCGGATCATCGCGTGCAACCCCTTTTATGGACGAAAGATCAGTTATTGATTAGAATAGATCATTTTGTCCGGACGATCAAACCTTTACAATATCGAGTATAGACAAGAACCGCGGCGTTTCGCATTTGCGGGATTCTTTTTTCTCGGAAGATGATAATTCAGCAGAAGAAGGAGCGATGAACGTTGGCAAGCCGGGTTGTCGTCAATGCCGATCGGGTGAAGGGCACGATCAACCGCAACATCTATGGTCACTTCTCGGAACATCTCGGGCGGTGCATCTACGAGGGGCTGTGGGTCGGGGAAGATTCGCCGATTCCGAACACGAACGGAATCCGGAACGATGTGCTTGAGGCGCTGAAGCGGATCCGCATTCCGGTGCTCCGGTGGCCGGGCGGCTGCTTCGCGGACGAGTACCACTGGAAGGACGGCGTGGGGCCGCGGGAGAAGCGCAAGCGGATGGTGAACACGCACTGGGGCGGCGTCATCGAGAACAACCATTTCGGTACCCATGAGTTCCTGATGCTGTGCGAGCTGCTCGGCTGCGAGCCGTACATCAGCGGCAACGTGGGCAGCGGCACTGTGCAGGAGATGTCCGAGTGGGTCGAATACATCACGTTCGACGGCGAGTCGCCGATGGCGAACTGGCGCAGGGAGAACGGCCGCGAGAAGCCGTGGCGCATCAAGTACTGGGGCGTCGGCAACGAGAACTGGGGCTGCGGCGGCAACATGCGGCCGGAATATTACGCGGACCTGTACCGCCAGTTCCAGACGTACCTGCGCAACTACGGCGACAACAAGCTGCACAAGATCGCGTGCGGCGCGAACACGGCCGACTACCATTGGACGGAAGTGTTGATGAAGCAGGCCGCGCCGTTCATGCACGGGCTGTCGCTTCATTATTATACCGTGCCGGGTCCCTGGGAGAAGAAGGGCCCCGCGACCGGCTTCACGACCGACGAATGGTGGATCACGCTGAAGAAGGCGCTGTTCATGGACGAGCTTGTGACGAAGCACTCCGCCATCATGGACGTGTACGATCCGGAGAAGCGGATCGATCTCATCGTGGACGAGTGGGGCACCTGGTACGATGTCGAGCCGGGCACGAATCCGGGCTTCCTTTATCAGCAGAACTCGATCCGCGACGCGCTGGTTGCGGGCGCGACGCTGCACATTTTCCACCGGCATTGCGACCGGGTGCGGATGGCGAACATCGCCCAGCTCGTCAACGTGCTCCAATCCGTCATCCTGACGGAGGGCGAGCGGATGCTGCTGACGCCGACGTATCATGTGTTCGATATGTTCAAGGTGCACCAAGACGCGGAACTGCTCGATTCGTGGGAGTCGGTGGAGCGCACCGGGCCGGAAGGCGAGCTGCCGAAGGTGTCGGTTTCGGCGTCCCGCGCGGCGGACGGCAAGATTCATATCAGCCTGTGCAATCTGGATTTCGAGGGCAGCGCCAAGGTGGATGTGGAGCTGCGCGGACTGGGCGGCGGCGCCGTGAGCGCGACGGGCACGACGCTGACGTCGGACCGGATCGACGGGCACAACACGTTTGACGAGCCCGAGCGGGTAAAGCCGGCGGCGTTCAACGGCTTCACGATCGAAGGCGGACGGCTGGATGTGACGCTGCCGCCGATGTCGGTGACGATGCTGGAACTGACCGTTGGATGAGCGCGGGAAGCATGATCATTGGATGAACTGCGGGCGATGTACCGTGAACTTCGGATGACCTTCGAATGATGGAACTCGTTCGGAGTTGCTCGGGATCGCTGGGGGCGGCGTCGGATGAAGATGAATCGCGTTGACGGCGCCCGAACGGATCGCGGGGTGAGCAAGGAATGACGACTGCGGAACGTCCATGCAGGAACTGCCGGTCGGACGCGCACGTGTCGGAGGAGCGCATCCGGGCGATGCTCGCCGCGCCGATGTTCGCGCCCGAGAGCGGGCTTTGCGTCCCGGACGAAGTCTACGAGGCGCGGTTGGGGCAGTGCCGGTCCTGTCCGAAGCTGATCGGCGGCCATACCTGCGCGGTCTGCGGCTGCATCGTCCCGATCGTCGCGAAGCTGAAGGACCGAGCCTGCCCCGAACCCGGCGCGCCGCGCTGGACGCGGTACACGGAGGCGGGGGCGTGACGGGGCAACGCTTATCTGTTAAGGCATATGGCGGCGGAGTCGCATACAGGTTGCGGCTCCGCTGTTTCATTTGGAGGCGGAGTGGCGAATCGTTTATGGTTCGCTGTTTCACATGGGGGCGGCGTTGCGTATCGCTTGCGGCTCGTTGTTTCACGTGGGGGTGGAGTTGCGCAACGGAATTCCGTTAGCGCGTCGCTCTTCCGTGCGCGGGTCGCTCTAACGGAACACAGTTCCGTTAGAGGGCGTCGCAGACGTCCGCGACCGGCGCGGACTGCCGCTAACGGAACGGGATTCCGTTAGCGCGCCGCTCCGCCGAGTGCGGTCCGTTCTAACGGAACATAGTTCCGTTAGAGAGCGCCGCAGACCGTCCGTGACCGGCGCGGACCGCCGCTAACGGAACGGAATTCCGTTAGCGCGCCGCTCCGCCGAGTGCGGGCCGCTCTAACGGAACACAGTTCCGTTAGAGAGCGCCGCAGGCCGCCCTCGACTGGCGCGGACTGCCGCTAACGGAACGGGATTCCGTTAGCGCGCCGCTCCGCCGAGTGCGTGCCGCTCTAACGGAACACCGTTCCGTTAGAGGGCGCCGCAGGCCGCCCTCGACCGGCGCGGACCGCCGCTAACGGAACGGAATTCCGTTAGCGCGCCGCTCCGCCGTGCGCGGGCCACTCTAACGGAACACAGTTCCGTTAGAGGGCGTCGCAGACCGCCCTCGACCGGCGCGGACCGCCGCTAACGGAACGGAATTCCGTTAGCGCGCCGCTCCGCCGTGCGCGGGCCACTCTAACGGAACATAGTTCCGTTAGAGGGCTTCGCAGACCGCCCTCGACCGGCGCGGACCGCCGCTAACGGAACGGAATTCCGTTAGCGCGTCACTCTGCCGAGTGCGTGCCGTTCTAACGGAACACAGTTCCGTTAGAGGGCGCAGCAGATCGCCCGCGCCTGCGTTTGCGCCGGCTGTGGCGCGGCGCCGTCACAACCTGCCGGCGAGAGCGACTTGTCCGCGCCCGCGCCTGCGTTTGCGCCGGCTGTGGCGCGGCGCCGTCACAACCTGCCGGCGAGAGCGGCTTGTCCGCGCCCGCGACTGCGTTTGCGCCGGCTGTGGCGGCCGGCTGTGGCGCGGCGCCGTCACAACCTGCCGGCGAGAGCGGCTTGTCCGCGCCCGCAGCTGCGTTTGCGCCAACAGCGGCGCGGCGCCGTCACAACCTGCCGGCGAGAGCGGCTCGCCCGCGCCTGCGTTTGCGCCGGCTGTGGCGCGGCGCCGTTACAGCCCGCCGGCGGAGCGGCTCGCCCGCGCCTGCGTCTGCGCCGGCCGCGGTGCGCCGCGGCGATCGAGCCGCGCCCACGCGAGCAGGCCGGTGAGCGCGATCAGCAGCGCGAGCAGCATGAAGATCGCGCCGTAGGTCGACGGCCGGACCAGCGCCAATACGTTCAGACCGCTCAGATCGAATTCGATCATCTTGCTGACGATGGAGCCGCTGATCGCGCCGGCCATGAAGTTCAGCAGGTTGTAGACGCCCATGCCGACGCCGGACTCTTCCCGGGGGAGCGTCGAAGATACGGATTTCGCCATCGCCGCCTGCACGAACGTGAACGGCGCGTTGATCAGCGGCAGAATAGCCGCGACGAGCCGCGCGTCGACGGCGGACAGCACCGAAAGCGCTAACATGCCGGAGCCGATGAAGCCCAGCGCGATGAACAGCGTGAACCGGCTGCCGCGCCGGTCGACGAGCCCGCCGCCGAACCGCCCGAGCAGCGCGGCCGACATCGCGCCCGGGAACAGGACGAAGCCGATCGCCTGCGCGCCGAGCCCGTGGCCGTTCGGATCGCCGAGCATGAGCGGCATCGCCATGAACAGCCCGAACACCGCGAACAGCGTGGCGAAACTGACGGCCAGTCCGCAAGCGTAATCCGTGTTCCGGAACAGCGACAGCCGGACGAACGGATGCGCGACCCGCAGCGAGCGAACCGCGAACCACGCGGCGAGCAGGACCGCGCCGGCGAGGAACCAGCCGTTCCACTGCGTCACGGACAGCATGATCATGGTGACCGCGGCGCCGAGCAATCCCGCTCCGATCCAGTCGACCTGGCCGCCTTCCCGCACGGGTTCGTCGGGCAGCGCGCGGCGGATCATCGGCAGGGCGACCGGCGCCAGCAGCGAGATGAGGAACATACCCGACCAGTGGAACCGGCCGGTGATGAACCCGCCGACGATCGGCCCGATCCCCGCCGAGAACGCGAGCGTCGACGCGATCGTGCCCATGACGCGGCCGCGGCTCTCCGGCGGGTAGAAGCGAATTGGAATCAGCATGATGAGCGCCGGAACGCAGGAAGCGCCCGCGGCCTGGATGACGCGCGCGGCGAGCAGCATCGGATAGCTGTCGGCGAAGACGCCGACGGCCGATCCCGAGGCGAACAGAAGCAGGCCGACCGTGATGAGCCGCTTGAGCGGCAGCCGGTCGGCCAGTTTGCCGAACAGAAGCGATCCGAGCGCGTACAGGACGGAATAGATGGTCGCGACCCAGCTCACGGCCGATGACCGGAGCCCGAAATCGGCGGCGATCGAGGGCAGGGCGACGTTGAACATGGTGGCGTTCATGACCGTGAAGAACAGGACGAAACTGAGCGCGTGGACCAGACGGCCGGATGTTGGCGCGGATGCCGGTTGGTTCATGGCCATTCTCCTTTCATCTTGCTGTCTTGTTCTGCTTCGGCTCGAACTTCAGGCACGGCTGTCCGGACGACGAGTAGACCACCGCGCTCGGCATCAGGTGCGTCTTGAATTCGTAGGCCTTGCAGCCGCGGGGAAAATCGGGATCCCAGGTGACGAAATAATGGCGGCATTGAAAGCAATTCACCCTGCGCCCGCTGGACATGATCGACCGCTCCCCTCCGTTCCCTCTCCTTCGATTTATTGTAAATCAACCCGCTCCGCGAGACAAACCGCCGCCGTGTCCCTTCGCGGAACCGGAACATATGTTCCCGAAAACGCTTGTTAGCGCATCCAGCAAATGGTATGATCGGATTGACAAGAGGAAAACCGCGATATGCGCATGACGAAGGGGAGTGCCGAATGGAAAGGGTGGTGACCCGGCGGCAGGCCGGACAGTTTTTGCTGGTCCGGCACGGTCTGGCCGGGGAATGGCGTTATGCGGGGAAAGACGGGATCATGGAATGGATGCGGCTCGTCCGCTGCCTGCAATTCGATCCGCTGAACATCGTGGGCTACAACCCGCATCTCGTGCTGCAGTCCAGAATCCGGGGGTACCGCCCGGACATGCTGAACGAGCTGCTGTACCGGGACCGGCTGCTGTTCGACGGCTGGGACAAGAACATGTCGATCCTGCTGACCGAGGATTGGCCCTGCTTCGCCCGCCGGCGCGGCACCGTGTTGGACAGCCGGATGACGAATCCGAAGATCCGGGAGCTCATCCCGCTCGTTCTCCGGCGCATGGAGGAGCGCGGACCGCTGTCGACCCTGGACCTGGAGTTCAGCGAGAAGATCGACTGGCCGTGGGCGCCAGCCCGTCTGTCCCGCGCGGTGCTCGAGACGCTGTTCTTCGCCGGCGAAGTGGTCGTCCATCACAAGGACGGCACGCGCAAATACTACGACCTGGCCCGCCGCCATCTGCCGGCCGAGCTGCTGGAGGCTCCCGATCCGAATCCGACGGACGACGAATACCGCGACTGGTACGTGCTCCGGCGCATCGGCGCGATCGGCCTGCTCTGGAACCGGTCCGGGGACGCGTGGCTCGGGATCGGGGGGATGAAAACGGCCCAGCGGAACGCATCCTTCGAGCGTCTGCACCGGCAAGGCCGCATCCGCCGGGTGATCGTCGAGGGACTGGAGAAGTACCCGTTCTATGTGAAGGCGGAGGAAGAAGCGCTGCTGGACGAAGTGATCCGTCACGGCCCCGGCAAGGCGAAGCGGGCGTCCATCCTTGCGCCGCTCGACAACCTGCTCTGGGATCGCAAGCTCATCCTCGAACTGTTCGGGTTCGACTATTGCTGGGAGGTGTACAAGCCCGCTTCCGAACGCAAGTATGGCTACTATGTGCTGCCGGTCGTGTACGGCGACCGGTTCATCGGCCGCATCGAGCCGGTGCTCGACCGCGCAAGCCGCACGCTGGTCATCCGCGGCTGGTGGCCGGAGCCCGGCGTCGAGCCGACGGACGATCTGCTGGACAGCCTGGCGGAATGCATCCGCCGGTTCGCGAACTTCAACGAAGCGAACCGCATCGAGCCGGACGAGACCGCCGCGACCGCGGCTGACATGCAGAGATGGCTATGTCTGCGGCCATGACGGCTTAAACGAAAAGCCATCGTACGGAGCCCGCCCGACTTGGGCCGGCGGGTCACCGACAATGGCTTTTTCCGTGGCGGTGACGCAGATCGAACGCAACCGTCCGTAACAGACGCCACCCAAGATCATGCGGAAAGGCTTGTCCGGCTCCTTGCCGATCGGAGCCCGGCAAAGCCGTTTCCCCTCGTCTGGAAGGTTCATATTCGGCATGCCGGTCGGACATATCGTTCATGGACCGGAACACGCCGGGATTGCGGGCGATGCATTTTTGCCGCGTGTCAATTGTTCAGTTGCGGGCAATCGGGATGGTACTGCATGAACTCGATGCGGTTGCCGTCCGGATCCCGGACCCAGCATTGATAGTTCAGATCCAGCCCCTGTTTCGGCTCCACGTCCAGGGTCAGGCCGTTCTTCTTCAGATGGTTGGCGATTTCGTGGATGTCATCGACTTCCAGGCACAGGTGATTGTACCCGACCGTGTTCATCGAGACTTCGTTGTTCGTTTCGCCGCCGTAGAACAGCTCCAGGAACTGGTTGTCGCTGATTTTCAGGTATACGATCCACGGTTTGCCTTCCAGGTCCAGGTTGAAGTGCCGTTTGAATCCCAGCACGTTGCAATAGAAATGAAGCGATTTTTCCATATCCTTCACAACGAAAGCGGTGTGCGCGATTCTTCGGATCATGTCAAGTCTCCTTTCGTTTTGAACGCTTCTGGTACCGCCTGCAATTGTATCCATCCTACCAGAGCGCGTCGGGGCGGGCAATCGTCGATTCGCGTCCGTACCCGCTTGCTGCTTCGAAAAAGACCGCCGCCCCCCGAGTTCCGTCCGGTTTTCGCAGCCTTTCCGCTGAAAACGCTGACATGGAGACTTTCCGGAAACAGCGCGATGTGTTTAAATGAAAGCAGCATCCATTCTGTTGGAACAGATCCGGCAGGGAGAGGGGATAGGGGATACATGGCGGAGAAAATGAAAGCGGCCGTACTGACGGAACTCAAAAAGATTGAGATACGGGAGCTGGACGTGCCGACGCCCGGTCCGGACGAGGCGCTCGTCCGGATCAGGGCCTGCGGGCTGTGCGGTTCCGATGTCCACTACTATGAGCACGGCAAAATCGGTCCGTACGTCGTGACGAAACCGATCATTCTCGGTCACGAGGCGGCGGGCGAGGTCGTGGCCGTCGGAAGCGAAGTGAAGAATGTCGCGCCGGGGCAGCGGGTGACGATCGAACCGGGCGTCACCTGCGGCCGGTGCGAATACTGCAAGTCGGGCCGGTACAATCTGTGTCCGGACGTCCGCTTCCTGGCGACGCCGCCCTATGACGGGGCGTTCTGCGAGTACATCGCGATCCGGGCGGACTTCCTGTACCCGATTCCGGATTCGATGTCCTTCGAGAAGGCGGCGCTGATTGAGCCGCTGTCCGTCGGGCTGCACGCGGTCAATCGGGGCGGGCTGAAGACGGGCGAGACGGTCGTCATCATGGGGATGGGGCCGATCGGCATGATGACGCTGCTCGCGGCCCGGGCGGCCGGCGCGGGCCGGATCATCGGCGTCGACCTCGAGCCGTTCCGTCTCGAGCGGGCGCTCAAGATCGGCGCCGACGCCGTCGTCAATCTGCGCGAGGAGGACGGCCTCGAGGCGATCCGCCGCCTGACCGGCGGCCGGAAGGCGGACCTCGCGATCGAGACTGCCGGCAACGGCAGGGCGGCCCAGTCCGCGCTGCAGTCGGTGCGCCGCGGCGGCCGGGTCGTGCTCGTCGGCCTGCCGCAGGAGGAGGCGACGCCGGTCAACATTCCGTATATCGTCGACAACGAGATCGACATCCGCGGCGTCTTCCGCTACCACAACACCTATCCGACGGGCGTCGCCGTCATGGCGGCGGAGAGCCTGGATCTCGATCCGATCATCACGGACCGGATGGCGCTCGACGAGACGCCGAAGGCGTTCGAGAAGGCGATCCACGAGAAGAACCGGACTCTGAAGATCGTCATCGAGCCTTGAGGCGTCCGGAGATCCGGGCGAACAGAACAGCAGCCCGCCTGGCTTGCGCGCGCGAGCCGGTCGGGCCGCTTTATTTTCGGGAAGCATGTCGCTTGCGGCGCTTCCGCGCGGATCACCGCCGTGTTCCGCGGGAATGCCGCTTTATTTTCGGAAAGCGCGTCGCTTGCGGTGCTTCCGCGCGGATCGCCGCCGTGTTCAGCGGGAATGCCGCTTTATTTTCGGGAAGCGCGTCGCTTGCGGCGCTTCCGCGCGGAACGCCGCCGCGTTCCGCGGGAGTAGACGCCGCGCTTGTGGAACGAGAGCGAGCGGTATTTCCGCGCGTACCGCTCTTTCTCGGCCTTCGTCAGGGATGCGGCGCTGCGGCGGAGCGGCAGGTTGAGGGCGGGAAGCAGCTTGACGGCGGAAGGATTTTGCCCGTAGACCATGTTGCCGTATGTCTCGTACTCGGAGAACCCGAAGTTCCGCGTCCGGTCGATGCTGGCGAGGATCGCCCGGTGCCACGGCTTGCCGTGCCGCGCCTCGATCATGGCCTTGAGCCGCCCGAGCTTGCTCCGGTCGAACAGCATGTAGTGGGCGACGAACGACACCTTCGCCTTGGGGCGGCGGCCCGTGAGGCGGCGATAGGCGCGGAAGTATTCGGGCTGGCTCCAACGCCGGTAGTAGAACACGGTCCTGCCGCCGCTCCGGAACCGGTGCGGGCGGATCAGCACCGTGTCGGCGTCCATGACGAGGAAATGCCTGCGCCGGGAGAGGCGGTCGCCGCTCAGCTTGAGCAGCTGCTGGTAGAGCCAGCCGGACCGCTCCCACCGCTTCGACCGGTAGCGGATCCGGCTCTTCGGGATCGGCTCGATCCGCCGCTCGTTCACGAAGACGCAGCCCTTGCGCGCGCAGACGGCGCGGATGCGCGGGTTCTCCGGCGAGACGACGTAGATCGCGCCGATCGGATGCCGGACCATGCTCCGGACGCTGTCGATCGTGTGCGGCAGTGTGCCGAGATCCTTGGGGGCGGCCGGAATGATCACGTCGATCGGTTCGCCGGACGCCGAGGTTCGGGCATTGCCGGTTGCCATGGGCTCACCCCGGTTCGTGCGGATGCTGGATGCTGTCATTCCAGCTTATGCGCGCGCCCGCGGAAGTGCGCTTCGAGCAGCTCCATGCCGGCGTCGGTCCGGAACGCGCAAGGCTCGCCGGCCTCCACGATGACCGTCGTGCCCCGGCGGAGCGGCGTGAAGCTGCCGTCCTGCCACAGCAGCGTCCCTTCGCCCGCGATCACGGTGATCAGGGCGCTTGCGCCGGCTTCCTCCGGCATCCGCCGCACCGCTCCCGGGATCAGCTTCGCCAGCGCGAATTCGCGCCTCTCGCCGTCCGGCGCGTCCGCGTGGATGACCCGGCGCACGCCCCAGGCGTATTCGCCGTACATCGGGCGGCCGGCGGGCGGGAGCAGGTCGCGCACCCGGCCGCTCGCCGCCTTGTCCGCGACGAGGATGCCGTCCGGTCCCGCGGCCGCGATCACGTTGCTCACGCCGATCAGGTGGATCGGGGTGTGCAGTTCGTTCACGACATGCGCGTTCCGCGAATCCCCGGAGATCGATCCCGGGCCGACGACGGCCTCGCCGAGTTCGCCGGCCAGGGCCTCCCAGCTGCCGAGATCGCGCCACAGGCCGTCGTGCCGGATGACGACCGACCGCGCTTCGCGCTCGGCGATCTCCCGGTCGAAGCTGTCCGCCTTCAGCCCGCCGTACATCTCCTGCAGCTTGCCGTAGTCGGCGGGCAGCCCCCGCTCCGCCATCGACTCCAGCATGAACTTGAGCCGGAACGCGAAAACGCCGCAGTTCCAGAGCGCGCCGGCCCGGATCAGCCGCTCCGCTTCCGGCGCGGCGGGCTTCTCGACGAATCGCCGCACGGGGGCGCGGCCGCCGGGAGGCACCGGGCCCGACGGCACGATGTAGCCGAACTGCCCGGACGGATGCGCGGGCGGGGCGCCGATCAGGGCGAGCCGGGCGCCCGTCCGTTCCAGCGCTTCGGGCAGCCGGGCGATCGCGCGGAAGAACGACGCGTCGACCAGCGGATCGGCGGGCATGACGCAGACGATCTCGTCCGGTCCGGCGGCGAGCGCCGAATGGAGGTACGCGGCCGCGAGGGCGGCGGCCAGATAAGTGCCGCGCCGTTCCGGTTCGGGGATGACGAGCCCGCTGCCGCCGATCCGGTTGCGCAACAAGGCCGTCTGCCCGCGCCGGATGACGAACAGGGCGCTGGGCAGCATCCCCGCTTCGTCCAGCTGCCGGCTGAGCCGCCGGATCATCGACTCCCGGCCCCCGTCCGGAGCGGGCAACAGGTCGAGGAACAGTTTCGAGCGGATGTCGTTCGAGAGCGGCCGCAGCCGGGTGCCCGAGCCGCCGCACAGCAAGACGAGTCGCATCCTCGCACGCCTCCCGGATCGATCCGTAAGTGTGGGTCTCGACTATCGTATGTGGTTCGGCGCGCGATGTCCCGGGCGGAGGCGGGCCATTTTTGCTCCGGACAGAATAGGATTGACCCCCGCGGGACGATCGTGGATAATGGCGGTATGCGGTTTCACGGGAGGTTCGGACGATGGACTGGCGCAGGATATCGGTGCTGACCGGCATTGTCATGGCGATGCTCGTCTCGGCGATGGACACGACGATCATCAACACGACAATGCCGACGATCGCGGGGGAACTCGGGCAGTTCCATCTGTATGCCTGGACGTTCGCTTCCTACATGATCTTCACGACGGTGCTGGCGCCGATTGCCGGACGGCTCGCCGATCTGTTCGGCAGGAAGAAGGTGCTGCTCGCCGGCCTCGTCCTGTTCCTGCTCGGCTCGCTGCTGTGCGGCGCGGCGCAGTCGATGGTGCAGCTCGTGCTGTTCCGCGCCGTCCAGGGCATCGGGGCGGGGATCATGAATCCGTTCCCGGCGATCATCGCGGGCGATCTGTTCTCCGTCGAGAAACGGGGTCGCATCCAGGCGCTGTTCACGGCGATGTGGGGGCTGTCGGGGGTCATCGCGCCGCTGCTCGGCTCGCTGTTTGTCGAGTATTGGACGTGGCGGTGGATCTTTTTCGTCAATATCCCGATCTGCATCGTGTCGATTCTGTTCCTGCTGCCGTATCGCGAGGTGTACCAGCCCCGACCGGCCGCCATCGACTACGCGGGAACGGTGCTGTTCACGGCCGGCGTCGGCCTGCTGCTCTTGACGACGGTCGTCGAAAGCGGCCATGCGCTGTATGCCGCCGGCGGGATTGCGGTGCTGGCGCTGTTCGTCGCCTGGGAACGCCGGCACGCGTCGCCTCTGGTGCCGCTGCCCCTTTTCCGCAACCGCCAGGTGACCTGGATCAATGTGAACGGCTTCCTCGCGAACGCGGCGTTGTTCGGGGCGAGCACCTATCTGCCGTATTATCTGCAAGACCGGGGCTGGTCCATCTTCATGAGCGGCGTCGCGATGCTCGGCATGACGGGCGGCTGGATGATCGCTTCGGTGCCGGCGGGCCGATGGATTCTGAAACACGGCTACCGGCCGCTCATCGTGATCGGCAACGTCCTGCAGGTCGCGTCGGCCGCCCTGTTCCTGCTGCTCGGCACGTTCAACGATTTCTGGTTCGTGCTGATCCTGACGTTCCCGCTCGGATTTGCGTTCGGCCTGCTGTCGACGGTGTCGATCATCGGGGTGCAGCAGCTCGTGGCGCCCGACCAGAAGGGCGTTTCGACGTCGCTGCAGATGTTCGCGCGGAACATCGGGACGACGTTCGGCGTCACGCTGATGGGCGCGATGCTCGCGCGGGCGCCGGAGGTGGCGGAAGGCTTCCGCTGGATGTTCCTGTACGGCACCGCCGGCAGCCTCGTGTCGCTGGCGACCGCGTTTCTGATCGGGCGCGGGCAGTCGCCGCGGGAGGCGAAAGCCGGAGCGTGATCCGGCGCGGGAAGCGGGAACGGGCGGTTGGCCGCGCTCGTCGGCAGGGGCGACGGCGAGCGCACCGGCGCGCACCGACGAGCGCATCGACGTGCGTGCTGGCGCGCTCCGACGGGCGCATCGACGTGCGTGCTGGCGCGCTCCGACGGGCGCATCGACGTGCGTGCTGGCGCGCTCCGACGAGCGCGTCGACGTGCGCACCGGCGTGCACCGACGAGCGTATCGACGTGCGCACCGGCGCGCACCAACGAGCGCATCGACGTGCGCACCGGCGTGCACCGTGAGCGCGTCGACGTGCGCACCGGCGTGCACCGACGAGCGTATCGACGTGCGCACCGGTGTGAAGAAGAGGGTCCGTTGCGGCTGGAACAGTCGGGCGGTCCTTTTTTATGCGGGGCAGACATTTCATGTTATTGGTTGTTGCGAGTTGTTGATCGGATCGTGTATAGTGATACAATTAATGGACACTAACTGACAAGACCGTGCGGACGCGCATGGAGACAAGGGAGAGGACAACCATGAAGAAAACCGCCGCCATTCTGTTCACCGCCTTGTTGGCGATCGCGCTGATCGGCTGCGGCTCGGGCAGCGACGGCAAAAAGCAGGCAGGCTCGGGCGCGAAGGGCGTCAAGGTCATCGAGATTCCGCTTACCCAGGAAGAATACGCCTTCGGCGTGGACAAGAACCAGCCGGAGCTGCTGGAGCAGGTGAACGCGTTCATCGCCAAGATCAAGGAGGACGGCACGCTCGACGAGATTTTGAACCGCTACTTCGGCGACGGGGAGCCGAAGCCGGTCGCTTCCGCCGCGCTCGACACCGGCAAGGACCAGCTGGTCGTCGCGACGAACGCGGCGTTCGAGCCGTTCGAGTACACGAAGGGCGACAGCTATTTCGGCGTCGACATGGAGATCGCCGCGCTGCTCGCCGAACATCTGGGCCAGGAGCTCGTCATCAGCAACATGGACTTTGACGCCGTCGTGCTGTCCGTCGGCCAGGGCAAGGCGGACATCGCCATGGCCGGCCTCACGATCACGGAGGAGCGCAAGTCGTACGTGAACTTCTCGGACAAGTACTATGACGCCGCGCAAATGATCATCGTGAAGGCGTCCGACACCCGGTTCGACGACGCCAAGACGCTCGCCGACGTGGAAGCCGTGCTGAACGGTCTGTCGAAGGACGTCAAGGTCGGATTCCAGACGGGCACGACCGCGCAGTTCTATGTCGAAGGCGACGAGGACTGGGGATTCCCGGGACTCGACGTAACGGGCGTCGGGTACCGCAACGGTTCGCTGGCCGTGCAGGACATGCTGAACGGCAACGTCGATCTGGTCATCATCGACGAAGCGCCGGCGAAATTCATCGCGGCCGCGTTCAACGAATTGCAATAAGGCCGGTCGAGGCGCGGGCCTCGGGCGCGCGCCGGCCGGTTGACAAGATCCGGCGATACTCCGCCTGGTTGATCGGGCGGAGTATCGCCGCGTTCGGGAGAGGGTCATGGGGAACTTCGACAAGAAGCTGGAGCGGTTCTGGGAAGTTTTCATTGAACATGGCGGATACGTCAAGGTGCTGACCGGCCTGCAGAACACGGTCTGGATCGCGGTCGCGGGGCTGGCCATCGGCATCCTGATCGGCACGCTCATCGCGATCATCCGGGTGGCGCCCAAATCGGGCGTCCTGTCCCGGGCGCTCGACGGCCTGTGCGTCTTCTACGTCGGCCTGTTCCGGGGAACGCCGATTGTCGTGCAGCTGCTCGTCGCCTACTATGTCATGCTGCCGCTGATCGGCGTCAACATCCCCGCGCTGCAGGTGTGCGTGATCGTTTTCGGCCTGAACAGCGGCGCCTACGTGTCGGAGATCATGCGCGGCGGCATCCTGTCCGTCGATCCCGGCCAGATGGAGGCGGGCCGTGCGCTCGGCCTGAACTACCGGGTCACCATGCTGAAGATCGTCGTGCCGCAGGCGGTGAAGAACATCGTGCCGACGCTCGGCAACGAGTTCATTACACTGATCAAGGAGACCTCCGTCGTCAGCTTCGTCGGCGCGGCCGACCTGTACGTGGCGTTCAACTATATCGGTTCGAACAATTACGAGTTCATGGTGCCGTACCTCATCATGGCGCTGATCTACATCGCCCTGGTCGCCATCGCCGCGCTGATCATCAGGCAGTTGGAAAGGAGCCTGAGGAAAAGTGATCGACGTCATTAATCTGAATAAGACCTATGGCAAGCTGGACGTGCTGAAGGGGATCACGACTTCGATCCGGCAGGGCGAGAAGATCGCGATCATCGGGCCGTCCGGCAGCGGCAAGAGCACCTTCCTCCGCTGCCTGAACCGGATGGAGGAGCCGACGGGCGGGTCGATCGTTTTTGACGGCCGGGACATCACCGATCCGAAAGCGGACATCGACGAGCATCGCCGCCAGATGGGCATGGTGTTCCAGCATTTCAACCTGTTCAACAACAAGACCGTGCTCGAAAACATCATGCTCGCGCCGGTCTATCTCGGCCTGCGCGACCTTCGCCGGCTGCGGCGGCGGAACCGGCTCATCCGGCTGCGCAATCTGTTCGGAGGCGGGAAGCTGCCGCTCCATCCGATCGACACCAGCGCGGCGCGGATCAAGGCCGAGGCGCGGGAGAACGCCCTGCGGCTGCTGAAGCGGATCGGACTGGAAGACAAGGCGGACGCGTATCCGTCGACGCTGTCCGGCGGGCAGAAGCAGCGCATCGCGATCGTCCGCGCGCTGGCGATGAATCCGAAGGTGCTGCTGTTCGACGAGCCGACCTCGGCGCTCGACCCGGAAATGGTCGGCGAAGTGCTCGATCTGATCCGGCAGCTGGCGGACGAGGGCATGACGATGGTGATTGTCACCCACGAAATGGGGTTCGCGCGGGAGGTGGCGACCCGGGTGCTGTTCATGGACGGGGGGCAAATCCTCGAGGACGACGCGCCGGAGCGCATTTTCTCGGATCCGCGCCATCCCCGGACGCGGGAGTTCCTGTCGAAGGTGCTGTAGGTGGCGAAAAAAAGTACGGCTCGCCTTTTGGGGAAAGGCGGGCCGTGCTTTTTTTGATGCGCCGGGGCGGGGCTGTAACGAGGTATTCTCGTTACAGCGATGCGCCAGCCGGTTCGTGCGGGTCTGAAACGAGGTATTCTCGTTACAGCGAAGCGCCAGGCGCTCCGGGCGGGCCTGTAACGTGGCATCCTCGTTACGTCGCACCCACGGGCTCGCGCTCCCGGGGACGGCGGTCTTCGAGGAACTGCCTGCCGTACTCGCCGTGCGGGTGGATCTGCGCGTGTTCGGTCTGGATGGTGGCGTGCATGATTTTGTACTTGTCCTTCAGCATCTCGTTGATCGCGAGGATGACGCAGAACGGCTGGATGTCGGCCCGGATGAAGACGTGGGCGGTCAGAATGTTGTGGTCGGTCGAGATCGCCCAGAAGTGCATCTCGTGCACGTCCAGCACGCCCTCCACGCTCGCGATGTCCCGCCTGATCGCCTCCAGCTCGTACCCCTCCGGCACCGATTCCATCAGGACGCGGAACGACTGCCGGATGATCTTCGCCCCGCCGCCGAAAATGATCCCGCCGATGACGATGCTGATGATCGGGTCGAACAGGTGCCAGCCGGTCAGATAAATGAGCGCCGCCGACACGATGACGCCGATCGAGCTGAGCAGATCGCCGATGAAGTGCCACAGCGCGCTCTTGATGTTCAGGTTGTTCTCTTCCTTCATGCTGCGGCTGAGCACCGTCGTCAGGACGATGTTGACGATAAGGCCGATGATCGCGATCGTCAGCATGATGCCGTAGTCGATCTCCGGCCGCGTCACGAACCGGCGCGCGCCTTCGACGAAAATGCCGACCGAGATTGCGCACAGCGTCAGGCCGTTCAGCAGCGCCGCGATCGTCTCGAACCGCAGGTAGCCGTAGGTGTACGTGGAGTTCGGCCTGCGCGAGGCGAGCCGCACCGCCAGCAGGCTGAGTCCGAGCGCGGCGACGTCGGAGATCATGTGGGCGGAATCGGAGAGCAGCGCCAGCGACTTCGAGACGATGCCGCCGATCACTTCGACGATCGTGAAGAACAGGGTGAGACCAAGCACAATCCATAGCGTGCGCCGGGATGCTTCCTGCTCCTTGACATGCGCGAGGTGATGGAAATCGCCCATGTTGGCCGCCTCCTTCGGCGCACGGCATGCGCATGCGCCCAAATCATGTACATTTAGTATATGCCCGGAAATCCGAAGGCGCAATGAATCGACACCGGGACCGCCGAATTTGTCAGCCGGCCGCGCTCACGGACGGCGTCCGTCCCGCCGCGGTTCCCCGTCCAGCCTCGCGTCGGCGGCCTCCCGGTGGGCGGGCAGCCCTTCGCAGCGCGCGAATTCGCGGATGACGGGGGCGAGGCCGCGCAGCGCGTCTTCGTCCAGCCGGCCGACGGTGGACACCTTCATCATGTCCCGCGCGGTCACGCCCGAGTACGCGCGCGCGAACCGGTTCGTCGGCAGAACCGCGGTGATGCCGATGCCGTAATTGGCGGCGGAGAAGGGCGTCCGGTCCCCGAGCAAAATCTCGCCCGCGTGCCGGATCCGTTCGTGCGCCTTCCGCTCCGTCTCCGGTTCGCATACGATCATCAGATGTTCGGGCGCGTAATCGTTGATGAACGCGCAGGCCGCGTCCAGATCGGAGGCGGCGACGATCGCGCCGCGCCCGGACGGACCGAAGACGGTCTCGAGGTAGCCGCGCCGGGGAGGCTCCGATTCGGCGATGATCCGGCGCAGCGCTTCGGCGGTCCGCCCGGCCAGCGCGGCCGAGGTCGTCACGAGCACCGCCGACGAGTCGGGGCCGTGCTCGGCTTCGTTCGCGAGGTCGCGGGCGGCGAGGACCGGGTCCGCCGATTCGTCGGCCAGCACGACGCAGTCCGACGGGCCGATGCCGGGCGCGCTCCGCTTGCCGCGCGTCATCGCGGCGATCATGGCGGCGCCGATGCCGCCCGGACCGGGACCGAAGACGCCGTCGGTCTCGGGGATCGACGCCGTGCCGCAGGCAAACGCCGCGATGACGGCGACGCCGTTGCCGACGACGATGCGGTCCGCGCCGGCCAGCTTCGCCGCCGCCGTGGTGGCCGGGTCGGCGAGCCCGTCCGGACGCGGCGGCATGCCGACGACGACGGCGCCGACGCCTGCGGCCCTGGCGGCCGTGACGAGCATGATCGCCGTCGAGAGCAGCGGCCCTTTGCGCGACGGAATCCAGATGCCGATCGAATCGAGCGGAACGGCGCGCTCCCCGACCACGGTCCCGGGCCGGACGGCGAATTCCCGCGATTCCGGCAGCAGGGCGAGGTTGACCTCGCGCACATGGCGGATCGCCGTGTCCACGGCCTCCCTGAGCGAAGGGGACAGAGCCGAGACGCAGCGGGAGACGTACGCGTCGTCGAGCGTCAGCCGCTCAAGCGCGACGCCGTCGAACTTCCGCGTCGCGTCGAGCACCGCGGCGTCGCCCCGCCGCTCGACGTCGTCGAACAGATCGAGCACGCCCTCCAGCGTCTTCCGGTCGAACAGCCCGCGGCGGGCGGCGAGGCGCGCCTCCAGCCGCTCCCGCTCCCCGGGCCAGCGGTAAATGAGCTCCTTCATTCCAATCACCCATCCCTCATGAAAAAATAAAGAAGCCGGTCCGGATGCGCGTTGCACCTGACCGGCTTCACCGTTGCCGTATGAGCCCGCAGGTCCAACGCCGAAAGGCGTTTGCCCCCGCGGAACCTGCGCCGCAAGAGTCAAACGCCTGGCCGATGATGATGGAAGCGGGCATTCCCGAACGTCACATACAAGGCAGCCATCATCGCCAAATTCTTCCTCCCGGATCGGTTGGCCGTATTATAGCGCTGGGTTCGGGTTTTGTAAAGCGGACGATCCCTTCAGTCGAACCGGTACGTCCAGAACCGCTCGGTCCCGAAGCGCTCTTCCAGCTCGCGCGTGACCCGGCCGTCGCCGTCCGAAATGCCGGGCACGTAGAACTGGGAACGGTGCGCCCGGATCGAAGCGAATTTCTGTTTCAGATACGGCCGGACGTCGCGCAGCACGTCGGGCTTGCCGAGCACCCGCTCGCAGCCGTGCGAGAAGGCGATGCAGTGCACGGCCGGCCGCTCGCCGCGCGGCATCCGCCCGATCACGCGGACGACGGCCGCGCCGCAGGCGTCGTGGTCCGGATGGACGGCGTATCCCGGATAGAAGGTGATGACGAGTTCGGGTCTGACGCTCCGCACCACCTCGCCGATCCGCTCGTCGAGCAGGCCGGGCTCCTCGAATTCGATCGTCTTGTCCATGAAGCCGAGCAGCCGCAGATCCCGGATGCCGATCGCCCTGCACGACGCCTCCAGCTCTTTCCGGCGAAACGCGGGAAGCGTCTCGCGATTCGCGAACGGCGGAAATCCCATGTTCCGGCCCATCTCCCCGAGGGTCAGGCAGGCGTAGGCGACTTCGGCGCCGGAGGCGGCGTACATGGCCAGCGTGCCGGATACGCCGAACGATTCGTCGTCGGGATGCGGGAACACGGCGAGAACGCGTTTTTCCATGGCTGTGGCGGCACCTCTTCCCTCTCAGAATGGGCTCGGAGACAACTGCAGCGCGACGGCCAGCTTGCCTTCGCCGTTGTAGCCGGCGAGCAGGAGCCGTTCGGTCTCCGATTCTTCATAGTGCGTAAGTCCTTCGCAATAGACCCAACCGTGCGCCATCTTCAGTCCGACGCGGTACGGGCCGCCGCCGGAAATCACGCCCCGTTCGTAGCGGATGACGGCGTTCCGGACGAACGCCGACGACGGATGCCGGCTGCTGTCGTGATGAGCCGCATATGCGCCGGTCGTCGACTCGAGGTGCAGGTAGAGATCGCGCCCCTTCAGCGCATCGAGCATGGATTGGACCGCTCCGGTGTCGATAGGTATCATGACGGCACCTCCCTGGTACTGTCAGCGTAACACTTCGCGCGGCATGAAATCAACGGCAGCCGCACATTTTGGACGGGCAGGGGGTTTTTGTCCAGGAGAGAGTTGTCTCCCCGGCATATGATGCAGCATGACAAGAGGAAGGGAGCGAGGCCGATGCAGCAACAGGCAGGCCGGACGCTGGCGGACAAATGGGCGAAGACGGCGGCGCTCAGATCGCACCCGGGAATCGCTCCGCACATCCCGCAGACGAAGCGGTTCACCGAGGCCAATCTGAGATCGATGCTGGCGCAATACGGCAGCGTCGTGATCAAGCCGCAGCGCGGAACCGGCGGGGTCGGCGTCGCCAAAATCTCGCGCGGCGGAAGCGGATACACCGTCACCGTCGGCGCGTCGAAGAAGCATTACGGCTCGTTCGCGTCGCTGCTCCGGGCGCTGGGGCGGATCCGAAGGGGGCGCAGCTACCTGATCCAGCGCTGCATTCCGCTCGCGACGATCGGCGGACGGCCGATCGATTACCGGGTGAAGATCGTGAAGGAGGGCGGCGCCTGGAAGATCCGGGCGATCGTCGGCCGGCTCGCGCGCAAGGGGCTGTTCGTGACGAACCTGTGCCGCGGCGGCACGCAATTGCCCGCTTCGGTCGGCATCAGCCGCTCGCTGTCGCCGAAACTGGCGTCCGTCAAGAAGCGGCAGATGCGGTCGCTCACGTATACGGCGACGGCCGTGCTGGAGCAGCGGTATCCCGGGATCGGCCAGCTCGGCTTCGACTACGGCCTGGACCGCTCGGGGAAGATCTGGATTTTCGAGGTGAACACGCGGCCGCATTGAGAGGCTGAACAGGCGTGGCGGCGCGCGCCGAACGGGGAATATTTAACGGGGTTAATAGGATTTGGTAATCCGAAAATCAATATGCATGAAACTTTTTTATCAGCCGGCCGGCCGCAAGGAGCTGTGTATAACTCTATCCACAACATCCCCATAGAAGCGGCGCATTTTTCGACGTCTGCCCACAAGAAACGCACAATTCATACACAGTCCGCTGTGGATAACCGGGTCGCTTGTTCGTCCGGAATCGGACATGCTATGATGGGTACGCCAACGATGGCGACATCAGCGTGGAAAGGATGGCCGGCGCATGAACAAGCTTCCGGATGAATTGCTGCTCGAGGCGTATTACGCGGCGGTGGAGCAGAAGCTCGATCCCGCGTTCATCCGCATGCTCGCGGCGGAGCTGGCCCGGCGCAAACTGAAGCCCGAATCCGTCCGGATGGGCGCGTAGGGACGCGGAATGTCGGACGGATCCGGGCTTCTCAAGGCCACGGGACGACCGCGACTTCGCCGGCGGTCCCGCAGGACGGGCATTGCACCGCATGAACACAGACCATATTTTCCATCGGGCCGCCCAAGCGGCTTTCTTCATGTCCGGGTTCATAGGGCGCGTAAGGTCCGAGCGCGTCGGACGCCCGGCCGGCGTCCCCGGCGGGATTCCCGCAGCGGGGGCAGTCGAAGACGAGCGGCACGAGGCCGTTGCAGACGGGACAGATCGGCGGCATGACGGACATCACCCCGCCGGATAGGATGCCCGTACTCACAGTTTCATATTGCTGCTGTGGCCCGGGGAGAGCTTCGCGTTCGGATCGATGTACACCTTCGCGTTGTTGATCGCGGTCGGCGCCTCCCCGAAACCGACGGCGATCAGCTTCAGCTTGCCGGGATAGGTGACGATGTCGCCGGCCGCGAAGATGCCCGGAATGGACGTCTCCATGCGGGAGTCGACGACGATCGAGCCGCCTTCGATCCTGAGGCCCCAGTCCTCGATCGGACCGAGCGAGGAGACGAAGCCGAAGCTGACGATGACCGCGTCAACCTCATGCTCCGCCGTCTCGCCGGACCGGATATCTTTCAGGGTCACGCGTTCGATGCGTTCTTCGCCGGACAGAGCCGCGATCTCGGCCGGCGTGATGATCTTCACGCTCGACGCCTTCAGCTTCTCGACGCTGTGCTCGTGCGCCCGGAATTTGTCGCGGCGGTGCACCAGCGTGACGGAAGCGGCGATCGGCTCGAGCATGAGCGCCCAGTCGACGGCGGAGTCTCCGCCGCCGCTGATCAGCACGCGCTTGTCGCGGAATTTCTCCATATCGTTCACAAAATAGTGCAGGTTGACCCCTTCATACTTCTCCGCGCCCGGCAGTTCAAGCTTCCGCGGTTCGAAGGCCCCGACGCCGGCGGTGATGATGACGGCGCGGGCATGATGCGTGTCACGGTCGGTCGTCACTTCGAACAGCCGCTCCTCGATTTTTCGCACGTTCAGCACTTTTTCTTCAAGGCGGATCTCCGGCTTGAACAGCTCGAGCTGCTCGCGCAGACGGTCGACGAGCTCCTGCGCCTTCACGCGCGGAAATCCCGCCACGTCGAAGATTTCCTTCTCGGGATACAGAGCGGAAAGCTGCCCGCCGAGCTGCGGCATGCTCTCGATGATCTTCACCGACGCCTGCCGCATGCCGCCGTAGAACGCGGCGAACATGCCGACGGGACCGCCTCCGACGATGACGATGTCTGTCAGGTTGGGATAGGTTTGCTGGGACATCGCTGGGCACCTCCAGGCTGATTTGTTGGTTTTCGACATCTCCGCGGTCATTTCTACATTATACCTTTTCCCGGTCGCGGCGTCTGTCGTTTTTGTACGGAGTTCTAAAAGAATTCGTAGGTTTTGCTCTTGAACTTTTCTTGAAAACTGCTATCATTTTCAATGTATGTTACGGGTATTGTGTCCGATATCTGTTCGAGCGCATACATGAAGGCGTTTGAATCGACGCAAGCTAGGCATGAAACCCTGGATGGCCGGTCTTGTTTGTGGAATTTTTCACAATATCCCGGTAATGATTATCGACCAAGATGGAAGGGAGCCCAACATGAGCAGCATTCCGAAGATCGTCATTCTCGGCGCCGGGTACGGGGGCGTCATGACGGCGCTTCGTCTCCAGAAGCAGCTCAACTACAACGAAGCGGACGTGACGCTCGTCAACAAGCACGACTACCACTACATCACGACCCATCTGCACATGCCGGCCGCGGGAACGGACAGTCCGGAAAATGCGCGCGTCAGCATCTCGAAACTGATCGACGAATTCAAGATCGATTTCGTGAAGTCGACGGTCGTGCAGATCCGTCCGCAGGATCGCAAGGTCATCCTGGAGGACGGGACGCTTTCCTATGACTACCTCGTGATCGGCGTCGGCGGCGAGCCGGAGACGTTCGGCATTCCGGGCCTGAAGGAATACGCGCTGAACATCCGCAGCATCAACTCCGTGCGCCTGATCCGCGAACATATCGAATATCAGTTCGCGAAGTACAAGCGCGAGCCGCACCGCACCGACTACCTGACGTTCATCGTCGGCGGCGCGGGCTTCACCGGCATCGAATTCGTCGGCGAGCTGGCCGACCGCATTCCGCAGCTTTGCCGCGAGTTCGACGTCGATCCGCAGCTCGTGAAGCTGATCAACATCGAGGCGGCGCCGACCGCGCTGCCGGGCTTCGATCCGGAGCTCGTCGAATACGCGATGGAAGTGCTGCGGAAGAAGGGCGTCACGTTCCGCATCGGCACGCCGATCAAGGAGTGCAGGCCGGACGGCGTCATTGTCGGCGACGGCGAGGAGATCAAGGCGCAGACGGTCATCTGGACCGGCGGCGTGCGCGGCAACCGGCTGATCGAGGAAGCCGGCTTCGAGACGATGCGCGGCCGCGTGAAGGTGGACGAATATCTGCGCGCTCCGGGCCACGACAACGTCTACATCGTCGGCGACAACTCGATCGTGTTCAACGAGGAAGGGCGTCCGTACCCGCCGACGGCGCAGATCGCGATGCAGCAGGGCATCGCCGTCGCGCACAATCTGGTCGCGTCGATCCGCAATCAGGCGTTGAAGAAGTTCGAGTTCAAGAGCAAGGGCACGGTCGCGTCGCTCGGCAAGGGCGAGGCCATCGGCATCGCCTTCGGCAAGAAGTACAAAGGCTGGACCGCGGCGCAGCTGAAGAAGCTGATCGACCTGCGCTACCTGTTCATCATCGGCGGCATTCCGCTCGTGCTGCGCAAAGGGAAATTCTTCTGATGCGGCACTGCAGCGTACAAGTGCGGGGACTGCTCACCCGGGACGAGCTCGAGCGATACAACGCGCTCATGGAAGTCGGCTCGTTCCTCGAATCGCAGGGGCGATACGACCTGGCTTATACGGTGCAACGCGAAGTGGATTTGCTGATTCAGCCCGCGATCGAGCGGCTGAAGGAGAAGAGCCGCGAACGCGACCGGATGACCGCGGAGTATCTGGCGGCGAAGAAGGCGGGCGCGGAAGGCGCGAACGCCGACGGGACGGCCGGCGTCGGAACGAACGGGGAAGACGCGTGACGAATGGCAAGGCCGGACAGACCGGGAGGATTCCCGGGCCGTCCGGCCTTTTTGTGCGCTTTTGCGCGAGGTGGCCGCATGGTCATACGCGCAGCAGCTCTTCGAGCTTGTCCGCCGTCAGCAGATTGCCGACGTAGAAGTCGCCGAACTCGCCGAAGCGCGCGCTCACTTCGTCGAACCGCATCTCGTAGACCAGCTTTTTGAACTGGATCGGGTCGTCGGCGAACAGCGTCACGCCCCATTCCCACTTGTCGAGGCCGACCGAGCCGGTGACGATCTGCCGGACCTTGCCGGCGTATTTGCGGCCGGTCAGGCCGTGGGCGCGCATCATTTCGCGGCGCTCGTCGATCGGCAGCATGTACCAGTTGTCATTGCCCTGCCGGCGCTTGTTCATCGGGTAGAAGCAGATGTGCCGCGTCTTCGGCAGAATCGGCTTCAGGCGGGCGACGATCTCCGGATTCTGCATCGGATCCGTTCCCGGCTGCGCCGTGTAGTTGCTGAGCTCGACGACGCTGACGTAGGAGTACGCGGGAACCGTGTATTCGGCGAAGGCCGATTTGTTGAACGCGGTCTCGAGCGCCTGCAGCTCGTCCAGCGTCTCGCGCAGGTGCATGAACAGGATGTCGGCCTTCTGACCGACGATTGCGTAGACGGCCGTGCTGCCGGTCTTCGCCGCTTCGGCCGCCGCCCATTCTTCGATCATCCCGCGCAGCTCGTCCTTGACCCGCTCCCGCTCGTCCTCGTCTTCAACCTTCCACGCTGACCAGTCGATCGTGCGAAAATCGTGGAGCGCGAACCAGCCTTCGAGCGTTTGTGCCGCTTCGCTCATGGATACCCTCCTTCAACCTCTGTCCATGACGGATTGCCTTGATCTGGTCCCATCGTATGGTTTCCATTGTACCCGAACGTCCGGACGGGGGGCAAATGACGGTCTTGTGACAACGGCGGCCGCGAAATTGACTCGGGCGGACGCATCCACTAAACTACTCTAAGAAACGGAATGCACCGGGAAGGAGCTTTCTTCCGACATGCTGCAGATGATCGTGTTGCTTTTGCTTTTCTTCGTGATGATTTTCGGCATCGGCTTCATTCTGAACATGCTGATCAAGACGACCTGGTTTCCGGTCTGGCTGTTCCTGATCGTCGGCGTGCCGCTCGGCATGTACTTCACCTGGGACGACGAGAAGTCGTTCGTGGACAACCTGATCGGCTATTCCTACGTCGACATTTCGGTGGCGCTCGCGGGGCTCGCCGGCGCCTATGTCAGCGGCTGGACGATCCGCAAGCTGCGCCAGGGCGGATACAAAATGTTCTAATCGGAATGCGGGACGGCAGAGCCATACTAAGACGGAATCCGGAATTCCGTCGAGGTGAGGGCGATGCCGTTTCTTCATGTGAACGGGACGAGCCTGCATTGCCACGCGATGGGCGAGGGGCCGGCCGTCGTGATGGCGCACCCGCCGTTCATCGCAAGTTCCGTCTTCAACTATCTGAAGCATGATCTGGCCCGGGACCACCGCGTCGTCGTGTTCGACATCCGCGGGCACGGCCACAGTCCGGCGGGCGACGCGGCGCTGTCGATCCCGCTCATCGCGGAGGACATGCGGCAGCTGCTGGACCGGCTGGATATCGAATCCGCCTACGTCTGCGGCTATTCGTGCGGCGCGATGCCGGCGCTCGAGGCGCTGCTTGTCGCGCCCGAGCGGTTCAAGGGCGCCGCGCTGCTGTCCGGCATGGGCGAGCTGACCGACCGGCGCAGCCGGATGCAGATGCGGGCGGGCGCGATGGTCGGCGGCCTGGCCCGGGACGCGGTGGTCGTGCCGGTCGCGCTCGGCAACGCGGACAGCCGGACGACGTTCGGCGTGCTTCGCGAGGAAGGCAGGATCGGCGACGCGCGTCGCCACCGCGATTATGCCGAGAGCTGCCTGCGGTACAGCTGCGCCGCGCGGCTGAACCGGATTGATCGTCCCGTGCTGCTGCTGTGCGGCGAGGAGGACGAGACGGGCCGCGCGTATGCGCAAGAATTGCAAGGCAAGCTGCGGCGCGCGGAGATGCGCGTGATCCCGGGGGTCGGCCACCATCTGCCGACGAAGGCGCCGGACAAGACATGCGACGCGATCCGCGCCTGGATCGCGAAGCTCGAGGGCCGCGACGAGGCGCCCGCGTTCGCCGCGCCGGAAATCCCGGCCGGCGTGCTGGCGGCGGACGAGGCCGACGCCGCGCGCGAGCGGGAGCGGGGTTGACGCGGCGGAGTCGCGCGCGGCGAGCCGGAGCGGCGCTGGCGCGCGGGGATGGCGCATGTTGCGCGCGAGCGGCGCTGGTGTTCGAGGATGGCGGTATGCGCGCGAAGTTGGTCTGATGCGGGACTGCGTTGGCGCGCAGAAGTGCCGCTGTTTGCACGGGACGGCGTTTGTTGCGCTGTAGCCGGTTGGAATGCGGCACAGTGTTTGAAGCCGGGATTGTTGCACGGGACGGCGTTTGTTGCGCTGTAGCCGGCTGGAATGCGGCACAGTGTTTGAAGCCGGGATTGTTGCGCGGGACGGCGTTCCGTGCTGGAGCGGTACTTGTTGCCCGGAACGGCGTTCCGTGCGGGGGCGGTACTTGTTGCACGGGACGGCGTTTGAGAAGGAGCGAGGCTGGTGCGCAATACCGCGTTTGCGCGGAAGCAGCGTTGGTGCGCGGGACAGCATAGCAACGGGAGCGGAGCCGACGATTGGTCGGCGCCGCTCCTTTTTTCTTTTCAGAAGTGGCGCACATAAGCACAATGTAATGTAAAAATGCATTATAATTTCATGATTTTCGATAATATATCCTAAATATAATGCAAAAATACATTATAATCGGCAAAAACTCGAATAAACGTTCGAATATAATGCATTTTTGCATTACATTTAACCGATAACCGATGGGACGAACCCGCAAGGTTTTGCGCCGCCGGGCGAGCCGCCGCGCCGGATAAGCTGATGCTTCCCGATCGTGCGAGGGTGTGTCATTGCGGGGAGCGTGCTTCCCAAGTGTGTGAGCCGCGTCGCGGAGAGCGGTTCACCCGATCTGAAAGCGGATGTTTCCCGGGGGCGCGAGCGGTGTCGTTTTGTGCTAGAATAGGATCACGAGATTTCCACGACGGATGGAGCTGGATGGCGGCATGCGGATCGAACACGGGCATCAATTCACCGAGCATCACCGGTACGTCGTCTATCGCGATTTCTCGATGAGCCCGCTCGACATGAAGACGCTCAGCCTGATCTATCAGCCGATGATCGGGGCGCCGGCCGTCTCGCTGTATCTCCTGCTCTATCACCAGATCGACGAGACGCGGACCGGGTACTCGCGGCCGGAGGCGCAGCGCGGGCTGCTGCTCGGACTGGGCGCCGGGCTCGGCGAGGCCGGCCGCCGCTATCTGATCGAGCAGTCTTCCCGGCTCGAAGCCGTCGGACTGCTCCAGACGAGCCGGATCGCGCCGCCGGGCGGGGAGGACATCCTGTACGAATACGCGCTGGTCAGGCCGCTCACGCCGGCCGAGTTTTTCACGAATCCCCATTTCACCCTGCTGCTTCGGGACAAGATCGGCAAGTACGCCGTCATCGCGCTGCGCGAGCAGTTCGAATCGCCGGCGCCGGAGGAGCTGGATCGGCACGGGCTGGAACGCGAGGACCTGTCGGTGCCGTTCTTCGAGATCTTCCGCGTGCAGCCGCACAGCGCGGACGCCGAGCTGGAGCAGGCGCTGGCGGAGATCGCGACGACCCGCGAACCGGCGCCGAACCTGCCGCCCGAGCCGTCCGCGGGCATCGCGTACGGCGAGCTGATCCTCGGGTTCCCCCGCAGCTCCGCGAACCGGCCGTTCGTCGAACGGCTCCGGACGGACAAGGACGGGATGGCGATCGTCAACTACGTCGCCTACAAATACGACCTCGACGCCGTGGACATGCGGCGGCTGCTCGACGAGCCCGGCGTCTTCTCGCCGGAAGGCGCGCTGCTGTTCGACGAGCTGCAGCAGCGGGCGAGCCGGTACTACCGGCAGAACCGCAAGCTGGAGGAGGAGCGCAACCGGATCGCGGCGCGGGCGGGCGCGTACGCCGGCGCGGAGGACGAGGGGGACGAGCCGCCGGAGGAAGTGCCGGTGCCGGAGGAATGGTATCTGCCCGTTCCCGAATCGATGGCCGGGCGGTGCGACACTGCGCAGTACAATTTCCTGATGCGCAACGAGCCGCATACCCGGTTCCTGAAGCGGTTTTTCCCGGGGGCGGTGCCGGCCTGGCTCGACCGGGCGTTCGAACGGATCGATCTCCATTACCGGATGCCGCGCGAAGTGATCAACGTGCTGATCCACTATCTGCTCGGCATGGGCGGCTCGCAGCGGCTGTCGGGCGACTTCATCGACAAGGTGGCCTCGAACATGCTGGCCCGCGGCGTCGATACATACGAGAAGGCGATCCGGTATGTGCGCGAGCAGGAGCGAATCGAGCAGCGCATGAAGGAAGCGGAGCGCCGGCCGCCCGGCTCGCAGGGAGCGCCGTTCGCGCAGGCGCCGGGCCGCGCCAACCGGAACGGCCGCGGCGGCGGAGCGCGCAAGCCGGCGATCCCGATCGTGGAGCAGCGGACGGGCGGCCGGCAGCTGACGCCGGAGGAGCTGGCGGAGGCGCTCCGGCTGGCGAGCGAGCTGGAACGCGAATCGTAATGTCGAATCGCGGCCGCGGCGCGCAATCGCACATTAATCGCGAGTCGAAAGCGCGACTCGCAACGGGGGAGGGGCAGACCGATGGAATCGCTGGGGGAACTCATCAGGCGGTGGCCGCTTGGCGCGGACATGCACGCCGAAGCGGAGCGGCATCTCGACGCGCTGCTCGAGGAGCCGGCCGTCCGCGAGCTCCGGGAGCGCCATCCGGAACTGACGCGGCGCGACCTGCGCCTTAATCTGAACCGGATTTATCAATATGTGAAAGAGAAGCGCAATTGCGCCGCCTGCCCCGGCCTCGACCGGTGCCCGAACGACATCGAGGGGTACTACACGGTGCTCGAGTGCGAAGTGCAGAACGACCGGGCGCAGCTGTACGACCGGAAGGCCGCCTGCGGCCTGCTCCGGGCGCGCCAGGCCGAGCAGCAGCTGCGCAACCGGGTGCGCAGCTTCTACATCGACGAATCGGCGCTCGGCGGATCGTTCTCGCCGACCGAGATGGTCACGATCGAGCCCGAGCGCTCGGCGGCCGTCAAGCATCTGCTCAGCTACATCAAGACGACGCGCGAGCAGGGCCTGCAGAAGCGCGGCCTCTATCTGGTCGGCCCGTTCGGCACGGGCAAGACGTACCTCATGTGCTACATGCTGCACGAGCTCGCGAAGAGCGGGCTCACCGGCGTCATCGTCTACGTGCCGGAGTTCGTCGAGGACGTGAAGTCGATGCTTGACGAGCCGGCCCGGCTGCGCGAGACGATCGAGCTGATGAAGGAGACCGACCTGCTCGTCTTCGACGACATCGGCGCCGAGAACCTGAGCCCGTGGGTGCGCGACCACGTGCTGGGCACGATCCTGAACTACCGGATGAACCGGAAGCCGACGTTCTACACCTCGAACCACGACCTGGACGCGCTGGAGCTGCACTTCAGCTTCACGAACCGGGACGGCGAGGAAGCGCACAAGGGACAGCGAATCATGGACCGGATCCGCCCGTTCGTCGACCGGCTCTGGATCGGCGGCGGGAACAAGCGCGGGCTCGCTTCCCAGCCGTCCGCGGAATGAACGCTTGACGAAAAAAGGATGCGCGAACCGCAACCCGTATCCGGACGAAAGGAACAGACACCATGACCCGACACCGAATCATTGTGGCCGGCTGCGGCGGCATGTCCCGGCTGTGGCTCGATTACGCGCAGTCCCGCGAGACGGTCGAGATTGCCGCGCTGGTCGATATCCATGAGGAGACGGCGCGCCGCCGGGCCGCCGAGCGCGGGCTGGACGTGCCGATCTTCACCGACATCGGGGAAGCGCTCGCGAAGGTGGAGGCGGACCTCGTGTTCGACGTCACGATCCCGGCCAGCCACAAGGCGGTCGTCACGGCGGCGCTCGAGGCCGGCTGCCACGTGTTCGGCGAGAAGCCGATGGCCGAAACCTGGGAGGACGCGAAGGCGATCGCGCGCGTCGCGGAGCGGACGGGGCGGCGCTACGCGGTCATGCAGAACCGCAGGTACAACCGGCAGATCCGCGCGCTTCGGGATCTTGTCTCGTCCGGCACGATCGGCAAGGTCGGATCGATCCACGCCGACTTCTTCGTCGGACCGCACTTCGGCGGATTCCGCGACGCGATGGAGAGCCCGCTCATCGTCGACATGGCGATCCACACGTTCGACCAGGCCCGCTTCATCAGCGGGGCGGACCCGGTGTCGGTGTATTGCCACGAGTACAATCCGCCGGGTTCGTGGTACCAGGGGAACGCGTCGGCGGTGTGCATTTTCGAAATGAGCGACGGCTCGGTCTTCACGTATCGCGGCTCATGGTGCGCGGAAGGCTTCCCGACGTCGTGGGAGGCGGACTGGCGCGTCATCGGCAGCCGCGGCACGGCGCGCTGGGACGGCGGCTCCATGCCGGCGGCGGAAGTCGTCGACGAGTCGGCGGGTCCCGGCTTCATCCGGCCCGTGCGGCGGGTGGAGGCGCGGACGGACTGGAACGGCCGGGAAGGCCACGACGGCTGCCTCGACGAGATGTTCGCCGCGCTCGAGGAAGGGCGTCCGGCCGAGACGGACTGCGCCGACAATATCAAGAGCATGGCGATGGTGTTCGGCGCGATCGAGAGCGCGAGGACGGGACGCAAGGTCAGTCTGGATTTCACTTAGGGATTTCATCGAGCGGGTTCGCCCGCGGGTCAAACGGCCCGCCGGCGGACCCGTCGTTTTATCAGCGGATTTTATAAGATCCATAAAATCTAACAAAAAATAGGTTGACGCCCCGGCGGGACTCCTGCTATTATGCTTCTATAAACCGACTAAACATGTAGGAATAATCATTTTGTGACCGGTCAACCGGAGCAAAGGGGGCTCGCAGCGTCATCGCGCTGCGCCGACAGTCGGTACAGATTCCAGAAAACAACGGCCATCGGGCCGCCGGATTTTTGGGGGAGTGTTGAGAATGAAATCATGGACGAAAGTTTCTCGGACGTTTGTTTTCCTGGTTATCGTTGCCCTGTTGACCGCTTGCGGTTCGGGCGGGAACGGCGGCAACAGCGGCGGCAGCGCAAGTTCGGGCGGGCAGACGACGGCCGCCGGATCGGACTCGTCCTCCGGCGGGAAGAACGAATCGCTGCCTCCGGTTGAACTGCTGAACGTATCCTACGACCCGACGCGCGAACTGTACGAAGCGTACAACCAACTGTTCGCCGAATACTGGCTGAACGAGAAGGGCCAGAAGGTGACGGTCAAGCAATCGCACGGCGGTTCCGGCAAGCAGGCCCGCTCCGTCATCGACGGCCTCGAAGCGGACGTCGTGACCCTGGCGCTCGGCTACGACATCGACGCGATCGCCGACGCGGGACTGATCTCGGCGGACTGGCAGTCGAAGTTTGAACTGAACAGCTCGCCGTACACCTCGACGATCGTCTTCCTCGTGCGCGAAGGCAATCCGAAAGGGATCAAGGACTGGGACGACCTGATCAGGGACGGCATCGAAGTCATCACGCCGAACCCTAAAACGTCCGGCGGCGCGCGCTGGAACTACCTCGCCGCATGGGGCTACGCGCTGCGGAAGAACGGCGGCGACGAAGCGGCCGCGCGGGATTACGTGAAGGAACTGTTCAAGCATGTGCCGGTGCTCGACTCCGGGGCTCGCGGCGCGACGACGACGTTCGTCGAACGGCAACTCGGAGACGTGCTGCTCGCCTGGGAGAACGAAGCGTTCCTCGCGCTCAAGGAATTCGGCGAAGACAAGTTCGACATCGTGACGCCTTCGCTCAGCATTCTCGCCGAACCGCCGGTCGCCGTCGTCGACAAGGTGGTCGACAAGCGCGGTACGCGGGAAGTGGCCGAAGCGTATCTGCAATACCTGTACAGCGAAGACGCGCAAAAGGTGATCGCCGAGAACTTCTACCGCCCGACGCTGCCGTCCGTGGCCGAACAGTACAAGGACCGGTTCGTCGACGTGGAGTTCCTGACGATCGACGGCGACTTCGGCAGCTGGCGCGAGGCGCAGGAGAAGCATTTCTCCGACGGAGGCATTTTCGACCAAATCTATACGCCGGGTTCCTGAGCCCGGATCATTCAAACAGCCGTTATCGGACGGGGAGCTGACTTCACATGAAAGGTTCCGGTAAGGCCAGCGTGCTGCCGGGATTCGGGCTTTCGCTCGGATTCGCGATCCTGTATCTGAGCCTGATCGTGATCATTCCGCTGGCCAGCGTCCTGATCAAGACGGCCGGTATGAGCTTTTCGGAGTTCTGGGCGGCCGTGACGAACGCCCGCGTGCTCGCGTCGTACCGGGTGAGTTTCCTGACCGCGTTCTTCGCGGCCGCCATCAACGCCGTGTTCGGCCTGCTCGTCGCCTGGGTGCTTGTCCGCTACCGGTTTCCGGGCAAGCGGCTCGTCGACAGCATCGTCGACCTGCCGTTCGCCCTGCCGACCGCGGTCGCGGGCATCGCGCTCACTTCGATCTACGCGCCGACCGGATGGGTCGGCAAGCTGTTCCAGCCGCTCGGGATCAAAATCGCGTACACGCCGATCGGCATCACGATCGCGCTGATCTTTATCGGGCTGCCGTTCGTCGTGCGGACGGTCCAGCCGGTGCTCCAGGATCTCGAGAAGGACGTGGAGGAAGCGGCCGTCATGCTCGGCGCGTACCGCTGGCGGACGTTCCGCCGGGTCATCCTGCCCGAGCTGATCGCGCCGCTGCTCACCGGCTTCGCCCTGGCGTTCGCCCGCGGCATCGGCGAGTACGGCTCGGTCGTCTTCATCTCCGGCAACATGCCGATGAAGACGGAGATCGCGCCGCTGCTCATCATGACGAAGCTCGAGCAGTTCGACTACGCGGGCGCGACGGCGATCGCGCTCGTCATGCTCGTGATTTCGTTCGCCTTGCTGCTGCTGATTAATTACTTGCAGTGGCGGTACAGCCGCCGCGTGCAGGCGGGTTAAGGGAGGGAACGCCATGGCTGGCGCCATTCACGCGCAATTGTCCGACGCGGCGTCCGACCGGCCCGCGCACGTGACGGAGTCCAGGGGCGTGCGGATCGCGCTGATCGCCGTCGCGCTGCTGTTCCTGGCGCTCGTCATTCTGCTGCCGCTCATCTCCGTCATCGTCGAGGCGCTGTCGCAGGGCTGGCGCGTCTACGTCAAGTCGATCGCGGAGAAGGACGCGCTCTCGGCGCTCCGGCTCACGCTGCTCACCGCGGCCATCGCCGTTCCGCTGAACACGCTGTTCGGCGTCGCGGCGGCCTGGGCCGTCACGAAATTCAACTTCAGGGGCAAGAACGTGCTGATCACGCTGATCGATCTGCCGTTCGCCGTGTCTCCGGTCATCTCGGGTCTGATTTTCGTGCTGCTGTTCGGCGCGCAGGGACTGCTCGGTCCGTGGCTGGCGTCGCACGACATCAAGATCATTTTCGCGCTGCCGGGCATCGTGCTCGCCACGATCTTCGTCACGTTCCCGTTCGTGGCGCGGGAGCTGATTCCGCTCATGCAGGCGCAGGGCGTGCAGGAGGAAGAGGCGGCGGCGACGCTGGGCGCGAAGGGCTGGCAAATCTTCTGGCGGGTGACGCTGCCGAACATCAAGTGGGGGCTGCTCTACGGGATCATCCTGTGCAACGCGCGGGCGATGGGCGAATTCGGCGCCGTGTCCGTCGTCTCGGGCCACATCCGCGGACAGACGAACACGCTGCCGCTGCACGTCGAGATTCTGTACAACGAGTACCAGTTCACCGCGTCGTTCGCCGTCGCCTCGCTGCTTGTGCTGCTCGCGCTGGTCACGCTGATCGTCAAGGCCGTCGTCGAGTGGAAGTCCGGACAGCGGACGGTCGAATCGGAAGGAGGAGCCGGGTAACATGCGGATCGAAGTGCGGAATGTGACGAAGCGGTTCGGCAGCCTGAAGGCGGTCGACAACGTCAGTTTCACGATCGAGGAAGGCAAACTGATCGGGCTGCTCGGTCCGAGCGGCGGCGGCAAGTCGACGCTGCTCCGGATGCTTGCCGGGCTCGAGACGCCGGACGAGGGCGACATCATCCTGGACGGCAAGCGGGTCAACGACGTGCCGCCGCAGAAGCGGGGGATCGGCTTCGTCTTCCAGAACTACGCGCTGTTCCGGCACATGACCGTGTTCGACAACATCGCGTTCGGACTCGAAGTGAAGAAGGCGAAGAAGAGCGAGATCCGCGAGCGCGTCGAGGAGCTGCTGGAGCTGATCGGCCTGCAGGGGCTGGCCGGCCGCTATCCGCATCAGCTGTCGGGCGGCCAGCGGCAGCGCGTCGCGTTCGCCCGGGCGCTGGCGCCGCGGCCGAGCCTGCTGCTCCTCGACGAGCCGTTCGCCGCAATCGACGCGAAGGTGCGCAAGGAGCTGCGGACCTGGCTCAAGGAGATGATCGAGCGCATCGGCATCACGTCGATCTTCGTGACGCACGACCAGGACGAGGCGGTCGAGGTGGCCGACGAGATGCTGATCTTCTCGAACGGCCGGCTCGAGCAGCAGGGCTCGCCGGTCGAGATCTACCGCCATCCGAAGACGCCGTTCGTCGCGTCGTTCATCGGCGAGTCGCGGGTGCTGCAGCATCCCGAGCGGCTGATCGGGTTCGAGGAAGCCGTCGCCGGCGGCGGCAAGTCGGCCATCATCCGCCCGGAGTTCGTCGAAGTCGGGCTGCAGCGGGAACTTTCCTACCCGCTGTCCGCGCAGCGCGGCGTCGTGCGGCAGACGTTCTTCCGCGGGGCGCATCTGGAACTGGAAGTGGAAGTCGAAGGCAACCGGCTGATCGCGTACCGGTCGCTCGACCGGGAGCCGCTCGAGCCGGGCGCCGAGGTGCTGGTCTTCATTCATCGTCTGTATGTGCTGGACGAATCGTCGGCGGTGTTGGTCGAAAACCCGCTCAAGACGGATCCGATGCCGGTCCACATTTAATCCATAGAAATGGATGGAGGGTTCACGATGGCGAAACCGGTTGAGGTGGATGCCGTATGGATGGAACGGATTGCCGAAGTGGTGAACGGCCTGGAGTACGGCTCGGTGGTCATTACGGTTCATGACGGCCGGATCGTGCAGATCGACCGCACGGAGCGCAAGCGGTTCGACGCCGCGGCTGCGGCGCGGAAGGATTCCGGCGCAGCGCCCCAGCCCGTCGCCGGCAAGCCGATCGCGAAGACCGGCGGAGCGAAACGCTGACAACCGATCGAACGGCCGCCCGGCCGTTCATTTCCCTTGAACAAGACAAGCCCCGCGCCGTCCGGAACGGACGGAAGCGGGGCTTTCGGTTTTGTCGGTCTCGGTTGCGGCGGGCAGTAAGGGTCGATGCGCCTGTGCCGGCCGTTTTTTACGAGATGAGGTACTTGATGACGACGGCCGCGGCGAACACGACCACCATGAAGGCGAACATACCGGCGAAACCGACCGCCACGTCGTTGAAATCGTTGCGCGGTTCTTCATTGATATGTTGACGCGGATCCTGCACGTTCTCCATCAGTCTGTCCTCCCGTCGGGCCGGCGGTTGACCGCAGCTGCGCCCTGGCATAAGTCATCCATAGTCTCCCCTAGTATACCCAACTTGCGGAATGCTTGTAAAGCGAACGAATGTGACAAAAATAAGGCGGCGTGCCGGCGGGGGCGGACAGCGGACGCGGGGCGTTCCGTGTGCTACAATACGTGTAGCGATGAAGGGGGAGAATGGAGGCAATGGCACGGAAGGACTCGGCCGGCCGGCTGACGGCCGGGGAGCTGAAGCGCGTTCCGGAACCGATCCGCTCGAAGCTGGCGCTGCTTCCGGACAAGCCGGGCTGCTATCTGATGAAAAACGAGTCCGGGCAGGTCATCTACGTCGGCAAGGCGAAGGTGCTGAAGAACCGCGTCCGGTCGTATTTCACGGGCAGCCACAACATCAAGACGCAGCGGCTCGTGTCGGAGATCCGCGACTTCGAATACATCGTCACGTCGAACAACATGGAGGCGCTCATCCTCGAGTGCAACCTGATCAAGCAGTACCATCCGCGCTACAACGTGCTGCTGAAGGACGACAAGACGTTTCCGTACATCAAGATCACGGGCGACAAGCATCCGCGCCTCGAGGTGACGCGGCGGGTCGTCAAGGACGGCGGGAAATATTTCGGCCCGTATCCGAACGCCTATGACGCGCGGGAGACGAAGCGGCTGCTCGACCGGCTCTATCCGCTGCGCAAGTGCGCGACGATCCCCGACAAGGTGTGCCTGTACTACCACATCGGGCAGTGCCTCGCGCCGTGCGAGTATCCGGTCGAGCCGGGCAAGTACGAGGAAATGGTGCAGCAGATCACGCGCTTCCTGAACGGCGGCTACCAGGAAGTGAAGGCGCAGCTCCAGGAGAAAATGATGGCCGCCGCCGAGGCGCTCGAGTTCGAACGGGCGAAGGAGTACCGCGACCAGATCCAGAGCATCGAGACGGTCATGGAGCGGCAGAAGATCCAGATCCCCGACGCGGTGGACCGGGACATTTTCGGATTCACCGTCGACAAGGGGTGGATGTGCGTGCAGATTTTGTACATGCGCCAGGGGAAAATGATCGAGCGCCGCGCGACCACGTTTCCGTTCTATGGCGAGCCGTACGAGGACTTCATGACGTTCGTGGCACAATATTACAGCGAGAACCCGGCGCTGCCGAAGGAGATTTTGCTGCCGCTTGAGGAGGATGCCGGCGGGGCGGCGGCAGGCGGGAAGGAAGGCGCGGAGGCCGGCGGCGTGCGGGACGGCGGTTCGGATGGCGGCGCGGAAGACGCGGTTGGTGCGGATGGCGGTTCGAACGGCGGAGCGGAAGACGCGGTCGGTACGGATGGCGGTTCGAACGGCGGAGCGGAAGACGCGGTTGGTGCGGATGGCGGATCGAACAGCGGTGCGGAAGACGCGGTAGGTGCGGATGGCGGATCGAACGGCGGTGCGGAAGATGCGGTCGGTGCGGATGGCGGATCGAACGGCGGTGCGGAAGACGCGGTTGGTGCGGATGGCGGTTCGAACGGCGGTGCGGAAGACGCGGTAGGTGCGGATGGCGGTTCGAACGGCGGTGCGGAAGACGCGGTTGGTGCGGATGGCGGTTCGAACGGCGGTGCGGGGGCAGGCGAGGAAATGCTTTTGTCCGAATCCGCCGATGATTCGTCCGACGATGACGAGGCCCGCGCCGGGTCCGGCGGGGTTTCGGGCGACGAGGAGGACATGCGCGAATCCCTGCAGCGCTGGCTCAAGATCAAGGTGCATGTGCCCCGCCGCGGCAAGAAGCGCGACATCGTGAAGATGGCGCTGCAGAACGCCCGCATGACGCTGGAGGAGAAGTTCCGCCTGATCGAGCGCGACGAGGCGCGCAGCGTGAAGGCGTGCGAGGGGCTGGCGCGTTGGCTCGGCCTGCCGCGGCTGCGCCGGATCGAGGCGTTCGACAACTCGAACATCCAGGGCGCCGACGCCGTCTCGGCGATGGTCGTCTTCACCGACGGCAAGCCGGACAAGTCGGAGTACCGGAAGTACAAGGTGAAGACGGTCGAGGGGGCCGACGACTACGCGACGATGCGCGAAGTGATCCGGCGGCGGTACGAGCGAGTGCTGAAGGAGGGGCTCGAGCTGCCCGACCTGATCGTCGTCGACGGCGGCCGGGGGCAGATCGCCGCGGCGCTCGACGTGCTGGAGAACGAGCTGGGACTCTCTGTGCCCGTCTGCGGGCTCGTGAAGGACGCGAAGCACCGGACCGCGCAGCTCATGACCGGCGATCCGCCGGAGATCGTGCCGCTGCCGCGCGACAGCCAGGAGTTCTACCTGCTGCAGCGCATCCAGGACGAAGTGCACCGGTTCGCGATCGCGTTCCACCGCAACGTGCGCGCGAAGTCGATGATCGCTTCGCAGCTCGACGCGATTCCCGGCGTCGGCGAGAAGCGGCGCAAGGCGCTGCTTCGCCATTTCGGCTCGCTGAAGCGGATCCGCGAGGCGTCGATCGAGGATTTCCGCCCGCTCGGCATCGGCGAGAAGCTCGCCGCGCAGATACTGGAGGCGCTGCGTGAAGACGAGGCGGGTCGGGATGCGCAACAGGCGGACGAGGCGCGGCCGTTAGAGTAACGCAGGGAAGGCATCGGTTGGGAGAGTTGCCACGGGAAGGCAGCGGTCGGGAAAGCAGCGGACAGCAAGGCGGGCCGGGACGCAACAGGCGGACGAGGCGCGGCCGTTAGAGTAACGCAGGGAAGGCATCGGTTGGGAGAGTAGCCCCGGGAAGGCAGCGGTCGGGAAAGCAGCGGACGGCAAGGCGGGCCGGGACGCAACAGGCGGACGAGGCGCGGCCGGGAAAGTAGCGGACGGACCCGGATGCACATCAGGCGGATGAGGCGCGGCCGGGGGAGTAGCCCCGGGAAGGCAGCGATCGGGAGAGCAGCGGGCAGTCCGGCCGGGGAATACAGGGGCAAATAGACGAAGTTTCTTCCGCTATTGTTGGATTTTTGGTCCGGGAGAGGAAAATAGAAGAAATTACTTCGCTTATTTTCATGAAATTCGCCGAAACGGACCGATTTCGGGAGAATAGCGGAAAAAATTTCTTTAATTTGAGATGTATTTTGGGTTTTCGACAAAATAGAGGAAATTTCTGCGCTTATTAGGTTTATGTTCGTCCGTTCCGGGGGCGAACAGGCCGAAATGGGCGCGATGAAAGCCGCGTGCAGCGACCGCACGCGGCTTTTGCATGGCGATATTGCAGGCCGGGGGCAATCAGTAATCCGGCGAGGCGATTCCCGGCCGATTCGAGCCTGACGGGCCGGTTCCGGCATCGCCGGCGCCGCCGGTTCCGGGCTTGCTTGCTTCGTTCGTGCTATCGCAGGAAGCGCCGGTTCGTAACTTGCCGGCCTCATGCGGGCCGAACCCGGACGCGCCGGTATCAGGCGCACTTGCGCCATATGCGCCGTCCCCGGAATCGCCCGATTCGGGCAATCCGCCTCGATGCGCGCCGTCCCCGGAAGCGCCGGATTCGGGCAATCCGCCTCGATGCGCGTCGCTCCCGGAAGCGCCGGATTCGGGCAATCCGCCTCGATGCGCGTCGCTCCCGGATGCGCCGGATTCGGGCAATCCGCCTCGATGCATGTTGCTCCCGGATGTTCCGGGTTCGGGCGTGCCAGATTCGTGCGTATCGCTCCCGGATGCGCCGGGCGTTCCGGCCTCCGACGCATCCGCAGCCGGAAGAGCCGCGGGCGCCGCGGGCGTCGCGGGCGTTGCGGGCGTCGCAACCGCCGCAGCCGCCGGTCCGACGAGCGCCGGAGCGGCGGGCTTCGCGGGCCAACGCCGGTCCCACCGGTGGATCAGCCAGGCGACGCCGATCGGATGGACGATGTAGAAGACACCGGCCAGTATCGCGTCCGCCCCGCCCATGAACATGAGCGACGTCGCCATCAGCACCAGGTCGAAAATCGCGTGCGTGAACAGCGCGGTCGCGAAGCCGTATCGGACGAACAGCCAGCAGAACAGCAGCCCGATGATCGTCAGCTCGATCAGCCGCGTGCTCCACGGGTAGACCGGATACGCGACATGCCCGAGCGCCCAGACGACGGTCGGGATGATACACGCCGCCGCCGTGTTGCGGAACCATTTCCGGAACAGGCCGACGCCGAACAGCCGGTACATCGCTTCCTCGGAGATGGCCGCGCACCAGGCGAGCAGCGGGAACAGCAACGGCCAGCGGAAGTTGAGCATCGACTGGGTGACGTCGGCCGAATACCAGACGCCGAGTCCCCGCTCCAGCACGAGGAAGATGACCGCCTGCAGTCCGAGCATCGCGAACGCGGCGCAATAGCCGATCTTCACGGCCCGCCACGCGTCGGCGCCGAATCCCTGTTCGCCCCGCCGCAGCCACAGCTTGTATCCCATCGACCGCCACAGCCCGTCTCCCCCGACGAAGGCGAACCAGACCGAGAGGGCGATGCCGATCGTAAACAGCACCTGGAACACGGTCAGAAATACCGTCACCGCGACGCTGTCCTCGATCTCGCCGGCGGAGGCGCGAAGGCCGTTGAACATGTTGAAGTTGCTGATCTGGTAGAACACCAGGAAGATGCCGCTCAGCAGAAGACCCCGCTTGAACGAGGTCCGCTCGCGCATCAGCGCGGCGTAGATGATCGCGATCACGAACAGGACGAACGACAGCCCCATGTAGCCGGCCAGGTTCAGGATCGAAGCGATCCTGTCCTGGCGCTCCACATATTGCGTGAATTCCTCCGGCAGCTCGAACTCCGGCTTGAACGTGGCGACGCGGAAGCTTCCTTCTCCGTCCTCCCGGACGCCGACGCGGAGCTTGAGCCGCGCTTCGCCGATCTTCCGGTCCGCGACGTCGAACACGACCGCGCCGTCTTCCGGTTCGTCGCGCAGCCGCAGTTCCCGCTCCTCGTACCCGTGCTCGATCGCGAACGCGCGCGCCGCGAGGGACGCCGGGCCGAACTCCGGCTCGAACCCCGGACCCGCCACCTCGTTCCAGGCGACCACCACGCCCGTCCGCATGTGGACGTGGACAAAAAGGACGACTCCTTCGTCGCCGTGCAGCTCCACCTGCCAGGTCTCCACCGGGTACAGCGGATCGAACCGCTCTTCATATTGTTTGCCCAGGTCTTCCCGGGACAGATACCCGTACAGATTGGTCTGAATCTGATGCACGGAGCCGGCCGGCTCGTACGAGCCGCCAAGCCGCTCTTCCGCGAACCGCACGGCCGCCGCTTCCGCCTCCGCTTTCGCCATGTAGGACCTGTCGTCGTGATCCCGGACGACGCGAACCAGTTCCGGTACGACCTGGAACACCAGATAAAGCAGGAGACCCGCGGCTCCGGTCCAGAGCAGCAGGCGCCGGTTCGGCAGCCGTGTCGATTGCCGCAATGCCAACACCTCGTTCAATCTCATCATGGAAAAAGCAAAATCCAAACCGTAGCGTACCATAATATACGAAATTCTTCCAATCCGGTGTCGAACTTTCGCCGGGCAACCCATGCCCGGGAAGCGAGCCGATCGGATGTCGAACCTTCGCCGGGCAACCCAAGCCCGGGAAGCGAGCCGATCGGATGTCGAACCTTCGCCGGGCAACCTCATGCCCGGGAAGCGAGCCGATCGGATGTCGAACCTTCGCCGGGCAACCTCATGCCCGGGAAGCGAGCCGACCGGATGTCGAACCTTCGCCGGGCAACCTCATGCCCGGGAAGCGAGCCGATCGGATGTCGAACCTTCGCCGGGCAACCCATGCCGGGAAGCGATCCAACCGGATGTCGAAACTTCGCTTGGTAAACCCGGGCCCGGGAAGCTATAATCGAAACGTCCGGCATTCCTTGCCAATCCGCCGGCATACCCGGGAGTGATACACCCGCGATGAAACCGAAGGTCGTCTCCATCTGGACTCCGCCCCGCGTGCTCGCGGCCGGATTCATCCTGATCATCCTGCTCGGCGCCTGCCTGCTGTCGCTGCCCGCCTTCACGAACGACGGCGAGCCGATGCGCTTCATCGACGCGCTGTTCACCGCCACCTCCGCCGTCACCCTGACCGGACTCGCGGTGGCGGACACGGGAACGTTCTTCAACACGGGCGGCCAGCTCGTCCTCCTGGCGCTGATCCAGGTCGGCGGGCTCGGCTTCATGACGGTGGCGACGCTGTTCGCGCTCGTCCTTAAGCGGCGCATCACGCTGCGCGAGCGCCTCATTCTTCAAGAAGCGATGAACCAGTCGAGCATGGAGGGCATCGTCCGGCTCATCCGCCGGGTCATCCTCTATTCGCTGACGATCGAGGCGGCGGGATCCGTCATCCTCGCGGCGCGGTTCGCGGCCGGGATGCCCCCCGGCAAAGCCGTCTACATGGGATTGTTCCACGCCGTGTCGCTGTTCAACAGCGCCGGCTTCGACCTGTTCGGCGGCTACCGGAGCTACATGGCGTACGTCGCGGACCCGGTCGTGAACGTCACGGCCATCCTGCTCGTCACGCTCGGCGGGCTCGGCTTCGTCGTCCTGTCGGACCTGGCCGAGTACCGGAAGCGCCGGCGGCTGTCGCTCCACACCAAGGTCGTGCTCGCGACGAGCGGCGCGCTTTTCGCCCTCGGCGCGATCGTCATCTTCATCTTCGAATTCACGAACGCGCTCGCGCCGCTCGGCTGGGGCGGCAAGATCTGGGCGTCGCTGTTCCAGTCGGCCGCGCCGCGCTCGATCGGGGCGAGCACGCTCGAGATCGGCTCGCTCCGCCAGGCGACGCAATTCTTCCTGCTCCTGCTCATGTTCATCGGCGCGGCGCCGGGCTCGACGGGCGGCGGCATCAAGGTGACGACGTTCGCGACGCTCGTCGGCGCCGTCATCGCGATGATGCGGGGCAAGGACGAGGTCGTCCTGTTCCGCTACCGGCTCGCGCGCGAGCGGATCTTCAAGGCGCTCACGATCACGATGATCTCGCTCGCGGCCGTCGTCGCCGTCACGATGGTGCTCTGCACGACCGAGGACCGGGCGTTCTTGCGCATCCTGTTCGAGACGGTGTCCGCCTTCGGCACGTGCGGGCTCTCGACCGGCATCACGCCGCAGCTCACCGACTTCGGCAAGCTGCTGCTCAGCCTGACGATGCTCGCCGGCCGCCTCGGCCCGCTCACCTTCGCCTACGCGCTCCGGCCGAAGGACGAGAAGGAATTGTACCGCTATCCGGAGGGAAGAATCATCATCGGTTGACCCTGCTGAAATACGCCGCGATCTCGTCGATCCACAGCCGGATCGACGGGCTCATGACGGCGGGATCGGGGTGGATGAGCGAAGTCGTCCGCTTCGTCTCCTCGAGCTCGGGGACCGGCACCGCGACCAGATCGTTGTCCTTGAGCAATTGCTCGCGCAGGTACGACTGCGGCAGCAGGGCGCCGGCCCGGCACGGATGCATGAGGCGGAGAATCGCCTCGAACGAGTCGATCTCCATCCGGACGTCGGGCTTCAGCCCGTACTTCTCGAACAGCCGGTCGATCATTTCGCGGTACCAGGTGCCCTTCGCGAACAGGATCATCGGCAGGCCGTCCAGGTCGGCGATGCGCAGCGAATGGTCCGGCGCGATGTCGGAGACATACAGGCCGCGCGGCAGCACCAGCTCGAGATGGTCGTCGAACAGCGGAACGCAGCGGACCTGGGCGTCTTCCTCGATCGTGGAGGCGACGAGGCCAAAGTCCGCCTTGCGCTCGCGGACAAGCGAGACGATCTCGTGCGTCTTGCCCGTCACCGCCTTGATGTCCGCCTCCGGATGGGCGCCGGTCATCATCCGGATCAGCTCCGGCAGCGTCGTCTGCAGCGTCGTCAGGCTGGCGCCGATCAGCACGGTCGTCCTGGCGCCTTCGCGCTGGCCGCTGATCGTCTGCAGATAGCGGAAGTGGCGCTGCCGCACCTCGACCGCGTATTCGTAGGTAATCTGCCCGATGCGCGTCAGCTCGAGCCGCTTGCCCGTCCGGCGGAACAGCTCGACGCCCAGTTCCGCTTCAAGCTTCGCGATCTTGCGCGAGAGCGCCGGCTGCGACAGATTGAGCGCGGACGAGGCCCGGTTGAGGCTCGAATGCTCGACGACGGCGGCGAACACCAGCAGCTCGTCCAGCACGGGCCGCACCTCCTTTTTTCCACCATATAAAAAAAGAAACAGCGGAACCGATACGGCCCGCTTCTTCCCGACCGCATCCCGTTATGCGCATTGGTTATTATACCTTATAAAGAATCGGCAATTCCATTATAAGCGAAATGGGAGTAGGATAGATTGTGGCAAAACGGTGTCCGTTGACGCTCCGCGGCGCCGGGGGTACAATGGGGATGGTTTTGGAAGCAGTCCCAAGTCCGGAAAGGAGAACGCTTACGTCATGAGAACCAACTCGTTCTACACGCGCAGGCTGCACTCGTTACTGGGGGTGATTCCGCTCTGCCTGTTCTTCGTCTCCCACGCGCTGACGAACTTCCAGGCGGCTGAAGGCGGGCCGGAGCGATTCCAGAGCGCGGTGAACTTCATCAATAACCTGCCGATCCTGCCCGTGCTCGAGTTCGTCCTGATCTGGGCGCCGCTCGTGTTCCACGGCGTATACGGCCTGTACGTCGCGTACCAGTCGAACATCAACACCGGCCGTTTCGGTTACGGCCGCAACTGGGCGTTCGCGCTGCAGCGGATCAGCGGCGTGATCACGCTGGTCTTCGTCTCCTGGCACGTCTACGAGACGCGCCTCCAACTGCTGTTCGGCAACATCACGCACCACGACTTCGGACAAGTCATGCACAACATTGCGACGAACGGTTTTGCGTTCACGCTCTATACGATCGGCGTGCTGGCGTCGGCGTTCCACTTTGCCAACGGGCTGTGGGCCTTCTGCGTCAGCTGGGGCATTACGGTCGGCCCGCGCGCGCAGCGCGTCTCGTCCTACTTCTGGATGGGCGTGTTCGTCATCGTGGCCGGCATGTTCCTCGCCGCGCTGATCGCCTTCCGTTCGGAAGCATTCGCGGAAACGGCGTCTGTCCTCGCGCAGACCGCCATCGGATAACGACAAACAAGGAGCGATCAAGTCATGGCCAAGAACAAAATCATCGTCGTCGGCGGCGGTCTTGCCGGTCTGATGGCGACCGTCAAGGCGGCCGAGGCGGGCGTGCATGTCGAACTGTTCTCGCTGGTTCCGGTCAAGCGTTCCCACTCCGTGTGCGCGCAGGGCGGCATCAACGGGGCGGTCAACACGAAGGGCGAAGGAGACTCCCCGTGGGAGCACTTCGACGATACGATCTACGGCGGCGACTTCCTCGCGCATCAGCCGCCGGTCAAGGCGATGTGCGAAGCGGCGCCGGGCATCATCCACCTGATGGACCGGATGGGCGTCATGTTCAACCGGACGCCGGAAGGGCTGCTGGACTTCCGCCGGTTCGGCGGCACGAAGCACCACCGGACGGCCTACGCGGGCGCGACGACCGGCCAGCAGCTGCTGTACGCGCTGGATGAGCAGGTGCGCCGCTGGGAGACCGCCGGCCTCGTCACGAAGTACGAGAACTGGGAGTTCCTCGGCGCGGTGCTGGACGACGAGCGGCGGTGCCGCGGCATCGTGGCGCAGGATCTGCGCTCGATGGAGATTCACGTCTTCCGATCGGACGCCGTCATCCTCGCGACGGGCGGACCGGGGATCATCTTCGGCAAGTCGACGAACTCGGTCATCAACACCGGCACGGCGGCGAGCGCCGTCTACCAGCAGGGCGCCATCTACGCGAACGGCGAATTCATCCAGATCCACCCGACGGCGATCCCGGGCGACGACAAGCTGCGGCTCATGTCCGAGTCGGCGCGCGGCGAAGGCGGACGGATCTGGACGTACAAGGACGGCAAGCCGTGGTATTTCCTCGAAGAGAAATATCCGGCCTACGGCAACCTCGTGCCGCGGGACATCGCGACGCGCGAGATCTTCCACGTCTGCGTCGACCTGAAGCTCGGCATCAACGGCGAGAACATGGTCTATCTCGATCTGTCGCACAAGGACCCGAAGGAGCTTGACGTCAAGCTCGGCGGCATCATCGAGATCTACGAGAAGTTCATGGGCGACGACCCGCGCAAGATCCCGATGAAGATCTTCCCGGCCGTCCACTACTCGATGGGCGGGCTGTGGATCGATTACAACCACATGACGAACATTCCCGGCCTGTTCGCGGCGGGCGAATGCGATTTCCAATACCACGGCGCGAACCGGCTCGGCGCGAACTCGCTGCTGTCGGCGATCTTCGGAGGCATGGTGGCCGGCCCGAAGGCGGTCGAATACATCCGCGGGCTGGACAAAGCGGCGGAAGACCTTCCGTCGAGCCTGTTCGACCGCGAGCTGAAGAAGCATCAGGACAAGTACGAGTCGATCCTGAAGATGGACGGCGACGAGAACGCCTACTCGCTGCACAAGGAGCTCGGCGAGTGGATGACGAACAACATGACGGTCGTCCGCTACAACGACAAGCTCCGCGAGACCATCAACAAGATCAAGGAACTGAAGGAGCGCTACAAGCGCATCAACATCAACGACACCTCGCGCTGGAACAACGCGGGCGTCGCCTTCACCCGCCAGCTCTGGAACATGTTCGAGCTGGCCGAGGCGATGACGGTCGGCGCGCTGCTCCGCGACGAAAGCCGAGGCGCGCACTACAAGCCGGAATTCCCCGAACGGAATGACGAGAAGTTCATGAAGACGACGATGGCGACCTGGACGCCGGACGGTCCGAAGATCGACTACGAGGAAGTCGACGCTTCGCTCATTCCGCCTCGGAAACGCGACTACACCACCGACAAGAAGAAGGGGGCGTGACGGACGATGGCGCAAGCGACGGCGGCACAGAAGACGGTCCGGTTCATCATCACCCGGCAGGACCGGCCGGATGGGAAGCCGTACACGGAGACGTTCGACATTCCGTACCGGCCGAACATGAACGTGATCAGCGCGTTGATGGAGATCCAGCGCAACCCGGTCAACGCCGAAGGCAAGAAGACGACGCCGGTCGTCTGGGAATCGAACTGCCTGGAGGAAGTGTGCGGCGCCTGCTCGATGGTGATCAACGGCAAGCCGCGCCAGGCGTGCACCGCGCTGGTCGACAAGCTGGAGCAGCCGATCCGGCTCGAGCCGATGCGCACGTTCCCGGTCGTGCGCGATCTCATCGTCGACCGTTCGCGGATGTTCAACGCCCTGAAGCGCGTGAAGGCTTGGATTCCGATCGACGGCACGTACGACCTCGGTCCCGGTCCGCGCATGGCGGAATCGAAGCGCCAGTGGGCCTACGAGCTGTCGCGCTGCATGACGTGCGGCGTCTGCCTGGAGGCTTGCCCGAACGTCAACGACCGGTCGAGCTTCATCGGACCGGCGGCGATCTCGCAGGTGCGCCTGTTCAACGCCCATCCGACGGGCGAAATGAACAAGGAAGAGCGGCTCGAGGCGCTCATGGAGGACGGCGGCATCGAGGGCTGCGGCAACTCGCAGAACTGCGTCCGCGTCTGCCCGAAGGGCATCCCGCTGACGACCTCGATCGCGGCGATCAACCGCGACGTGACAAAGCACATGTTCAAGAAGTGGCTCAACGCCTGAGCCAAAAGCAGAACGCCCGGATTCATCTCCGGGCGTTCGTTTTTTACATCCACTCGCGGCTCCAACGTTGGATCGACTGGATGACCGGTTCCAGAGCCTTGCCTTTGGCCGTCAGCTCGTATTCAATCCGCACGGGCATCTCGGGATAGACGCTTCGCTTGACGATGTCCTGCGCTTCGAGCTCCTTCATGCGGTCCGTCAGCATTTTGTCGCTCATTTCCGGTATGAGTTCCTTGATTTCCTTGAAACGTTTCGGTCCGCCGAGCAGCACGTAGATGATGAGGCTGGTCCATTTCTTCCCCAGAATCTCCGCGGCAGACTCGTATTTCGGACACATCCGAGAGTAATCCACCGGATTCACCCCGCTTTGCCATCCTTATTGTATCACGTTGGCTTGCAAAAAGTAAGGGAATCCGGCGAAACCGCGCGATCCGGGGCGCTACCCGTTGGCGCGGATCGCGGCCGCCGCGCCGCTCGGCCCGAAGGCTGCGGGCATCCGGCGCGCGACCGGAGCATCCTCGCGACCGCGCCGTTTCAGGCAATATTCGCGCAGGTCGCCGCGATAGACGAGTTCGAGCCGCGCCGACGTTCCGATATCGTGCGGCGTCGTCAGCTCCGGCGGCTTGCGCGTGAGCGGCGCGCCCGCGGCGGCGAACAGATGCGCGACGAACTGCGAGCAGAAGAACTTGTCCGGCCGCCGCCACTCGACGCCCGCGGCGACCGCCAGCAGTCCGGCCAGGTTGTAGCCGTAGCGCGGGGCCTCGCGGCGGAACCGCTCAAGCTCGGCGAGCAGTTTGAGCCAGGCGGTGCGTCCGAGCCGGCACCGGTAGATGGCGCAAGGCGTATGGCTGTCGGCCCGGCGGATCAGGCTTCCCCAGACCCGTTCGCGCGCGAATCCGGCAACGAGCGGATTGTTCGGGCGCAGCCGTCCGAAGCTGTAGATTTCGTCAAGATCGGGATCGAGGGCGATCGAAGCGTGATTGAGGGGTTTTCCGGTCCAGCAGCGGATGGAGCGGGAAAACAGCGTTCCGGTATCCGTAAGCACGACGTAAACATGGGGCATGATGCATCACCGCGTCCGTTTTTTTCCTTCATTCTAGACGGATCGCGGCGGACGCAGAACGGCCCCGGGTACGGATTCGGACCGGACCGCGGTACGGGCGGAAGACCGGACTCCGGTCGGGCATGGTCAGCCGGGAGGAAATCTTACTGATTTGTTACAAAAATGAAATGATCCTGTTACGGACCTTTCACATTCGGGGGTTATGATAATGGCAAGACCCCCTTTTCAATATACCCTATATTGGGACCGGCCGATTGCGGCAGGTCTCCTTTTTTTTTGTACTCGCGGCGAGGTCAGAGCGGAACGGCGACGCGCTCCTTGCGGCGGTAGAACACCCATTCCTTGAAGCCGATCTCCTTCAGCCGAGACCGGACGCGGTCCCAGTCCTCGGCGATCCGGCGCGGGGTGTGCGAATCGGAGCCGAACGTCACGTCGACGCCGAAGTGGCAGGCGCGCTCGAGGATGTCGTCCGAAGGGTACCAGCCGCCGCACAGCTTCGTGCCGCCCGACGTGTTCACCTCGATCGCGACGCCGCACCTGGCGATCGTCTTCAGCGCCTCGTCGATCGCGTCGGGAGCCGGAATGTCGGAGAAGTCCGGGTAGTTGCCCTTCATCGCGTCGATGTGGCCGAGGATCTGGAACATGCCGGATTCCGCGGAGAGGGCGATCATTTCGTAATAATGGACCTTCTCCTCAATCCGACGTTCGAGCGACAGCCCTTTCCACCGGTTCTTGTTGAAGATGCTGACGCCGCGCGTGAAGTGGACGGAGCCGATGATGTAGTCGAACGGGTACGGCTCGTAGGCCTTCCGGTAGATGTCGGCGAATTCGGGGAAAAAATCGGATTCGACGCCGAGCAGCACTTCGATCCTGCCCCGGTACTTCTCCTTCAGCCGCAGCACTTCTTCCACGTAATTTGCGAATTCGCTGCGGGCCATCGCGACGCGCGGGTTCGGCTGATCGTCCGCGTGGGCGAAGTACGGCGAATGGTCGGATATGCCGATCACATCCATGCCGGCGTCCAGCGCCGCCCGTATGTAGTCCTCGATCTCGCCTTCCGCATGGCCGCAACGTCTGTGGTGGGTGTGCAGGTCGAAACGCACTCGCGGATCTCCTCCTTCGTGTCTTGGGTCGTCATTCGCTGCCGATGAACTGGTCTTCCGGCATGCCCTTCAGGTCGCTCAGGAATTGCCGCATGGCCGAGCTCAGGTACCGGCCCGATTTGTACACGACGCCGACCGGATGGGCCGTCTCGAGCTCGTTCACCTTGATGAGCCGGAGCGTGCCCCGCTTCAGCTCCTCCGTGACGGACAGCCGCGACACGATCGCCGCGCCCATGTTGATCTCGGCCATCCGCTTCACTTCTTCGCTCGAGGACAGCTCCATGACGATGCGCGGCTCGATGTCGTACTTGCGGAACATCTGGTCGACGAACCGGCGGATCAGGGTGTCCGGCGTCAGCATGACGAACGTGACGTCCTTCAGTTTGTCCACCGTCGTGTATTTGACGTCCGCGAGCGGATGGCTCGGCGAGACGACGAGCTCGAACGTGTCATAGTAGAGCACCGATGTGACCAGGTTCGGGTTCTTCTCGGCCAGGTACGTGATGCCGATGTCGATCGTGCCATTCTCGACGTTCGCCATCACCTGCGCCGACGGCATCGAGTAGATCGTGGTCTTGATGCGCGGGAACTGGTTCTGGAAATAGGACAGGACGCGGGGAAGAATCTGCATGGCGATGGACGAGGTGGTGCCGAGCACGATGTTGCCCTGCGGCGTCTCGTTCAGGTCGGCCAGCCGCTGCTTCAGTTCTTCGACGATCGCGAGGATCCGCTCGGCGTGCTCAAGGAACACCTTCCCCTGGTCGGTCAGGGTCACCGGCTGGTTGCGGTCGATCAGGACGGTCTTGAATTCGTCTTCCAGGCTCTTGATCTGGGCGGACACGGCCGGCTGCGTCAGGTTGAGCAGCTCGCCCGCCTTGCGGAAGCTCATCGTCTTGGAGATCGTGAGCAGCGTCTCCAACTGGCTGATGTTCACATGCAGTCCCCCCTTCGCTCAAGGATGTCTTTTCGGTGACGTTCATCTTTTTATTATAGGGGATCGCGCATCCGCGGGCAATTTTTGCCTCAATGAAGGATTGGGGGCCGGCGCGTCGAAGTACAGACGAGTCAGCGGCCTGCGCACGCCAAAGGCCGCGGGAAAGGGGATGCCATGAACCAGCGTCAAGTCCGGGCCTGGGTCACGTACGACTGGGCCAATTCCGCATTCGCCACCACCATGATGGCGGCCGTCATGCCGGTCTTCTACGAGAGCGTGGCCGGCGCCGGCCTGGGGGAAGGGGTGGCCGCCTCCTACTGGGGCTATACGCAAACGATCGCCATGCTGTGCGTCGCGGTGCTGTCGCCCGTTCTCGGCGCGATCGCGGACTTCCGCGGATCGAAGGTCCGGTTCCTGTCCGTCTTCGCCTTCCTCGGCGCGCTGTCCTGCCTCGCCTCCTTCTTCATCGGGGAAGGCGACTGGCTGCTCGCGTCGCTGCTCGTCATCCTCGGCACGATCGGCTTCACGGGCGGGAATACGTTCTACGACGCGCTGCTGCCGGATCTCGTGCCGGAGCGGGAGCGGGACGTCGTGAGCGCCCGGGGATTCGCGGCCGGCTATCTGGGCGGCGGCCTGCTGCTCGCGCTCAACATCGCGATGATCGAGGGCTGGAAAATGTTCGGTTTTCCGGACAAGACGACGGCCACCCAGACCGTGTTCGTCACCGTCGGCGTCTGGTGGATCGTCTTCTCGATTCCGCTGCTGCGCGCGGTGAAGGACCGGCCGGTCAACCGCTCGGTGCCGCTGCTCTCGGTGATCCGCACGGGCTTCGCGCGCAATTGGGCGACGCTGCGCCGGATCCGGCAATATCCGGAGCTGGCGAAATATATGCTCGCTTACTGGTTCTTCAACGACGGGATCAACACGATCATCGTCATGGCGACCATCTACGGAGCGACGATCGGCATCGGCACGACCCATCTGATCATCGCGCTGCTCGTCACCCAGTTCGTCGGCTATCCGAGCACGATCCTGTTCGGCCGGCTGGCGGAGCGGCTCGGCTCGAAGAAGGCGCTGTATCTGTCGCTCTACATCTACGTGCTGATCGTCATCCTCGGCTATTTCATGACGAGCGAGATCCACTTCTACGCGCTCGCGACGATGGTCGGGCTCGTGCAGGGCGGAAGCCAGGCGCTCTCGCGCTCGATCTACGCGAACCTGACGCCGCCGCCCAGGAGGGCCGAGTTCTTCGGCTTCCTGAGCCTGTCGAGCAAATTCTCGGCCAGCGCCGGCCCGTTCCTGTTCGGGCTCGTCGGGGCGCTGACGGGCTCGATCCGGCTCGGCATCCTGGCCGTGCTCGCGTTCTTCGTCATCGGCATCCTGCTCCTGATGCTGGTCAATCTGGCCAAGGGGCGGGAGGAAGCGCTGGCCGGCGGGGACGGAGACGCGGGAGCGGCGGCGACGACGTAAGGCCGCCTGTAAAACGAAGGGCTTGCGCGGACGATTCGCACGTCCGCGCAAGCCCTTCCTCACGTTTACAGCCAGTTCTTCTTCCGGAACAGATAGAACATGCCGATGCCGACGACGAGCATCAGCCCGAGCAGCCCGTACGCCGCCCACCGGTAATGCGCGCCCGGCAGGTTGTCGACGTTCATCCCGTAGATGCCCGTGATGAACGTGAGCGGCATGAAGATCGTCGTGAGCGCCGTGAACACGCGCATGATCTCGTTCGCCCTGCCGGCGAGGCTCGACTGATACGCTTCGCGCAAGTTGCCGATCAGGTCGCGGTAGGTGTCGAACGCTTCGGTGATTTTCACCGCGTTCTCGTAGATGTCCCCGAAGTAGTGCTGCAGCTGGTTGTCGATCAGCTTCAGCTCGCGCTTGTTGAGCATGTTCAGCACGTCCTTCTGCGGCCCGAGCGCCTTGCGCAGCCACAGGATCTCGCTTCGCAGGCTGATGATCTCCTCGAGGTGGCTCTTCTTCGTATGCATCAGGATGTCTTCCTCGAGCTGGTCGATCCGCGTCTCGATCCGGTCGCCGACGAGGAAGTAGTTGTCGACGACCCGGTCGATCAGATGGTAGAGGAAGACGTCCGGCCGGTCGACCTCCTCCTCGAGCAGGATCGGCTTGACCGACCGCAGTTCGTTGATTTTCTGGCGCGTGACGGTGATGATGTAGTGCCGCCCGAGAAAAATGTTCAGCGCGCGGAGGAAAATCTCCTCGTCGTCGAAGCGGATGCTGTTGATGACGATGAAATAATGCCCTTCGTGCACTTCCAGCTTCGGCCGCTGCTCCTCCTCGCTGAGGCAGTCCTCCACCTCGAGGTCGTGCAGCCCGAACAGCGGCTGCAGCTCGGCCAGTTCGTCGACGTTGGCGTCGATCCAGTAGAATCCTTCGTCCGGCGGATTGACCGCCAGGGCGGCGTCGTCGATCAGCGTGAAGACGCCTTTGCGAACCAGACGCGTTTTCATTCCGCTCGCTCCTTTCCGCGAGAAATGCGGCGTCCCGTCGGTACGCCGAATGCCGCCGGAAGCGCGCGGAAGAACCGTCAGCCCGCGAGCCGGGCGTCCGGCTCCCTGTTCCGCGCCGCGGATGCGGATCCGGCGGCGTCATCGGGACGTCGAATGTGCCGTATACTCGGTCCTTCACTGCCCATCCTGCCGATTCCGCCTCCTTCGCGCGCGATGTCGAAGCCATCCGGACAGCCTTCGTCCGGATGTCAATCCTTGTCTAGTATACTCCCGGCCAAGCCGCCGATACAAGCGGAAATCCGCCCCCGGCCGGCGCAAGCTTCGCTTGACGCCGCATGCGGAATACGCTAAAGTAGAGGTAATCCACAACCCAAAACCGAATAGACCACTTTCTTATCAAGAGCAGGCGGAGGGACTGGCCCGATGAAGCCCGGCAACCGGCGAACAGCACGGTGCTAATTCTTGCGGAAAATGTTACGTTTTCCGAGAGATGAGGAAGGCGGGTGACAATGCGACATTCGGCCCTTTCTCGATCGGGAAAGGGCCTTAAGTTTGCCATTGAGCGCGCTCCGCAAGCAGTGGTCGAACCGAACGAAGGAGTGACCTGCAATGCCGATCAAGGTGCCCGACAATCTCCCCGCGAAGGAGATTTTGGAAGAAGAAAATATCTTTTTCATGGACGAGACGAGGGCGTTCCATCAGGACATCCGTCCGCTCCGCATCGCGATCCTGAACCTGATGCCCACGAAGGAGACGACGGAGACGCAGCTCCTCCGCCTGATCGGCAACACGCCGCTGCAGGTCGAGGTGGTGCTGCTGCATCCGAAGACGCACGTGTCGAAGAACACGTCGGCGGAGCATCTCGCGACGTTCTACAAGACGTTCGACGAAATCTCGAACCAGTACTACGACGGCCTGATCATCACCGGCGCGCCGGTCGAGCATCTGCCGTTCGAGGAAGTCGACTATTGGGAAGAATTGAAGACGATCATGACCTGGTCGCGCCGGCACGTCACCTCGACGTTCCACATCTGCTGGGGCGCCCAGGCGGGACTGTATCACCACTACGGCATTCCGAAGTACCCGCTCCCCGAGAAAATGTTCGGCGTCTTCCCGCACGTCGTCACGAAGCGGAATGTTCCGCTCCTGCGCGGGTTCGACGAACTGTTCTACGTGCCGCAATCCCGCCATACGGAGGTGCGGCGGGAGGACATCGAGAAGATCGGGGATCTCGAGGTTCTGTCGGTCTCGGAGGAATCCGGCGTCTACATCGTCGCGTCGAAGGACGGCCGGCAGATCTTCGTGACCGGGCATTCGGAATACGATCCGCTGACGCTCAAGTTCGAATACGAGCGCGACAAGGCGAAGGGGCTCCGGATCAACGTGCCGAAGAACTACTTCCCGAACGACGACCCGACGCGCATGCCGCTGTCCTCGTGGCGAGCGCACGCGAACCTGCTGTTCTCGAACTGGCTCAACTACTACGTGTACCAGCAGACGCCGTACGAGCTCGGAGCGGGCATCTGAGTCCGCCGCAACCTTTGTTTTACCGCCGCCGCGGCTTGTCGTGCGATGACGTTCGGCCCGCGCGGCTGCTTTTTCACCAAATACACGATTAAGGAGCTCTGAATGATGAGAATTGAGAGTCGATTGGCCCAAATCGGTTCGGTTCAGGAGCCCGTCACCGGCGCGGTCAGCTATCCGATCTACCAGGCCACCGTGTTCCGCCATCCGCGGCTCGGCCAGAGCACCGGATTCGACTACGCCCGCACGAAGAGCCCCACGCGCAAGGTGCTCGAGGAGGCGGCCGCCGAACTGGAATCCGGCGACGCCGGGTTCGCCTGCAGCTCGGGCATGGCGGCGCTGCAGACGATCTTCGCCTTGTTCCGGCAGGGCGATCACCTGCTCGTGTCGCTCGACCTGTACGGCGGTACATACCGGCTCATCGAACAGGTCATGTCCCGCTTCGGCGTGACGGCTTCCTACGTCGACACGAACAACATCGAGGCGCTCGAGGCGAACCTGCGGCCGGGCAGCACGAAGGCGGTGCTGATCGAGACGCCGACGAATCCGCTCATGATGATCACCGACCTGGCGCGGGTCAGCGAATGGGCGAAGTCGCGCGGGCTGCTCGTGATCGTCGACAACACGCTGCTGACGCCGTTCTTCCAGCGGCCGATCGAGCTCGGCGCGGACATCGTCGTCCACAGCGCGACGAAGTATCTGGCCGGCCACAACGACGTGCTCGCCGGGCTGATCGTCACGAAGGGCAAGGAACTGTCCGAGCGGATGGCGTTCCTGCACAATTCGATCGGCGCGGTGCTCGGACCCCAGGATTCCTGGCTGCTCATGCGCGGCATGAAGACGCTCGCGCTGCGGATGGAGCGCCACCAGGAGAACGCGACGCGCGTTGCCAGGTTCCTGCTGGAGCATCCGCTGGTCGAAGATGTCTACTACCCGGCATTGCCGCACCATCCGGGGCACGAGATCCAGAAGAAGCAGTCGTCGGGGAACACGGGCATTTTCTCGTTCCGGCTGAAGGACGCGCGGCTCGTCGAGCCGGTACTTCGCCATGTGAAGCTGATCGCGTTCGCGGAGAGCCTCGGCGGCGTCGAGTCGCTCATGACGTACCCGGCCGTGCAGACGCATGCGGACATTCCGGAGGAGATCCGGCGCGCGGTCGGCGTGGACGACCGGCTGCTGCGTCTGTCGGTCGGCATCGAACACGGCGACGATCTGATCGAGGACCTCGGACAGGCTCTGGAGCAGGCGGCGCGGGAGATTGGAGCGTAAGCGGCGCATCGGGCGGACGGCCGGGAATGGCGGACGAATCGTCAGGCGTGCATGGAAGGAATGCCGGGAATGGCGGACGAATCGTCAGGGCATGATGGAAGGAATGCCGGGCATGACGGGCGAATAGTCAGACAGGACGGAAGCGCCACCAGACTGATGAAAGGACAACGGGACATGACGGAAGATCAAAGAAGCAAGGCGGAAGACCGGCGTTTGGCGGAAGGACAAAGGCTTGACGGGCGTGCGTATGACTTCGACCGGATCATCGACCGCCGCGGCACATCGTCGCTGAAATGGGACCAGCTCACCGCGCTGTTCGGCTCCGAGGATGTGCTGCCGCTGTTCGTCGCGGACATGGACTTCGAGTCGCCGCCGGAAGTCGTCGAGGCGATCGTCGAGCGGGCGAAGCGCGGCGTCTACGGCTACACGATCCGGACCGAAGGGTACTACGAGGCGGTGACCGGCTGGCTCGAGCGGCGGCACGGCTGGAAGATCGAGCGCGAATGGCTCGTGAGCTCGCCCGGCGTCGTGCCGGCGCTGGCCGCGGCAATTCACGCGTTCACGGAGCCGGGCGACGGCGTCATCCTGCAGTCGCCGGTCTATTATCCGTTCTACGATGTGATCCGCGCCAACGGCAGGGTCATCGTGGACAATCCGCTGCGCATCGAGGACGGGGTCTATCGGATGGATTTCGAGCTGCTTGAGGAGCAGGCGAAGAGCGCGAAGCTGATGCTGCTCTGCAGCCCGCACAATCCGGGCGGCCGGGTCTGGACCGCGGACGAGCTGCGGCGGCTCGGCGACATCTGCCTGCGGCACGGCGTCATCGTCGTGTCCGACGAGATCCACCACGATCTCGTCTTCGCGCCGCACAAGCATGTGCCGTTTGCAAGCCTCGGGCAGGAGTACGCGGAGCAGTCGGTCACCTGCATCGCGCCGAGCAAGACGTTCAACCTCGCCGGGCTGCAGGCCGCGGCTTCGATCGTGCCGAACGGCGAGCTGCGGCGGAAGTTTCTGCACACGGCCCGCCAGGGGCTGTCGGTCCACATGGACAGTTATTTCGGCGTGACCGGCCTGGAGGCGAGCTACCGGTACGGCGAGCCGTGGCTGGAGCAGTTATTGGTGTATCTGCGGGAGAACCGGGACGCGCTCATCGCGTTTCTGGAGGAGCGGCTGCCGGAGCTGCGGGTCATGAAGCCGGAGGCGACCTATCTCGCGTGGGTCGACTGCCGCGCAATTTCGGAAGACCCCGCCGAGATGAAGAAGCTGATGTTCCGCGAGGCGCGCGTCGCGTTCAGCGAAGGCTCGGTGTTCGGGGAGAAGGGCGCGGGCTGGCTGCGCATCAACTTCGGATGCCCGCGCGCGGTGCTGCTCGAGGCGCTCGAGCGGTTCGCGGAGGCGGCGCGGCGCCGGCTGGACGCGCGGAAGAGCTAAATATGGGGCGCGCCGGTTGCGTGCCGATGTGCCTCTAACGGTCTGCGGGACCGTT